>VYLG01000190.1_pt1 | contig 13941 bp, 6 predicted proteins | sample 5114351 | NCBI WGS metagenome assembly VYLG01 (sample SAMN12291798, study PRJNA351875) | freshwater metagenome | isolation source: freshwater lake | place: USA: Michigan, Kent Lake | collected 2013-08-15
TCGACAATATGATGACTTTATCTACTGAATTACAGTCAAGCTTAGAGAGTAAAATCAAACAATTTGAGGAGGAAAGAACCATGCCTTTAATAAGTAATATGGAGTTACGAGGAAGGAAAATTGGTGAGGAAATTGGGGAGTTACGAGGAATAGAACGAGGGAAGGAAATTGGGAAGGAAATTGGGAAGGAAATTGGAGCGTTAGAAAATGCTCGTGATTATATTAAAATGGTTTTAAAAACGCGATTGGGTGACATTCCAATAGAAATTGAGCAAGCTGTTGATAAAATTTCCGTATTATCGATTTTAGACGAGTTACTGAAATCGGCACTAACCGTTAATTCTTTTGACGAGTTGCGGCAATTTTTTGAACAATGGTCTCAATAATTTTCTCGATTAAATGAACTAAACAGAGGAAAGATGGTCAGAACTAGAAGCAAGTAGCAATCCCTTTTGCTATAATCGTGATGGCACAGATGAAAACGAGGACAAGTAATTATTACTGACACCTGACAAAGCGCAATTAATCAAACCTTACCCAATAATGTCGAAAACCTCAAACTAATTGGGACTAATAATATTAATGGTACATTGGCGATTCAGGCGATGATTTACTCACTGGTGGTAATGGTAGCGATAATTTTATCTTCAACAGTAGCAATTTGGGAATCGATGCGACCGCCGATTTCATTCCGGGCAGTGATAAAATAGTATTGAGTAAAGCCATCTTTACCGCCTGACAAAAAGATGAAGTATGCTTGTATTTGACATCATCTCTGGAAGACTAGCTACCGTTCGCTGTTCCCTGTTCTCCAAAACCAGAGACTTCGTACCTCACCATTAGGATAACTGCTGTAACTGAAATAACCGACTAATGAAAAAGATGATATTGACTTTACTATTAGCTTGGCTTTTAGTTGCTAACATGAATAGCCAAGGGGTTTTAGCAGTGACGATCGATTTTCAATGGTTGGGAAATCAAGGCTATACAGCTAAAGGTTCTTTTAGTTATGATGAAAAAACGGCCCCGACTATCTTTTCGGAAAAAGGTTCGGGAAAAATGCGAGTTTTAGAAAATTTTCAAGTATCTTTTTATGATAACAGTGGTCAAGAGATCGCTAAATACGATAATGTCAGCGAGGGAATCTCCTCGGCTAATTATTTTCAGTTTAATTTTAATACCAAAACCGGTCAAGTTTTTGGCTCGATCGATCTGGGGGGTGAAGGGATGGGGGAAATCTATCTTCAAGGGGTGGTTAACGATAATTTGGCACTCTTGCGGGTGGAGTCGGTAGATCTGGTCATGGATGAGGATGATTCACCAGAAATTATCATAATAAATCCCTTGAGTATAGGCTACATATCAGGATAGGCAATAGGCAAAAGGCAAAAGCGGGAATAGATAATCAGTCTTTAATAACTGGATTGAGTATCACTCAGTTTTGACTAAATTGATCGGGAAAATAGGGATTATCCTAGCCTAATTTTTCCGCTAATTCTAACCAGCGATCGGTTAAATTATCAATTTTTTGACTTAATTGAGCTAATTCTTCGGTAAGGTCGGTTATTTTAGTAAAATCTTCTAGGGGTTTTCCATAAAGTACCTGTTCAATTTCAGCTTTTTTGGCTTCTAAAATTGGTATTTGTTTTTCGATATCTTCGTATTCTTTTTTCTCTTTGAAAGAGATTTTTTTATTGACGGGTGACGGAGAAGCTTTAACAGTTTTTGGGGTGACTTTTTTTTCTTTTGGTTCCTCCTCCTCTTTTTTCTGATCGAGATAAAGGGAATAATTGCCTGGATATTGACGGATATTACCCCCCGTTTCAAAGGAAAAAATAGTATCAACTACTCGATCGAGAAAATAGCGATCATGGGAAACAACAATCACACAACCGTTAAAGTCCTCTAAATATTCTTCTAAAATTGCTAAAGTCTGCACATCGAGATCATTGGTGGGTTCATCTAGGATTAAAACATTAGGCGCACTCATCAAAACTCGTAGTAAAAATAACCGTCGTCTTTCTCCTCCAGAAAGTTTATAAATTGGTGCATACTGTTGATCGGGAGGAAAGAGAAATTTTTCTAACATCTGGGAAGCGGTAATCACGCTGCCGTCTAGGGTTTTGACTAATTCGGCCACACTTTTCAGATATTCGATCACTCTTTGATTTTCATTGATATTGAGATCATCGGATTGTTGATCAAAGTAACCAATATGAATAGTGGAACCGATGTCAACTGTGCCTGAATCGGGGATAATTTTCCCGGTAATAATATCCATGAGAGTAGATTTTCCTACCCCATTACTGCCAATAATACCGATGCGATCTTCGGGAGTAAAAATATAGGTAAAATCTTTAATTAAAGTGCGATCTCCGTAAGCTTTCGAGATATTTTCTAGTTCAATAACTTTTTTGCCGATGCGTCTTCCTGCGGTGGCAATATCGACTTTTCCCTCCACCTGTTTAAATTCCTTATTACCCATTGCCTGAATGCGATCGATGCGCGCTTTTTGTTTGGTACTGCGCGCTTTTGGTCCCCGGGATAACCATTCTAATTCCCGTCGTAAAACTCCCGCGTGTTTGCGTTGACTACTGGCGATCGATTCTTCCGCTAAAGCTTTTTTTTCTAGATAATAGGCATAATTACCGGAATAAGTAGATAAGTCTCCCCGATCGATTTCAATGATGCGATTAGTCACTCGATCGAGAAAATAGCGATCGTGAGTAATTAATAATAATCCTCCCCGAAAACGGGACAAATAACTCTGTAACCACTCCACGGAAAGAGCGTCTAAATGGTTTGTGGGTTCATCCATCAATAAACAGTCAGGATCGGCTAAAAGTGCGGTAGCGATGGCGATTCTTTTGCGATATCCCCCCGATAAATCGCCCACGCGAGCATTAAAATTATCGATACCCAGTTTACTTAAAATAACTTTAGCATTGGTTTCTAAATCCCAGGCCGCAAGTTTATCAATTTGTTGCGAAACCCTTGACAAACGTTCCATAATAGTATCCAGATTTTCTGGCTCATGGACAAGGCGATCAGACAATTCCTCGTATTCCTTGATTAAAGTCATACTTTCGCCACTATCGGCGAAAACCTGCTCTAAAACCGTTTTATCATCGTCTAGATCGGGTTGCTGGGGTAAATAGACGATTTTCATCCCCGAATTGATTTGAATTTCGCCACCATCGATCGCTTCCAATCCGGCGATCATTTTCAATAGGGTCGATTTTCCCGATCCATTCGTACCGATCAGGCCGACTTTATCGCGATCATCGAGACTAAAACTCGCATCTTTGAGAATTTCCTTGATACCGAAGTCTTTTTTGAGCGATCGAACCGTCAGCAGTGTCATGATTTGTGGGAATAATCCTTCTTTTCTAGTGTAATGTCTGGACTAATGCAAAGGATAGATTAAGCAGGTTCTGCTGAAAAAGTTTTTCCCGGGGGAAAAAAACCTGTCCCTAATGGCGATGATAACCAGAAAAGGGACAGATTGGCTCAATTGCATGAGATTATTTTCAAGGGCCAGAGGGCATCAGGAATTACATCATACCCATGCCGCCCATGCCACCCATGCCACCCATGCCGCCCATGCCGCCCATGCCGCCCATATCGGGGGCTGCGGCTTCTTTAACGGGTTTTTCGACCACGAGGGCTTCCGTAGTTAAGACCATACCGGCGATGGAAGCGGCGTTTTGAACAGCTGACCGCACCACTTTAGCCGGATCGATAATTCCGGCGGCGATTAAATCTTCGTACTTGCCGGTGAGGACATTGTAACCGATGCTAAAAGCGGTATCGCGCACACCTTCCACGATCACATCGCCTTCCACACCGGCGTTGTTGGCTAACTGACGCAGGGGGGCTTCTAGGGCTTTGGCGACGATATCGGCGGCGACTTTTTCCTCATCGTTAGTCAAAGAAGCTTTGAAAGCCTTCACCTTAGAAGCCAGATGAATCAAGGTTGTGCCACCGCCCGGGACGATACCTTCTGCCACGGCGGCTTTGGTGGCATTGAGGGCATCTTCGATGCGGAGTTTGCGATCCTTGAGTTCGGTTTCTGTGGCTGCCCCGACTTTAATGACGGCCACACCGCCGGCTAATTTAGCGATGCGTTCCTGTAATTTTTCCTTATCGAATTCAGAATCGGTTTCTTCTAGCTGTTTTTTCAGTTGGGCGAGACGTTTCTGCACATCGGCTTTATTGCGGCTGTCCCCGGAGGCGACAATAATTGTATTGTCTTTTTCCAGGGTGATTTTTGCCGCTTGCCCTAGCAGATCGAGGCTAACCGTGTCAAGACTTAAGCCCACTTCTTCGGAAATCAGACGACCGCCGGTGAGAATGGCGATATCTTGTAAAACCGCCTTGCGACGTTCCCCGAAACTGGGGGCTTTGATAGCGACGACATTTAAGACACCCCGGGCCTTGTTGACCACGAGAGTGGCTAAGGCTTCGCCGTCCACATCTTCGGCGATAATTAATAGGGGACGACCTTGACGAGCAACGGCTTCGAGGACGGGGACTAATTCAGCGATCGCACTGATTTTTTTATCGGTAATCAGGATCAGGGGGTTGTCGTACTCGACGATCTGTCTTTCTTGATCGGTGATGAAATAGGGGGAGATGTAACCGCGATCAATCTGCATCCCTTCCACCACTTCTAATTCCGTGGTTAGGGATTTCGATTCTTCCACGGTGATTACGCCATCGGTGGTGACTTTTTCCATGGCGGTGGCGATCATTTGTCCCACTTCTTCATCGTTGCCGGAAGAAACGGTGGCCACTTGAGCGATCGCATCTCCAGCGATCGGTTTAGCGACGGCGGCGATTTCCTCGACCAGATAGGCGATAGTTTTGTCTAGTCCGCGTCTTAAGGCGACGGGATTGGCCCCGGCGGTAACGTTTTTGAGACCTTCTTTAATTAAAGCTTGGGCGATGATGGTGGCGGTAGTGGTGCCATCTCCCGCTAAATCTTTGGTTTTTGAGGCTACTTCTTGAATTAATCTCGCTCCGGTGTTTTCGAGGGGATCGGACAATTCGATTTCTTTGGCGACGGTGATGCCGTCATTAACGATCTGGGGGGCGCCGTATTTCTTTTCTAACAAGACATTGCGTCCTTTCGGACCGAGGGTGATTTTTACTGCGTCGGCCAAGGCGTTGACACCTTTTTCTAGGGCGCGACGGGATTCATCTTTGAAGGCAATGATTTTGGACATAGTATCGCTGTTGTGATAGGACTCCTTATAGTTAATTTAGCACTCTTAGGGCTTGAGTGCTAACCCCGGTGTGCGGTTATTGAGGAGATAACGATGTTGAGGAGATAACGGTGTTATGTCCCTACGGCAGACTGAATTGAGTTAAAAAAATAAAAATTTATCAAGATTTATGAATAATTGCAGAAAATCAATGATAACTATTGTAGCATCGGGGAGATAATCGAATTTTAGCCCATTTTCGCCTTTTTTTTAGGAGAAGACAATCATGATTAATCTTAATCCTGCTATCGAACAAAAAATTAATCAATTTATTCTGGAAACCCACAATAAATTTAGTCAGGATAAATCAGCTACCCTTGCTAGTTACCAAACAGAAGCGACAAATATCACTCAAGAGACTCAGAATTTAAGAGATGAACTTATTCAAAAACTAGGTGAATTAACTTTTTCAGACCCTTTACCTAGCAGAGAAGAATTAGAAAAACAAATAATAGCTCATACCGATCAGCTTGTGGAGACAATCAACCTTTTATCTACGGGTAAAATTTCAGAAACCCCTCTTGATACTTTAAGCCAAGAAACTGATAGTTTAGTTGCAACAATTACGATTCTATTCGATGCTAATGCTAACGATGCAAACTGGCCAGAACTTAAGGAAAAGCTAACTGCTTGGCAAACAAAAATTAAAGATACTTTGGTTAAATTTTCTGCCACTGTGGAATTACAACAGAAAAATGAGTCTTTGATTGCTGAACTGAAGGATAACTTAGACAAATATAGTTCAATTCCTGAAGTAGATGAACCCTTTGAAGAGTTAGTCAAGGAATTTAAAGATAATTTTGCACAACTACAAGAAGCAAGTGTTTTATTTAAAACTTTAGACGATTTAATCAATGAAATTAAGTCCAAAAATGAAGCGGTAAAACTAAACCAAAGAATTGACATTTTGCTGGAAAAAACCAAAGAACAAGTAGCGGGATTCCCTCCAGAATTGGATCGGGAGGTACAGGGAGAACTAGCCAAATTAATTAAAATACTAGGGATAGCGCAGGTAGAACTCATGAACATTTCAAAACCTTGTGATATCATGCAAGTAAAGGCGGTGGTAGATGCTGGAGAAATTGCGATTAAATCTTTAACAGGTCAACCTAATATTATTTTGGCACAAAAACTACGCTATGCCGCCAAAACAGGATTAAGAAAAATTCAGAACGGTTCTGGGTTTATTCCAGCAAACTTCAGAGATAATCTTTTCCATTCTGTCAAAATACCTACAAAAGTTTTAATTGGATTAGTGTTAGCTCTCCCTTTGAATTGGGGTATTATGAACTCCCCTCCCGTGAATGATTTGCTTATGTCTTTACCTCCAATCATAAATTCTAGTAACCAAAATACTGAGGGTCAAAGTAACCAAAATACTGAGGTCAAAGATGAAAATTTTAATTTTAAACTCTTGATATTGATATTGATGACAGGCACTTTAGGGGGAGCAGTTAGTCTTCTAATTCGTTTGCAAGATTTTGATGATCCCAAAAACCAAAAATATGACGATGACCTCTTGCCACTTATAATTGGTCTAACTAAGCCCATTTTAGGGGGAAGTTTCGCTTTCTTTATTCTGCTAATTCTTAACTCTAACATTTTTCCCATAGAAATTCGGCCTAGCACTAAAGGTACGGGTGATGACACCTATTTATATGGACTTTTGGCAATGGCTTTTGTGGCTGGATTTAGCGAACGTCTTGTTCCCGATTTAATTAGTCAAGTAGAGAAAAAAGTGACTGTAGAGGCTAGTTCCACTGGACAGGGACTACCTCCAACGATTTTGATCGCTCCGCCTATCGCAAGTTTAGCATTAAACGGGGAGAAAGAATTTACCATTAACCCCGTTGGTAACTACACCATCACAATCTCACCGCCAGAAAGCGGTAAAATTGATAAAAATACCACTGATGCCAAATTTACCTATACTGCACCCCCACAAGGAAATGCTGGGGATAAAATTACTATTACTGCCACTTCTGATTCCGGACAAACTGCCAAGGCTACTGTCACTTTAACTGCATAAAAAAAGACCGAGAGAGCCTTCTAGTTTGACAAAAAAAGTATAACTCCCATTTACCCCGATTTCGGGTTAATGGGAATAGCCAGGGCTTGAACTTGAATTTTTTTCAACTCGGAAACTAATCGAATTGCCTGCTGTTCGTAGAGGGGGGCGCCCAGAGTCGCTGGCAAATTTTCCATGAGATCGCTGGCGGTTTTCAGGGGACAATTAGAAAAACGACTGATTACGGTGGGTGCTTCTGCGGCAATATTGCGGTTAAAGGCTTTTTCCACCCGCACGCGCCAAGTTTTGGGAGTTCGACGACCCTGTTCCACCCGTCGCAGTCCGTTGATGGTGGCCAGCACCACAATGCGATCGCCGATGCGTAAATTGAGATAATCTTCGGGCATTAATTTCGGGGCTTGCCGTTCTCGTTGGTGTAGGATCGGCACGACTCGATAACCGTAGGCAATATCCCCGATCGAGCTACCATTGAGAGTATCCCCGGCTTCGATCTCGTATTCCGTCACCAGAATCGTTTTTTGCGCCCAACGAAACAGATAGATGATATTTTCTCCGAAAGCCGCTCCCGTAAAGGCTTCTGCCGCCACGGTGTTGGTTCCTAAAATGTGAGATCGGGGCAGAATTTGACTTAATTGTTGACTAAGGTTGTCGTCGGTGGTGCGGATGACTAAGTAGCTTTGGGGGTTGAGTTTGCGGGTGGTTAGGGCCACTTCTAAATTGAGGATTTCGTCATCGGTAACGATCGCTATACTTTTGGCCCTATCTAAATTGACATTTTTTAAAGATTCTTCGATATTTCCCGTCATCAGGGGCATTTTTGGCAGGATAGTCGCATCAAAATCCCTATTTAAGCTGACCCCAACGATCGCCTGTTTCATTTCTAGTAATAAATTAGCCACTTCTTTGCCGACTCGACCTAAGCCAACAATAACGATATGATCCTGTTGGGGAACTGGGGGACGGTTAGGGATAAATTGAAATCTTGATGATAATAAGGTTTCTGTCAAAATGGCGTAGAGAACCCCGATAAAAGCGGTTCCAGCCAAAGTTAAAAAGAGACTAAATAGCTGCATCCACCAGGGGACTGCATTTAAATCTTCGGGGTTAGAGCCACCGAAAACATCGCCGTAACCACCTAATAAAAGAATCGCTGTTCCTGAAAGAGAGGAAATAAAGGAAGCTCTCGGGGCGTAGAGATGGAAAAGAAAAGTCCCGATAATTACTAGGAGGATAATGATAAATACTGACAGGAAAGCCACCCGGTGAATTTGCTGCTGAAAACTCAATTGCCAGAATTGTTGTATTTCTTTGAGCAATTTTTGCCAAAAATCCCGCAACTTCTGGCGAGAATTTGACGGTTTCTGGCGGGTAGCATCGATGTTTTGATAGGTAGTTTCGATGGTGGTAATGGTATCACCGGCTCCGATAGTGGTGGAGGGAGACCATTGATAAAATCCGGCCCTTAAAGGTTCATCGGGGGCTGTGTGTGCTAACAGACGACGGGTGGGGGTATTTAAATCACCTAAAAAGCGATCGAGTAAACCATCTTCGGGGCTAATTTGTCTCTGGATAATCCGCAATTTCTGACCGTCGAGATGCAAAAAACCGAGGGTTTCCGTGCCTAATGTGGCTAAAGCGAAGGCATTAGCGGGTAGTTGGGTGGGTTCATAGGCGATAAAATTGCCTAAACGTTCCTTGAGTAGCTGATTGAGATTATCTTTAGAAGAACGCACCACTAAGCGGGTAAGGGGATTTAATTGCCGAATAATTAGGGCAGTGGTGGCATTAATTCGCTCATCACTGGTGACAATTAAAGCAGCCCGACAGCGCTCGATTCCCGCTCTTGCTAAAATGTTTTTTTGACGACAATCACCGATAATTATTTCCTCTAATAAATCGGGAAAATCATTAATTTCCCAACTGGGAGGCTGTATTAGTTCGATACCGACAACGCTAACCCCAAACTCTTTTAAAGACTTGACGCAGTGTTGTCCAAGACTACCCAATCCACAAACTAAAAAGCGATCGGCTAACTTGACATTCCCAGGGACAAAGCTGAGAGATTCTTGGTTCATAGATTCTGCTTGTCTTAAAAAATAGAATGCTTTTTCAGACTTCTGATCCCCCCTGCCCCCCTTAATAAAGGGGGTGCCGATCCCGCCTTAATCTACCCTTAATTTCCTTTTAACCAAGAGGGGTGTCTGACAATTTTTAACACCTAACTAATTATAACATACCAGCATTTTTATTGCGTACCCGTTGATACATTTCTTCCATTACTTCGATAAAGGAGGTATCCTTATCCCAAAATGCAGGATAATCACCAGCTTTTTTAATGACAATTGCGGGAATAGTTGCGGATTTAACTAACTGAGTATTTTCGGGTAAACGGTGATGAGAGTGCCAAAATTCTTTGAGATCAATTGTTTCTGATGCTGGTATAGTTTCGGGTTTAGTGTGATAGGAAGTAACGGGGTTAAGAGGAATTTTTTCCTCTTGGATGGAGGAGGAAAGCAGCTTACCGAGGGGAGTTTTTGCTAACTCTTGCAGTAATTTTTGACGAGAGATACCCCGTAATTCAAATAAGAGGAAAGGATCCTGATCTAATTGGGAAGCAACGAGGTAATAAACTCCAGCAATATGTTTACAGGGATTTTCCCAATCGGGACAGGAACAATTGGTGATAAAATCCTTTTGACTGTGGGGTAATAAGTGGAGATTCAGATCGCTAAATGCTTCATCAATATTATCGGGAACTTCTTTGAGCAGCAGTTTAGAGATCATACTCGCTCTTGAACCAAGATTATATAAAGCTTGTGACCACTCTGCTTTAGTAATTGGTTTAATCTCGATACTCACCTTATACAAAGGTTCTTTGTAAACCCCAAAGTATGGATTAATGGAACCTCGCACCTGAGCAGTAATTAAATTACCGTCAATTTTATAATTCTTGACTTTATCATTTTTTGCGTAGGAACGTCCTCGACTCAAACGCGCTGAGTCGGTAAATTCCTCTAATGCTTCTATAAAGCGTTGTCCCCACCAAGTTTTACTAAATTTATTCATAGATTTACCTCGATTAAATAATTGTCTGTTTATTCAATGCGATTAACTGACGAAAACTTTCGTTATCTAATTCCGTTAACCAGGATTCATCATTACTAACAATAGCATTAGCTACCTTTTTCTTTTCCTCGATCATTTCATCAATTCTTTCCTCTAAGGTTCCCAATGTGACAAATTTATGCACGAAAACATTTTTTTGTTGACCAATTCTAAAAGCGCGATCGGTTGCTTGATTTTCCACCGCAGGATTCCACCAACGATCAAAATGAAAAACATGATTTGCTTTGGTTAAAGTAATCCCCACTCCCCCAGCTTTTAGGGATAAAATAAATACGGAAGGTTCTGTTTCGGGATGTTGAAATTCTTCGATCATTTGTTCTCGTTTTGGTTGAGAAGTCCCCCCGTGAAGATAATAAGTATTATAGCGAAAAGTTTGTTTGAGGTACTTTTGTAAGGAGTCCCCGATTTCAGTAAATTGAGTGAAAATTAGCAGACTATCTCCCTCTAAAATTACTTCTTCTAGCATTTCTCCCAAACGCTCTAACTTATGCGATCGCTCAGGAGTAAAAGCGCTGTTATCCTGTAAAAATTGACGCGGGTGATTACAAATTTGTTTCAAGCGCATCAGGGTAGATAAAATTAATCCTTTGCGTTTTATTCCCTCCGCTTCTTCTAATTGTTTTTCCACTTCTTTAATGACAACTTCATAGAGAGAAGCTTGTTCTTTAGTTAAATTACAATACTGTTTGTTTTCCACTTTGTCAGGCAAATCTTTAATTATCTGCTTATCGGTTTTTACCCGACGCAGAATAAAAGGTTCCACTAATTTTTTGAGAACCGTGGACTGGAGACGATCATTTTGTTTTTGGATTGGCACTTCAAACGCTTTACGAAATTGAGTTTCTTTGCCTAAATAACCGGGGTTAAGGAAGTTAAAAATTGACCATAAATCAAGCAGTCTATTTTCCACAGGAGTTCCCGTTAATGCGAGACGATGTTGTGCAGATAAACTCAAGATTGCTTTAGTTTGTGCCGCTTTAGGATTTTTGATATTTTGTGCTTCATCAATTACCAAACGTTGCCAAGATTGCGAGTTAAATAATTTCAAATCCTTGCGAACTAGGGTAAAAGAAGTAATGACGATATCCTTTTGACTAGCTACTGTCTGAAATTCGCTCTCATCTTGATAGCGCTTACTACCATGATGAATTAAAACCTGAAGATGGGGGGCAAATTTTTCAATTTCTTTTGCCCAATTTCCCACCACAGAAGTGGGTGCGACTAGCAGAGTTGGTAAAACATTATTATCTCCCTCTCTTTCCCCAACCAATCTAGCAATTACCTGTAGAGTTTTTCCTAATCCCATATCGTCAGCAAGACAACCATTTAAACCCAATTGTTCCAGGTATTGAATCCAGGCAACCCCGCGCTTTTGGTACTCCCGCAGCGTTCCTTGTAATTGGGGAGGATTTTCGATCGGTTCTAGTTGACTAGGATTTTGTAATTTCTCTAGCATAGAACCCAAAAATTCATCGGTTTCAACAATAATCTCCTCCGGGTATTCGGCAGCTTTTTTCATTAATTCAATCAGATTCATCTCAGGATTTTCCTGCTGATATTTCTGCCAAAAATCCAGCATTTGCTGCATTTTATTTTGTTCTAATTCTACCCATTGACCTCGAAATTTAACTAAGGGTGTTTTGGTGTTAATTAATTGTTGCCATTCCTCTTGGGTAATAGTTTCTTCACCGATGGCTAGTTCATATTGATATTCAATGATGTTTTCGAGGCTAAAAATCCCTTTACTAACGGGGGTAGATTTGCCCGATTTAGAAGTAGTTTTTAGCCGAACTTTGGCGCGCTGACGACCTTGGGGAGTCCACCAAGCGGGAATAATCACTTTATATCCCGCATCTTCTAAAATCCAAGCAGTTTCTTTCAAGAAAGTAAAAGCTTCTGTAAGATTGAGAGAAAATCCCGTCGGTTTATCCGTTTCTAATCCTTGCCAAATAGGGGGATAAATACGGGCAGCATAACCCAAACTTAGTAAAATATTTTTGTCTAAATCTTGACCAAAATGCGCTCGTATGCTTGTTCTAGTTTCGGGGACTGCATACCAATATTCGTCTAATTCTAATCGCAGGGAGGGGTCTTGTTTAGAGATGAGGATAAAGGTAATTTGCCACTGTTCAATATTATCTTCTGGTGCTTCCGTTAGTTTAAAACCAAGGCTAAAACTAGATATATTTTGGTCTCCTAGTAATTGCTGTCTCCAAGTTTGCCACTGTTGATATTTTTCTAAGGCAGCGGCAGTTTGCAGAAATCCAGCAGCTTTAGTCACAGAGAGGCAGTCACCTATAATTGTCTCGCCAATTTTTTTATCAAAACTGGCAGGAATTGCCGTATTAGTGACAATTTCATTGAGGAGACATTCGGAGAAGTGCCGGAGTAGGGTTTTGGGATCGTATAATTGTGGTGAAGCATGGGGATTTTCAGCACCAGCAAGACAAATGCGGGGAAGATATTCGAGATAGCGATCGAGATTGGTTTCGTAGGTTGCTGATATAATTTCCCAAAGAGGGTAGATGGCAAAGTTAGCGGTTTTCTTGTTATTTGTGGCTAATTCTCGATATTTAAAAGCAGGAATATAGTTATCTTTGAGAATTATTTCTTTAAAAGCTTGACTGTAGTGATACCAAAAAAGTAGATCTGCACCTAACTGAATCTCTGAGGAGTTGTAAAGACAGATAAAGTGCAGATCATTGAGCAGTTTAAGTACAGGACTAAGGGGATAACAATCAATTTGCCAAGATTGCCATTGGCTATTTTCTGGGGGTTCTTTTTCTAGATAACGCAGTAATTCTAAGGAGGGTAAAGGTTGATTGTCGTGGCTAGGTAAAAGAAAGTAGCGGGGGACAAATTGCCGACTAAGAGGATTATAATTCGATTGAACTATTCCTAACTCTCCGGTGAGAAAGCTAGTTAATTCTTCTTTGCTTAACTGAAAAGGATGATAATTATCAGCAGTGGTGCGACTCTTTTTCGGGGTGCTAGTTTCTCCCCAAAGATAAAAGCTACCCTTCTGAATAAATTCATCCGTTGATTGGGGAATCCAAGTACCGTGAAGAATTTTCATGGTTTTCAATGAGTACAAAAGAACTTAAATGAGGGCAATACTTAGCCTCTAGAAAAATTGTAGCGATTATGGGAGGATTCTCCACACTTTTTTGTCCCTTTGCGAACCCAGAAGTCCTCTGGATAAGAGAAAAAGGTTATTGACTCTCCCCCGCTAACCGCTCGCGCGGTGTAGCGGGGGATTCTCGGTTCTTAGGCTTTTAACTAGATCGACCTGGTTTAACCCGGTCGATCCCCGTCAAATCGCCTCCGCGAGCGTTTTCTAACACGGTCAGTCCGACCGCATTTTTTCCTCGGTTCTCAATTACCTTTGCTGATGCCGTATCTCTTGGTTCAATGTGGCCGCAAGAATCACACCGGTGAACTCTTTCCGATAACGCTTTTTTACCAGTAATTGCGCCACAATTCGGACACTCTTGCGAGGTTCCGTTTTTATCAACCTTA
>VYLG01000192.1_pt1 | contig 13780 bp, 11 predicted proteins | sample 5114351 | NCBI WGS metagenome assembly VYLG01 (sample SAMN12291798, study PRJNA351875) | freshwater metagenome | isolation source: freshwater lake | place: USA: Michigan, Kent Lake | collected 2013-08-15
CGCTGCGGCCGAAGTGGCGCACGCGGGTCTCGGCGTCGACGCGGCGCCAGGCGCGCTCGGTCAGCGGCGCGGGCAGCGTGGTCTCGTCGATGTGGGCGCCGGCCTGGTCGCCATAGACCCCGGTGGTGCTGGCATAGACGAAGCGCTGCACACGCCCTCCCCGCGCCAGTGCGGCCAGCAGCGCGGCGGTGCGGGGATCGGTGCGGCCGCTGCCGGGTGGCGGCGCCAGGTGCAGCACCGCATCGGGCAAGCCGGCCAGGCGGCCCAGCGTGGCGGGATCGTCCAGATTGCCCAGCAGCGGCACGGCCCCGGCGGCGCGCAACTGCGGCAGCCGCGCGGGCGACGAACTCAGCGCGTAGACGAGCCAGCGCCCCCGCACCAGCGGCAGCACGCGCAGGCCGACATCACCACAGCCCACGATCAGCAGGGTGCGGCGGCGAAAGCGGGCAGGCGGGGTCATCGGCAGGCTCGGGCAGTGTCGGGAGAGCGGGGCGGGCTCAGGGGCACAATTCCACCATGAGCTTCAAGATCACCCTCGAGCCCTCGGGCCTGCAGTTCGACGTCGCGGCCGACGAGGCCATCCTGCCCGCCGCCATCCGCCAGGGCGTGGGCCTGCCCTACGGTTGCCGCGACGGCGCCTGCGGCTCGTGCAAGAGCCGCCTCGTGGCCGGCGAGGTGAAACACGGCCCGCACCAGCTGAAGGCCCTGTCGCCGGCCGAGGCCGACGAGGGCTTCATCCTGACCTGCTGCGCCGTGCCGCAGAGCGACTGCACGGTGCACGCGCGCAACGTGCCCGGCGCCGGCGAGTACCCGGTGCTGAAGCTGCCCACGCGCGTGATCAGCATCGACAAGCCCGCGCCCGACGTGGCCGTGCTGAAGATGCAGCTGCCGGCCAACCAGAACCTGCAGTACCGCGCCGGCCAGTACGTGGAGTTCATCCTGCGCGACGGCGCACGCCGCAGCTACAGCATGGCGAATGCGCCGCACCTCGTGGGCAGCCCGCCGGCCATCGAACTGCACGTGCGCCACATGCCCGGCGGCAAGTTCACCGACCACGTGTTCGGCGCGATGAAGGAGAAGGACATCCTGCGCATGGAAGGCCCCTTCGGCAGCTTCTTCCTGCGCGAGGAGTCCGACAAGCCCATCGTGCTGCTGGCCAGCGGCACGGGCTTTGCGCCCATCAAGGCACTCATCCAGCAGCTGCAGCACCAGGGCTCGCAACGCCCCGCCGTGCTGTACTGGGGCGCGCGCCGCCGCGCCGACCTGTACCAGCACGACTGGTGCGTGCAGGCCGCCGCCGAGATGCCCAACCTGCGCTACGTGCCGGTGCTCTCGGAGCCCACGCCCGACTGCGCCTGGGACGGCCGCACCGGCTTCGTCCACCAGGCCGTGATGGCCGACTGGCCCGATCTCTCCGGCCACCAGGTTTATGCCTGCGGCGTGCCGGTGATGGTGGAGTCGGCGCAGCGCGACTTCACCGCGCGCTGCGCGCTGCCGGCGGAGGAGTTCTACGCCGACAGCTTCACCTCCGAGGCCGACAAGCACGGGGCGGTGGGGTGATCGCCCCCACGCCCTAGGGTCAACCCTCCCTCACGAACCGGGGGAGCCGCTCCCCGCGGGAGACCCCGCCCTCGATACATTCGAAAGACAACCAACTCGCGAGGGAGCCTGTCCCATGAATGCCCGTTTTGCGCCTACCCGCCGGCTTGTCGCCACCTGCGTCCTGGCGCTGCTGGGCAGCAGCCCAGCCCTCGCCCGGCAAATGGCCTCCTGGGAAGGCCTCGGCGGCTGGACCGCCGTGCCGGAGATCGTTGGACAGACCTCCACCGGCACCGTCGCGAGCGGCGGCAATCCGCTTTACATCCCGCCGCTGCCCCTGTACAGCGGCACGGTCGGCCTGCTGATGGACTACGGTGCCGGCGGCGCCTTCGTCTGTTCGGGCAGCCTGATCGGCCCGATGACCATCCTCACCGCCGCGCACTGCGTGAGCGACGGCACCGCGGCGCGGCCGAACACCGTGACGGCGTTCTTCTACAACGGCACTTCCGATCCCTCGGTGTACGCCGGCGCGAGCGCCGAGGTCACTCCGATCAACGTCGCCAGCATCTTCGTGAATCCGCTGTACAGCGGCGAGGTCGTCGACCAGAACGACATCGCGGTGCTGAACCTGTCGCAGACGGCCCCGGCCTTCGCGCCGGTGTATGGTCTGTCGGGCCTGACCAACCTGACGAGCGTGGACCACACGATCGCCGGCTACGGCGTGCGCTCCAACACGGGCGGCAGCGTCGGCTCCAACCTCGGAACCGGACGCCTGCGCTATGCCGGCAACCGCTTCGACTTCCGCTTCGGCGATGCCGACTTCCAGGGCTATTTCGAAGGCGCCTTCGGCCCGCAGGCCATCGACCACGTCTGGATCTCCGACTTCGACAACGGCACGGCCTTCCGCGATGGTTCGTGCAACGTCGCCATCTTCGAGGCGGCGAGCGCCCCGGCCATCTTCAGCAACCCGGTGTTCACGTCCGACAAGTACTGCAACACCGGCATCGGCGCCTTCGAGGGCATTGGCGGCGGCGGTGACTCGGGCTCGCCGTACTTCGTTGACGGCCAGGTTGCGGCGGTGCACTCGTTTGCGCTGTGGTACCGCGACGACGAGTCGCAGAACCGCTTCGGGCAGCTCAAGGGTGCGGTGCCGGTCTACCAGCACCTCGACTTCATCACCGCGTCGATGGTGCCTGAACCCGGCACCTGGGGCCTGATGCTCGGTGGCATCGGCTTGGTGGCAGGCTGGGCGCGCCGCCAGCGCACAAACCCTCGCGCCTGACACGCACCGGCGCGGCGTGTGCCGCGCGGTCCGGGCCTGCGGTCCTGCAGCGACCGCGGGCCCGATTCGTTTTTGGCCGTCGATACACTTGCAGCCGCCACTTCCGGCCCAACGCCCCGCCTCCGCGCCCTGCCCATGTCCGCCAACCGCCGCAGCAAGAACATCACCGAAGGCGTCGCCCGCGCGCCCAACCGCTCCATGTACTACGGCATGGGCTACACCGAGGGCGACTTCGGCAAGCCGATGATCGGCGTGGCCAACGGCCACAGCACCATCACGCCGTGCAACAGCGGGCTGCAGAAGCTGGCCGATGCGGCGGTGGATGCGCTGAAGGCCGCCGGCGCCAACCCACAGATCTTCGGCACGCCCACCATCAGCGACGGCATGGCCATGGGCACCGAGGGCATGAAGTACAGCCTGGTGTCGCGCGAGGTCATCGCCGACTGCGTGGAAACCTGCGTCGGCGGTCAGTGGATGGACGGCGTGCTCGTCATCGGCGGCTGCGACAAGAACATGCCCGGCGGCATGATGGGCATGCTGCGCGCCAACGTGCCCGCCATCTACGTCTACGGCGGCACCATCCTGCCCGGCAAGTACAAGGGGCAGGACCTCAACATCGTCAGCGTCTTCGAGGCCGTCGGCCAGTTCAGTGCCGGCAAGATGAGCGAGGAAGACTTCTGCGAGATCGAGCGCCGCGCCATCCCCGGCAGCGGCTCCTGCGGCGGCATGTACACCGCCAACACCATGAGCTCCTCGTTCGAGGCGCTGGGCATGAGCCTGCCGTTCGCCAGCACGATGGCCAACGTCGAAGACCCCATCGTCGCCCACACCGGGGCCGCCGCCCGTGCGCTGGTGGAGGCCGTGAAGGCCGACCTGAAGCCGCGCGACATCGTCACGAAGAAGGCCATCGAAAACGCCGTTGCGGTGATCATGGCCACCGGCGGCAGCACCAATGCCGTGCTGCACTTCCTGGCCATCGCACACGCCGCCGGCGTGGACTGGAGCATCGACGACTTCGAGCGCATGCGCCGCAAGATCCCGGTGATCTGCGACCTCAAGCCCAGCGGCAAGTACCTGGCCATCGACCTGCACCGCGCCGGTGGCATCCCGGCGGTGATGAAGGAGCTGCTCGACGCCGGCCTGCTGCACGGCGACTGCATCACCATCACCGGCAAGACCGTCGCCGAGAACCTGAAGGACTTGCCGCCGCTGCGCTCCGACCAGGACGTCATCCGCCCGGTGAGCAAGCCCATCTATGCCGAAGGCCACCTGGCCATCCTCAAGGGCAATCTCAGCCCCGAGGGCGCGGTGGCCAAGATCACGGGCCTGAAGAACCCGGTCATCACCGGCCCGGCGCGGGTGTTCGACGACGAGCAGAGCGCACTCGCCGCCATCATGGCCGGCAAGATCAAGGCCGGCGACGTGATGGTGCTGCGCTACCTGGGCCCCAAGGGCGGCCCCGGCATGCCGGAGATGCTGGCGCCCACCGGCGCGCTCATCGGCCAGGGCCTGGGCGAGAGCGTCGGCCTCATCACCGACGGCCGCTTCTCGGGCGGCACCTGGGGCATGGTGGTGGGCCACGTGGCGCCGGAGGCCTATGCCGGCGGCGTGATCGCGCTGGTGCACGAGGGCGACTCGATCACCATCGACGCCCACCAGCTGCTGCTGCAGCTGCACGTGGACGATGCCGAACTCGCGCGCCGCCGCGCCGCCTGGGTGCAGCCGGCGCCGCGCTACACGCGGGGCGTGCTGGCCAAGTTCGCGAAGAACGCCGCCAGCGCCAGCCAGGGCGCGGTGCTCGACGGCGAGTGAGCGCGGCGGTCCGCGCTGGCGCTTCGACAGGCTCAGCGCGAACGGTCGCGCCGCGGCGGCAGCTCTAGAGCCGCGGCTCGCGGCGCTGTTCGATATCGGACTGCGCCACCACCTTGGGCGCCGCCTCGCGGCCGGCATGCGTGGGGTCGGCCGAGACATGCCGGGCCTTGGCCTCGGTGTGCTGCGTGGCCAGGCGGTCGCGGCGCTTGCCACCGACCTTCAGGCCGAGCGCCTCCATCTGCTGGTCGCGGCGCTCGAGCTTGCGCTTTTCCATCTTTTCCATGGCCCGGCGCTTGGTCCAGCCCGAGCTGTCGGCGAACTCCCACCACAGCACGGCCAGGCCGAAGGGCAAGGCCACCCACCACCACGACAGGTTCGTGAACGGGCCGAACTCCGCCACCTTGGCGATGATCAGCAGCACCCCGATGATGACGAACGGCATGGCGGCAGCCTCCTGCGACGCACTGTAGCGCAGCCCCGCACGCCGGCCCGCAGCAGGCGGGCCGGCGCCGGGCAAGCCGAGCAGCGACTACTTCTGCGCCGCCGTCCAGATGGCGTCGGTGGTGGCGCCGACCGGCTTCTTGGTGATGACCGGGTCGCTCTTGCCCGTCATCAGCGTGGCCACGGTGCGGTCAAAGGCCTTGGGATCGAGCCGGCCCAGCGTGCCACCGGCCACCAGCTTGGCCACCTCGCCCATCATGCGGGCCTGGTGCTTCTCGGTCTGCGCACCGGAGGCGTCGTTCTTCAGCACGATCTTCACCGCCTCGGCCTGGTTCTTCACGGCGTAGTCCCAGCCCTTGAGCGAGGCCTTCACGAACTTGGCCAGCGCCGCGGCCTTCTTGGGGTCGGCCAGCGTCTTCTCGAGCGTGTACAGGCCGTCTTCCAGCGTGGCCACGCCCTGGTCTTCGTACTTGAAGACGGTCAGTGCCTCGGGCTTCATGCCGGCGTCGATGAGCTGCCAGTACTCGTTGTAGGTCATGGTGCTGATGCAGGCGGCCTGCTTCTGCAGCAGCGGGTCGACGTTGAAGCCCTGCTTGAGCACCTTCACGCCGCCGGGGCTGCCGTCGGTCTTGAGGCCCAGCTTGTCCATCCAGCTCATGAACGGGTACTCGTTGCCGAAGAACCAGACGCCCAGCGTCTTGCCCTTGAAGTCGGCCGGGGTCTTGACGCCGCTGTCGTTGCGGCAGGTCAGCTGCATGCCAGAGCGCTGGAACACCTGCGAGATGTTCACCAGCGGCACGCCCTTCTCGCGCGTGGCCAGCGCCGAGGGCATCCAGTCGACCACCACGTCGGCACCACCGCCGGCAATCACCTGGCTGGGGTTGATGTCGGGGCCGCCGGCCTTGATGGTGACGTCCAGGCCGACGTCCTTGTAGAAGCCCTTGTCCTTGGCCACGTAGTAGCCGGCGAACTGGGCCTGGGTCACCCACTTCAGCTGCAGCGTCAGCTTCTCCTGCGCCTGGGCGCCGAACGAAAGCGCCAGCAGCGCAGCGGCCATGGCCACGGACTTGATCGAGATCTTGTTCATCGCGGGTTCTCTCTCCTGGGTTGAAGGGACGGGACGGGTCACTTGCGGAAACTGGGGTGCCAGAACGTCAGGCTGCGCTCGAGCAGCGCCACGAGGCCGTAGAAGGCCGAGCCAGCCAGCGCGGCGATGGTGATGGCGGCCCACACCACGTCGACGTTCATGCGCGCCACCTCGGCACTGATGCGAAAGCCCAGGCCGACGATCGGCGAGCCGAAGAACTCGGCCACGATGGCGGCGATGAGCGCGAGCGTGGAGTTGATCTTCAGCGCATTGAAGATGAACGGCAAGGCCCCCGGCAGCCGCAGCTTGGCCAGCGTGGCGGTGTGGCCGGCGGCGTAGGTGTGCATGAGGTCGCGGTGCATCGCATCGACCGTGGCCAGGCCGGCCAGCGTGTTCACGAGCATCGGGAAGAAGGTCACGACGGCGGCCACGGCGGCCTTGCTCTGCCAGTCGAAGCCGAACCACATCACCATGATGGGCGCGATGCCGACGATGGGCACCGCGCCGGCCAGGTTGGCCAGCGGCAGCAGGCCGCGCTTGAGCAGGCCGAAGCGGTCGGCCGCCAGAGCCACGGCAAAGCCGCTGCCGCAGCCCACCAGGTAGCCGGCCAGCACGCCGGTGCCCGTCTGCACAAAGTCGGGCCACAGCACGTGCCAGCGCGCGCCCAGCGCGGCGGCCACTTCGCTGGGTGCGGGCAGCAGGATGCGCGGCACGTCCCAGGCCACGACGACGAACTCCCACAGCCCGATGACGCCCACGCCCAGCAGGCCCGGCGCCAGCCATTCGCGGCCACGCCCGGGCGGCAGCGCGGCCAGCCAGCTCAACGCGAACCACAGCGCGGTGAGCAGCGCGAGCAGCAGCGCCAGGTTCATGCGCGCCCACCCATCATGCGCATCGTCACACGCTCGGCCAGCCCCACGGCGGCCACCAGCGCCACGCCCAGCAAGGCGGCCATGAACAGCGCCGACCAGATCTGGATCGTCTGCCCGAAGTACGAGCCCGACAGCAACCGCGCCCCCAGGCCGGCCTGCGCGCCGGTGGGCAGTTCGCCGACGATGGCGCCCACCAGGCTGGTGGCGATGGCCACCTTGGCGCTGGCAAACAGGAAGGGCAGCGCGGCCGGCAGCCGCAGCTTCCACAGGGTTTGCGCCCCGCTGGCGCTGTAGGTGCGCATCAGGTCGCGCTGCAGCGGGTCGGGGCTGCGCAGGCCCTTGACCATGCCGATGGCCACCGGAAAGAAGCACAGGTACATCGAGATCACGGCCTTGCTCACCAGCGGCGGGTAGCCCAGGCTGCCGAGCACCACCACCACCATCGGCGCGATCGCCAGGATGGGAATGGTCTGCGACGCGATGATCCACGGCAGCAGCCCACGGTCGAGCACCACGCTGTGCACCACGCCGATGGCCAGCAGCACGCCCAGCGTCATGCCGAGCGCGAAGCCCAGCAAGGTGGCGGTGAGCGTGACGCCGGCGTGGTGCACCAGGCTGCGCGGGCTGTCGATCTCGGTCTCGAACACCGACACCCACCAGTTCAGGGCCACCTGGTGCGGCGCCGGCAGCACCGGGCGCTCCATCGCCCAGGCGCCTTGGGCCAGTTGCTGCCAACCCCAGGGCTCGCCCAGGCCATCGAGCCGCTCGCTCACCTGCGGCGCGTTCAGCGCCACGGCGCCGCCGTACCAGGCGGCCAGGATGAAGGCCACCACCAGCAGCACCGGCCCCACGTGCTGCCACAGGCCCGCCAGCGGCGTAGCCGCACGGGGAACCGGCAGCGCCGCAGCGGCCTCAGTCATAGCTGTGGCCGGCGCGCAGCGCCTCGCGCACGCGGTGCGCGACGGCGGCGAACTCGGGGCTGTCGCGCACGTCGAGCTTGCGCGGCCCCGGAATCGGGTTGTCGATGATCTCCAGGATGCGGCCCGGCCGCGGGCTCATCACGACGATGCGGTTGGCGAGGAACACCGCCTCGCTGATGCTGTGCGTGACGAAGACCACCGTCTTGCCGGTGCGCTCCCACAGCCGCAGCAGCTGCTCGTTGAGGTGATCGCGCGTGATCTCGTCGAGCGCGCCGAAGGGTTCGTCCATCAGCAGCAGCGCCGGCTCGAGCGCCAGCGCACGCGCGATCGACACCCGCTGCTGCATGCCGCCCGACAGTTGCCAGGGGTACTTGCGCTCGAAGCCTTCCAGCCCCACCAGCGCCAGTTGCTTGAGCGCGCGCTCGCGCCGTGCCTCGGCCGGCACGCCGATGATCTCCAGCGGCAGCATCACGTTCTTCAGCACGTTGCGCCAGGGGTACAGCGCCGCGGCCTGGAAGACGTAGCCGTAGGCCCGCGCCAGCCGCGCCTGTTCGGCCGACACGCCGTTGACGAGCATCGTGCCGGCCGTGGGCCGCTCCAGATCGGCGATCACGCGCATCAGCGTCGTCTTGCCGCAGCCCGAAGGGCCGATGAAGGAGACGAACTCGCCGCGCGCGATCGTGAGGTTCACGTTCGACAGCGCCGTCACCGGCGTGTCGGCGGTCTGGAACACCAGCGACAGATCCTTCGCGACGACCGCGTGCTGCTCCTGGGCAGCCCCGGGTGCCAGCTGTTCCACGGCCTCCCGCATCAAGATGCCACACCCGCCCGTTCGAGCATCGCGTGCAGCAGCACGTTGCACCCGGCGGTGATGTGCTCGGGCTGCGCGTCCTCGATCTCGTTGTGGCTGATGCCACCCTTGCAGGGGATGAAGATCATCCCGGCCGGCGCCAGCTTGGCCATGTAGACGGCGTCGTGGCCCGCACCGGACACGGCCTCCATGTGGCTGTAGCCCAGCGCCTGGGTGGCGCGCGCCACCGCCTGCACGCAGTCGGCATGGAACTGCGTGGCAGGGAACGAGGTCACCAGCTTGATGTCGATGGGCAGGCCGCTCTCGGCGCTGAGCCTCGCGGCCACCCCGCGGATGTCGGCATCCATCTGGTCGCACAAGGCCTCGCTGGCATTGCGCAGGTCGATGCTGAACTTGACGTTGCCGGGGATCACGTTGCGACTGTTCGGGAACACCTGCACCATGCCCACGGTGCCCCGCCCGTGCGGCGGGTGGCGGTGCGCGCAGGCCACCACCTCCTGCATCAGCCGGGTCGCCACCTGCAGCGCGTCCTTGCGCAGGGCCATCGGTGTGGGGCCGGCGTGGGCTTCCATGCCGGTGACGACGCAGTCGTACCAGCGCACGCCCAGCACGCCGGTGACGACGCCAATGGTCTTGTCGTTGTCTTCCAGCACCGGGCCCTGCTCGATGTGGGTCTCGAAGTAGGCGCCGATGGGATGCTGGCCGGGCACCTCGGTGCCCAGGTAGCCGATGCGTTCGAGCTCGCCCTTCACCGTCTTGCCTTCGGTGTCGGTGGCCGCGTAGGCATGCTCCAGCGTGAAGGCCTTGGCAAAGGCGCCCGAGCCCATCATCACCGGCACGAAGCGCGAGCCCTCCTCGTTGGTCCAGAAGGCCACCTCGATGGGCGCCTCGGTCTGGATGCCATGGTCGTTGAGCGTGCGCACCACTTCCAGGCCCGCCAGCACGCCGTAGTTGCCGTCGAACTTGCCGCCGGTGGGCTGGGTGTCGATGTGGCTGCCGGTCATGATGGGCGGCAGGCTGTTGTTGCGCCCTGCCCTGCGCATGAAGCCGTTGCCGATCTGGTCGATCGTCACCGACATGCCGGCCTCGCGCGCCCATCGCGTGACGAGATCGCGGCCCTGCTTGTCGAGCTCGGTCAGCGCCAGACGGCAGACGCCGCCCTTGGGGGTGGCGCCGATGGCGGCCAGTTCCATCAGCGAGTCCCAGAGGCGCTGGCCATCGATGCGCAGCGCGCTCGGCGAGGTCTTCATGTCCATGGCAATGTCTCCTTCAGCGCGCCACGGCCGTTGGCGCGTGCGCGGCCGTGCGCAGCGCAGCGGCCTCGAATTGGGGGCCGAAGGCCGGGCGCTTGACGTACTTGCCGTGGCCCGCGGTGGCGCGCAGGTCGCCATTGGCATAGACCAGCGCCCCGCGGCTGAGCGTGTGCGTGGCCAGGCCCTTCACCTGCCGGCCCTCGAAGATGTTGAAGTCGACCTTGCTGCGCTGCGTCTTGGCCGACAGCGTCTTGCTCGCGGCCGGGTCCCAGAGCACGATGTCGGCATCGGCGCCTTCGGCGATCACGCCCTTGCGGCCGGCCAGGTTGAAGATGCGCGCGCAGTTGCCCGAGGTGATGGCCACGAACTCGCTCGGCGTCAGGCGCCCGGTGCCGACACCGGCGTCCCAGATCACCGACATGCGCTCCTCGACGCCACCGCAGCCGTTGGGGATCTGCGTGAAGCTGGCCTTGCCCGCGGCCTTCTGCGGCGCGCAGAACACGCAGTGGTCGGTGGCCGTGGTGTGCAGCTGGCCGCTCTGCAGACCGCGCCAGAGCATCTCCTGGTGGCCCTTGGGGCGGAACGGCGGGCTCATCACGTAGGCCGCCGCGGTGGCGAAGTCGGGGTGGCGGTAGACGCTGTCGTCGATCACCAGATGCCCGGCCAGCACCTCGCCGTACACGCGCTGGCCGCGGGCGCGCGCGCGGGCGATGGCTTCGGCGGCCTCGATGCACGACACGTGCACGATGTAGATCGGCACGCCCAGCACGTCGGCAATGGCGATGGCGCGGTTGGCAGCCTCGCCTTCCACCATCGGCGGACGGCTCAGCGGGTGGCCCTCGGGGCCGGTGATGCCCATCTTCAGCACCTCTTGCTGCAGCAGGTACACGAGCTCGCCGTTCTCGGCGTGCACCGTGGGCATGGCGCCGAGTTCCAGCGCCCGCTTGAAGCTGTTCACCAGGGTTTCGTCGTCGCACATGATGGCGTTCTTGTAGGCCATGAAGTGCTTGAAGCTGTTGACGCCTTCTTCCTGCACGAGCCGGCCCATGTCGGCGTGCACGCCCTCGCTCCACCAGGTGACGGCGACGTGGAAGCCGTAGTCGGCCGCGCTCTTCTCGGCCCAGCCACGCCACGTGCGGAACGCGTCCATCAGCGGCTGCTGCGGATCGGGGATCACGAAGTCGATGATGCTGGTGGTGCCGCCGGCCAGGCCGGCCGCCGTGCCGCTGAAGAAGTCGTCGGCGGCCACGGTGCCCATGAAGGGCAGCTGCATGTGGGTGTGCGGGTCGATGCCGCCGGGCATCACGTACTGGCCCGAGGCGTCGAGCGTCTGCGTGCCGGCCGGTGCCTGCGTCACAGCGGCGGCACCGACGGCGGCCACCCGGCCGTCGACACACAGCACATCGGCCTTGAACTCGCGGTCGGTGTTCACCACCGTACCGCCGCGGATGAGGATGGCAGGGCTGGTCATCGGGAAGCCTCCTGGGGATGGGTCGCGAATGATGCGCCGCTTCGGCGCCCGCTCAGGTGTGACCCATCGGGTTGTTGGGATGTTGCGTCCACGGCAGATGGCCGGCCTGCACCGGCTGGCGCGTGCGGGTGTCCATCTCGCCGGGCGGCAGCGCTCGCATGGTGATGCACTGCGGCACCGGGCAGACGTTGACGCACAGGTTGCAGCCCACGCATTCGTCTTCCTTGATCTCGAAGTGGCGCTTGCCGTCCTTGCTGGCGGTGATGGCCTGGTGCGAGGTGTCTTCGCAGGCGATGTGGCAGCGGCCGCACTGGATGCACAGGCTCTGGTCGATGACGGCCTTCTCGGTGTAGGCCAGGTTCAGGTGCTGCCAGTCGGTGACGGTGGGCAGCGCCTTGCCGCGGAAGGCGTCGATGGTGGCGTAGCCCTTGTCGTCCATGTAGTTCGACAGGCCGTCGACCATGTCCTGCACGATCTTGAAGCCGTAGACCATGGCGGCGGTGCACACCTGCACGTTGCCGCAGCCCAGGGCCAGGTACTCGGCCGCGTCGCGCCAGCTGCCGATGCCGCCGATGCCGCTGATGGGCAGCCCGCGCGTGGCGGCATCGCGCCCGATCTCGGCCACCATGTTCAGCGCGATGGGCTTGACCGCCGGGCCGCAGTAGCCGCCGTGCGAGCCCATGCCACCGATGGCCGGGCTCATGGTCATGCGGTCGAGGTCCACGCCCATGATCGAGCTCACGGTGTTGATCAGACTCACCGCGTCGGCCCCGCCGGCCTTGGCGGCGCGCGCCGGGTGGCGGATGTCGGTGATGTTGGGCGTGAGCTTCACGATCACCGGCAGCCTGCTCGCCTGCTTGCACCAGGCCGTGACCATCTCGATGTACTCCGGCACCTGCCCCACGGCCGAGCCCATGCCGCGCTCGCTCATGCCGTGCGGGCAGCCGAAGTTCAGCTCCACGCCGTCGGCGCCGGTGTCCTCGACCATCGGCAGGATCGCTTTCCAGGCGCGTTCTTCGCAAGGCACCATCAGGCTCACGACCAGCGCCCGGTCGGGCCACAGGCGCTTGACCTCGCGGATCTCGGCCAGGTTCACCTGCAGCGGCCGGTCGGTGATCAGCTCGATGTTGTTGAAGCCCAGCACGCGGCCGTCGATGCCGCGCAGCGCGCCGTAGCGCGGGCCGCTGACGTTGACGATCGGCGGGCCGTCTTCGCCCAGCGTCTTCCAGACGACGCCGCCCCAGCCGGCCTCGAAGGCGCGGTGCACGTTGTAGGCCTTGTCCGTGGGCGGCGCGCTGGCCAGCCAGAAGGGGTTGGGGCTCTTGATGCCGACGAAATCAGAGCGCAGGTCAGCCATGTCGGGGCTCCGATGCTGCAGGTTGCTGTCGCAAGGCGGCGTCGATCGAGCGTGCCGCCACCTTGCCGTGCTCGACCGCCTCGACCGTGAGATCGCGCCCACCGGCGCGGCAATCGCCACCCGCCCACACGCCGGGCAGGCTGGTGCGGCCTTCGCCGTCGGTGGCGATGCGGCCCTGCTCCAGCCGGATGGCCGCGCCGACGGGTGCGGCGACGAAGGTCTGCCCGATTGCGCGCAGCACCCGATCGGCGTGCAGCACGAAGTGCTCGCCGGTGTTCACCAGCTTGCCGCCGTCGAGCTTCGTCGCGGCAAAGCGCACGCCCGTGACCTGCCCGCCTTCGGCGAGCACCGCCTCGGGCGCGGCCCAGTGGCGGATCGTGACGCCGTGCGTCTGCGCCCAGGCCTGTTCGTGGGCCGATGCCGGCATGGCCTCGGCGCCGCGGCGGTAGGCGATGGTCACCGTCTCGGCGCCCAGCAGCTTGGACTGCACGGCAGCGTCCACGGCCGTCATGCCACCACCGATCACCAGCACATGCCGGCCCACGGGCACGGTCGACAGATCACTCGCCTGCCGCAGCTCGGCGATGAAGTCCACCGCATCGGCCAGGCCCGTTGCGACACCCGCGTGCGGTTCGGGAATGCCCAGCGTGTTGACGCCGGCCAACCCCAGGCCCAGGAACACCGCGTCGTAGTCCGCGCGAAGGCCGTCGAGCGTGATCGCGTCGCCCAGCGCCACGCCCGTGCGCAGTTCGATGCCGCCGATCGACAGCAGCCAGTCGAGCTCGGCCTGCGCGAAGTCGCCAGTCGCCTTGTACGACGCGATGCCGTACTCGTTCAGCCCCCCACCCTTGGCGCGGGCCTCGAAGACCACCACGTCGTGCCCGGCCCGCGCCAGGCCGTGCGCGCAGGCCAGGCCGGCCGGGCCGGCACCCACC
>VYLG01000194.1_pt2 | contig 13685 bp, 12 predicted proteins | sample 5114351 | NCBI WGS metagenome assembly VYLG01 (sample SAMN12291798, study PRJNA351875) | freshwater metagenome | isolation source: freshwater lake | place: USA: Michigan, Kent Lake | collected 2013-08-15
GGGCGGCCTGGGCCTGATGAGCTGGCCGCTGGCGGCCTTCGGCCTGCTGCTGCCGCTGTTCGGCTGCGTCGTCTGGCTGGCGCGCCCCAGCCTGCACTCGACGCTGTTCCTGCTGGTGTGTGGAGCGCAGGCGCTGGGCCTGGGCTTCATCGCCGCGGGGTCGGTGCGCGGGCTCGGGCTGCCGATCGCACTGTTGCAGCTGGATCTGCCGGTGCGGCTGGGCATCGACGCCTTCACGCTGGCCGCCACGGTGCACGGCTTTGCGCTGGCCAGCCCGGCGCGGCGCTGGGCAGCCGTTCTGCTGTGGGGAGCCACCGCCACCGCGGTGGCCGGCGTGGCCAGCGGGGTGCTGGCACCCGCCTGGCCCTGGGCCGTGGCCGTGTGCGGCGGGTTGGCCACGGTGGCGGTGTGGGCGTTGCGGCAGACACCCAAGGCGCAGCCCGACCCGCGGCGCCGCGTCACCGGCCGGCTCACGCTGACGGCCTTGGCCACCTGGCTGCTGGCGCACGGGCTGGTGGCCCTGTCCGCGTCGCAACCCGCGGTGGCGCACGCCGTGGCCGCCGGGGCCTCGGCGGCCTGGGCGCTGTTCGTCGTCTCGCTGCTGCTGCTGGTGCCTTTCCTGTCACGCAGCCGCCGCCTGCTGCGTGAGCTGGCGCTGCTGGCCGGCATCAGCACCGTGGCCGCGTCGCTGGACCTGCTGTTCGTGGCCGTGTTCTCGCTCAACGCCACCGCCTCGCTGGCCGTGGCGGTGTTCGTGGCGCTGGCGGTCTACGCCTTCGCGCGCCAGCGGCTGCTCGACCACCTGCTGGGCACGCGGCTGCACACGACCGACCGCATCTTCGAGCTGCTGTACCGGGCCGCCCGCGACGTGCAGCGCCGCCCCGAGCGCCAGGTGCAGCGGCTGGCCCAGCTGCTGCGCGAGCTGTTCGAGCCGCTGGAGATGACCCGCACTGCCCCGGTGCCGCGGCAGTCCCTGGTGCGGGGCGACGGCGCCGAGCTCGTGGTGCCGCTGCGCGCCGAGGGCGAAGACGGCCGATCCGGCCTGGCCGTGCAGCTGCGCCTGGCCGAACGCGGGCAGCGCCTCTTCATGCCCGAGGACGCCCGTCTGGCCGACCGCCTGGTGGAACAGCTGCGGCGCGCCGTGGCCTACGACCGCGCGGTCGAACGCGGCCGCCACGAGGAGCGGCAGCGCCTCGCGCAGGACCTGCACGACGACATCGGCGCGCGGCTGCTCACGCTGATGTACCAGGCGCCGACACCGGAGCTCGAGGACTACATCCGCCACACGCTGCAGGACCTGAAGACGCTCACGCGCGGCCTCGCCGTGGCCGAGCACCGGCTCGGGCTGGCGGCCGCGGAGTGGAAGGGCGACCTCTCCCAGCGCCTGGCGGCGGCCCAGGCGCAGCTGGGGTGGGCCTGCGACGTCGACGAGAGCCTGGTACTGACCGTGGTGCAGTGGTCCGCACTCACCCGCGTGCTCCGCGAACTGGTGACGAACGCCCTTTTCCACGGCCGCGCCAGCCGCGTGGACGTGGCCATCGAGCTGTCGGGCCCGGTGCTCAGCCTCAGCGTCGCCGACGACGGGCTCGGGCGCGACCCGGCGGCCTGGTCGCACGGCCTGGGCCTGGGGGGCGTGCGCAAACGTGTCAAGCAGCTGGGCGGCACGGTGGCCTGGAGCGAGAACGGCGCCCGGGGCATCGTCTGCCGGGTGCGCATCGAGCGCTTCCGGGACGCCGAGTAGGCCCGCCTCGTCAACCATCCGGCGACGGCCGGCGTTGTGGCGGGGTGCAACCGATGCGCCGCCCTGACACCAGCCTGACCCGGCCCCCATGGCACACCCGAGTGCCGGCCTGTGCGTTTGCGATGACAATAGGGGCTTCGCGTCGACCGGGGCGCCATTCCCGGCCTCCAGCTGCCATGACCACCCGCCGCACCACGACTCCTGCCTCGGCTCCCGCAGCCACCCGTTCGACCACCACCCCCGCCACCGTCGCGCCGGCCTCCGTGCCCGGCCCGAAGCTGCGCCAGACGCAGGCCGAGTACACGGCCGCGCGGCCGCACGCCGAGCCCGGCGTGAAGCCGATGATGTCCAGCTCGAAGATGTACGTGTGCATCAAGTGCCACGCCAACTTCAAGACCGGTGACGGCAAGCCCGATCCCCGTCTGCGCGGCCTTGGCCGCTGCAACAACTGCCTGAGCGTCACCGCCCCGGCAGCGTCCTGAGCGTTCCCCCCGCGGCCCGACCGCCTGTTCCGCCAACTCAAACTGGAGTGACGATTCCATGTCCCAGACCAATCGCCGTGTCTTCCTGATGCAAGTCGCCGCCTGTGGCTCGGCGCTCGCCGCCGCTGCCGGCGCACAGGCCCAGGCCGCCCGCGTCGACGAGAAGGACCCCCAAGCCGTGGCGCTGGGCTATGTGCACGACACCGCCAAGGCCGACCAGAAGAAGTTCCCGAAGCACACCAAGGACCAGAAGTGCAACAACTGCGCTCTGTACCAAGGCAAGCCCGCGGACGCCTGGGCCGGCTGCCCGCTGTTCGGCACCAAGCAGGTCGCTGGCAACGGCTGGTGCAGCGCCTGGGCCAAGAAGGGCTGATCGGCGCCAGCGCCTTCACGGGCTGCTGACCACACCTCAAGGCGGCCTGCGGGCCGCCTTTGTCGTGGTGGGACCGCCCTGGTTCAGTGATCGAACTGCGCGGCCACGGCCTCGGCAAGGGCCAGCGACGCGGTGAGCCCGGGCGACTCGATGCCAAACAGGTTGACGAGGCCGCCCACGCCATGAATGGTCGGCCCGTCGATGCGGAAGTCGGGCGCCGGCTCGCCGGGCCCGTGGATCTTGGGCCGCACGCCGCTGTACGCCGGCTGCAGCGCGCCGTCCGGGAGGCCGGGCCAGTAGCGCCGCACGGCATCGGCGAAGCCGGCGGCGCGGGCCGGATCCACCGCGTAGTCCACCTCAGCGGCCCTGGTGCCGGGCGGCAGCCACTCGAGATCAGGGCCGAAGCGGGCCTGTCCGCCGAGATCCAGCGTCAGGTGCACGCCCAGCCAGGCGTCCACCGGTGCCGGGTACACGAGGCAGGAGAACGGCGAGCGCCCGGCCAGCGAGAAGTAGCTGCCCTTGGCCAGCCGAGACTCCGGCACGTGGCGGGCCGCAAGGCCGTCGAAACGGGATGCCACATCGCAGGCGCCCAGTCCGGCAGCGTTGACGACACGCCGGGCCTCGAGTTCGAGTTCCTCGCCGCCGCTGAGCAGGTGCACCCGCGCCGGCTGCCCGGCGCGGAAGAGGGCGCGCTGCACCGTGGTATGCAGCGCCACCTGGCCACCGGCGCGTTCGAGATCGCCCTGCAGCGCCAGCATCAGCGCGTGGCTGTCGACGATGCCGGTGCTGGGCGACCACAGCGCGGCCGTGGCCCGCAGCGCGGGCTCGCGGGTCATGGCCTCGTCGCCCGTGAGCCACTGCACCGGCACGCCATTCATCGCGGCGCGGGCCGCCAGGCGTTCGAGTGCGGCGTGCTGCAACGCGTCGGTGGCCACCACCAGCTTGCCGCAACGACGGTGCGGCACGCCGTGACTTTCGGCCAGCGCATACAGCAGCGCTTTGCCGCGCACGCACAGCCGCGCCTTCCAGGAGCCGGGCTCGTAGTACAGCCCGGCATGGATGACCTCGCTGTTGCGCGAGCTCACGCCCTGGCCGATGGCCGATTCGGACTCCGCCACGAGCACCTCGCGCCCTTGCAGCGCCAGCGCGCGGGCCACCGCTAGGCCGACGACGCCGGCGCCGATGACGAGGGTGTCGATGTGCTCCATACCGTGCCTGATTGTCGGCGCAGCCTCAGCCGCGGAGCACCTCGGCCACGGTCTGGCGCAGCCAGGCATGGCCGGCATCGGCATGGAAGCGCTCGTGCCAGTGCTGCTTCACAGCGTAGGCAGGCAGCGCCAGCGGCGGCGCCAGCAGGCGCACCTTCTCCTGCTGCGCCTGTGCCTGGCCCAGCCGCCGCGGCACGATCACCAGCAGCTCGGTGCCCGCCACCAGCCGCGCCACGCCCAGGAAGCTGCTGACCTGCAGCACCACGCGCCGCTGCCAGCCGCGCCGCGCCAGCACCTGCTCGACGATGGCGTGGCCGGTGCCCGAGGCCGAGACGACGATGTGGCCCTCGGCCAGGAAGCCGCGCTTGTCGAGCCGGTCCTTCACACGCGGGTGCTGTCGGGCCGCGAGCACGACGAAGTCCTGCTGGAACAGCACCTGCTGGTAGAAGCCGGCTTCGAGATCGGGCATGAAGCCGACCGCCATGTCGATGTCGCCGCTTTCCAGCTGCCGGGGGCTGTCGGGGCCGATGCGCACCGCCTCCAGGCACACGCCCGGCGCCACGGCGCGCAGGCGGTTCAGCAGCGCGGGCAGCACGACGATCTCGCTGATGTCCGTCATGCCGATGCGGAAGCGCCGATCCGACGCCGCCGCCTCGAAGCGCCGCGGCGTGCCCGCCAGGCGCAGCAGCCGCTCCAGGCTGGCCGTGATGTCGGGCTCGATCTGCTGCGCAAACGGCGTCGGCTCCATGCCGCGCGAGGTGCGAGCGAACAGCGGATCGTTGAAGTGGCGGCGCAGCTTGCCCAGCGCGACGCTGGCGTTGGCCTGCGCGATGCCCAGGCGCTCGGCCGCGCGCGTCACGCTCTGCGTGCGGTGCACTTCCACGAAGACCTTCAGCCAGTCGATGTCGAGCTTGGCCATGCACCTGACTTCATCAAGAAACGTGATGCGCTGCATTCTGCAGGCCCTCTGGACTTGATGGGCGTCCGCCGCCAGACTGGGTTCACAACACCCCCACAGGAGACACCCCATGCCCACGGGCAACACCCTGCCGGTGCTGGTGGCCGGCGGCGGCATCGGCGGGCTCGCCGCGGCGCTGGCGCTCACGCGGCAGGGCTACGCGGTGCAGGTGCTCGAGCAGGCCGCGCAGCTGGGCGAGATCGGCGCCGGCATCCAGCTCGGCCCCAACGCCTTCTCGGCCTTCGACGCGCTGGGCATCGGCGAGGCCGCACGGGCCCGTGCCGTCTACACCGATGAGATGGTGATGCACGACGCGCTCGACGAGGCTTGCGTCGGCCGCATCCCCACCGGCGAGGCCTTCCGCCGGCGCTTCGGCAACCCCTACGCCGTGATCCACCGCGCCGACGTGCACCAGAGCCTGCTCGAGGGCGCGCAGCGCAGCGACCGGATCGTGGTGCACACCGGCACCGCGGTGCAGCGCGTGGAGCAGCACGAGGGCGGTGTGACGGTGCACGACGCGCAGGGCCGCCAGCACCACGGCCTGGCGCTGATCGGCGCCGACGGCGTGAAGAGCGCCGTGCGCCGCCAGTACGTGGGCGACGAGGCGCGCGTCTCGGGGCACGTGGTCTACCGTGCCGTCGTCGACCGCGCGCAGTTCCCGGCCGACCTGCAATGGAACGCCGCCAGCATCTGGGTGGGCCCGAACTGCCACCTCGTGCACTACCCGCTGCGCGGCGGCGAGCAGTACAACGTCGTCGTCACCTTCCACAGCCGCGAGCAGGAACAGTGGAGCGTGCGCGAAGGCAGCCGCGACGAGGTGCAGAGCTACTTCGAGGGCATCTGCCCGAAGGCACGGCAGCTGATCGATCTGCCCCGCGACTGGAAGCGCTGGGCTACCGCCGACCGCGACCCCATCGGCCAGTGGACCTATGGCCGCGTCACGCTGCTCGGCGACGCGGCGCACGCCACGCTGCAGTACCTGGCGCAAGGCGCCTGCATGGCGCTGGAAGACGCCGTCACGCTCGGCGAGGCACTGCGCGCCACCGGGCACGACATCCACCGCGCCTTTGCACTGTACGAGCGCTCGCGCGTGGCGCGCACGGCGCGCATCGTGCTGTCGGCGCGCGAGATGGGCCGCATCTTCCACGCCAAGGGCGTGGAGCGGCTGGTGCGCAACGATCTGTGGAAGGGCCGCACGCCCGAGCGCTTCTACGATGCGCTGGAGTGGCTGTACGGCTGGAAAGTCGATCATTGCCTGGCCCGCTGAGCCTGGCACAGAGGAAGGACACGCTGATGAACGCGCTCGGCTCGCTCGACGAACTGCCGCAGGACTACCGCGACGCGCTGACCGCGCAGAACCTGGTGCCCTTGTGGCCCAGCCTGCGCGCGCTGCTGCCGCCGCACAAGCCGGCCGCGCAGACGCGGGCCACGCTGTGGCGCTATGCCGGCCTGCGGCCGCTGCTGCTGCGCGCCGGCGAGCTGACGCCGATCGAACGCGCCGAGCGCCGCGTGCTGGTGCTGGCCAACCCGGGCCACGGCCTGGAGAAGATGCAGGCCAGCCCAGCCATCTACCTGGGCATGCAGCTGCTACTGCCGGGTGAATGGGCCCCGGCCCACCGCCACACGCCCAACGCCGTGCGCATGGTGGTCGAAGGCGTTGGCGCGCACACCACGGTCGACGGCCAGAAGCTGCCCATGCAGCGGGGCGACCTGATCCTCACGCCCACGGGCCTGTGGCACGAACACGGCCACGAGGGCACCGGGCCGGTGGTCTGGCTCGACGTGCTGGACCTGCCGCTCGTCGTGTACCTCGAGGCCAGCTACCACGTCAACGGCGAGCGCCAGGCGCAGCAGGCTCCTGCGCCGTCGCTGGCCGGGGGCTTGCGCCCAATGCGCTTCTTCGAACGCGGGCAAAGCGCCTACCCGCTGCTGCGCTATCCGTGGAACGAGGCCCGCGCGGCCTTGCTCGCGCTCGCCGAAGACCCTGCCCGCGAGTGCGTGCAGCTGGCCTACCTGAACCCCGAGACCGGCGCGGACGCGCTGCAGATCCTGGGTTTCTCGGCCCTGATGCTGCGGCCGGGGCAGACGCTGGCGCTGCCGGCGCGCTCACCGGCCGCGGTGTACCACTGCATTGAAGGTGAGGCCGAGGTCCACGTGAACGGGCAGGACCTGTTCACGCTGGCCGAGGCCGACACCTGCTGCGCACCCGGCTACACGCCGGTGCAGCTGGCCAACCGCTCGGCCACGAAGCCGGCGTTCCTGTTCGTGGCGGACGAGAGCCCGCTGCATCGCAAGCTCGGTCTGTACGAGCAGCGCTGAACGGCACCTGAGGAATGGGCATCCGCCATGGAAAACGGCCCCTGGAGGGGCCGTTCCTGCGCGCTGCGGGCGCGGTGTCAGGTGGGGTGGCTGATGGGACTCGAACCCACGACGACCAGAATCACAATCTGGGACTCTACCAACTGAGCTACAGCCACCGTCGAAACGCGAGATTATAGGCGACGCGCGTCAGCGCGCCGGCGGCGTGGTGGCATCGGTCTGCATGCGGGCGCCCTCTTCCACCTTGGTCTTGAAGCGCGTGCGCAACGAAGCCACGTAGGCATCGGCCTCCGCCGCCGCCCAGGCCTGCGCGTAGCGCTGGCGCAGCTGCTCGTCGCTGCCGGCCGCCGGATCACGCGGCAGGACCTGCGTGATGCGCAGCACCAGGTAGCCGTTGGCCTTGAGGTCCACGCCCACGACAGCCGGCAGCGTGCGCGTATCGGCCGCCATCACGGCGTCGATCACCGAGGCTGGTGCGCCCTGCGTGGCCACGCGCGACAGCACCGCGCTCGGGCCCGGCAGGCCTTCCGCCGGGGCCCTGCGCAGCGCCTGCACGCGGGCCTCGCCGGCCTGGCGTGCGAGAACGGCACTGCGCTCGGCAACCAGGCTCTCGCGCACGGCGTCCTTGACCTCGGCCAGGGGCCGCACACGGGCCGGGCTGTGGCTGAGCACCCGCGCCGCAACCAGCTGGTTGGGTCCGGTCTCGATGGCATCGGTGTTGCGCTTGCCCTCGACCGACTCGTTCGCGAACACGGCGTCGAGCAGCTTGGCCGAGGCCAGCGGCCCGGTCGTGCCCGGTGCCGGCGTGCGCTGCACGGTGGCGGTCTGCTTCGGCAGCTTCAGCTTGTCGATCGCCGGCTGCAGCGAATCGGACTGCTCGTAGACGATGTCGGTGAGCTCCTGCGAGGCCTTGGCCCAGTCGGCACGCGCCAGTTGCTGGCGCACCTCGGCCTCGATCTCGGCCTTGACGGTGTCGAAGGGCTTGCTCTGGCCGCCGCGCACCGCCGTGACGGTGAGGAAGTGATAGCCGTATTCGGTCTCGAACACGTCGCTGATCTCGCCCGGCTTGAGCTTGAAGGCCGCCTCGTCGAAGGACTTGACCATCTGACCGCGACCGAAGAAGTCGAGATCGCCACCCTGCGTGGCCGAGCCTTCGTCCTGCGAGTTCCTGCGGGCGATCTCGGCGAAGCGCTTCGGGTCCTTGCGCGCCTCGGCCAGCAGCTCTTCGGCACGCGCCTTGGCCTTGGCCTTGTCGGCCGCCGAGGCCCCGCTGTCGGCCTTGATCAGCACATGGCTGGCACGCCGCTCCTCGGGCGTGCCGAAGCGCGCCGGGTTGTCGGTGTAGAACTTGCGCAGCTCTTCCTCGGTGACCGTCTTGCGTGCCGCCAGCGTGGCCAGGTCGAGCACCAGGTACTCGATCTGCGCCTGTTCGGCGGCGCGGAACTTCGAGGTGTTCTGCGTGTAGTAGGCCTCGATCTCGGCGTCGGTCGGGTTCACCTGGGCACGGAAGTCGGCGGGCGCGAAGCGCTGCACCTGCACCTCGCGCCGCTGCAGCAGCGGGTTCAGCGTGGCATCGGCCACGGCCGGCGTGGCCACGGCCGTGCGCGCCACGCCCAGCAGCACCTGCTGCGAGGCCAGATCGCCGCGCAGCTGCGCCGCAAAGGCCTCGGAGCTCAGGCCCTGGGTCGCCAGCAGCTCGCGGTTGACGCTGCCGTCGGGGTTGCGCAGGCCGGCGAACTGCGGGTCGCTTGCAAACAGGCGGCGCAGGCGGTCATCGGCCGGGGCGAGGTGCATGCTGCGGCCGGCAGCGTCGAGCACACGCTCGCGCACCAGGGCGTCCAGCGTCTCGCGGCGGGCGCTGTCGCTGTCGGCATTCACGGCCGCATCCGGGTTCTCGCGGCGCAGCCGGTCCACGGCGCGCTGGTGCGCACGCTCCCACTCGGCCCGCGTGATCGAGCGGCCGTCGACGGTGGCCACGCTGGCATTGCTGCCGTCGCGGAACTGCGTGTAGCCCTCGACACCGAAGAAGATGAAGGACGGGATGATCAGCAGCAACAGCCCACCCAGGAAGATGCGGGAGTTGTCGCGGACAAAATCGAACATGGAAGGGGACCTCGGGCCTGGGGATGCGCCCACTGCGGGAAGCGCGGCAACGCGCCACCGTCCGCAGGGGCGGCGGCGGATTCTACGGGCCGGGGTCCAAGGCCCCGCGCGGGGCCCTGGTGAAGGGCGCGAACTGGTGGGTGCTGACGGGTTCGAACCGCCGACCTACGCCTTGTAAGGGCGCCGCTCTACCGACTGAGCTAAGCACCCGGGTGCGCCCGGGCGGCGCGTCAGAGCGAGTCGCGCAGGCCCTTGCCGGGGCGGAACTTGGGCACCTTGGCCGCCTTGATCTTGATGGTGGCGCCGGTGCGGGGGTTGCGGCCGGTGCGGGCCGCGCGCTTGGGCGCCGTGAAGGTGCCGAAGCCGGTGATGGTGACGTTGCCACCCTTCTTGAGGGTGGTCTTGACGGCGCCGATCAGCGCCTCGAGGGACCGCGCCGCCGCAGCCTTGGAAATGTCGGCCTGTGTGGCGATGTGTTCGATCAGTTCACTCTTGTTCACGTCGCGGATCCCCTTGAGGAGGTGGTTCTCGTAGCGCCCGCGGCACCCCTCGGCGGCCGCGGCGTCCCCGTCCGCGGGCATTACATCGCCCGCCTTGAAGCAGTGTCAAGCAGGGGCGCGATTCTAGGTGCAACGCGCCCCGCTGCGGCAGATCTGCGCGCACCAGCCTCAGCCGCGCGACACCCGCTCGGCGATCGCCCGCCCGACGTCGGCGGTGCCGGCGCTGCCGCCGATGTCGCGCGTACGCGGGGCCTCGGGGTCGGCGAGCGCGGCCTCGATGGCGTCGAGCACCGCGTCGTGTGCGTCGCGGTGGCCCAGGAAGTCGAGCATCAGCGCCGCGCTCCACACCTGGCCGATCGGGTTGGCGATGCCCTGCCCCGCGATGTCGGGCGCCGAGCCGTGCACCGGCTCGAAGAGGCTCGGCCACTCGCGCGTGGGGTTCAGGTTGGCCGAGGGAGCGATGCCGATGGTGCCGGTGCACGCGGGGCCGAGGTCGGACAGGATGTCGCCGAACAGGTTGCTCGCCACGACCACGTCGAACTGCTGCGGCCGCTGCACGAAGTGCGCGGTGAGGATGTCGATGTGGAACTGGTCCACGGCCACGCCCGGGTAGTGCGCCGCCATCGCCTTCACGCGCTCGTCCCAGTAGGGCATGGTGATGGCGATGCCGTTGCTCTTGGTGGCGCTGGTGAGCTTCTTCCGCGGCCGCGAAGCCGCCAGCTCGAAGGCGAACTTCAGCACGCGGTCCACGCCGTGGCGCGACATCACCGTCTCCTGGATCACCACCTCGCGCTCGGTGCCCTCGAACATGCGGCCGCCGACGCTGCTGTACTCACCCTCGGTGTTCTCGCGCACGATCCACATGTCGATGGCGCCGGGCTTCAGCGGCTGGCCGCTGCGGTCGACCAGCGGCGAGTGGATGCCCGGCATCAGCCGCGCAGGCCGCAGGTTGACGTACTGGTCGAACTCGCGCCGCATCTTCAGCAGGCTGCCCCACAGCGAGATGTGGTCGGGCACGGTGGCCGGCCAGCCCACGGCACCGTAGAAGATGGCGTCGAAGCCGGCGAGTTGATCCTTCCAGTCGGCCGGCATCATCTGGCCGTGCGTCGCGAAGTAGTCGCAGTTGGCGAAGTCGAAGGTCTCGATCTGCAAGGCAATGCCGAATCGGCGTGCCGCTGCGTCGAGCGCACGCAGGCCTTCGGGCATCACTTCCTTGCCGATGCCGTCGCCGGCGAGCACGGCGATGCGGTGGGGGCGGTTCATGGACTTCATGGGTGAGCGTCCGGGTCGGTGTTGAAGAAGTCGAGTGCGTCGGCGAGCAGCGCCTCGGGCTGCTCTTCGGCGATGTAGTGGCCACAGGGCAGTTCGCGGCCGTCGATCGGCGTTCCGGGCGCCACGGCCTCGCGCCACAGCGCCAGCACGTCGAAGCAGCGGCCGACGGCGCCGTGGGCGCCCCAGCGCACACGCAGCGGCATGGCGATGCGCTGCGCCGCAGCGCGGCTGGCGCGGTCGTGCTCGAGGTCGATGCCGGCGGCGGCGCGGTAGTCGTCGCAGATCGCCTGTGCGGTGCCGGGGCGGCGCATGGCGGCCTCGTAGTCGGCCCAGGCCGCGGGGTCGAAGGCGGCCAGGCCGGCGTGGCGGCGGCCCATCACGTCGCGCAGATAGGCCACAGGGTCGGCCTCGATCAGGCGCTCGGGCAGCGGCGGCGGCTGGATCAGGAAGAACCAGTGCCAGTAGGCCCGCGCAAAGGCGTCGCCCGTGTGCTCGTACATCGCCAGCGTGGGCGCCACGTCGAGCAGCATCAGGCGCGAGACGGCGTCGGGGTGGTCCAGCGCCAGCCGGTGCGCCACCCGAGCGCCGCGGTCGTGCGCCAGCACGCCAAAGCGCACATGGCCGAGCGCGTGCATCAGCGCGACGAGTTCGGCTGCCTGCACCCGGCGGCTGTAGGCCGCGGGCTCGCTGCCGCCATCGGGCGCCGCCACGCGGGCGCTGCGGCCGTAGCCGCGCAGGTCGGGCATGACGAGCGTGAAGCGCCGGGCCAGCGCCGGCGCCACACGGTGCCACATCGCGTGGGTCTGCGGATGGCCGTGCAGCAGCAGCAGCGGCGGGCCTTCGCCCCCGCAGCGCACGAACAGTGGCACACCGGCCGGGCGGTGCGTGCCGGCGCTGAAGCCGGGGAACAGGGTGTCGGCCATGTGCGCGGCGAGCCCGGATTCAACCCGCTGCGGGCTTGCCCGGAACGGGCGCCGCGGGCGAGCGCACCACCAGCGCGACGCCCGCCGCGCTGCAGGCCAGGCCCAGCAGCACGCCCGGGCCGAGCGACTCGCCGAACAGCAGCCAGGCCAGCAGCGCGGTGCACGGCGGCACCAGGTACATCAGGCTCGTCACCTTCGTCGCGGCTCCGCGCTGGATCAGCAGGTACAGCAGCGAACTCCCCCCCAAGGTAAGCACCAGCACGCTCCAGGCCATCGCGCCGACCAGCTCCGGGTGCCAGTGCCAGCCGCCGAGCGGCGTGAAGGCCTCCACCGCCGCCAGCGGCAGCGTGAAGGCCAGCGCGGCGAGCAGCTGCACGCAGTTGGCGCTGCGCACGTCACAGGGCTGGACCCACCGCTTCTGGTACAGCGTGCCCGCGGTGATGGACAGCAGCGCAAGCACGGCGCAGCCGACGTTGAGCCAGGCCGCCTCGCCGACGCCGAGCTTGTGCCACACCACCAGCAGCAGCCCGGCCAGGCCGAGCGCCAGGCCGGCCCACTGGCGCAGGCTCACGCGGTGCGAGGCACCCTGGCCGCTCATCCACATCGCCGTCAGCACCGGCTGCAGACCCACGATCAGCGCCGCGAGGCCTGCGCCCAGGCCCATCTTCACGGCCAGCCACACGCCGCCCAGGTAGCCCGCATGCAGCAGCACACCCGTGGCCGCCAGGTGCAGCCATTGCGTGCGCCCCACGGGCCAGGCCACGCGGGCCAGGGTGATCCACAGCGCAAAGCACAGCGCGCTGAGGGCGTAGCGCAGGGCCAGGAAGCCCAGCGGTGGCGCATGCGGCATGCCGAAGCGCGCCACCACGAAGCCGGTGCTCCAGATGAGCACGAACACCACCGGCATGGCGCGCAGCAGCGCGTCGTGGCCGTCCGCGGCTGACCCGCCGGCACTCAACGCGCGCTCACTTGGCGCGGGCGCGGATCTCGGGGATCGCCTTGCGCAGGTAATACACCATCGACCACACCGTCAGCACGGTGGCCAGCCAGATGAGCGCGGTGCCCCAGAGGCGCGTGTCGATGAAGCCGAAGAGCCCGCCGTCATACAGCAGGAACGGGATCGCGATCATCTGCACCGTGGTCTTGAGCTTGCCCAGCATGTGCACGGCCACGCTGCGCGTGGCGCCGATCTGCGCCATCCACTCGCGCAGCGCGCTGATGGCGATCTCGCGGCCGATGATGATCAGCGCCACCACGCTGCTGACGCGGTCGTGCTCCAGCAGCACCAGCAGCGCGGCGCAGACCAGGAACTTGTCGGCCACGGGGTCGAGGAAGGCGCCGAACGAGGAGGTCTGGTTGAGCTTGCGGGCGAGGTAGCCGTCGAGCCAGTCGGTCAGCGCGAACAGCACGAACATCGAGGTCGCGACCAGGTTCTTCGTCGCCATCGGCCCGTCGAGCCAGTACACGCCGATGATCAGCGGAATGGCCGCGATGCGGGCCCAGGTCAGCAGCGTGGGGATGGTGAAGAACATGCGGTGGCGTGGCGGGCAGGTTCAGTCCAGCGAGCGCGGCTTGAAGCGGCGTTCGCTGTCGAACAGGAACACCTCGGTCCACTTCCAGGGCTTGGGCAGGCGCGAGAGATCACCGTAGGGCGCGCCGCGGCGGATGGCCTCCACCGCCAGCGCCACCGTGTCGGCGGCCTCGGCGTTGGCCGGCGGGCGCAGCACGCTGACGTCGCGCACGCTGCCGTCGGCGTTGAGCTCGATCTCGAGGATCGGGATGCCGAAGAGCATGGGCGGCACCTTG
>VYLG01000197.1_pt1 | contig 13641 bp, 9 predicted proteins | sample 5114351 | NCBI WGS metagenome assembly VYLG01 (sample SAMN12291798, study PRJNA351875) | freshwater metagenome | isolation source: freshwater lake | place: USA: Michigan, Kent Lake | collected 2013-08-15
TCCCACGACGCGCTGCAGCCTCGCACCTTTTGGCCCTGCCGCACTCTCGGCCGCGGCCAGCAGCGACTCGAGGTAGGCGCCATAGATGCGCCGCGGCACGAAAGAGCCGGCGTGCCAGCGCGCGTCGATCCACTGGCAGTAGCGCAGGAAGTTGCCAGGGTCGTCGGCCAGCGCGCTCATGTTGCCGGCGGGCACGTTGAGCACGTGCTCCAGGCTGTCGGTGCCGTAGGCCAGGCCGCGGGCCATGCGGCCCGACTCGTTGAGAAGCACCACGTTCAGCGGCGTGCGGGCCATGCGCATCAGCTGCACGGCGGTGGCAGCGCCGCTGAAGCCGGCGCCGACGATGACCACGGTGGGGGTGGTGGGGGACATGCTGATGCGATTTTCGTATGTGCAGCAGCGATCGCCTTCGTTGGCCGAACGAACTCCGCTGCCTAGAGTGCCGCCACTGCCTGCGTTGCTCTCGACACTGTCTTGCTCACCCGCGTCCTTCTCAAGCGCCACACCGTGCTGCCCGGCTTCGACCTGGCGCTCGGCTTCGCGCTGCTGTACATCAGCCTGATCGTGCTGATCCCGCTGTCGGCGGCCTTCCTCAAGACCTTCACGCTGACCTGGCAGCAGTTCCTCGACGCCACGACCACGCCGCGCGTGATGGCCAGCTACCGGCTCACCTTCGGCGCCAGCTTCCTGGCGGCGCTGCTCAACGCCTTCTTCGGCCTGATCGTGGCCTGGATGCTGGTGCGCTACAACTTCCCCGGCAAGCGCATCGTCGACGCCATGGTGGACCTGCCGTTTGCGCTGCCCACGGCGGTGGCCGGCATCGCGCTCACCGCCATCTGGGCGCAGAACGGCACGCTTGGCCAATGGCTGCCGTTCAAGGTGAGCTTCACGCCCATCGGTGTGTGGGTGGCGCTGGTGTTCATCGGCCTGCCCTTCGTGGTGCGCACGGTGCAGCCGGTGCTGGAGGACGTGAACCGCGAGCTGGAGGAGGTGGCCGCCACGCTGGGTGCCTCGCGCTGGCAGACCTTCAGCAAGGTGGTGTTCCCGATCATCATGCCGGCGCTGCTGACGGGCTTTGCACTGGCCTTCGCACGCGCGCTCGGCGAGTACGGCAGCGTCATCTTCATCGCCGGCAACATGCCGATGATCAGCGAGATCACGCCGCTGCTCATCATCACCAAGCTCGAGCAGTACGACTACGCCGGCGCCACGGCCATCGCGGTGGTGATGCTGGTGGTGAGCTTCGTGATGCTGCTGGTGATCAACCTGCTGCAGGCCTGGGCGCGGCGCCGCCAGGGAGGGCTGGCATGAACACCGCCGTGCTCGCCAAGCCGGCCACCGAGGTGCAGCCCGCGGCCCGCCTGCGCAGCGCCACGGGCGAGGCGCCCTGGGTGCGGCGGCTGATCATCGCGCTCGGCCTGGGGTTCATGACGCTGTTCCTGTTCGTGCCGCTCGTCACCGTCTTCTACGAGGCGATGAAGAAGGGCTGGGACGTCTACCTCGCGGCCGTCATCGAGCCCGATGCGCTGTCGGCCATCCAGCTCACGCTCATCGCCGCCGGCATCAGCGTGCCGCTGAACCTGGCCTTCGGGCTGGCCGCGGCCTGGTCCATTGCCAAGTTCGAGTTCCGCGGCAAGAACATCCTGCTCACGCTGATCGACCTGCCCTTCAGCGTGAGCCCGGTGATCGCCGGCCTCATCTACGTGCTGGTGTTCGGGCTGCAGGGCTGGTTCGGCGCCTGGCTCATCGACAACGACATGAAGGTGATCTTCGCGGTGCCCGGCATCGTGCTGGCCACCGTGTTCGTGACCTTCCCGTTCATCGCCCGCGAGCTGATCCCGCTGATGCAGGCGCAGGGCATCGAGCAGGAAGAGGCGGCGCGCGTGCTGGGCGCCGGCGGCTGGCAGATCTTCTGGCGCGTGACGCTGCCCAACGTGAAGTGGGCGCTGCTGTACGGCGTGATCCTGTGCAACGCGCGGGCGATGGGCGAGTTCGGCGCCGTCAGCGTCGTCAGCGGCCACATCCGCGGGCAGACGAACACGATGCCGCTGCACATCGAGATCGTCTACAACGAATACCAGTTCGCGGCCGCCTTTGCGGTGGCCAGCCTGCTGGCCCTGCTGGCGCTGGTGACCCTGGCGCTGAAGTACCTGGTGGAGCAGCGCGTCAAGCACCAGAAGCGCGGGCCCGCCGACCGCGGGGAATGAACACACCATGAGCATCGAAGTCCGCGACCTCTTCAAGGCTTTCGGCAAGACCGTCGTCTGCGATCACCTGAACCTCACCATCCCTTCGGGCGAGCTGGTGGCGCTGCTCGGGCCCTCGGGCTCGGGCAAGACCTCGCTGCTGCGCGTCCTGGCTGGCCTGGAGGTGCCCGACAGCGGCAGCGTGCACTTCCACGGCGAGGACACCACCGCCGCCGACGTGCGCGACCGAAACGTCGGCTTCGTGTTCCAGCACTACGCGCTCTTCAACCACCTGACGATCTTCGAGAACGTGGCCTTCGGGTTGCGTGTGCGGCCCAAGGTTACGCGGCCCGGCGAGGCGGAGATCAAGAGCAAGGTCATGCAGCTGCTGAAGCTGGTGCAGCTCGACTGGCTGGCCGACCGCTACCCGCACCAGCTGTCGGGCGGCCAGCGCCAGCGCATCGCGCTGGCCCGCGCGCTTTCCGTGGAGCCCAAGGTGCTGCTGCTCGACGAACCCTTCGGCGCGCTCGACGCCAAGGTGCGCAAGGAGCTGCGCCGCTGGCTGCGCCGGCTGCACGACGAGGTGCACGTGACCAGCGTCTTCGTCACGCACGACCAGGAAGAGGCCATGGAGGTGGCCGACCGCATCGTCGTGATGAACGAGGGCCGCATCGAGCAGGTGGGCTCGCCCGACGAGGTGTACGACCACCCGGCCACGCCCTTCGTGCTGCAGTTCCTGGGCGACGTGAACCTGTTCCACGGCCGCACCGAGCACACGCCCGGTGCCGGCGGCGGCCCGCGCGAGACCGTGTACGTGCGCCCGCACGAGCTGGAGATCGTGGCCGAGCCGGCCGAAGGCGCCTGGGCCGCCACGCTGAGCCAGACGCTCACCGTGGGCGCCAACACGCGCGTGGAGTTCAAGCGCGATGGCGAAGACGGCTACCTCGACGTCGAACTGCCGCGCGCCGAGTACCAGGCCCTGCGCGAGCGCCTGGCGCTGCAGCGCGGCAGCCGCGTCTACCTGAAGCCGCGGCGCGTGACGAGCTTCCGCGCGCCGGCCTAGATGTCGAACTGACCGGCCTCGCCATCTGGCGCGGCCAGTGCGCGCTGAAGCAGCGAGCGCGTGAGCGTGGGCGCGAAGGTCTCGATGAAGTCGAACACGTAGCCGCGCAGGAAGGCGTCGCGCCGCACGGCCACGCGGGTGGTCTGCATCGGGAACAGGTGGCGCGCGCCCAGCGCCACGAGGCCGGTGTCGCGCGCCTCGTCGACGGCCATCGCGGCGATGATGCCGACGCCGATGCCCAGCTCGACGTAGGTCTTGATGACGTCGGCGTCCATGGCCTGCAGCACCACGTCGGCCACCAGGCCCTCGCGTGCGAAGGCCTCGTCGATCTGCCGCCGGCCGGTGTAGCCGGCCTCGTAGGTGACGAGCGGGCAATGCGCCAGCCGCGCCAGCGTGAGCGCGCGGCCGGCCGCGGCCTCGTCGGCCAGCGCATGGCCGCGCGGCACGACCACGGCGTGCGTCCAGCGGTAGCAGGGCAGGGCCAGAAGGCCCGGAAAATCGGCCAGCGCCTCGGTGGCCACGCCGACATCGGCCGAGCCGGCCAGCACCGCTTCGGCCACCTGGCGCGGCGAGCCCTGCTGCAGGTGCAGCGTCACGCCTGGGTGGCTGGTGCGGAAGTCGCGCACGGCGCCGGGCAGGGCGTAGCGGGCCTGCGAATGCGTGGCGGCCAAGGTGAGCAGCCCGCGGTCGCTGGCGGCGAAGTCGGCGCCGGCGCGCTTGAGGTTCTCGGCGTCCTGCAGCAGCCGTTCCACCACCGGCAGCAGCGCCTCGCCGGGTGGCGTCAGACCCAGCAGCCGCCGGCCGGCACGGCGGAACAGTGGCACGCCGAGTTCGTCTTCCAGCTCCTTGAGCTGCCGGCTCACGCCCGGCTGCGAGGTGTGCAGTGCCTCGGCCACCCGCATGAGGTTGTAGCCCTGGCGGACGGTTTCGCGGACGGCGCGGAGTTGCTGGAAGTTCATGCGCCGCTACTTGGCGCGCAGCGCGAACGGCGCGCCCACGAACACGGCGATCGTCGTGCCTCGGTCCTTGTTGCCCCAGGCGATGCTGATGCCGGCGTTGCGCTTGCCCTTGTCCTCCTCGTCGCCACTCTTGAAGAGGTAGAAGGGCAGCACGACGTCGGCCAGCCGCTGTTCGCGGTCGTAGGTGAGCTTGACCGCGAAGTCGAAGCCGCTGCGCTGGCGTCGGTACTCGTAGCTCGACACCGTGGACCACGACTGCGTGGGCACGCCCACCCGCCCCTGCAGGCAGGTCGTCGGCGCGGTGCTGCCGGCCGCCGGCACCGGGCAGGTGATCTTGCTGGGGGCCTCGTCGACGGCCCGCTGGCGCTCGATCCGCAGGTCGTGCAGCTGGCCTTCCTTGGACGGCGACAGCAGCAGGGTGGCGCCCAGCGACGCCGGGCTGCTGCGCTGGGACTTGGGCTTGCTGAGATCGTCTGGGTCGATGTACGAGGTTTCCTCGCGACCGGCGGCCGCCGTCAGGCCCCAGGCCCCGAAGGCCCAGGCGGTGTCCGAGGGCAGGAACAGCCGGTTCCAGGTGAAGCGCACGTGCGGCCGTGTCTCCATCTTGTCGGCGGCGCGCGAAAAGACCGAGGTGCGGCTCTCGGACTCGTTCAGCGGCGCGGAGAAGGCGACGTTGTAGCGGTTGCGCGACCAGCCGCTGGGCGTGTCGAAGTTCAGGCGCAGCGTGGCCTGCGAGCCTGCCGTGCTGGCGGTGATGCGCGCGGCGTCGGTGCCGGCCAGGGCCTTGGCGTCGTCGTTCTCGTCGAGCAGCCGCAGGAAGCGGATCGCGCGCCGGCGCGCATCGCCGTTCTGCAGTTCCCGCACCTCGGACTCCCAGCGCATCTCCTTGGCCGTCTTGGCGGCTTCGGTGCCTTCGTTGAGGAGCGCCGTCAGCCGGGCGTCCGCCTCGACCGTCGCGGCCTGCAGGTCTGCGCGGTAGCGCCCACCCGGGCAGAGGACCGCGCCCGCCTCGCACTGGGCCAGTTCCAGGGTTGCACGAACCAGCTCGTTCGCGACACGTTGTGCCTCCCGCCCCGTCCGGTTCACGGCCTGCGACGCGCGCAACGATTCGGCCGCCGTTCGTGCGACTCGCTTGCGCTCGTCCGGGTTGGCATTCGGATTCGCCTCGAGCCATTTCAGCGCCGCCGAGGCGGCGGTGTCGCCGTGCTTGAACGCCCCGTCCTGCTCGGCCTTCAGTTCCGCCACCTTGGCCTGGGCGCCGCCGGCTCGTTCGGTCACGCCTTTGGTGTCGGTCGAGGCTTGGGCCTGGGTCTGCGCTGCCGAGAGCCTGGACTGCAGAGCCTGGAGATCGGGCGCCATCAGGAGCGCGGCACAGGGCTTCGTCAGGTCGATGGAACAGGCAGGCGCCTGAAGCGCCATCGTGCGCAGCAGTTGCTGGGCGTCGCGGTCGATGAGTTTCGCGGCCGCTGTGGCCGCTGCGGCCGACACGCACGCCCGGCGCCCCTGCACGGCAGCATCGGCAGCAGCCTGGGCCATGACCACCTGCTCCAGTGCCTGGGTGGCCGGCGTGTCGCCCTTCGGCGGCGCTGCGGCCGCCACCTCGCGCAGCTTCAGGTCCCGCGCATCCGCTTCCTTGCAAGCCGTGTCTTCGGCCGTCTCGCGGGTCTTGGCCAGCGCGGCCGCCTTCTCCGCCGTGCTGGCGGCGTCTGACAGGATCCGGGCGACATCCGGCGCTGGCGCCTGGGCCATCGAACCCAGCGCCCAGGCGCACATCAGCGCACAGAGCCCCCTCGGCAGCCCACGCCGGCCCCCCGTGATCAAAGCGTTCTTCATCGGTTCTCCTCCTGACCCGCCAGTTCCCGCACCCTGCGGTCCGGCCAGTGCCGCCGATATGATGCCGGGTTTGCCCTCGCCCACCATGCCCGCCGCGCGCCGCCCGCCGACTGCCGCTTCCGAGACCCCGATGCTCCGGGTCCGCGGCGCGCGCACGCACAACCTCAAGAACGTCGACCTCGACATCCCCAAGCACGCGCTGGTGGTGATCACGGGCTTGAGCGGCAGCGGCAAGAGCAGCCTCGCCTTCGACACCCTCTATGCCGAGGGACAACGCCGTTATGTCGAGAGCCTGTCGGCCTACGCGCGGCAGTTCCTGCAGCTGATGGACAAGCCCGATGTCGACGTGATCGAGGGCCTGTCGCCCGCGATCAGCATCGAGCAGAAGGCCACCAGCCACAACCCGCGCAGCACGGTCGGCACGATCACCGAGATCCACGACTACCTGCGCCTCTTGTTCGCGCGCGCCGGCACGCCCTACTGCCCCGACCACGATCTGCCGCTGGCCGCACAGAGCGTGAGCCAGATGGTCGATGCGGTGCTGGCGCTGCCCGAGGACACGCGGCTGATGATCCTGGCCCCCGTGGCACGCGACCGCAAGGGCGAGTTCGCCGACCTCTTTGCCGACATGCAGGCGCGCGGCTACGTGCGCTTCCGCGTCGGCGGCGCCGTTGTCGAGGCCGAATCGCTGCCCGCGCTGAAGAAGGCCGACAAGCACGACATCGATGTCGTCATCGACCGCCTGAAGGTGCGGCCCGACGTGAAGCAGCGCCTGGCCGAGAGCTTCGAGGCCTCGCTGCGCATCGCCGACGGCCGCGCCATCGCGCTGGAGATGGATGGTGGCAAGGAGCACCTGTTCAGCAGCAAGTTCGGCTGCCCGGTGTGCAGCTACTCGCTGCCCGAACTCGAGCCGCGCCTGTTCAGCTTCAACAGCCCCGTTGGCGCCTGCCCGGCCTGCGACGGCCTGGGCCAGGTGACGGTGTTCGACCCCGAGCGCGTGGTCGGCTTCCCCGAGCTGAGCCTGGCCAGCGGCGCCATCAAGGGCTGGGACCGCCGCAACAGCTACACCCACAGCCTGCTCGAGAGCGTGGCGCGGCACATGGGCTTCGACATCGAGACGCCCTTCGAGAAGTTGCCCCGGAAGGCGCAGCAGGTGGTGCTGCACGGCAGCGGCGATGAGGCCATCGAGTTCACCTACACGGCCGAAGCGAGCGGCGCCGCCGGCGCACGCGGCAAGTCGCGCACGGTGAAGCGCAAGCACCCCTTCGAAGGCATCATTCCCAGCTTCGAGCGCCGCTTCCGCGAGACCGACTCGCCCACCGTGCGCGAGGAACTGGCACGTTACCAGGCCGCCAAGCCCTGCCCGCAGTGCCAGGGCTCGCGGCTGCGGCGCGAGGCGCGGCATGTGTTCCTGCAGCACGCCGACACGGGCGAGGGCCCGACGAAAGGTCCGACCAAGGGCCTGCCGATCTACGCCATCGAGCACGCCACGCTGGCCGACGCGCTGGCCTACTTCCGCGGGCTCAAGCTCGTGGGCGCCAAGGCCGAGATCGCCGACAAGATCGTGCGCGAGATCGAGAGCCGCCTGCGCTTCCTCAACGACGTCGGCCTCAACTACCTGAGCCTGGACCGCGGCGCCGACACGCTGAGCGGCGGCGAGGCCCAGCGCATCCGCCTGGCCAGCCAGATCGGCAGCGGCCTGAGTGGCGTGATGTACGTGCTCGACGAGCCCAGCATCGGCCTGCACCAGCGCGACAACGAGCGCCTGATCGGCACGCTCAAGCACCTGCGCGACCTGGGCAACAGCGTGCTCGTGGTCGAGCACGACGAAGACATGATCTGGGCTGCCGACCACGTGGTGGACATGGGCCCGGGCGCTGGGGTGCACGGCGGCCGCGTGATGGCGCAGGGCACGCCCGACGAGGTGGCGGCCAACCCCGAGTCGCTCACCGGCCAGTACCTGGGCCGCGTGCTGCGCATCGAGGTGCCCAGGCGCCGCGCCGGCATCGGCTTCGGCGCCGCGCCGCTGCGGCTGCAGATCAGCGGCGCGCGCGGCAACAACCTGCGCGGGGCCGATGGCCGCGGCGTCGACATCGACATCCCCGTGGGCCTGCTCACCTGCGTGACGGGCGTCAGCGGCTCGGGCAAGAGCACGCTGATCAACGACACGCTCTACACCGCGGTGGCCAAGAAGCTGTACCAGAGCCATGCCGAGCCGGCGCCGCACGACCGCATCGAGGGCCTGGAGCACTTCGACAAGGTCATCAACGTCGACCAGAGCCCGATCGGGCGCACGCCACGCAGCAATCCGGCCACCTACACCGGCCTGTTCACGCCGATCCGCGAACTCTTCGCCGAGGTGCCGATGGCCCGCGAGCGCGGCTACGGCGCGGGCCGCTTCAGCTTCAACGTCAGTGCCGCCGCGGGCGGTGGCCGCTGCGAGGCCTGCGAGGGCGACGGCGTCATCAAGGTCGAGATGCACTTCCTGCCCGACGTCTACGTACCGTGTGACGTGTGCCAGGGCGCGCGCTACAACCGCGAGACGCTGGAGGTGCTCTACAAGGGCAAGCACATCACCCAGGTGCTCAACCTCACGGTGGAAGACGCGCACGCCTTCTTCGGCGCCGTGCCCAACATCGCACGCAAGCTGCAGACGCTGCTCGACGTGGGCCTGGGCTACATCCGCCTGGGGCAGGCGGCCACCACGTTGAGCGGCGGCGAGGCGCAGCGCGTGAAGCTGGCGCTGGAGCTGAGCAAGCGCGACACCGGGCGCACGCTCTACATCCTGGACGAGCCCACCACCGGCCTGCACTTCCACGACGTGAAGCTGCTGCTGAAGGTGCTGCACCAGCTGCGCGACGCCGGCAACACCATCGTCGTGATCGAGCACAACCTCGATGTCATCAAGACCGCCGACTGGCTCATCGACATGGGCCCCGAGGGCGGCGCCGGCGGCGGCCAGGTGGTGGTGGCGGGCACGCCCGAGGACGTGGCGGCCTGCGAGGGCAGCCACACGGGGCGGTTCCTGAAGGCGATGCTGTGAAGCGGCGCGCGTGGCTGGCGCTCGCCGCGTCCGCAGCGCTGGCCGGCTGCGGCAAGAAGGCGCCGATTGCCACCGGCACCGCCGTGCCCGCTGGCGCCACCGTGCTGGCCCTGGGCGACTCACTCACCTTCGGCACCGGCGCCACGCCCGAGACGGCCTACCCCACCGTGCTGGCGCGGCTCAGCGGCTGGAACGTGGTCAACGCCGGTGTGCCCGGCCACACCTCGGCGCAGGCGCTCGAGCGGCTGCCGGCGTTGCTGGCCGAGCACCAGCCGGTGCTGGTGATCGTCTCCATCGGCGGCAACGACCTGCTGCGCCGTCAGGACGAAAACGCACTGCGCGACAACCTGCGCCGCACGCTGGCCGCCGTGCGGGCCGCCGGTGCGCAGGCGCTGCTGGTGGCCGTGCCGCGTCCCACGCTTGCGGCCCGTGTAACGGGTTCGCTCGACGACCATCCGCTGTACGCCGAGATCGCCACCGAGGCCGCCGTGCCGTTGCATGCCGGCGGCTGGAGCGCCGTGCTGGCCGAAGACCGTCTGAAGAGCGACGCCATCCACGCCAACGCCGCCGGCTACGAGGCCTTTGCGCAGGGCCTGCTCGCCACGCTGCAGGCCAGCGGCCTGCTGCGGCGCTGAACACCCCGGTCCGGCGGTCGGCTGCGCCGGCGTCCCTACACTTCCGGCCATGAGTTCCGGCGCCCTGCTTGCTGCCCCGCCGCCCCGCGGCTTCTGGGGCCGTGCCTGGCGCCACAAGAGCTTTGCCGTGGGCGCCGTGCTCAGCGGCGCGCTCGTGCTCGTGGCGCTGCTGTCGATGGTGTGGACACCGTACCCGGTGGCCGAGATCGACATCCCCAACAAGCTGGCGCCGCCCTCGGCCGCGCACGGGCTGGGCACCGACAGCCTGGGCCGCGACATCGTGAGCCAGCTGATGGTGGGGGCGCAGAACAGCATCGTCGTGGGCGTGGTCGCGGTGGGCATCGGCCTCGTGATCGGCGTGGCGCTGGGCTGCGCTGCGGCAGCCGCGCAGGCGCAGGGCCGCAGCGGTTTCGACGAGCTGGTGATGCGCGCTGCCGACTTCACCTTCGCGTTCCCGGCGCTGCTGACGGCCATCATGCTCACCGCCATCTACGGCCCGGGCCTCCTGATGAGCATCGTGGCCATCGGCATCTTCAACATCCCGGTGTTCGCGCGCATCGCGCGCGGCAGCGCGCAGGCGGTGTGGGCGCGCGAGTACGTCACGGCGGCGCGTGCCGCGGGCCTGGGGCCGGTGGCCATCACGCGCGACCACGTGCTGCCCAACATCGCCGGCGTGCTGATCGTGCAGGCCACCATCAGCTTTGCGACCGCCATCCTGGCCGAGGCGGCGCTCAGCTTCCTGGGCCTGGGCACGCAGCCGCCGCAACCCAGTTGGGGCCGCATGCTGAGCGAGGCGCAGACGCAGATGTTCCAGGCGCCGATGCTGGCGGTGTGGCCGGGTGCGGCCATCATGGCCAGCGTGCTGGGCCTCAACCTCATGGGCGACGGCCTGCGCGACCTGCTCGACCCGCGGCTGGCGCGCAGCCGCTGAGGCCCGGCCGCTGAGTCCGGGCGCTCAGCGAGGGCGCTCAGCGCCGGCGTTCAGCGCGGATGGCGGGCCAGCTGCTGGCGCGCGGCGCTGTGCTCGACGAACTCCGTCACGCCGAGGTCCAGCGCGCGCTTCCAGCCGTCGATCGCGGCAGCCAGGTTGCCGGCCGCGGCCTGGCGTTCGGCCAAGTAGAAGTGGACCTCGGTCTGTGCCTCCATGGTCGCGCGGTTGGCGCGCGCAGCCTTCATGGCCGAGGACGGGTCGGAGTCGGCCAGCAGCACGTCGAGCACCGGGCGAGGCCACTCCGTCGGCCAGTCCGAGGACGGGAAGCGCTGGCGCAGCGCCTTCAGGTCGCCGCCGCTGCGCGCGGTGGCCAGCGCCAGCCAGATCAGCGGGTAGCCCGTGCGACGTTCGGATGGCTGCCCGAGTATCTGCTCGAGGTCGCTGCGGGCGTCGTCGTAGCGGCCCGCCAGGTACAGGGCCCGCGCGCGCGTGGCCAGTGCGCCTGCATCTCGCGGCTGGCGCTGCAGCACGCGGGCCACGTAGTCCAGGGTCTGCGCGGTGTCGCCGCGGGACTGGGCGTTGGTGGCGGCGCCATTGAGGGCCGGCACGGAGGCGGGCTCCAGCGCCAGCGCAGCCTCGAAGTCGGTGCGGCCGCGGTCGTGCTGGCCGAGATGGTCCCAGGCGATTCCGCGGGCCACCAGGGCCTGTACCCGTGCCGCCGCGGGCAGGCGGCCGCTGTCGAGCTGGGCGCTCATGGCACGGCTGTCGACCTCGGCGCGCACCTGCGCCTGCGTGCGCTCCTTTCGGCTGCGGCGCGATTGCTCCTCCAGGGTGCGCAACTCGCGCGTCAGCTCGTCCGAGCGTGCCAGCGTCAGGGCAGGCACACCGAAGCTCAGGCCCATCTTGGGCAGGGTGCGTTGCAGCGCCTGCTGGTAGCTGCCCCAGTCCTGCGGCTCGACGCGGTCCAGCAGCACGCGCACATCGGCGCGGTACTCCAGGTGGGAGGGCGCGCCTTCCATGTCGATGGCCATCGTGAAGTGGCGGTCGCGTTCGTCGAGCTGCCGCGAGGCGCTGTCGCGGAAGACCGGCTCGGGAAACTCCACGCGCACGCGGTGGCGGTACTGGCCGGGGCTGTCGAAGGCGAGTGGGAAGCGCCGGCTCTCGGTCTTGGGTGGCAGCAGGGCCTCGATGCCGACCCACATCAGGACATCGGCCTGCAGCGCCCGGTTGTCGGCGTAGCGCCAGAACTCGGGCAGTGCGAAGCGCTGCACCAGCGTCACGGCATCGGCGTCGCGCGCGTCTTCGGTGCCTGGCGGATCCAGCCGCCGCAGGCCCGGGTAGACGCGGACGTAGTGCGTGCTGACGGCATCGGCCATGGCCACCGCGCCGCGTTCGGCGATGGCGGCGCGGATCGACTCCGCCAGCTCGCCATGCCAGGTGATGCGCGAGTGCAGCTCCGCGCCGCTTGCGAACTGCACCACCTTCAGCGTGTCGTCGACGTTCATCACCAGCCGGCCGTAGGGCTCGGGCAGGCGGGCCAAGGCCGAGGTGCCGGCGGTGAGATCCAGCCCGCGCGAGAACACGACCTGCCGGCCCGCGAGCGGCCCGGACTGCTGGGCCCGGGTCGGGTCCAGCCAGAGCGGCTGGCCGTCCAGCTCGACGCGGACGATCACATGGTCGAAGGCCAGCGGGCTGGGCAGCATCTCCTCGACGCGCTCGCGCAGCCGGGTCGAGACCAGCACGGGCCGCACCGGCACCTCCAGCCGCCGCAGCAGCGCGCCCAGCAGGCTGACCTTGTCCTTGCAATCGCCGAAGCGTTGCTCCAGCACGCGCTGCGGCGGGTGCGGGCGGTGCGATCCGGGTCCGATGGACACGCCGAAGTAGCGCACCTCCTGCTGCACGAAGCGCAGCGCCTCGGTCAGGCGCGCCGCCGGCGTGGCGTGCGCGGCGCGGATCTCGTCGGCCCGGGCCGCGACGCCCGGCGAGGGCGTGGTCTCGGCAAACAGCTGCTCGCCCCAGGCGGCCACCTCGGCCCAGTCCTTGAACTCGCTGAACTGCAGCAGCTCCGGCGTCATCGCCGACCAGGGCATGCCCTGCTCGATGCTGTGTGCGGGCACGTCGTCGCGCACCCACACCGACTCGCGCAGCGCGCCACGCGGCGTGTGGGTGACGCGCGCATCGGCCGGCCCCAGCCGCGTGTGGATGTTGCGCGCGGCCGGCGCCAGCAAGCGGGTCTGCCAGCGCGCGACCGGCCCGCGGTCGGTGCCCATCCAGGCCATGTGCACGAAGCGGCCGCCGAATACGGGGTTGGCGCCGCTCACGGTGTAGGCCACGTCGATCTCGTCGCCGACGCGCACGTCGTCGAGCACGATCGACAGCGTGAGCTGCCCGTCGTACAGGCGTTGCTCAAGGCGCTCCTCGCGTTGCAGCACGTCGATGCGCTGCTGCGCCAGGCGCGACTGGCGCACGCCGCCACGGATGACATCGAGGCGATGCAGCGTCATCGTCTGGTAGCTGGGGTCGAAGCGCAGCTCCCACTGCGCGGCAGCGGCCAGCCCGGTGGCCTCGCGCACGACGCGCACGATGCGGGAGTACTCGGCCCAGTCCTTGTCCTCGACGTGGAGCTGGTCTTCGACCAGGCGGTACGACATGGGTGCCGCCTGCGCGGGCAGGCGGTCGGGCACGGGCGTGTCCACCACCCAGGCTGGCGCGGGGCCGATGCGATAGGGGCGATCGGCTTCGGCCGGCTTTGCGGCCTGTGCTGTATTCGGCGCCTTTGTCGCCGGTGCCGCATTCGGCGCCTTGGTCGCGCCCGTGGGCTTGACCGGTTTCGCGGCGCCCGCGGGCGTGGCCGCCGGCGCCTTCTGCGCCGCCACGGGCTGCGCCAGAAGGCACAGCCCCAGGCAGGCGGCCAGCACTGGGCGGGCCCAGGCCGGCCCGCGAAAAATCATGCCCATCATCACCGTGCCTCCCTGGCGCGTCTTTGTCTGA
>VYLG01000198.1_pt1 | contig 13612 bp, 14 predicted proteins | sample 5114351 | NCBI WGS metagenome assembly VYLG01 (sample SAMN12291798, study PRJNA351875) | freshwater metagenome | isolation source: freshwater lake | place: USA: Michigan, Kent Lake | collected 2013-08-15
TTTAAGCAATGATCCCATCGTCATGCTCAGCGCAGTCCCCTGAACATGATCAACTCAGCCCTAAACCGGCTACATCATGACGCCGCTGTTACACCACGCCATGGGACACGATCGTCAAGCTCTTACATAAAGCCGAGGTTTATTATGCGTGTCGATGTGTTTAGTGCTAAGCTCCATGATCACGAATTCCTTTCTCGTGCCGCGCAAGGGTCAGGCCTAGAATTGCATTTTCATGAGGCGCGTTTGGGCGAGGATACCGCCGCACTGGCGGAGGGGGCGAAGGTGATATGCGCGTTTGTGAATGATGATCTGGGAGCAGGCGTTGTTGGACGCCTCGTCGAGACCGGCGTGGCGATGGTCGCGTTGCGATGTGCAGGATACAATCATGTCGATCTGAGGGCTGCGCGTGATGCCGGGATCATTGTCGCAAGGGTACCCGCTTACTCACCACATGCCGTGGCCGAACATGCAGTCGCTTTGATCCTCACACTGAACCGCAAAACACACCGAGCATTTAACCGTGTGCGTGAAGGTAATTTTGCTCTCGACGGACTGATGGGTTTTGATATGTGCGGCAAGGTCGTGGGCATTGTTGGCACTGGGCTGATTGGCACAGTTCTGGCGCGTATCCTGTCCGGGTTTGGCTGCCAAGTTTTGGCTTTCGACCCCCAGCTCAGTATTGAGTGTATGACACTTGGTGTGAACTATATTCCAATGGATGAACTTCTTGAACGCTCAGACATCATAAGTTTGCAGTGCCCGCTTACGCCTCTCACACACCATTTGATAAATGACGATGCCATTGCAGCCATGAAACGGGGCGTTATGTTGATCAATACGTCACGCGGAGCCGTGGTTGATACACGCGCCGTAATCGGGGGGCTGAAAACAGGCCAAATTGGTGCGCTTGGGCTTGATGTTTATGAAGAGGAAGGAGATTTGTTCTTCGAGGACCTCTCTAGCAGCTATATCTCAGATGATATCTTTGCACGCCTGCTGACCTTCCCCAATGTATTGATCACTGGTCATCAAGGGTTTTTCACCCAAGAAGCGCTCACAGCGATCGCGACAACGACGATCGCCAATGTCCTGGCCTTCGCGCGCGATGGCGCACCCATGCACGCAGTTACTTGTCCTGACTGAGTTGGCTACTTTGTTTTCAACGGATCCGCTGTCGCTCGACCATGTTTCAATTTGCTATGGTCCATCGGCGCTCAGTTCTTTTTCGGTGGCCGGATTGTTGTGCTTGCAACATCAAGTAGGGCCTATTTAGCCCTGCACGCTGCAGGTTCTACGTTCGAATGTAACGCCTATGCTGCTGTAGCAATCAAGCCATTGAAGCCAGTGTAAAAGGGCGCGCGTTCTGATCCATTACGCAACGCTTACGGCCAGTAACTATTATTCTGAGTCATGGCGCTTGACGAGGAACAAACACCGAGTGAACTGGCAAGGCGGTCCTCGCTGGATGCTTAAGAAAAACGGCGGAAGACCCACCATGGTCTGGCCTAAGACGGGGTCCCTAAAGCGCTGAAATAAGGGCCTCCCCGGATAGCCAATATGATGACGGTCAATTTGTGCTCGGCGAGACCAGATAGGTTCTAAGAATGGAGTACGAAGACCTCACTGGCTTAACCCACGAGGAAGCTGCCCGCAGACTTGCTGCCGAGGGTGGTAATACGATTGCGAAACCGCAAAAGCGCTCCTTAGTTTCGATCATACTTGGCACTCTAAAAGAGCCGATGTTCTTGTTCATATTGGCAGCTGCCATCCTCTATCTATCGATTGGCAATCTCAATGAGGGATTGTTCATGCTGGGAGCGGCCTGCGTTTCAATTGGTCTTGTTGTGTTTCAGGATGCCCGTGGGGAGCGCGCACTGGCGGCACTGCGCAATATGGCCGTGCCTCGATGCCAAGTTAAGCGAGACGGGATGTGGAGCGAAATCCCATCAGAACAAGTCGTGGTTGGCGATCTTATCATCACGACCGAGGGTCAACGCATTGCTGCCGACGCATGTCTCATTAACGGGCCGCCTATTCGAGTCGACGAGTCGATATTAACCGGCGAGTCTGCGCCTGTTACCAAATTGATCTCAAAAGCCCTAACGCCTGATAGCGCAAATCTGTTTGCGGGCACTTTGGCGTTGGACTCTTTAGGTGTTGCTCGTGTCATTGCGACAGGCCAGGCCACACGATTTGGATCGATCGGCACCTCCCTTAAAGGGGGTGAGGAGCTGACACCGCTTCAAAGATCGATGCGACAAGTGACTTTGCTTTTTGCCGTTGCGGCGGGTGTTGTGTGCGTATGCGTCGTGCTCGTGTTCGGGCTAGCTCGCGATGAATGGGTAAAAGGTGGCTTATCTGGCCTCACCGTGGCGATTGGATTAGTGCCAGAAGAGTTTCCAATGGTTCTGGCCATTTTCACCGCAATGGGGTCTTGGCGCTTGGCCCAACACCGTGTGCTGGTGCGCCGAGCAACAGCAGTCGAGACCCTGGGTGCCATCAGCCTTCTCGTTGTCGATAAAACTGGGACATTGACTGAAAACTCCATGCAAGTCGCCCGGATTTGGAGCCCAAATGAAATTGGCCCAAATTACGCCTTAGAAGGTGGTTTGCTTGCCACTCCAGAGACTTCCATTGATCCAATGGACAGCGCAATTCTTAAAGAGGCGAAAGCCAGAGGTTTGGATCAAATCACAAAAGGCCTTCGCATTTCATCCTATACGCCTTTGACAGCCCAGTTTCTCGCCGTCACCCAAGACTGGGAGGACAAAGAAAGCCAGCACAGTATCGCGGCTAAAGGAGCGCCGGAAGCTATCTTCAAGCTATGCGCCTTGGACCGAGTGGCCCAAGACGAAGCTGAAGCCATGCTTTCTGCGATGGCCACATCTGGGCTCCGGGTATTGGGCGTCGCGCGTTCCAGATCACAAACCAAGTCGTTCGAATTTGTGGGCTTGATTGGCTTTATGGACCCACTTCGTAGTAATGTTCCTGATGCGTTGAATATCGCACGCCAAGCCGGGATCGGCGTTGCGATGATCACTGGGGATAACCCCGAAACCGCGCGCGCAATCGCCCTGCAAGCTGGCTTTCCCGCAGATTGCTCCGTGCTGTTGGGAACAGAAATTGAGGCAGCAGGCCCAGAGCATCTCCAGCACCTTGTGCAAAGCTGCAGCATCTTCGCTCGTGTAAGCCCAGACCAGAAGCTAAAGCTTCTAAACGCCTTCCGCAGTCTTGGCCACATCACGGCGATGACGGGTGATGGCGTTAATGACGCCGCAGCCCTTATGCGCGCACATATCGGCATAGCAATGGGCAAGCACGGCACCGATGTGGCGCGCGAAGCAGCCGACATTGTGCTGCTCGATGACAGTTTCGCTTCAATAGTTGGGGGTATCCAGCTTGGGCGGCGGATTTATACAAACATCCAATTAGCACTTGTCTACGTCGTTACGATCCATGTCCCCATTGCTGGGTTGGCGCTCCTCCCTCTTATCTTGGGCTATCCGCCCTTGCTTCTGCCCATGCATATCGTGACACTTGAGTTTTTGATTGATCCAATTGCTTCGGTCTTTTTTGAAGCAGCGCCCAGCAAGGGCGATGCCATGACGAAACCCCCTCTCAAGATCACAAAGCCGCTTCTGGGGTTTGGCGAACTGATTATGGCCTTCTTGCAAGGAGGATTGCTCCTCGCTGTCTGTCTCGCTTTGTATCTTGTTGCACAACAGCAAGGCCAATCTGTTGAGCAAGCGCGCGGAAGCGCGTTTGCGTGCCTGGTCGTCGGTAATGTAGCACTTGCATTGCGGGACATCGTTAGTCGGCCTTTTGAAATGAAGTCCTCAAGGCTGATGCTGGGCGGGATAATCATTGCGGCCACAATTTTTCTTCTGGCCGCTATTTGGTTCATTTCCGACATTGCGGCCTTGTTCCAGATGGCGGCACCACCCGTGGAATGGATCACTTGGATCCTTGGATTCGCGATCTTGCCGGCTGTTCTTGGGAGTGCCGTCAAAGCAATGCAAGTACAGATTAAGTCATGATTTGTGTGGCGCGTATAACCTGTCCGCCACCCCAAACAGCGTTTCGATTCCTTGAAGGGCAGCCATGACCAGCGCCCCTGAAAGAATATCCAGACACTCGGATTCTAGATGCCATGGCCATCAACCTTGGCCTGCATCTATTCATGTCTGGAAACCAAACGTAAAGTGCAGCAGACCGGAGCTTGTTGCGCAGGAACCTTTTATGACCTGCGATGTTCCCTTGGTAGCAACCCTTGCGCCAAGGAGGCAGTCGAGATGTTATGGGATTTCAAATCCGTCCGCGGATACTCGGTGTTGGCCATCGATGGTAACAGTGGCACGGTCGAGGACTTCATTCTTGAGGATGTTGGCCGGACGATCAAATGGCTGGTGGTCGAGACAGGTGATTGGCTTTCAAGCCATCAGGTGTTCGTCCCCGCTTCCGCGTTCGGTAAACCCGACCCAAAGGAGCAACATTTTCCGCTGACCATGACTTTGGCTCAGATTGGCCAATGCGCAAGCCACGATCCAGCGAAACTCAAGGACGATAAGACCGGAGCGCATTTCACGCCAAGCGAGGTCGAGACCGAGGCGTGGCACCAGGGCCGGGATCACTTTCGTAGCCTGGCAAGGTTGGTTGGATCGACGATCGAGGCAACCGATGGCAATGTCGGCCACGCTGAGGACTTCATCATTGAATCAGATACTTGGATCATCAAGTTTCTTTTGGTTCATACGTCGGACTGGTGGCCGGGCGAAAAGCTATTGGTGCCATTCGATACGATCACCGGTGTCGACTATACACGCAATATCTTGAAGCTCGATGTGACGCGCCAGAGTGTTAAAGACAGCCCACCGTTTTCACCAGAGCTGACCGAGGATGGAGCATACGACGAGTCCTTCTTGACCTATTGGGGCATTCGCTTCGTCAAGAAATGATTTGCTGTCCACTGTGCTTCTGCAAGGACGCGCTCTAACGTTTGCCAGGCAGCATCCGGGTCAACGTATTATCCTTTTGGACATAATGATGGAACAAAGCCGCCGCAGCGTGCAATCCAATCAACCCATACCCAATCTTGCCGCCGATTTCGTGCAATTCCTTGATCTGCTCTGCCAGCGCTTTGCTTGGCTCGATTAGGGGTGGCAGTGACAAGCCCCAAAACGGAATGGATTTGCCCGACGCGCTCAAGATCAACCAGCCGCCAATCGGCATCCCAATCATTAAGCCATAGAGTGCGACGTGCACGAGCCCGCCTAAACGACTTTGCCACTGAACTGGTGTCGGCGTGATTGGAGGAATTTTCCAAGACGTCAGGCGAAGCAGCACTCGAACGCTCACTAATGCCAGCACCGACAGGCCCAACATGAAGTGCCAAGTCTTGAAGGCCTCGCGAATGTCACTGCCCCTTGGAAAGTTTTCGCGCAACAAAATGGCCGCGTAAACGGCGACAATCAAAGCCAGCATCAGCCAATGAAGTGCGATGGCGGTTTTGGGATAGCGCGTAACAATGGTACTTTCTGACATTTGATTTCCTGACTCTCTTGTGGACCGCGAAAGCATAGCATCTGATGTGCATCCCGCTTTGATGATAGTCAAAAGCGCGAATGGTTCCATCGAGCCACTTGACGAAGGGATATGAATGGCATTCTAGGCACCAGCATTGGTCTCGATTGGTTACGCTTCCTATCGCAGATCAGTGTTTCAGCAAGACGCGCTTACTTTCGAGAATGGAAGCCTTTTTCAGGCGCCCACTCCGTGAAGCCGGGACCTGCAATATAATTGTTGCAGCAGTCGTCGCCATCCGCCAACGTTTTGGTGCGGCTAAATTTTAGACCCATCAGGTTTGCCATAAGATAATCAATCCGGCAGGCGTAAGGAAAAACACCATCTTCACCGATTGATCTCAGCGCTTTTAAAGCCCCACATTGCGTCCAAGTGGAACGATGGCCACCGTCAGCATCCTCTTCAACGACGATGCGCCAATCCATCGGATCCAATAATCCACATTCACCACGCAATTGGGCGTCGCGTTGCAACGAAACACTTGCTTTTGACGTGGCCATTCGACCTAACAAAACGCGCAAAGCAGAAGGGAAGCGTTCTAACAAGTTTTCGTTCATCACCCACAGCAATTCACCCGCTTTATCTTTGGTTTCTTCAAACTGTGTAAAAGCATAGAAGAAGGGTACATAGGCGGTGATGAAGCCATAGCTCATGGCTGCAATGCTAGAGCTGAGATCGGGAATTCTGGGAAGGAGGTCTTTCAGTTTTGCATCTGCCACTTGCCGAAATTCACGATAGAACGCCTCGCCGTAAGTTTGCTTGAGATAGGCCGAATTAGCAAACATAAGCACCCGATATGCGGTTCGTGTTTTCATAGCACCCTAGCTCGATTGCGACTTGTGAAGCTCCCGCAAGGTTCTACTTTATAGATCAGAGCAAGGCGTTCGAATTTATAACCAGACTATTCAGTCGTAGCGCCCTCAAACGCCTCTTTGGACGCGATGGCCTCGGCCTTTGTGGCCTGAATGAGCTGGTCGAGGTGGTTGGGTGGGCCGTAGAGCGTATAGAGTTTCAGCGACTTATCACCGGTGTTGATAATGTTGTGCTGCGCACCTGATGGCACCAGCATAGCGTCACCGCTTTTGATCTTGTGCGTTGTTCCATCAATGACAATACGGCCCTTTCCCTTCTCGACACGAAAGAATTGATCGTGGTCCGTATGCACTTCATCGCCAATCTCTTCGTCTGGCTTAAGGGACATGAGCACTAATTGAAGGTGCTTGCCCGTATATAGCACACGGCGGAAATCATTATTCTCTTGGGAAAGCTCTTCAATATCTTCAACAAAGCCTTGCATGGCTGCTCTCCTTGATCGATGGACTTAGCGGCTAATTGCCTGCGGCTATGAAACGCGGTCCCGAAATTTTCGTTCCATGGATGTCATTTGCGGTTTGGAATGAGGTCGATGCGCAGAGGTTTTAAATTTTGAAATTGCGGCGACCTCAATTAATAGCGGGGGCTTGCACAAGGACCAATGGGATTTCGAGGCAGTAAACCACGCCAGTGGGATCATAACCGACCTTGGCATGACCATGAAGTTGCATTGCCAGAGCACTGAGCAAGCGCGTGCCAAAACTATGTTGGGCGGGCTTTTGAACGACTGGGCCGTCAGTCTCGGTCCAAGTCAAGCTGAAAAGCTGGGTTGCATCATTCACCGCGGCGATGATGTCCACGCGCCCTGTCTCATTGGACAATGCACCATATTTGACTGCGTTAGTGCACAATTCATTGAGGGTCATCGTGAGGGGCAATATCGCCCCAGCAACAACTTGAATCTGAGCATTTTGGATTGCAAACTTTGAGAATTCGTGGCTGTCGAAGGGCGCGATCGCTGCCCTTATGACATCAGACAGGGTCGCCCCGCTTTCGTTGCCTTGGAGCAGAAGATCCTGCGCGCGGCCTAAAGCAACCAAGCGGTTCAAAATAGCTAGTCGCCCTTCATCAAGGGTCTTGGAGGTCAAGAGCGTCTGAGAGGTGATCCCGACGACCAGCGCCAACATGTTTTTCATGCGATGATGCACCTCGTCCAGCAAAAGAGCTTGCGATTGCTGCGCTGCTTTGAGCTGTGTCGCTTCGATTCCGGCCTTGGCAAGCAATGTAGCGGCGTTGAGTTGGGCCTGTGCCAGCAAAGTGCGAAGCGCATCATTCTCAGATTCTACAATGCTCTTGTTAGCGTTCAAAGCTTGGCTATCGCGCAAGGCTGCAATCACGACCATCCCGTCCGGTGATTGAAAAGGACTGAGACTTATTTCGGTTTTAAACTCGCTCCCATCTTTCCTTATTGCGACAAGGTCCAGGCCAGCGCCCATCATCCTTGCTTTAGGTTCGAGCATATACTTGCGATGATTGCCCGCATGCATGTCGTGATAGCGAGCGGGGATCAGCACCGCCAAGGGCTGTCCAACAAGGTCTTGGGGAAAGTAACCAAGGAGCGGCTCGACTTGGCTATTGGCGAAAAGAATTATTCCCGAACGATCAATGACGACGACGGCATCTGGTGTCGCTTGGAGAAAGCGAAAAAAAGCGGGGGCCGCGCTCACTGGCTCCGCCAAGCACAACCCAAGAGCCAGCGCAAGCGACTGCCTTGGTTGGTTAGCTCCATCATCATGGAAGTCCACTCCAAGCAGCCTGTGCTACTTTGATCCTTTCGCCACTAGTATATTATATTTCGTGAGTAGCAACTTTTTTCTTTGGTACGGCGAAAAGACGTCTCGCGGGGCTATTTTCTGAGTAGTGCCCAGTGACGGACGAACGGCCTTGATAGTCGAATGAACCTTCTTTGCGCATCGCGGGTCAGTTTATCAGCCTAACTAACCGCTGTGCCAAATAGTTTTCCAATGCCATAGGTGGCCGCCATTGCCATCGCCCCCCATAACAAGACCCTGACTGTGGGCTTGACAATGCCCGCCCCACCCACTTTGGCACCCAGACCGCCTAGGAGCCCAAGGAACACCAAAGATGCTGCGGTTACGGCAAGGCTGAGCGTACCGAGCGGCATGGCTGTTGCGACGGCGAGTGGCAGGGCCGCACCTATGCCAAAGGTCGCAGCTGAAGTCAGGGCCGCTTGGACTGGCCTAGCGGTCGTGATATGGGAAATGCCCAGTTCATCGCGCACATGGGCACCAAACGCATCCTTAGCGCTCAATGCCTCTGCAACTTGGCGGGCCAACGCAGGTTCAAGGCCACGTCCCTGATAAATCGCCGTCAGTTCTTCAAGCTCCGCCTCTGGCATCATGTCCAGTTCGGAACGTTCCTTTGCCATATCGGCCTGCTCGGTATCTGATTGAGAGCTAACCGAGACATATTCGCCCGCCGCCATCGACATCGCGCCAGCCACGAGGCCCGCCAGCCCTGCGACTAGAATTTCATTCTTGCCACCCGCGGCCGCGGCGACGCCGACAATTAGACTAGCAGTTGAAACGATACCATCATTGGCACCGAGAACCGCTGCGCGCAGCCAGCCGATGCGTTCGACAAGGTGGCGTTCTTCATGGGTCTTGAGGCGTGTCATAGTCTTAGTCCTTTTGCGCTATTTCGATTTTACTCGCGAACTGCCCAAGTCATTTTGACCGAAAGACCCCCAAGTGCAGCGGTGTTCAGCATTAGTGTACCACCAGTCGCCATCACTAAATCTTTTACAATCGCCAGCCCTAACCCCTGAGTGCCAACTGCTTCATCCAATCGCGTGCCGCGCTGGACGGCCAAAGCACTTTGCTCCAAGTTCAAACCTGCTCCGTCGTCTTCTACCCAGACACTCAGCTTCTTTGCCAGAGTCTGCGCTCGAATTCGAACGATAGCCTTTGCATGTCTCGTTGCATTATCTAGCAACGCGCCAAACACTTCGAAGGTGCCATCCTGCGAAAGTGGAATCACGCAATCGACTGGAACTTGGAGATCAAATTGGGTGTTGGTGCCATTTGGTGTGCGCCTAACAACACTGACCAAGCGTTCAATCAAAGGCAGAAGCTGACAACTTGACTCGGTGCTGTGAGCTGTGTGCGCACGCGCTAATTCGGCTTGCACCGCGATGTTGAGAACAGCAACGCTTTCCCCCAGTGCGGTTTGGGTTGCAGGATCATCAAGGTCTGCGACTTGCATTTTGAGGGCCGTGAGGGGTGTCTTTAGAGCGTGGGCTAGGTCACGGGCCCGCGCCCGCGCGCGCTCCATATCCAAGGCGCGCGTATCGGCAAGCGCATTGATCGTTTCAATAAGAGGGCCAACTTCGGTCAGGTGTTCGGTTTCATCCAAACGCGCATTGGAATTTGCCTTGAGGGCCAACAAGCGGTTTTGCAGCAAACCCAGCGGTGCCAGACCAAACGCCACTTGAAAGACAGACGCCAAGGTGAGTGCGCCCCACAACAACACTAGAAAGCCGCCCAGCTCGCGCGCAAAGTCGGCGCGTGCGCGGGTGATGACGTCATGGTTCAATCCAACTTCAATGAGAATGCTAGGGCCATTTGCATTTGGGCGAACGGCGCGCGCGACACGGATTATGCGCGCCTCAAAGGGTCCAGATGTGGTTTCAGTTTGCCAGCGGTGAGGGGCCGCCTCCGGCCACTTCACCCACTTGCCATCCCATAATGACCGCGAAGCCACTTCGCCAGAAGGAGTAGCGAGATGCCAGTAAAGCCCACTTGCAGGGCGCGCAAAGCGGGGATCAAACAGCGTTTGGGTCACGATTGGTTTGCCATTTGCATTTGGCGTGCTTGCTGCCGCCAGCGTTTCACCATGACGAATGAGTTCTGCCGTTATTTGCCGCTCCGTATGTCGCTCAAATAAAAGCGTCATCGCGACCCATGACAGACCAAGCGCCAACCCTATCCAAACGCCGGCAAGAACAAACAGCCTGACCTTGAGGCTTTTGGGCTTGCTCTTCATAATGCAAGGCCTGCGAGAACATACCCAAAGCCGCGCCGTGTTTCGATAGTTTGAGGGCCAATCTTCCGGCGCAGCCTTGCGACAAGGGCTTCAATGGCATTTGCGTCCAAGGCGTCTGAGCCATGCAAATGCTCGCCTATTTCGCCCGCCGAAAAAGGACGGCCATTGGCATTAGCCAACAGATCCAGTAACCGAAACTCCAGCGGAGACAACCGAACCGGCGCGCCTTTATATGTCGCGGACGCCCGAAACAAATCCAGTGACAAATCGCCTGCGACAATCACATTACCCGTTCGGCCAGCGGCGCGCCGAATCAGGCCGCGCAATCTCGCGATCAATTCGGTTGGTTCAAACGGTTTTGCCAGATAATCATCGGCCCCTGCTTCAATGCCTTCAACTTTCTCCGCCCAGGACCCACGCGCAGACAGTATGATAACCGGCATCGCGCGACTGTCTTGGCGCCACCGTCGCAGCACGGAAAGTCCATCTAAACGGGGCAAGCCTAAGTCGAGTACGACAGCGTCAAAATCCTCATCACAACCCAATTGCCAAGCCTTTTCACCATCATGGCACGTCTGAACTAGAAAGCCAGCAGCCTCAAGGCTGAGCTTAAGTGACGCGCAAATAACGGGATCATCTTCAACCAATAACAGGCGCATTATTCGACTTCCTGTTTCAAGATAGACCCTGTTGCTGCCTCAACTTCAATCTCAATGACGCGGCCAGTTTGGGTCAAAATTTTGATTTCATAAATGTCTTGGCCATCTTCGTTTTCCAGATCGACTTGAAGGACTTCGCCGGGAACGGCGGCGAGAGCAATGGCTTGAATCGCTAGGAAAGACTTGCTTTGCGGGCGACTTGTACTGGTTTGCGTTGGACCAATGGTTTGATCCGAAGGCAAATTGACTTGGCTCGCGTCCTTCTGATGTGTTTGCGCAGGTTCCTGACAAGCCGAAGTGGCAACAAGTGCGAGAAGACAAAGGGCAAAAGCGCGTTTCATGGGTCTTATGTGTACATGATCGGGGCTGACATCAAGCTGACGGCAACTAACAGCGGCCCGTCAAGTGGGGCTAGCTAGATTGGGGTCATCACTTAGGAGATGCCCCATGTCCCTCATCGAAACGTATAGTGCCGCCAACGCACACAAGAGAGTCTGCAAAAGCGACATGAACGCAGACCTTGTCTGTCTCTTCTTTTGGATGATCCTTATCCCCATGGCCGTGGCCGCCAGCGCGCTTGGTTTGGCGTTCTTGAACACGGCAACTTAACCCGCCCGCCTGGCGAATCTGACGCGCCGCTGACGATCCACGTCGGCACGCCGTCAGCTGCCCTATGCCAGACAGCACTTATCAACTCAAACCCACTGGAGACCTTTCATGACCATCTCAACACCACTTCGCATTGGAATAGGGTTAAGTATAGCCGCCTTGGCAATAGCAGGCTTTGCCGCCGCATCCGGGCAATTTTCTAGCGCCAAAGCGACCAATCAAGCGGCGCCCTTTAGCACCGCAGTAAGCAGTCCCAGCATGCCATCAGAGCGCACAGAGACCCGGGTTGATGCACGCAATGGCACAATCGTGACTGAAGATTATCGCGGCAAAGACGATCAGCGCAATGACGAAACCTCTGTCGAACGGGGCGAGCGCTCTGAATCTCGCGTTCAAACCCGTGTCGATAACCAATCCGGCGCGGTTCAAACCCAAGACATTCGAAATGATGACCGCGAGAAGCGTGGTGAGCGCGCAGAACGTGCTGAACGCCGCGAGAATGGAGAGCGTGACGATGACTGATACGCCCCAATCACTGCCAAATACCCCAAACACGCCAACACAAGAGTGGACCAAAGTTTGGGACCCTCTGGTGCGAATATCCCACTGGGTCTTGCTGGTCGCTGTGGCGACAGCCTTGATAACCCGAGGCGAGCCGGAGAGCGTGCATCAATGGGCAGGCTATGTCGTGGCAGGTTATGTGGTGTTCCGCCTGTTTTGGGGAATTGCTGGGCCAAAGCGGGCGCGTTTTGAGACCTTCCTTGCGTCACCGCTCGCAGGCCTGACCTATGTGGCCGATTTGGTCGCCGGCAAAGCAAAGCGCCATGTCGGTCATTCCCCGGCAGGGGGATTGATGGTGATCGCCTTACTCTTCGGCCTATCGGGCTCTGCCGCCACAGGCATGGCAATGGAAAACCATGTGCCGGTCCCCGCCTTTGTAGCTTCTTGGGTTCCTATAGAAGGCAATGAAGCCGGTGAGGCGAGTGAAGAAATGCAAGCTGGAGAAGCCGGAGAAGATGAGAGTCCTTGGGAGGAAGTCCATGAATTATTCGCCAATTTGGTTCTGGCGCTAGCGATCATCCATGTTGCAGGTGTCGGCTTGGCCTCAATCAAACATCGCGAAAACCTCGTACGTGCGATGGTTACGGGAAGAAAACGAACCGGATGAAACAATCGAACCTAGGCCAAGTTTCCTCAAAGGGCTGGAACCTCCAGTTACCACCCTTACGCGGATCGATTTTCGACTGGAATCTATCAGAAAGTGAAGGGTCAGACCCAGTGCCATCGAATGTCCGGTTTGGAGGTCACGCCAAATGGGGTTCAATAGCGTGTTTTGGCGCAAAGCGGAATGTCTGCTTTAGGCTATTGCAAGCGCTGAAGCACAAGCCGGATCCAAAGCAATTGTTTCTTCAGCCTATTCGCTGAGCTGTTGTACTTAACTCTGGCAGGTCGCAAGGCTGCGGCCCGTATCACACCCATACTTCCTGAGGCCACCCAGCATTCAGCATCGAGTGAGGTTAGGGCCGCTGCATAACATTAAACCGCAGGGTGCCTTCCCGTTGGCCCATCGAATGCGCGATAAACAGATATTGGCTTTGACCATAACGCCTTACTGTGCCGTTCTTCCAGCAGGCATGTGCGCGAAGCCTTGGTCTTCTAGGTTGCGCTATTGTTGGATGCGGTGCACCGTTCGCAAACCTTGCCATTGGTCTGGAGGTCTTGATCTCAACATGCCCTGATGAAGACGACGATAGTTGTCGCATTGGCCTGATCCAAGCTGGTCCTTGATCTCCTTTGAATGGTCTGACTTGCCCGTCTGGCCCTTGTTGCCCGTCTCGGGAGACGCGTTGACGTGGCTTGAAAACTGCCTCCGGCGGCGTGTCCCA
>VYLG01000199.1_pt1 | contig 13603 bp, 9 predicted proteins | sample 5114351 | NCBI WGS metagenome assembly VYLG01 (sample SAMN12291798, study PRJNA351875) | freshwater metagenome | isolation source: freshwater lake | place: USA: Michigan, Kent Lake | collected 2013-08-15
CGCGCCGGGCGCGGCTGGAGCGCCTGGTCGACCAGGTCGGCCTGCGCCGCGACGCCCTCGACCGCTACCCGCACGAGTTCTCCGGCGGCCAGCGCCAGCGCATCGCCATCGCCCGCGCGCTGGCGGTGGAGCCGCGGCTGATCGTCTGCGACGAGCCCACGTCGGCGCTGGATGTGTCGGTGCAGGCGCAGATCCTGAACCTGCTGCGCGACCTGCAGCGTGAGCTCGGCGTGAGCTACCTCTTCATCACCCACAACATCGGTGTGGTGGAGGTGATGGCCGACCACGTGGTGGTGATGCAGGGCGGGCGGGTGATGGAGCAGGGCAGCACAGGCCAGGTGCTCGGAGCTCCCTCGGAGCCGTACACCCGGAGCCTTCTGGATGCAGTACCCCGGCTTGTTGCAGGGGTGTCACCGCCCTGACTGTTGCAGCCCTCCAACGGGCACCCCCACCGGTTCAGTGAGGGTTTCCACCAGGCAGCCATTCAGGAGGCTGCAGCGGCGCCGCAGGCCGATTCCGCCAAGTGCTTGTCGGCAAAGGAAAATCGTCGCCGACGGTGCGCTCATGGGCGGAGATCACCGAGCCGCGCATCCCCGCGTCGGCGCTTGCCCGACCCTGGCTTCTTCACACAGCCGTGACAATCCGTTCACGAGGCGCAGCGGGCGCGGAAGTTCCCGCACGGCGCCGTTTTTTTTGGCTTGGGGCTCCCACCCCGTGTTGATTCCACTCAAGGAGTGACTCGGACATGTTCAAACGAAGCAAGGTCAGCGTTGGCGTCTTGACCGCCCTGGGCGGTGTGCTGATCGCCACCTCCATGCCGGTGATCGCCCAGTCGGGCGAGCGCGTGGAGATCACCGGCTCGCGCATCCGCACGATCGGCAACGTCTCCAGCAGCCCCATCACCTCGATCGGCACCGCGGAGATCAACACGACGCAGCCGGTGGCGGTTGAAGAGCTGGTGCGTGGCCTGTCGGCGGCGTATCCCGGCATCGGCCCTGGCATCAACAACGGTTCCAACGGCACCGCGTCGATCGACCTGCGCGGCATGGGCACCAACCGCACGCTGGTGCTGATCAACAGCAAGCGCTTCGTGCCCGCCACGCTGGGTGGCGTGGTCGACACCAACAACGTGCCGGTCTCGCTGCTGGAGCGCGTGGACCTCGTCACTGGCGGCGCCTCGGCCGTGTACGGCGCCGACGCAGTGGCCGGCGTCGTGAACTTCGTGACGCGCCGCAACTTCTCGGGCATCGAAGCGCGGACGATGTACAGCATCTCCGGCGAGGGCGACGCCGCCCGCCGCAACAACGACCTGACGCTCGGTGCCAACCTGGCCGATGGCCGCGGCAACGTGGCCGTGCACGTGGGCACCACGCGCACCGACGCGCTGCGCCTGGCCGAGCGTGGCTACGCCAACACCGTGATCTCGTCGACCAGCGGTCGCCCGGGCGGCTTCTCCGACACCGCGGTGCCGGCGCAGTACGTCTTCGGCAGCCTGCCGACGGGCTCTACGCTGGCGGGCAACCAGGTCGTGGACGGCACCACGGGCCTGCTGCGCGCGGCCAGCGGTGCGCTGCCCCCGGACGGCTACAACACCAACCCGCCGAACTACTTCGAGACGCCGCTGACGCGGACCCAGATCACCGGTCTGGCGCGCTTCACGATCAACGAGTACGCCGAGGCTTACTCTGAAGTGTTCGCCACGCGCAGCAACGTGACGCTGAACCTGGCGCCGTCCGGCACTTTCGGCGCGTCGCTGGCCGTGCCGATCGGCAATCCGTTCATCCCCGATGCCGTGCGCACACAGATCTGTGCCGCCTACAGCTTCACGACGGCCGAGTGCGTGGCCGGTGCCGCGGGCACGCGCACCTTCACCGCGTCGATCCGCCGCCGCTTCGTCGAGGCCGGCCCGCGGATCTACTCGTACGACAACTCGGTGATGCAGTACACCTTCGGCCTGCGCGGCTCGATTCCGCTGCTCGAGGGCTGGGGCTACGACGCCTACTACCAGAAGGGCCGTTCCGAACAGCGCCTGACGACGCAGAACGGCTTCTCGCTGTCGAAGCTGCGCAACGCCGTCAACGCCACCAGCACCACCGCCTGCACGGGCGTGGCCGGCTGCGTGCCGATCAACCTGTTCGGCGGCGAAGGCACCATCACCCCGGCGATGCTGAACTACCTGCGCATCCCGACCTTCCAGACCACCGAGGTGCGCCAGGAAGTGCTGTCGGCCAGCGCCAACGGTGAGATCGCCATCGCCAAGAGCCCGCTGGCCCGTCGCCCGCTGAGCCTGGCCGTCGGCCTCGAGCAGCGCGAGGTCTTCGGTGGCAACAAGTCCGACAACGTCGTGCAGACGCAGGGCGAACTGCTCGGCAGTGGCGCGCCGACGCCGGACCGCGAAGGCATCATCGAGTTCAACGAGTACTACTTCGAAGCCAACCTGCCGCTGATCCAGGGCAAGCCCTTCGTCGAGTCGCTCACGCTGGGTGGCGGCTATCGCAACACCGAACTGACGACCGCGGTCGGTGGTCAGCAGACCTACGGCAGCTGGAAGACCAACCTGGACTTCTCGCCGATCAAGGGCCTGCGCTTCCGCGCCGAAGCCCAGCGGGCCACGCGTGCGCCGAACGTGAACGAGCTGTACGCGCCGATCGTCACGGGCCTGGGCACCCTGGCCATCGACCCCTGCCAGAGCACGCGCATCTCGGCAGCCGATGCCGGCCGCGCCGGAACGCTGACGGCCCTGTGCCAGGCCACCGGCGTGACGCTGGGCCAGATCGGCACGGTGCCGGCTCCGGCCTCGAGCCAGATCAACGTCACGAGCGGTGGCAACCCGGCCCTGGGGCCTGAGCGCGCCGACACCACGACCTTCGGCCTGGTGTGGGAGCCGACCTTCGTGCCGAACCTGTCGCTGACGGTCGACTACTGGAACATCAAGATCAAGGGTGCGGTCGCCACGCCGACGGCCAACCAGGTGGTCCAGGGCTGCTACAACCCGGCGCAGAACCCGGGCCTGACCTTCAACGCGTTCTGCTCGGCGATCGAGCGTTCGCCGCTGAGCGGCGGCCTGAACGGCACGGGCTTCCGTGGCGTCAGCGTGCAGTCGGCGAACCTGGGTCGTTATGCCTATGACGGCATCGACGTCGGCGCGAGCTACCGCCTGCCGCTGTCGGCCCTCGGCATGCCGAACATGGGGCGTGTGGACTTCGTGTTCACCGGCACCTACATCCAGAACGCCGACGTGCAGACCCTGCCGACCTTGCCGGTTCTGGAGCAGGCGGGCTTCTATGGCGTGGACGTGGGCACCCCGTATTCGCGCGTCCGCTTCAGCCAGCGCAGCACCTGGACGAAGGGCGACTTCTCCGTGGGCTACAACTGGCGCTTCATCGGTGGCACCGAGGTCCAGCGCAGCTCGCAGATCGCCGGCACCTACCTGGACGAGTACGAGAAGATCAAGGGCATCCACTATGTCGATCTGAACGGCTCGTGGCAGGTGCTGAAGAACCTGCGCCTGTCGCTGACGATCAACAACGCCCTCGACAAGGACCCGCCGTTCACCGGCACGGGCGTCAGCGGTGGTGCCGTCAACTACGGCAACACCTTCCCGACCGTCTACGACGTGATCGGCCGCCGCTACACCTTCACGGCCATCGCGACGTTCTGACACGGCCTCAGGCAGCGAAAGGGCGAGCCCGCAAGGGTTCGCCCTTTTTTCATGGGCGCGTCGGCGGCGTCTTCAGGGCCGCGGCACGGCGTCGAATGCCACCGTCAGGCGCGTGGCCTCGTCGTGGAAGGGCCGCGTGCCGTGCCAGAGGTACGACGGGAACAGGACCAGCCGCCCCACGCGGGGTTGCACGGCGGTCAAAGCAGGCAGGTCCTGGCCGCCCACCTGGAAGTCAGGCTGCCCGAACTCGAGCCATCCGGGTCGATGTGCCGGGCTCTGGTCGGCGCCCGCCACGCTCGGTGGCAGAGCGATGTAGTACACCGAGCTCAGCCAGCCATGCGGGTGCACATGCCGGGTGTGGAAGCCGCCGCGGCTCAGCCGTGACGACCACGAGTCGGTGAATCGCCAGGCGGGCCGCGCCCGGCGATAGAGCGGGTGCCCGGGCATGGCAGTGGCGCGGGCCACGAGCTTGTCCACGTGCCCTTGAACGGCAGGCTCCAGCAGGCGCCTGAGGGCTTGCACGGCCGGGTGTGTCCGTGCAAACAGGTTGCCATGGGTCTGCGTGCCCTGGCGCAGGGTCTGGTCCAGCGGCGCAGCCGCGTCGGCGTGCCACTGCAGCAGCGTGGCCTCGAGGGTGCGGTGGAAGTCCGTCAGGTCGGCCACGTCATCGGGCGAACCGAGATCGTAGATGCCGACCCCGTGCTCCATGTCGGCAAGCCAGTCGGCACGGGGGTCGCCTGCGGCTCGCCAGGCCGCCCACTGCAGGGACCAGGCATCCTGGTCATCGGGTGCCAGCTGCGTGGCCGTGGCGGCCGCCCCGGCGGCATCGGCCACCTGCCCGGCGCGCAGAAGCGCGGCCGCCAGATTGGTGTGGCCACCTGCCGCATCGGGCGCGCGACGAACGGCCTCGCGGTGGGCTTGCAAGGCCTCGTCGTGCCGACCGATCCGGCTGAGTGCCAGGCCCAGGCCGTCGAAGTGGCCGGCCGTGGCGTCGGGCAGGGTGACGGCACGGGCAAAGAGCTCGGCAGCCTCGTCGGGCCGCTCCGCCCGGATCAGCAGCCGGCCCTTGATGCCCAGCGGCAGGGCGGAATCGGGCGCTTGCTGGATGGCTGCATCCAGCTCGTCGGCAAAGCCGGCGTGGCCCATGCGCCAGCGCAGCCGCGCCAGATCGAGCAAGGCCATGGCGTGCACGGGCTGGCGCCTCAGCGCTTGACGGTAAGCCTCGGCGGCCTCCGGTCCACGGCCCAGGGCCTGCAGCGTGTTGGCCCGGTTGTAGTGTGCGTCGGCGGCGTCGACGCCCAGCCGCAGGGCTTCGTCATGGGCTTGCAGCGACGCGTCCGCACGGTCCAGGTGGAGCAGCACCACGCCCCGGTTGTGGTGCAGGGCTGCCGACCCTGGTGCGCGCACCAGTGCCTCATCGAGCGTGTGCAAGGCCTCTTCGAATCGGCCCAGGTCCTGCTCGAGCAGGGCGCGCAGCTGCAGGGCCTGTACCTCCAGGCGCGTGCCCTGTGACTGCGCCAGCGCCACCGACACGGCGGCCAGCGCATCGGCGGCGCGGCCAGCGACTTGCAACAGACGGGCGCGGTTGTATTGGGCAGTCGCCAGCGTGGGCAGCAGCCGGCATGCGCGCTCGAGGCATTCCAGGGCCTCGACCGGCAGGCCCTGGCTCTCGCGGATGTCGGCGAGGCGGCTCCAGCCATGTGCGTTGCCGGGCGCCAGCGCCAGGCTGCGCTGCAGCGAATCGGCGGCAGCGTCGTGCTGGCCGCGGGCCTGCTGAACGGCGGCGAGCACGTGCAAGGCGTCCGGATGCGAAGGCTGCCGCGCCAGCAGCCGCTGGAGCAGCGCCTGTGCCTCGTCCAGCTGCCCGGCCTGGAAGGCGTGCCACGCGGTACGGAACAGGCTGGTCGGATCTTGTTGCGCAGGGGGCGAGGCCATGGTGCAGATGCCGGAGATTGCCGGGCGCGCCGGTGGCCCGCACAGGCTGCACGCGATGGCCGAGGGCGCATTTGAGGCGAGATGGAGGCGAGATTGTCGCGCCCGGTCCGGGGCGCGACCCCAGGGTCCGTCGACCCTTTTGCGGCTGGGACAGGCCCAGCCGGCCGGGCGCAACCAAGCCAAGGCGGTTTCAGGTGGTTTCGCCGTTGCCACCTGTTGCCGCGCCCCAACATGCCGGCTGGTCGCCGTTCTGGGCAAGGCCTGTTCCCGGTGCGGGGCTTCGGTCGCAACTGGTTGTCACGACACGGTTTTTTGCGCCCCGAGCAGACGACCACGGCCGTTGATTCCGGCGACATGGGTTTCTCCCGGGGCAGCGACCCCGCTGCGGACCGGGACAATCAAGCGACATCGATGCAACCCGCATGTGGTCGTGTTGTGACTGGACGCAAAGATCCGGCACAAGCCTTGCTCGACCCGTGGGGTTGTCGATTCCCCGTCCTCACAGGAGAGAAACGTATGTTCAGGAAGACCCAGGTCTGCACCGGCGTGCTGCTGGCGCTCAGCGGAGCCCTGCTGGCCCCGCATGCACTCGCTCAAGCCCAGAGCGGTGGCGAACGCGTCGAGATCACCGGCTCGCGCATCAAGACCATCCAGACCGAAGGCGCCAGCCCGGTCATCACGCTCAGCGCCGAGGCCATCCAGGTCGAAGCGGTGCGCAACATGGAAGCGCTGCTGAACAACCTGCCGCAGGTGTTCGCCGACTTCGGTGCCCAGGTGTCGAACGGCTCGACCGGTACCGCCACCGTCAACCTGCGCAACCTGGGTGCCAACCGCACCCTGGTGCTGATCAACGGCCGTCGCGTGCCGGCCGGCAGCCCGCGCTCGATCGCGGCTGACCTGAACCAGATCCCCGTGTCGCTGGTGCGCCGCGTCGAGGTGCTGACCGGTGGCGCGTCCGCCGTGTACGGCGCCGACGCCGTGGCCGGCGTCGTCAACTTCATCATGAACGACCGTTTCGAGGGCGTTCAGGTCGAGTTGAACCACCAGTTCTTCCAGCACTCGCAGCAGAACCCCAGCGACATCGAGACGCCGCTGAAGGCCCGCAACTACCCCATCCCCGGCAACAAGAGCCGTGACGGCGAAGTCACCGACTTCGGCATCACCCTCGGCGGCAACTTCGCCGGCGGCAAGGGCAACGCGACGGCCTTCTTCGGCTACAAGAAGGAAGAGGCGCTGCTGCAGTCGGAGCGTGACTTCACGGCGTGCGCACTGGGCCTCGGCGCTGGTGGCCGCACCTTCACCTGCGGCGGCTCGAGCACCGGTTTCCCGGGCCGTTTCATCACCGACAACGGCAACTTCACGGTGGCCGACGCCGCCGGCAACACCCGCGCCTGGACGGCGGCTGACCTGTACAACTTCGGCCCGCTGAACTACTTCCAGCGCCCGTCCGAGCGCTACTCGGCGGCCACATTCATCCGCTACGACATCAACGACAAGGCCCGTGTCTACCTCGAGGCCTCGTTCCACGACGACCAGACGGTGGCGCAGATCGCCCCGTCGGGCCTGTTCGGCTTCGACGCCTCGGGCGCCAACGCCGTCCGCTTCGAGAACCCGCTGCTGACGCCTGCCTGGCGCACCGCCCTGGGCCTGGCCGCCGCCGGCGACACGGCCGACGCGCTGATCTTCCGCCGCAACGTCGAAGGCGGTGGTCGTCAGGACGACATCCGCCACACCTCGATGCGCTTCGTCACGGGCGTCAAGGGTGACATCGGTGCCTTCAGCTACGACGCCTTCGTGCTGAGCGGCAAGGTCATCTACCAGAGCTCGTACCTGAACGACTTCTCGATCGTCCGTTCCGCTCGCGCGCTGGACGTCATCGCCGACCCGACGACCGGTGCCCCGGTCTGCCGCTCGGTGGTGGACGGTTCCGACCCGAACTGCGTGCCCTACAACATCTGGCGTCTGGGCGGCGTGACGCCGGAGGCACTGGCCTACCTGTCGACCCCGGGCTTCCAGCGCGGCTTCACGGCCCAGAACATGATTGGCGGCAACGTCAGCGTGGATCTGGGTGCCTACGGCATCAAGATGCCGACGGCCGAGCAAGGCGTGGGCGTGCTGCTGGGCATCGAGCGCCGCACCGAGCGTCTCGACCTCAAGACCGACACCGCCTTCACGACGGGTGACCTCGCCGGCCAGGGCGGCCCGACGATCGGCGTCGGTGGCGCGTACGCGGTGCGCGACATCTTCGCCGAGCTGCGCGTGCCGCTGGTGGAGCGCAAGCCGGGTGCCTACCTGCTGAACGTGAACGCCACGTACCGCAACAGCGACTACTCCACCGGCTCGAAGTCCGATACCTGGGGCCTGGGCCTCGAGTACGCGCCGATCCGCGCCGTCAAGCTGCGCGGCACGATGCAGCGTGCCGTGCGCGCCCCGAACGTGGTGGACCTGTTCTCGGCGCAGTCGCTGGGTCTGTACAACATGAACAGCGACCCCTGCGCCGGACCGGTGACGGGCGGGGTGACGGCTGACGGCAAGACGCTGGCCGAGTGCGCACGCACCGGTGTGACGGCTGCCCAGTTCGGCACCATCATCGACAGCGCCGCCGGCCAGTACAACGGCCTGTTCGGCGGCAACCAGAACCTGAAGCCCGAAACGTCGGACAGCGTCTCGTTGGGCCTGGTCGTGCAGCCGATGAAGGACCTCGACATCACGCTCGACTACTTCAAGGTCACGGTCGAAGACGGCATCGGCATCGTGGGCCCCGCCACGACGCTGGACCAGTGCTTGACCACCGGCAACCCGCTGTTCTGCGGCAAGATCCGTCGTGACTCGCGCGGCACGCTGTGGGCCACCCCGCAGGCCTTCATCGAAGGCACGAACGCCAACCTGGGCCGCACGGAGACCGAAGGCTTCGACATCGGCGCCAACTTCCGCATGGGCATCGGCGGCATGGGGCGGCTTGACTTCAGCCTCATCGGTACCGCGCTGAAGAAGTTCGAGCTGGAGCCGGTTCCGGGGCTGGGCACCTACGACTGCGCGGGCTACTGGGGCAATGCGTCCTGCGGCACGCCGATCCCGAAGTGGCGCCACAAGCTGCGGACGACCTGGTCGACCCCGTTCAACCTCGACCTGTCGCTCACGTGGCGCCACATCGGCAAGGTCTCGGAAGAAGTCACCAGCAGCGATCCGGATCTGGCTGGCACGGTGGCGCCGATCCAGGCCAACTGGTCCGCGGTCAACTACTTCGACATCTCGGCGAAGTACAACCTGACCAAGAACCTGTCGTTCCGCGTGTCGGTGAACAACCTGCTCGACAAGGATCCGCCGATCGGTGTGACCGGTGCCCCGTTCGGCAACGGCAACACCTACCCGGTGGTTTACGATGCGACGGGCCGCAAGATCGCGCTGAACCTGACCGCGAGCTTCTGACCGCCTCGGACGCCGGCGTGCTCACGCACGCCGGCAGCCTGATGCAACGGCCCGTCCGGCAACCGCTGGCGGGCCGATCTGTTTTCTGCAACCCTGGAGACTGACATGCACGCCAAGCTCTCACTGCTTCTCGTCGCCGTGGCCATGGGCGGCTGCGCCTCCGTGGCTGAACCGCAGGCTGTCGTGGACGCCAAGGCCAAGCAGGCCTTCGAGACGCAGCGCGACGACACACCCATCACCGGCAGCCGTCTGTCGCGCGGCCAGAACGACCGCATCGTGAAGGCCGCCGGCAACTCCGCGGCCCGCAGCGACATCAACGTGCAGAGCCTGGGCAACGCGCTGGGCACTCGCAGCAACTGATCCCGTGTCCGGGAACGCCCCGAATCCGGCAGCCCTCGAGGCTGCCGCAGTGGAGTGCCTGCGTCGGGGCGATGAAGCCGGTGCCCAGCGGCTCTGGCGCCAGCTGGTCGAGCTGACGCCCGGGCATTCATTGGGCTGGATGCAGCTGGGCCAGTCTGCGTTCCGCCAAGGCGATTTCGCTCAGTCTCTTCGCTGTTTCGAACAGGCCGCGGCCGCATCACCCCAGGAGCCGCGCGCCTGGATCAACGTTGCGCTCGCGGCGCAGCGCACGGGCAGCAACGAGCTCGAGTCTCGCGCCTTGCAGACGGCGCTCCAGCTCGACCCGTACGACATGACGGCGCTGTTCCTGCGCGGCCGTCTGAACGAACGCCTGGGGCAGAAGGCGCTGGCCGCCCGTTCGTTCGGCGCCATGCTCGCCGTGGCCTCGCAGCGCTCGTCCGTCCCGGACGAGCTGCAACCCGCCCTGGCGCATGCGCAGGACCACCAGGACCGCTACCAGCACGCGCTGGCTGACAGCCTGGACTCGGCGCTGGCTGCCGAGTTGTCCCGGCTGCCTGCCCGGCAGACCGACCGCTTTCGCCAGAGCCTCGACATCCTGGTCGGCCGCCGGCGCCGCTACGAGTCGCAGCCAATGCTGCACTACTTCCCGCAGCTGCCCGCGATCGAGTTCTTTGACCGTTCCGACTTCCCGTGGCTCGATCCGATCGAGGCCGCCACTGACGTCATCCGCCAGGAGTTCGAAGCCGTGCTCGCCGCTGGGCGCGAGGGCTTCTCGCCCTACATCCAGTACGGTGCCGACCAACCGGTGGCGCAGTGGCGCGAGCTCAACCACAACCCCGCCTGGAGCGCGTTCCACCTGGTCAAGGACGGCGCGCCGGTTACAGGCAATGCCGAGCGATGCCCGCAAACCATGGCGCTGTGGCGCCAGACGCCCTGGCCCGACCAGCCCGGCCGCACGCCGGTGGCGCTGTTCTCGGCACTGCAGCCGCGCACGCGGATTCCACCCCACGTGGGAGCCAGCAACTGCCGGCTCCTGGTGCATCTGCCACTGATCGTGCCGCCGAACTGCCGCTACCGCGTGGGCGGGCAATGGCGCGAATGGAAGCCCGGGCATTGCTTCATCTTCGACGACACGATCGAGCACGAGGCCTGGAACGACAGCGACGAGTTGCGTGTCGTGCTGATCTTCGACACCTGGCACCCGATGCTCACGCCCGAGGAGCGCCAGCTCGTGACCTCGATGAACCGGGCGTTGAACGCCTTCTCAGGGGACTCGGCCGCCGGCTACGGCAGCTGAGCCAAGGTCACTTCGGTGCCAGTCTGATCGCGCCGTCCAGGCGGATCACCTCGCCATTGAGCATGTCGTTCTCGACGATGTGCTTCACGAGCTTGGCGTAGTCCGCGGGCGTGCCCAGGCGGCTGGGGAAGGGCACGCTGGCGGCCAGCGCGTCCTGCACCTCCTGCGGCATGCCAAAGAGCATGGGCGTGCCGAAGATGCCCGGGGCGATGGTCATGTTGCGGATGCCGTTGCGCGCCAGGTCGCGCGCGATCGGCAGCGTCATGCCGACCACGCCGCCCTTGCTGGCGCTGTAGGCGGCCTGGCCGATCTGGCCATCGTAGGCGGCCACGCTGGCGGTGCTGATCAGCACGCCACGCTCGCCCGTGGGCTCGGGCTCGTTCTTCGCCATCGCCTCGGCGGCGAGGCGGATCATGTTGAAGCTGCCGATCAGGTTGACCGTCACGGTCTTGGCGAACAGCGCCAGCGCATGCGCGCCATCCTTGCCCACGGTCTTGCTCGCGGTGGCGATGCCGGCGCAGTTGACCAGGCCCATCAGCTTGCCCAGCTTCAGCGCCGCGGCCACGGCGGCCTGGCCGTCGGCTTCGGAGCTGACGTCGCAGCGCACGAACACGCCGCCGATCTCGGCCGCCACCTTCTCGCCGCGCTCGGCGTTCATGTCGGCCACGACGACCTTGCCACCGCTGGCGGCCAGCAACCGTGCCGTGCCTTCGCCCAGACCTGAAGCCGAGCCGGTGACGATGAAGACCTTGCCTGCGATGTCCATGATGGTCTAGCGTGAGGTGAGGCGGGAGAGGGGATGATCAGGCGCCGAGCGCAGCGAGCACGCGGCCGGTGATCTCGTCGACGGTGCCGGTGCCGACCACGCGGGCATAACGGGGCGCCGAGGCGTCGCCCGTCGCGGCCCAGCCCGAGTAGTAGTCCACCAGCGGGCGCGTCTGGCTCTGGTAGACCTGCAGCCGCTTGCGCACGGTGTCTTCCTGGTCGTCGGCGCGCTGTGTGAGCGGCTCGCCGGTCACGTCGTCCACGCCTGCCACCTTGGGCGGATTGAACTTCACGTGGTAGGTGCGGCCCGACGGCAGGTGCGAACGTCGGCCGCTCATGCGTTCGATGATGGCCTCGTCGGGCACGTCGATCTCGATGACGTGGTCGAGCTTCACGCCGGCGGCCTTCATCGCGTCGGCCTGCGGAATGGTGCGCGGGAAGCCGTCGAACAGGAAGCCCTTGGCGCAGTCCGGCTGCGCGATGCGCTCCTTGACGAGGCCGATGATGAGGTCGTCGCTCACCAGGCCGCCAGCGTCCATCACCTGCTTGGCCGCCAGGCCCAGCGGCGTGCCGGCCTTGACGGCGGCGCGCAGCATGTCACCGGTGCTGATCTGCGGGATGCCGTAGCGCTGGCAGATGAAGGTGGCCTGCGTGCCCTTGCCGGCGCCAGGCGCGCCCAGGAGGATCAATCTCATCGCGTTCCTCGTTCGATGTTGTCGTGTGGCGTGTCCCGCTGCCCTGCGAGACATGCTCGCGCGCAGGACCTGTCCCCTCGAAACGAGAATAGCACGCGGTCCCTCGCGTCAAGCTGACGCGGCACCGCTGCTGGCAAGGGCCGCGAACAGCGTGCGAACGCGCGCCAGATCCTCGGGCGTGTCCACGCCGGGGCCCGGTGCCTGCCCGGCCACGTGCACCGCGATGCGGTGGCCGTGCCACAGCACGCGCAGCTGCTCCAGCGCCTCGGCCTGCTCCACCGGTGCGGGCGGCAAGGCCGGAAAGCCGCGCAGGAAGCCCGCGCGGTAGGCATACAGGCCCACATGCCGCAGGGGCTGGGGATCGCGCGGCGGCGCGCCGGCACCATCGCGCCACCAGGGCAGGGGCGCGCGGCTGAAGTACAGCGCGCGCGACGCGGCGTCGAGCACCACCTTCACGACGTTGGGGTTGGTGAACTCGGCGGCATCGGCCAGCGGGTGCGCGGCCGTGCTCATGACGCAGTCGTCGCGCTCGGCCAGCAGCCGCGCCACGGCCTGCACGAAGGCGGGCTCGATCAGGGGTTCGTCGCCCTGCACGTTGACGACGATGTCGTCGCCGTCCAGGCCCAGGTGTTCGCAGGCTTCGGCCAGGCGGTCGCTGCCGCTGGGGTGATCGCTCCGCGTCAGCAAGGCGCGCACGCCATGGGCGGCGCAGGCCGCCGCGATGTCGGCATGGTCGCAGGCCACCACCACCGCCTGCGCACCAGCGACACGGGCCACCCGCTCGGCCACGCGCACCACCATCGGACGGCCGGCGATGTCGGCCAGCGGCTTGTTCGGCAGGCGCGTGCTGGCCAGCCGGGCCGGAATGAGGATGGTGAAGCCCGAGCCACTCATGATGTCGCCGGGGATTCGGCCGTGTCCGGTGCCGGGCCGTCCAGCGGCATGGCCTCGCTCTCCAGCATCACGGGGATGCCGTCGCGGATCGGGAAGGCCAGGCGGTCGGCAGGGCAGGCCAGGTCCAGCGGCCGCAACTCGGGGTCGCGGCGCATCTGCAGCGGCCCTTTGCAGACCGGGCAGACGAGCAGGTCGATCAGGCGGTGGTCCAGGCTCATGGGGGTCAGGCGGGGTCTCGGGGCGAAGCGCCGAAGAGCGTGTCGTGCAGGGCATCGACCAACGCGTCGGGCAGCGTCAAGTCTAGCGGCAGCACCCAGACGCGCCGGGCCGATGGCGCGGCCGGGTCGAGCTTGACGGCGTCCTTCTCCGTCACCAGCACGTCGGGGCCTTCGGCGGCCCAGGGTCTCGTCGCGAAGTCGTGGTGGTCCGGCAGCGACAGGGTGTCGATGTCCAGTCCGGCTTCGCGCAGCATGCCGAAGAACTTCTCGGGGGCCGCCAGGCCCGCGGCCGCGAGCAAGGGCTGCCCGCGCAGGGCCGACAGCGCTTGTGCCGCCGTCGCATCGCCGC
>VYLG01000200.1_pt1 | contig 13595 bp, 10 predicted proteins | sample 5114351 | NCBI WGS metagenome assembly VYLG01 (sample SAMN12291798, study PRJNA351875) | freshwater metagenome | isolation source: freshwater lake | place: USA: Michigan, Kent Lake | collected 2013-08-15
CGCGCCGCCGCGGCTGTCGCTGCTGCCGGTGGAGACGCGGCTGCGCGGCCTGAGCCTGGCCGAGCTGCGCGGCCGCGACGAGCCCTGGCACCACGTGCCGCTCGACGCCCGCGACCCGCGCACGCTGGTGCAGGCGCTGTCGGCCGTCACGCGCACGCAGCGCGTCGACAAGGAACGCGCCATCGCGCTGGGCTTCTGGAACGACGAGCGCCCCGACGACAACCCGCCGATCGACGACAACGGCCTCGTCGAGGTGCCCACGTGGCGCCACGCCGTCATCAACTACCCGCACCCGCTGCTCAAGCGCGGCCTCGTCGTCATCGACACGCCGGGCCTCAACGCCATCGGTGCCGAGCCCGAGCTGACGCTGGGCCTACTGCCCTCGGCGCACGCGGTGGTGTTCGTGCTGGGCGCCGACACGGGCGTGACGAAGTCCGACCTCTCGATCTGGCGCGACCACCTCGGCCAGGCCAGCCTCGAGCGCTTCGTCGTGCTCAACAAGATCGACACGCTGGCCGATCCGATGGTGAGCCCGGCGGTGGTGCAGGCGCAGATCGAGCAGCAGCGGCAGGACACCGCGCAGACGCTGGGCATGCCGCCTGAACGGGTGTTCCCGCTGTCGGCGCGCGACGCGCTGGCCGCGCGCGTGGACCTGGACGACAAGCGCCTGGCCGCCAGCCGCCTGCCGCCGCTGGAGGCCGCGCTGGTGACTGAGCTGCTGCCGCGCCGGCAGGAGCTACTGGTGCAGTCGGCCGTGGCCGTGGTGGAGCAGCTGCGCCAGCAGGCTGGCCGCCGCCTCGGCGACCGCCGCCGCACCGTGGCCGAGCAGCTGATGGAGCTGCGTGGCCTGCGCGGCAAGAGCAGCGCCAAGACGCGGCTGATGCTCGAGCGCGTGGACGCCGAGATTGCCGACTTCGAGCGCTGCACCGCCAAGCTGTCGGCGCTGCGCGCGGTGCAGGCGCGCATCCTGAAGTCGGTGCTGGCGCTGCTGTCGGCCGAGGCGCTGCGCCGCGAGGTCGGCGCCATGCACGCCGCGATGACGGCGTCGCTCTTCAACCTGAGCGGCAAGGCGGCATTCGAGACGCTGATGACGCGCGTGCGTGGCCACCTGGACAAGGCGCGCGCGCAGTCCGAAGAGATGCGCGAGATGCTCGACGCCAGCTTCCGCCAGCTCAACACCGAGTTCGGCTTTGCCTTCGCGGTGGCGCCGATGCCGTCGCTGGAGGCCTTCTCCGACGAGCTGCAGCGCATCGACGCCAACTACGGCCGCTACCTGGGCCTCGGCCAGGCCATCCGCATGGCCACACCGGGCTTTGCCGAGCAGTTCCGCCGCATGCTGCTGAGCAAGCTGCGCGTGGTGTTCGAGAACGCCGCCGGCGAGATCGAACTCTGGAGCAAGAGCGCGCAGGGCCAGGTCGAGATGCAGCTGCGCGAGCGCCGCCGTGGCTTCACGCGGCGCAAGGAGTCGCTGCAGCGCGTGCAGGTGGCCTCGGGCGAGCTGGAGCAGCGCATCGCCGAAGTGCAGGCGCAGGACGACCACCTGAGCGGCATGCTCGCGCGCCTGAACGCCGTGGCCGACGAGGCCGTGGCCAGCGCGCGCAAGCTGGCGCTGGAGCCGACGGTGGCGCGCGTGGCGCTGGATGCCGACACGCAGCAAGATGCGGCGTGAGCCGCGGCGCTGACTTTGCCGGCCAGGTGATCGCCTGGCAGAAGCGCGAGGGCCGGCACGGCCTGCCCTGGCAGGGCACGCGCGACGCCTACCGCGTATGGCTGTCGGAGGTGATGCTGCAGCAGACGCAGGTCAGCACCGTGCTCGACTACTACGCGCGCTTCCTGGCGCGTTTTCCCGATGTGCAGGCCCTGGCCGCCGCGCCGCTGGACGACGTGCTGGCCCTGTGGAGCGGCCTGGGCTACTACAGCCGCGCACGCAACCTGCACCGCTGCGCGCAGGCGGTGGTGGCCGAGCATGGCGGGCGCTTTCCGGGCAGCGCCGAGCAGCTGGCCACGCTGCCGGGCATCGGCCGCAGCACGGCAGCCGCGATCGCGGCTTTCTGCTTTGGTGAGCGCGTGGCCATCCTCGACGGCAACGTGAAGCGCGTGCTCTCGCGGGTGCTCGGTTTCGAGGACGACCTGGCGCGTGCCCCGGCCGTGCAGGCCTTGTGGGACGAAGCCACGGCGCTGCTGCCGGCGCGTGACGTCGACATCTACACGCAGGGCCTGATGGACCTGGGCGCCACGCTGTGCACGCAGCGCAAGCCGGCCTGCCTGCACTGCCCGGTGGCCGCACGCTGCGCAGCACTGCGCGAGGGCGCGCCCGAGCGCTACCCGGTGAAGAGCCGCCGCCTCAAGCGCGGCCAGCGCACGCACGCGCTGTTGTGGCTGCGCCAGGGCTCGCGCTGGTGGCTGGTGCAGCGGCCCGCCACGGGCGTGTGGGCAGGCCTGTGGAGCCTGCCGGAGTTCGACAGTGCGGACACGCTGGCCGCACTGACCGACGGCTGGCGCGGCGAGGGCGAGTGGCTCCAGCCGCTGCAGCACGCGCTCACGCACTTCGACTGGACGCTGCAGCCGCTGGCCTGGACGCTGCCCGCGCGCGCCGCGCTGCCGGCTGGGCTGCCCGAAGGCCGCTGGTGCGAGCCGGCCGAGGCGCTGGCGCTGGGCTTGCCGGCGCCCATCCGCAGGCTGTTCAGCAGCCGGGCGGCGCCGGCCTGAACGCGACGTCTACTGCCGGCCGTCGGCCAGCGACCAGCGCGTGACCTTGCGGCTGGGCGAGCGCGCACCGCTGGCCCCCGCGACGGGCCGCTGCGCCAGCAGCAGGTTCCCCAGCAGGATGTCGACCAGCCCGTCACCGGTGAAGTCGGCCAGTTCCAGGGTCTGCACCTGCTGCAGGACGACCGGAACGCCCCACTCGATGGGATCGCTCGACGTCCAGCTGCCATCGGCCGCCTGTGTGTACAGCGTGAAGGTGGAGAGGGTCACGGGGTGGTCGTTGCGAGCGACCAGGTCCATGCGGCCGTCGCCGTTGAGGTCGGCGGCCCTCACGACCCCGGCGATCGCAGGCCCTGACAGCGCCACGGGCGTGCCCAGCGTGCCGGAAGGGGTCTGCAGGTACAGAAGGATCCGTGTGGACGGGAAGCGTTCGCCCACCACCAGGTCCGTGCGGCCGTCGCCATTGATGTCGGCCGCCAGCTTCACCTGGCCCAGGGTCGGCACCACCGTGGACTGGGTCGTGAAGCTGCTGTCGGCCTGTTGATGCAGCAGCACCAGGGCGGGATTGAGGCCGGTGTCGTCCACGAGGGCGACATCCACGCGGCCGTCGCCGTTGAAGTCGCCGACCACTGAGCTCACCGACGCGCGATACAGGGTCTCCGGGGCCGCGAAGCCCCCGCCCACGGCCGGCCGGAGCAACTGGATCTCGGAGCCAGACGTGGCCAGCAGCGCGCTGCGGGCACTGCCTGCCAGCGGCACCGCATGCGGCCGCCAGTCGCTGCCGCCGGCCACGGCGCCCTCGTACAACCACTCGCCCGCGGCGCCGCGGCTCCAGCGCTCCAGGCCGCGGCAGGAGCGCACGACCACCAGTTCCATCCGGCCGTCGGCGTCGAAGTCGGCCGCGGTCGGTGCGCCGGTGCAGACGCTGAACGGCAGCGGCGTCGACTCCGCGGCAAAAGTGCCGCTGCCGGTGGCCAGCACGACGCGCATGGTGCCCAGATCGGGTTCCGAGCTGCCCTGCGCGGCCACGAGATCCCGACGCCCGTCGCCATCGAGATCGGCCATGATCGTGTGCGGCACCCGGCCCGGGCTCAGCCCGGGCAGCACCACCGGCAGGGCAAAGCGCCCGGGGTCGGTGGTGAAGCTCAGGTTCAGCGAATCCGGCATCGGATTGCCGGCCGTGTCGGTGAGCGTCGAGCTCACCCGCAGCTGGTACGGAGCGGCCTTCACGAGCGGCAGGTCGGGAACCACGCTCAGCTTGTTGCCGATGACCCGTGCCGTGACGGCCACTGGCCCCGGCGGACCCACGAGGGACACGGTGAAGCTGGACAGCGAGGCCGCATCGAGCGGCTCGTCGAAGGTGAACTCGATCGTCGGGCGAATCGGCGCCCCCGTGCTGCCATCGGCTGGCGTCACCGACACCAGGGTGGGCCCGCGGGCGTCCAGGCTGAAGGACCAGCTGACGGGCTCGGCGCGGTTGCCGGCCCAGTCCTCGGCCACTCCGGTCAGCCGGGCGGTGTAGGTGCCGTTGGCCAGCGGGCCGCTGGGCGTGAAGACGAAGGTCCGCAGGTTCGAGTCCGAGGCCGTGCCGGCGACGGGCAGGCCGTCAGGCCCGATGAGTTCGAGAGCCGGAGGGGCCGATGCCTGGGGCTCCAGCGCCTCGGACATGGTGAGCATCAGCCCGGCCGAGCGTGACACCGTCAGGGCTTGCGGCGTACGACCCATGACCGTCGGGGCCACCGTGTCGCCGCGGCTGGTGCCGACCACCCAGTCGCTCAGGTCGTACTGCGTGGGTGCCGGGCCGTAGTCGAAGACCGTGCCGACGGCCACGTTGCCGATGCCCCGCACGTAGCGTTCGTCGATGCGCGTGGCGAAGCTCACGCGCGCGCCGTCCCGGCTGCGTGTGTAGGTCTGGCGGATGTCGGTGCGCAGGTGCAGCGCGTCGTCGAAGCTGCGATACAGGCCCGTCCAGCGCGCGAACCCCACGACCGTCACATCGACCGTCAGGGCCAACGGGTCGGCGATCCCGTCGCCATCGACGTCGACGAGGTTGGTGAGCGTGCGATCGACACTGCGGAAGGTCTCTCCAGTCCGCAGCGGAAAGCGCGCCACCTGCACGCGCCCCAATGCCCGGGTGAAGGCATCGGCGTCGGGGCCCGGGACGACATAGGCCCCGGTCTCGTTGACCACGTAGTAGGCGTTGCTGGTCTCGGTGCCGGAGATGGTCTGCAGCTGCAGCGTCCGCTCGCCGAGCACATCGACGGTGCCCACGACCCGGCTCTCGGACAGGCTGCCGTTTTCGGTACCCCTCCACTTCGCGCCGACGCTCAGAGGGAAGTACGGAGCGCCTTCGACCCCCGGCACCGGGGGCGGGGGTGGATTGCCGCCACCTTCGCCACCACCACCACCGCCGCCACAGGCCGCCACCAGCGCGGCCAGGCCGAGCGAAACCACGAGTCGAGTGAAGCCCCGAGTGCGATTCATGTGCCCTTCTCCCTCGGCCTCCGGTCGGGCCGTCTCCCTGCCGACGCATTTTCCATGCGCTGCCGCGCTGCCTGCCCCGATGCGCTGAACCCACACCGGACCCGGGGCGAACGCCGTGCCTACCCGAACACCACCTTCTTGTCGCGCAGGAACCCGTCGACGATGCTCAGCCGGATGACCGGGTCTTCGAGTTCCATCAGCTTCTGCTTGGCCGCCATCGGCACCGGCAGCAGTTCGCACCAGCGGTTGGCCACCCAGCCGGCGTCGTCCAGCCGGTAGGGCGGCGCAAAGGGCGTCGCGCCCCGTTCGGCGAGCTTCTTGATGGCCTCGGCCAGGGCCTGCACGGTCTGCAGCATGGCCGGGCCGGGCATGTGCAGCGAATCGCCGGCCAGCGCCTCGGCGCCGGGAGCCACCCACAGGCCGTTTTCGCGCTGCTGCGGCGGCGTGGTGATGCGGAAGCGCGAGAGCCCCGTGCAGCGCACGCGCAGGATGCCGGCCTGCTCGGCGTCGACCTCGTCCAGCCGGGCCAGCACGCCGACGGCCTCGAACTGCACGCGGCCCGACAGGTCGCCGGCCTCGGAACCCTGCTTCAGGCAGACCACGCCAAAGGGCGAGCCCGTGCGCAGGCACTCGGTGACGAGATCGAGGTAGCGCGCCTCGAAGACCGTCAGCCCCAGCAGCGCGCCCGGGAACAGCACGGTGCGCAGCGGGAACAGCGGCAGCGGCTCCGGCATCGGCAAGGGTGGCGTCTCCTCGGCCATGGCTCAGCGGCCGTCGAGCTCGCGATGGCGCACCAGGGTCGTCGTGCGGCTGCGGAAGTGGCGGGCCAGCGTCTCCACCGCGAAGACGCTGCGGTGCTGGCCGCCGGTGCAGCCGATGGCCACCGTGAGGTAGCTGCGCTGGTCGTCCTCGAAGCTCGGCAGCCAGCGCTCGATGAAGCGGTGGATCTGCGACACCATCTCGCCCACATCGGGCTGCACCGCCAGCCACTGCGCCACGGGCGCGTCGCGCCCGGTCAGCGGCCGCAGCTCGCGGATGTAGTACGGGTTGGGCAGCACGCGCACGTCGAACACGAAGTCGGCGTCCAGCGGCACGCCCTGCTTGAAGGCGAAGCTCTCGAACACCAGCGTCAGCGCCGACTCGCCGGCGCCCACGAGCTGGCGGATCCACTTGCGCAGCAGCGCCGGGCGCAGCTGGCTGGTGTCGATGACGGTGGAGATGTCGCGCAGGTCGGTGAGCAGCTGGCGCTCCAGCTCGATGGCCTCCATCAGCGCGCGGGCGTTGTCGGCCTCGTGCGGGGCGGTCAGCGGGTGCGGGCGGCGCGTTTCGGAGTAGCGGCGCACCAGCGCGTCGGTGCTGGCGTCGAGGAAGATGGTGCGCACATGCACGCCCTCGCCACGCAGGCGGTCGATGATGGGCACGAGGGCCGGCAGGCTGGAGGCGGTGCGCACGTCCACCGACACCGCCACGCTGCGCGTGAAGTTCTCGCGCTCCAGGCGGATGAAGTCGCGCAGCAGCTCCGGCGGCAGGTTGTCGACGCAGAAGTAGCCGGCGTCCTCCAGCGCGTGCAGCGCCACGCTCTTGCCGGAGCCGGAGATGCCGGTGATCAGCAGCACCTCCTCGCGCTGCGCCAGGCCGTCGAGCGGCGAGAAGCTGGAGTCTTCGCTCATCGGCTGGCCGCGCGCGAGCCGCGCGGTCCTTGCAGCAGGGTCTGGGCGTGGGCCATGCCCGAGAGCTTCTCACCGCCGAGCATGCGGGCGATCTCGGCCACGCGCGATTCCCCGTCCACGGCATGGATGTCCGACAGCGTGGCGCCGCCCTGCAGCTGCTTGGCGACGACGTAGTGGCGGTCGGCACACGCCGCCACCTGCGCCAGGTGCGTGACGGCCAGCACCTGCGCGCGGCTGCCGAGCTGCTTCATCACGCGGCCGACGGCGTCGCCCACGGTGCCGCCGACGCCACTGTCGATCTCGTCGAAGATCAGCGTCGGCATCGCGGCGTCTTCGGCCTGCGCGGTGGTGACCGCAATCGCCAGCGCCAGGCGCGAGAGCTCGCCGCCCGAGGCCACCTTGGCCAGCGCCCGCGGCGTGCTGCCGGCATGGCCGGCGACGCGGAACTCCACCACGTCCAGGCCGTGCGGATGCGGCTCGGGCGCGGGCTCCACCGCCACCTCGAAGCGGCCACCGGCCATGCCGAGCGGCTGCATCGCCTGCGTGACGGCCTGCGACAGCGTGGGCGCTGCGCGCCGGCGCAACTTGGAGATGCGCTCGGCCTCGGTCCGCCAGGCCTTCGCGGCAGCGGCCTCGGCGCGTTCGAGCGCGTCGAGATCGGCCGCGGCGTCCAGCGCGGCCAGTTCGGCCTGCCAGCCGGCCAGCAACGCCGGCAGCTCGGTGGGCTGGCGGCGGTAGCGGCGGGCCAGCGCCATCCAGGCGCCGATGCGCTCGTCCAATTCGGCCAGCCGCTGCGGGTCGGGTTCCTTGCGGCCCAGGTAGCCCGAGAGCGTGTGGGCCGCGTCCTCGAGCTGGGCCTGCGCGCTGCGCAGCACGTCCAGCACCGGCGCGAGCTCGGCGTCGTAGCGCACCACCTCGTCGAGCGCGTCGATGGCGCGCGCGGCCAGCGCGTCGGCGCTGTCGTCGGCCTCCGACACGGCCTCGAGTGCCGCGCGCGCGCCATCGAGCAGCGCCTGGCCGTGCGCCAGGCGCTGGTGCTCGGCGTTCAGCGGCTCCCACTCGCCATCGGCCGGCGCCAGCTTGGCCAGCTCGCCGATCTGCCAGGCCAGCCGCTCGCGTTCGCGCTCCAGCGTGCCCTGGGCCTGGCGGGCGTCGGCCAACGCCTGTGCGGCCGTGCGCCAGGCTAGCCAGCGCGACAGCAGCTCGCGCGTGTCGGCGCCGGCTTGTTCATCCAGCAGCGCGCGCACGGCGGCCGGCCGCGTGAGACTCTGCCAGGCGTGCTGGCCGTGGATGTCGACCAACGACTCGGCCACCTCGCGCAGCTGCGTCAGCGTGGCGGCGCTGCCGTTGATCCAGGCGCGGCTCTTGCCCTGGGTGTCGATGCTGCGCTTGAGCAGCAGCGTGTCGTCGACCTCGAAACCGGCCTCGTCGAGCCAGCCGCGCAGTGCTGCCGGCGTGTCGAACTCGGCACTCACCTCGGCGCGCGACGCGCCTTCACGCACCAGCGTGGCATCGGCGCGGTTGCCCAGCGCCAGCTGCAGCGCGTCGATCAGGATGGACTTGCCCGCACCCGTTTCGCCGGTCAGCACGGTGAAGCCGGCGCCGAGTTCCACCTCCAGCGCCGCGACGATGGCCACGTCGCGCAGGGACAGCCGCCTGAGCATCTAGACCACACCCTCGTACCAGCGCAGCTTGCGGCGCAGCGTGGCGTAGTAGCTCCAGCCGCGCGGGTGCAGAAAACGCACCTGGTGCGCCGAGCGCCGCACGCGCACCTGGTCGCCGGGGATCAGGCTGGCGATGTTGTGCATGTCGAAGTTGGCCGAGAGATCGCGCCCGGCGACGATGCCGATGCGCACCTCGCCGGCATCGGGCAGCACGATCGGGCGGTTGGACAGCGTGTGCGACGCGATCGGCACCACCACCCAGCCGCCGATGGCCGGGTGCAGGATGGGGCCGCCGGCGCTCAAGGCGTAGGCCGTGCTGCCGGTGGGCGTGGCCACGATCAGGCCGTCGGCGCGCAGGTTGGCGACGAAGTCGTCGTCGACGTCGACGCGCAGCTCCACCATGCTGGCCGTGGCGCCGCGGCTCACGACCACGTCGTTCAGCGAGAGGCCCTCGAAGATCTTGAGGCCGTCGCGCCAGACATCGCCCTCCAGCATGGAGCGGCTTTCCTGCTCGTAGTGGCCCTGGACGATGGGCGCCAGCGCCTCGCGGTACTGGCCGATGGCGACATCGGTGATGAAGCCCAGACGGCCCTGGTTGATGCCGACCAGCGGCACGCCGTGCGGGGCCAGTTCGCGCGCGATGCCGAGCATGGTGCCGTCGCCGCCCACCACGACGGCCAGGTCGCAGCGTGCGCCCATCTCGTCGTGGCTCAGCGCGTCGAAGTCCGAGACGCCCGTGGCCTGCGCCGTCTCGCGCTCGAAGCTCACCTCCAGGCCGCAGCCGACGAGGAAGTGCGCGATCTCCTCCAGGACCTCGCGGATGCCCCGGGCCTGGTACTTGCCCACGATCACCGCATGTCGGAAGGCGCTCGCCATGCGAACGATTACATCACAGCCCCCCTCTGAAACCGGGGTACCGTGGCCCGCCGCACCGCGCGGCCGCAGGGCTGTTCCTACAATCCGCCACCATGCTGGACGACCGCGCACGAACGCTGCTGAAACTGCTGGTCGAGCGCTACATCGCCGACGGCACGCCGGTGGGCTCGCGCACGCTGTCGCGCACCTCGGGGCTCGACCTCTCCCCGGCCACCATCCGCAACGTGATGGCCGACCTCGAAGACCTCGGCCTCATCGCCAGCCCGCACACCAGCGCCGGCCGCGTGCCCACGGCGCGTGGCTACCGGCTCTTCGTCGACACCATGCTGACGGCGCAGCCGCTGACGCTGGGCGACTTCGCCCAGGGCGACTACTCGCAGTCGCAGCACCTCTCGCCCGACCTGGCCGCCGAGCTGGCCGCCGTTCGCGACCAGCTGCATCCTGATCAGCCGCAGCGCGTGATCGCCCAGGCGGCGTCCTTGCTGTCGCAGCTGTCCAGCTTCGTCGGCGTGGTGATGGCGCCGCGCAAGGAGAGCGTGTTCCGCCACATCGAGTTCCTGCGGCTGGGTGAGCGCCGCGTGCTCGTCATCCTGGTCACGCCCGACGGCGACGTGCAGAACCGCGTGCTGTTCACCGCGCGCGACTTCGCCCAGGCCGAGCTGATCGAGGCCACCAACTTCCTGAACGCGCACTACGCGGGCCTCGGCATCGACGAGATGCGCGACCGGCTGAAGAGCGAGGTCGACGCGCTGCGCGCCGAGATCGCGCAGCTGATGCAGGCCGCGGTGCAGGCCGGCAGCGAGGCGCTGGCCGAGACCAGCGACCAGGTCGTCGTCAGCGGCGAGCGCAACCTGCTGGGCGTGCAGGACTTCGGCAATGATCTCGGCAGCCTGCGCCGCCTGTTCGACCTGTTCGAGAAGAAGACCGACCTGATGCGGCTGCTGGACGTGTCCAGCCGCGCCGAGGGCGTGCGCATCTTCATCGGAGGCGAAAGCCAGGTCGTGCCCTTCGAGGAACTGAGCGTCGTGACGGCGCCCTACGAGGTGGACGGCCGCATCGTCGGCACGCTGGGCGTCATCGGCCCCACGCGCATGGCCTACGACCGCATGATCCGGCTCGTGGACATCACGGCGCGGCTGGTGGGGCACACGCTGTCGAACAAGGCCTGAAGGCCGGCCGCGCGAGGCCGGTGCCTGCAGGCCGCTCCTAGAATGCCCCGAGGGGCCGCTAGCTCATGATGGTTAGAGCAGCAGACTCATAATCTGTTGGTGCCGTGTTCGACTCACGGGCGGCCTACCACCTGCAATCCGACGCCGCCGAACGGCGTCAGGCGGCTGGCACCGATCGAGCCGGCGTGCGGCGGTTCGCCGCTGCGGCCGCCCCCAGTGCGGTGACCAGCAGCAGCATGCCGGATGGTTCCGGAACGGGCATGCTCACTGCCGTGTAGTCCAGTTGCCCGAGCAGGACCCCGCGACCATCGCCACCGCCCGCGATGCGGATCGATCCGATGGCCGTGCCAAAGTCGAAGCTCGGCGTCGAGGTGCCGCCCACTTGCACGTCCGAGACCAGCACGTCACCGAGCAGGTCGAACACGGTGATCAGCGCGTGGGGCCCGACGCCCGTCGTGCCCGGGATGCTGAGCGAGGCCGTGCTGGCCCCGCCGGCCACAAACGTGATCAGCAGCCACTCAGCGCCGTCGATGATGTCCATGCCGAAGTTCGTCGCACCGCCGACGATGCCCAGGCCGCCGGAGAATCCGCTGTCCGGCGAGAGGAAGATGCTGCCAGACGCCGTCAATGCCACACCTTCGATCACGGTGGCCGCACCGAGGTTGCCCGAAGGCAGCGTGGTGCCGAAGTCGATGCTGACGGACGAAGCAAGTGCCGCCTGAGCGCTCAGCAGCGCTGCGAGGGCAAAACATCTGGATGGTGGGTTCATGGGTGTCTCTCCAAAAGTTGGACGGATATCGGCCGATGGCCCGGTGGTCGCTCACGCCGGGCCTCGCCGTCGATACCCGTCATGGCCCGCCGGGCTGGCGGCACGGATCGCAGTGTTCGATGCCTCACGTGGCGCCGGCCTTCAGCCCGGCTTCAAAGTCGTTAAATCGCGCGGCGCCGCAGCCATCACAGACTCGCCCTCGCGCGCGAGTTCGGCCAAGCACATTGGCCGGCGTTCGAGTGCGTGGTGTGCCCATCCGCATCGGATCGACCTTGCGCCCCGGCAGGTCACCGGTTCGGCTCTCCTCGAACCGCGGGCATCATGTGCGGCAACATGCCCACCTCCGCCTTCTTCGCCGTCTTTCGCAACGTCGCCAAGCTCGCTGCCGCAGCAGCCGACGACGTCGCCGCCCAGAGCGTGAAGCTCGCCGCCGCGGCCGACGACGTGGCCCTGATGACCGGCCGCGCCGCCGCCAAGACGGCCGGCATCGCGGCCGACGACCTGGCGGTGGGCGCCTCGAAGATGACCGGCGTCTCGCCGGCGCAGGAACTGCCCGCCATCTGGCGCATCTTCCGCGCCAGCGCCCTCAACAAGACCTGGCTCATCGCGCTGGTGCTGGCGGTCGATGCGCTGTTTCCGCTGGGCATCCAGATCGCGCTGGTGGCCGGTGGCCTGTACCTGGCCTTCGAAGGCGGCAAGGCGGTGCTGGAGCGGCTGGGCTGGGGCAGCGGCGCGGCCGAGGCGCCCCTGACGGATGAGCAGCGCATCCGCGGCGCCATCGTCACGGACATCGTGCTGAGCCTCGAGATCCTGGTCATCTCGCTCACCGTGGCCGCGCAGTCGCCCTTCGAGCAGAAGCTCGTGGTGCTCATCGCCATGAGCGTGCTGATGACGGTGGGCATCTACGGGCTCATCGCCATGCTGGTGCGGCTGGACGACATCGGCCTGGCCCTGGCCCGCGCGCCCGATGCCGCGCGCCAGGCGATGGGCCGGCGGATCGTCTGGGCGGCACCGCGCATCCTGGGCGCGCTGGGGCCGATCGGCATGGTCGCCATGCTCGCGGTGGCCGGGGGCATCTTCACGCACCTCGTGCACTTCCAGGCGCCGCACTGGGCCCTGGGCATGGCCGTCGACATCGCCGTCGGGGCCGCCGTGGGCCTGGTGATGGCTGCCGTCGGGGCGTGGATCCAGCGCCTGGCCGCCCGCCAGGCCTGATCCTCCGAGCGCTAGACCCGCGCGCGCGCCCGGCGCCGGCGCCGCTCACGCCGGATCAGCACCGCCCAGCCCCAGTACACCAGCAGGTAGGCCGCCACACCCAGCACGACGCCCGCGATCGGAAAGCCCACCAGCAGCGCCGGGCCCCAGGACGTGACCTGCTCCCACAGCGCCGTCGGCCAGGTGCTGGGCTCGCTCCAGCGCCACACACTGGCGGCGGGCGTGGCGTCCACCGCACGCGCCGACGGCAGCACCAGCGATCCCAGGAAGGCCGACAAGGCCCAGATCGGCGCCATCGTGAACGGGTTGGTCAGCCACGTCGCGGCCGCCGCGGCGGCCACGTTGGCGCGCAGCAGCACCGCCAGCGCCATGGCCACCGGCATCTGCAGCGGCACCGGGAACACGCCGATCCCGATGCCCAGCGCCACCCCGAGCGCCACGCCCCGGCGGTGCAGCACCCACAGGCGCGGGTGCTCCCGCAGGTAGTGGCTCAGCCAGCCGAAGCCACGGGTCTGCTCGAGGCTGTCGGCGGTCGGCAGCCAGCGGCGGAGTCGCTTCTTGAATTCGGCCATGTAGGTGGGGTGCGGGCCGTGGATTCTGGGGCATGCGGTCATCCACTCGGCCCTTGCCGGCGAGGCCATCCACGGCACACGGCCACCCGCAGCACACCCGATCTCGCAAGGGGCCCGCAGGCCCAACGCCGCGCAGCGCTGCAGGCCGGTGGCGGGATCGGCAGCCTGCCCCGCCGCGCCCTTCCGCATCATCTGGCGCCACAGATCCCGTTGGCCGAGCGTGGCGCCGAGCCACCTGCCGCACCGACACGGCGGCGGACGGTCAGCGCGTCAGCGTCACCTTCGCCAGGCCGGGCGGGTGGTCGGGATCGCGGCCCCGCAGACGCGCCAGCGCCTCCTGCATCGGGTACAGGCTCTGCACCAGGGCGATGGCGTCGAGGTCGGCATGGGCCGCCGGCACCGCGGGCAGCAGCGCCGGGCCCCAGGACGTGACCTGCTCCCACAGCGCCGTCGGCCAGGTGCTGGGCTCG
>VYLG01000204.1_pt1 | contig 13483 bp, 11 predicted proteins | sample 5114351 | NCBI WGS metagenome assembly VYLG01 (sample SAMN12291798, study PRJNA351875) | freshwater metagenome | isolation source: freshwater lake | place: USA: Michigan, Kent Lake | collected 2013-08-15
GTGGGCAGCGGCGCCAGCGCAGGCTTCAGGCGGGTGAGCAGGCGCAGCGCCTCGCGGAACTCGTCCGTGCTCATGGTCTCGAAGTCGGCCTTCTGCAGCCGCTCCTGCGCGCTGGCGGTGAGCGTGGCCTCGAGCTCGATCTCGGCCGGCGGCGGTGCCTTGGCCGGCGCGTCGCGCGTGCTGGGGAAGAGGGCATCGCCCAGGCGCCGGTTCTCCTTCACCGGCGGCGGCGTGTTGGTGTTCACGCGCGGCAAGAGCAGCGCGCGCATGCGGCCGGCGAGATCGGGATCGCGCCAGTAGAGGGTAAAGGCCTGGTCGAACAGCGCCTGCTGCTCGTGGCGGCTCACGAAGCAGGCCGACAGCACGGCGTGGAAGTCGGTCTTGCCTTCGAGGCCGGCCACCGGCAGCGCCTGCAGGGCCAGCATCACGCGGTCGCTGCCCACGGGCAGGCCGGCGCTGCGCAGCACGCGTGCGAAGTGCATCACGTTCTCGGCCAGGCGGCCGGGGGTCTGGCCGCTGGGCAGCATCAGCGTTACGCCGCCGCGGTGCGCGCCTGCTCGATGAGCCGCGCCACCTCGTCGGCGCCGACCCGCGCGATGTCGTCCTGGTACTTGAGCAACAGGCCGAGGGTGTTCTGCACGACCTCGGGGTCGAGCACGATGGTGTCCAGCTCGCGCAGCGCGCGCGTCCACTCGATCGTCTCGGCCACGCCGGGCAGCTTGTAGAGCTCGATCTCGCGCAGCCGCTGGACGAAGGCCACGATCTCGCGCGCCAGCCGCTCGGGCGCGCCGGGCACCTTGCGGCGCAGGATCTCGAGCTCGCGCGCAGCGTCGGGGAAGCCCACCCAGTGATAGAGGCATCGGCGCTTGACGGCGTCGTGGATCTCGCGCGTGCGGTTGCTGGTGAGCACCACGATCGGCGGCGTGATCGCCTTCACCGTGCCCATCTCGGGGATCGTGATCTGGAAGTCCGACAGCACCTCCAGCAGGAAGGCCTCGAAGGGCTCGTCGGCGCGGTCGAGTTCGTCGATCAGCAGCACCGGCGGCACAGGGCGCGCCGGATCGATGGCATCCAGCAGCGCGCGCTTGACGAGGAAGGTGTCGGAGAACAGGCGAGAGGCCAGCGCGGCGCGGTCTTCGGCGTTCCCCTCTTTGCCCACTTCACCCAGGCGGATCTCGAGCATCTGCCGCGCGTAGTTCCACTCGTAGGCGGCGCCAGCCAGATCCAGCCCTTCGTAGCACTGCAGGCGGATCAGCGGCCGGCCGAGGGCCGCCGCCAGGGTGCGCGCGATCTCGGTCTTGCCGGTGCCGGGCTCGCCCTCCAGGAAGAGCGGCCGGCCCAGCTTGAGCGCGAGGAAGACGACGGTGGCCAAGCGCCGGTCGGCCACGTAGTCGTGGGCCGCGAGCGCGGCCTCGACCTCGTCGATGGAGCGGGGCAGCTCAGCCAACGGCACGGGCCGCCAGCACCGGAACCAGGGCCGCCCGGTACTCGGCCGAGCCGTGCAGATCGGAGTTCATGCCCTCAGCGCTGACAGTGGCACCGGCCAGCGCCGCAGCGCTGTAGTTGCCACTCAACTTGGCCTCCAGCCCGGTGGCGCGGAACACGCCCGAGCCGGCGCCGGTGACGGCCACGCGCACGCCCTTCGGCCCCTTGCTCGTGAACACGCCCACGATCGAGAAGCGCGACGCCGGCTGCTTGAACTTCTGCCAGCCCGCCTTCTCGGGGATCGGGAAGCTCACCGCGGTGATGATCTCGTCCTCGGCCAGGGCCGTGGTGTACAGGCCCAGGAAGAAGTCGTCGGCGGCGATGTCGCGGCGGTCGGTGTGCACCGTGGCGCCCAGGCCCAGCACGGCGGCGGGATAGCAGGCCGCCGGGTCGTTGTTGGCCAGGCTGCCGCCGATGGTGCCGCGGTTGCGCACCTGGCGGTCGCCGATGTGGCCGGCCAGATCCGCCAGCGCCGGGATGGCGGCGCGCACCTCGGCACTGGCGGCCACCGTGGCGTGCGTGGTCATGGCGCCGATCTTGACGACGCCGCCAGCGACCGTGATGCCCTTGAGATCGGCGATGGCGCCCAGGCTGGCCAGCGCGTCAGGCGCCGCCAGGCCCAGGCGCATCGACGGCAGCAGGCTCTGCCCACCGGCCAGGATCTTGGCGCCCGAGGCCGCGGCGGCCTTGGCCTCGGCCACGGTCTTGGCATTGCTGAATTGGAAGCTCTGCATGGTGTGTTCTCCTTGTGTGCTGCGGGTGCGTTCAGAGCTTGCCGTGGGCAGCCTTCCACACCGTGTGCGGCGTGGCCGGCATCGGCACGTCCTTCACGCCGAGCGCGTTGCAGATGGCGTTGATCACCGCCGGCGGCGAGCCGATGGCCCCGGCCTCGCCGCAGCCCTTCACGCCCAGCGGGTTGTGCGTGCAGGGCGTGCCCTTGGCGGTTTCGACGGTGAAGCTGGGCACGTCGTCGGCGCGCGGCATGGCGTAGTCCATGTAGCTGCCGCTGAGCAGCTGGCCGCTGTCGTTGTCGTACACGCCGTGCTCGAGCAGCGCCTGGCCGATGCCTTGCGCCAGGCCGCCGTGCACCTGGCCTTCCACGATCATCGGGTTGACGACGTTGCCGAAGTCGTCGACGGCCGTGAAGCGCTCGATCGTCGTCTTGCCGGTGGCGGGGTCGACCTCGACCTCGCAGATGTAGGTGCCGGCGGGATAGGTGAAGTTGCTCGGGTCGTAGAACGCGTTTTCGTTCAGGCCCGGCTCGAGCTTGTCGTGCGGGAAGTTGTGCGGCACGTAGGCGGTGAGCGAGACGCTGGCGAACGGCACGTTCTTGTCGGTGCCGGCCACCTTGAAGAGGCCGTCCTCGAAGACGATGTCGCTGTCCGAGGCCTCCATCAGGTGCGCGGCGATCTTCTTGCCCTTGGCGATGATCTTGTCCAGCGCCTTGACGATGGCGGTGCCGCCCACGGCCAGCGAGCGGCTGCCGTAGGTGCCCATGCCGAAGAGGATCTTGCCGGTGTCGCCGTGCTCGATGGACACGTCTTCCATCGGGATGCCCAGGCGGTCGGCCACGACCTGCGCGAAGGTGGTCTCGTGGCCCTGGCCGTGGCTGTGGCTGCCGGTGAACACCGTCACCTTGCCCGTGGGGTGCACGCGCACCTCGCCGGCTTCGAAGAGGCCGGCGCGCGCACCCAGCGCACCCGCCACGCTCGACGGCGCAATGCCGCAGGCCTCGATGTAGGCCGCGTAGCCGATGCCCCGCTTCATGCCCTTGGCCGCCGAGGCCGCCTTGCGCGCCGCGAAGCCGGCCACGTCGGCCAGCTCGATGGCGCGCGTCATCGTCGCGTTGTAGTCGCCGATGTCGTAGGTCAGGCCCACGGGCGTGGCGTACGGGAACGTGGTGATGAAGTTGCGGCGGCGGATCTCGGCCGGGTCGATGCCCATCTCGGTGGCCGCCGTCTCGACGATGCGCTCCAGCAGGTAGGTGGCCTCGGGGCGGCCGGCGCCGCGGTAGGCGTCCACCGGCGCGGTGTTGGTGAACACCGCCTTCACCTCGCACCAGATCTTCGGCGTCTTGTACTGGCCGGCCAGCAGCGTGGCGTGCAGGATGGTCGGGATGCAGCTGGCGAAGGTCGACAGGTAGGCGCCCATGTTGGCCGTGGTGTCGGCCTTCAGGCCCAGGAAGTGGCCGTCCTTGTCGAGTGCCAGCTGCGCGGTGGTGACGTGGTCACGGCCGTGCGCGTCGGACAGGAAGGCCTCGCTGCGCTCGGCCACCCACTTGATGGGGCGGCGGATCTGCTTGCTGGCCCACACCAGCGCCGTCTCTTCGCCGTAGAGGTAGATCTTGCTGCCGAAGCCACCGCCCACGTCGGGCGCGATGACGCGCATCTTGTGCTCGGGAATGCCCAGCACGAAGGCGCACATCAGCAGCCGCTCGACGTGCGGGTTCTGGTTGCTGACGTACAGCGTGTACTCGTCGGCGGCGCTGTTGTAGCTGGCGTTGGCGCAGCGCGGCTCCATCGCGTTCGGGATCAGCCGGTTGTTGCGGAAGCTCAGCGTCGTGACGTGCGCCGCGCTGGCAAAGGCCGCGGCCGTGCCGTCCTTGTCGCCGATGCCCCAGTGGTAGCAGAGGTTGCCCGGCGCCTCGTCGTGCACGTTCGAGGCGATGGCGGTGGCCTTGGCGGTGTCGATGACGGGCGTGAGCACCTCGTACTCGACCTCGATCAGGTCGCGCGCGGCCTGGGCCTGCGCCAGCGTCTCGGCCACGATGAGGGCGACACGGTCGCCGACGTAGCGCACCTTGCCGTCGGCCAGCACCGGGTGCTTGGGCTCCTTCATCGGCGTGCCGTCGAGGCTGTTGATCAGCCAGCCGCAGGGCAGGCCGCCGACGCCCTTGAAGGGCTCGCCGGTGAAGATGGCCACGACGCCCGGCGCCTTGGCGGCGGCGGCGCTGTCGATGGACTTGATGCGGGCGTGCGCGTGCGGGCTGCGCAGGAAGACGCCGTGCGTCTGCCCCGGCAGCGTGATGTCGTCGGTGTACTGGCCGCGGCCGGTGAGGAAGCGCGTGTCCTCGCGGCGCTCGACGGACTGGCCGACAAAACCCTGGCGTGCGTTCATGGTGCGGTGCTCCTGTTCAGCGCGGCGCTCAGGCCGTGGCCTTCATGTCGGCGGCACCCTTGATGACCGCCTTGACGATGTTGTGGTAGCCGGTGCAACGGCAGATGTTGCCCTCGAGCGCCTCGCGCACCTGCGCCTCGCTGTGGCAGCCGTGGTGAGTGGCCAGGTCGACCGCGCTCATCACCATGCCCGGGGTGCAGTAGCCGCACTGCAGGCCGTGGCAGCTCTTGAAGGCGGCCTGCATCGGGTGCAGCGTGCCGTCGGCGGACTCCAGGCCCTCGATGGTGGTGATGCGGCTGCCCGCCACCTGGTGGGCCAGCACGTTGCAGCTCTTGGCGGCGCGGCCGTCGATGTGCACGGTGCAGGCGCCGCACTGCGCGGTGTCGCAGCCGACGTGCGTGCCGGTCAGGCGCAGGTGCTCGCGGACGAACTCCACCAGCGTGGTCTCGGGCGGCACGTCTCGCGTGACCGGCGTGCCGTTGACGGTGAGGGTGAGCATGCTCATGGGCGTCTCCTTGGTGTGGCGTTCTTGGGGTGCTGTCGCTTCCGACAGCCCCTGCCCGCACACGAGAACGCGCGCGCCGGCCGAGCTGTCGACCCGGCGGATGCTGGTCATCGCGCGCGGCGCCGTCACGCTGGCGAATACCCTAGGTTCCCTGACACCCGATCGACACGCGGCCGACTGTGCCGTATCGGAACAATCCCGGCACCCTCTGCGCCGCAAACGCCGACGCCGCGGCCACCTGGGGGTGCACGCGGCGTCGGTGGGGGTTCTGCCGGCGGAGCCGGCGGCGGGTCAGCGGAAGCGCGACTGGGGCACCACGCGCAGATCGCCCGGCAGCGAGGCGATGTACTCGGCCATCGCCTTGAGCTCGGCGCGGGTGAAGGGCTTCACCTGGGCGGCCATGATGGCGTTGCCGCGGCCGATCTGGGGGTTGCCCTGCACGCCATAGGCGCGCAGCGCCACGTAGAGGTAGTCGGCGTGCTGGCCGGCGATCTTGGGGTAGGCGCCGTCGATCGGCTTGTTGAAGTTGGCGCCGTGGCAGGAGATGCACGCGCCCTTGGTCAGCAGGGCCTGCACGGCGGCGCTGGGCTGGCGCGCGGGCGTGTCGGCCACCGGCTTGATCATCGAGGCGCCGTGCTGCTCGTAGAAGGCGCCGAGGTCGGCCATTTCCTGCTCGGTGAGCATGCCGGCGATGCCGCGCATCGTGGGGTGCTTGCGCTCGCCCTTGGCGTAGGCCTGCAGCGAAGCGACGATGTACTTGGCGTTCTGGCCCGAGATCATCGGCACCTTGTGGATCTCGGGGAAGCTGGCCTGGTAGCCGGCGATGCCGTGGCAGCCGATGCACTGGGCGGCGCGCAGTTCGCCGCGCTTCACGTCCTGCGCCTGGGCGGGGGTGGCAACAACAGCGGCCAAGGCCAGCAGGAGGGAAGCGGCAAGCTTGTACATCACGGGCGATCTCGGGGGTGTCTCGGGACAGCCGACGATTATAGGGGGCCGCCTATACTGCCCCGATGAGATTCCAAGGCTCCGAACGCTACGTTGCCACGCCCGACCTGATGCTGGCCGTCAATGCCGCGCTGACGCTGAAGCGCCCCCTGCTGGTGAAGGGCGAGCCCGGCACCGGCAAGACGATGCTGGCCGAGGAAGTGGCGCAGGCCCTGGGCATGCCGCTCCTGCAGTGGCACGTGAAGAGCACCACGAAGGCGCAGCAGGGCCTGTACGAGTACGACGCCGTCAGCCGCCTGCGCGACAGCCAGCTGGCCGACGCCGAGAGCGTGGCCAAGGTGCGCGACATCCGCAACTACATCGTGCAGGGCGTGCTCTGGCAGGCCTTCACGGCCGATCAGCCCGTGGCGCTGCTGATCGACGAGATCGACAAGGCCGACATCGAGTTCCCGAACGACCTGCTGCGCGAACTCGACCGCATGGAGTTCTACGTCTACGAGACGCGCGAGATGGTGCGGGCCAAGCACCGGCCGCTGGTGTTCATCACCAGCAACAACGAGAAGGAGCTGCCCGACGCTTTTTTGCGCCGCTGCTTCTTCCACTACATCAAGTTCCCCGACGCCGAGACGATGCAGTCCATCGTCGACGTGCACTTCCCCGGCCTGAAGCGCGAGCTGCTGTCGCGCGCGATGAAGACCTTCTTCGACATCCGCGGCCTGCCCGGCCTGAAGAAGAAGCCGAGCACCAGCGAGCTGCTCGACTGGCTGAAGCTGCTGGTGGCGGAAGACATCCCGCTCGAGGCGCTGCAGTCGGCCGACGACAAGGTCGCCATCCCGCCGCTGGTGGGCGCGCTGCTCAAGAACGAGCAGGACGTGACGTTGTTCGAAAAGCTCGTGTTCATGCAACGTCATAACCGCTGAACCCGTGAGCGGCTGGCCCGAACCGGTCACGCTGACCGGCCCGTCTGCCACGCTGGTGCCACTGGCGCCGGCGCACCACGACGCGTTGGTGGCAGCCGCCCAGGACGGCGAGCTCTGGCGGCTCTGGTACACCAGCGTGCCCTCGCCCGAAGGCATGGCCGCCGAGATCGAGCGCCGGCTGGCGCTGGCCGCCTCAGGCTCGATGCGGCCTTTCACGGTGCTGGATGCGAGCGGCCGCGTGGTCGGCATGACCACCTACATGCACATCGACGCGAAGAACCGCCGCGTCGAGATCGGCAGCACCTGGACGGCCCGGAGCGCGCAGCGCACGGCACTCAACACGCAGTGCAAGCGGCTGCTGCTGGGCCACGCCTTCGAGCAGCTGCAGTGCATCGCGGTGGAGCTGCGCACGCACCGGCTCAACACGCAGAGCCGGCGCGCCATCGAGCGCCTGGGTGCGCAGCTCGACGGCATCCTGCGCGCCCACATGCTGGCCGCCGACGGCACGGTGCGCGACACCGCGGTCTACAGCATCACCGCCGCCGAGTGGCCGGCGGTGCGCTCGCATCTCGACTGGCAGCTGGCGCGTCCGCGCGACTGAGCACCCCACCCGAAGGAACACCGCCCATGGCGACGAAGACGGCCCCGAAGAAGACCGGCCCGCGGCCGATCACGGTCGACGACCTCTGGAAGATCGAGCGCCTGGGCGCACCCAGCCTGAGCCCCGACGGCGCGCAGGCCGTGGCCTCGCTGGCGCGCTACTCGATGGACGACAACAAGGGCTCGACGCAGCTGTGGCTGCTGTCCACGCTGGGCGGCGAGCCGCGGGCACTCACGTCCTGTGGCGACAAGGACGGCAGCCCGCGCTGGAGCCCACACGGCGACCTCATCGCCTTCACCGCGCAGCGCGAGCAGGAAGGCCAGAAGGACCGCACGCCGCAGCTCTACCTCATCGCGCCCGACGGCGGCGAGGCGCGCCGCGCCGCCAGCGTGGCCACCGGCGTGGAGGGCTTCCGCTGGCTGCCCGACGGCCGGCGGCTCGTGTTCCTGAGCTGGGTCTGGCCCGAGCTGAAGGGCGCCAAGGCGCAGGCCGAGCGCCACAAGCAGTTCAGCGAGCGCAAGGAAACCGGCTACGCCACCAGCGAGGCGCAGTACCGCCACTGGGACCACAACCTGCCGATGGGTCGCGTCGTGCACCTGCACCTGCTGCAGCTGGGCGCCGACGGCAAGCCCGGCACGGTGCGCGACCTGTTCGAGGGCACGCCCTACGAGCTGCCGCGCGCCGACCCGGGCACCGACCACTTCGACGTCTCGCCCGACGGCCGCAGCCTGGTGTTCTGCTTCGACCCCGCGCCCGAGAAGCGCGGCGACGGCCGCAGCAGCCTCGTCGAGCTCGACCTCAAGACCGGCCGCTTCACGACGCTGGCACAGGACGCTGCCTGGGACTTCAGCGCCCCGCGCTACAGCCCCGACGGTGCGCGCATCGCCTTCACGGCACAGCACGTGGGCCGCAAGCACACGATGCCCGAGCAGCTGGCCGTGCTGCAGCGCGGCGCCCGGCCCCGCTGGGAGGTGCTCAGCGCCGAGTGGGACCACGCCGTGCAGGCCCCGCTCGCCTGGGAGGACGACGGCAGCGCGCTGCTCTTCGGCGCCGAACAGAAGGGCCGCCGCCACCTGTGGCGCTTCGACATCGCCGACCGCCGCGCCGAGGTGGTGGTGGCCGGCGGCTGGGTCTCGGCCTTCGACAAGGCCGCCGGCACGCTCGTCACGCTGGCCGACAGCGCGTTGCACCCGGCCCGGCTGCACGCACACGCCCCGGGCGAGGCACCGCGCCGCATCGAGAGCACCAACGACGCCTTCCTGGCGCAGTTCGCCTTCGGCAAGGTCGAGGAGGTGTGGATCAAGGGCGCGCTGGAAGACCCGGTGCAGATGTGGCTCACCTTCCCGCCCGGCTTCGACCCCAAGAAGAAGCACCCGGTGATGCACAACATCCACGGCGGCCCGCACACCGGCCCCGGCGACAACTGGCACTACCGCTGGAACACGCAGGTGTTCGCGGCGCAGGGCTACGTCGTGGCCAGCGTCAACTACCACGGCAGTTCGGGCTTCGGCAACGCCTTCCTCGACAGCATCACGCATCGCTGGGGCGAGCTGGAGCTGCAGGACATCGAGGCCGGCACCGACTGGCTGCTCAAGAAGCCCTGGGCCGACCGCAAGCGCGTCTTCGCCTGCGGCGGCAGCTACGGCGGCTACATGGTGGCCTGGATGAACGGCCACGTGAAACCCGGCCGCTACCAGGCCTACGTCTGCCATGCCGGCTGCTACGACTGGGTGGGCATGTTCGCCGACGACGCCTACCTCTGGCACGCCAAGGAGCTGGGCGCCTGGTACTGGGACGACATCGCCCGGGTGCACGGCCAGAGCCCGCACGCCTTCGCGAAGCACTTCCGCACGCCCACGCTCGTGATCCACGGCGCGCTCGACTACCGCGTGCCGGATGCGCAAGGCCTGGCCTACTACCACACGCTCAAGGCGCTGAAGGTCGACGCGCGGCTCCTGTGGTTCCCGGACGAAAACCACTGGATCCTGAAGCCGCGCAACAGCCGGCTTTGGCACGAGGAGTTCTTCGGCTGGTTGAAGTCCCACGACAGGTCCCACGATCCCGGGGCCTCGGCCGCCCGCTGAACGCGGGCTGACGGGCCACGCAGGCACAATCGGGCGACCCCGGGCCCGCCCATGCTGATCCACTTCTTCCAGACGCTGCGCAGCGCCAAGCTCAAGGTCTCGGTGACCGAGTACCTGGCGCTGCTGGAGGCGCTGCGCGCCGGCGTCATCGGCCCCTCGGTCGACGAGTTCTACGTGCTCTCGCGCACCATCCTCGTCAAGGACGAGGCGCAGTTCGACAAGTTCGACCGCGCCTTCTCGGCCTACTTCAAGGGCGTGGAGCTGCTCACCGACTTCACGCAGGACATCCCGCTGGAGTGGCTGAAGAAGACGCTGGAGCTCGAGCTCACGCCGGAGCAGAAGGCGGCCATCGAGAAGATGGGCTGGGACGAGCTGATGGAGACGCTGAAGAAGCGCTTCGAGGAGCAGAAGGAACGCCACGAAGGCGGCAACCGCATGATCGGCACCGGCGGCACCAGCCCCTTCGGCGCCCACGGCTACAACCCGCAGGGCATCCGCATCGGCCAGGCCGGCGGGCGCAACAAGAGTGCCGTCAAGGTGTGGGACCAGCGCGCCTACAAGGACTACGACGACACCAAGGAACTCGGCACGCGCAACATCAAGGTGGCCCTGCGCCGGCTGCGCCGCTTCGCGCGCGAGGGCGCCGAGATGGAGCTCGATCTGGACGGCACCATCCGCGGCACCGCGGCCAACGCCGGGCTGCTGGACATCCGCATGCAGCCCGAGCGCCACAACAAGGTGAAGGTGCTGCTGCTGATGGACGTGGGCGGCACGATGGACGAGCACGTGCACCGCGTCGAAGAGCTCTTCAGCGCCGCGAAGTCAGAGTTCAAGCACCTGGAGTTCTTCTACTTCCACAACTGCGTCTACGACTTCGTTTGGAAGAACAACCGCCGCCGCTTCAGCGAGAAGACGGCCACCTGGGACCTGATCCGCACCTACAACAAGGACTGGAAGCTGGTCTTCGTGGGCGACGCGACCATGAGCCCCTACGAGATCCTGCAGCCCGGCGGCAGCGTGGAATACAACAACGAGGAGCCCGGGGCGGAGTGGATGCAGCGCCTGACGCAGGCCTTCCCGCGCCACGCCTGGATCAACCCCGAGCCGCAGGGCGTGTGGGGCTACCGCCAGAGCATCGCCATCGTGCAGCAGCTCATCGGCCAGCGGATGTTCCCGCTGACGCTGGCCGGGCTCGAAGGCGCGATGCGCTTGCTGAGCAAATGAACCGGTCGCCGGGCCTGACACGGGCGAGGCCGTCCGTGCCACGGCGGGCCTGGGCTGCGCTCGCAGCCCTGCTGTGGCTGGCGGGCTGTGCCAGCACCCCGGCGCCGAAGCCCGGCGACGCCGCCAAGCCAGCCGCCGCCGAGACCTTCTCGCTCGTCAGCGAGTCCGAGTTCGAGCAGCAGTCGCCCACGCTCGGCGTGCGGCTGGAGATCAACGCGCCGGGCGAGCTGAAGGCGCTGCTCGAGCGGCACCTGGACCTGGTGCGCCTGGGCACGGTGGGCGGCGACGACATCGACGACACCGAATGGGCGCGCCTGATCGACGCCAGCCCGACCCAGGTGCGCGAGCTGCTGCAGACCGAGGGCTACTTCGCGCCGGTGGTGCGCATCGAGCGCACGCCCGGCCGCGGCAACAACGAACCCGATCTGGTGCGCCTGAGCGTGGAGCCGGGGCCGCGGGCGCGCATCTCGCGCGTCACGATCGAGGCCGAAGGCGAGCTCGAGCGCGCCGCCTCGGCCGGCGACGGCTATGGCGCCGGCGTGCTGGCCGCGCTGCGCAAGGACTGGGAACTGCCCGCCGGCGCCGAGTTCCGCAACGACAGCTGGTCCAGCGCCAAGGCGGCGGCGCTGTCGCGGCTGCGCAGCGCCGGCTATGCCGCGGCCACCTGGGCCGGCACGGGCGCCGCGGTCGACGTCGAGAAGAACGAGGTGCGCCTGTTCCTCGTGGCCGACAGCGGCCCGCTGTTCCGCCTGGGGCAGATCCAGATCGAGGGCCTGGTGGCGCAGGACGCCGAGACCATCCGCAACCTCGCCAACACGCGCAACGGCGTGCCCGTGACGGAGACGCTGCTGCTGGACTTCCAGGAGCGGCTGCAGAAGTCCGGCCTCTTCGAGACCGTGGCCGTGACGCTGGACCCCGACCCCACCCAGGCCGCCGCCGCGCCGCTGGTGGTGCGCCTGCGCGAGACGCCGCTGCAGAGCTACACCTTCGGCGTCGGTGTCAGCGCCAACACCGGCCCGCGCTTCTCGGTCGAGCAGCAACTGCGCCGGCCCTTCGGATTGCCGCTGTCCAGTTCGCTGAAGGTCGAGGTCGGCCAAAAGCGCCAGGCCTGGGACGGCGAGATCAGCACGCGCGCCGACGAGCGCCTGTACCGCAACCTGCTCGGCGCGGCCGTGGAGCGGCTGCGATCCGACAACGACGTGGTGCTGTCGCAGCGCGTGCGCCTGGGCCGCACGCAGGACACGCAGCGCATCGAGCGGCTGGCCTTCGTCGAGTGGGAACGCTCCAGCCGCCGCACCGACGCCGGCGACCGCAACGACGCCATCGCCGTGTCGCTCAACTTCCACGGCGGCTGGCGCGATCTCGACAGCGTGGTGCTGCCCACCAGCGGCGAGACGCTGTCGGCGCAGCTGGGCATCGGCCGCAGCCACGGCACCGACGCCAAGACCGGCACCTTCGGCCGCACCTACGGCCGGCTCACGGTGTACCGGCCGCTCGGCCGCACGCTGTACGCGCAGGCGCGGCTGGAGGCCGGCCGCGTGTTCCTGGAGCCGGGCATGGTGGTGCCGGAGTCGCTGCGCTGGCGCGCGGGTGGCGACGAGTCGGTGCGCGGCTACAGCTACCGCGAGCTCGGCCCCGTCATCGACGGCGCGGTCGGCAGCGGCGAGACCATCCTCACCGGCAGCGTCGAGCTCGCGCGGCCCATCCTGGCCAGCATGCCCTCGCTGTGGGGCGCCATCTTCGTGGACGGCGGCAACGCGGCCACGAGCTTCAACACGCTCGAGCCGGTGTACGGCTACGGCTTCGGCGTGCGCTGGCGCAGCCCGGTGGGGCCGCTGCGCATCGACCTCGCCTGGCCCGAGAAGTCGAGCCAGCCGCGGCTGCACTTCAGCATCGGCATTGCGTTCTAGAGACGGCGTGTGAGCGACGAACCCCAAGCCTCCCCCACGCCGGCCGCCGCCGTGGCCAGCGGCCGGCCGCGGCCGCTGACGACGGCGGCGTCGCTGCTGGTGCCGCTGGCCTGGGTGGGTGGCTTCGCGCTGCTGGTGGTGGCGCTCGTGGCCGGCGCGCTGCACACGCTGCTGATGCGCGAGAGCGGCACCCGCTGGCTGCTGCAGCAGGTGCCGGGCCTCCATGTGGAAGGCTGGCAGGGCGCGCTGCTCGGCGACACCTGGCGCAGCGAGCGCCTGCGCATCGAGTGGGACGGTGGCCGCGCGCACGCCGAGCTCACGCAGGTGCAGGCCACCGGCCTGGCGTGGCGCTGGCGGCCCAGCGCGCAGGCCTGGCTGGCGCTGGAGGTCGACAAGCTCTCGGTGGCCCAGGTCGTGGTGAAGACCGGCCCGCCCGCGGCCGAGTCCACGCCCTTCGTGCTGCCCGATTCGATCGCGCTGCCGCTGGACCTGCGGCTGGCGCAGGCGCGCGTCGGCCGCCTGCAGGTGGACGAGCAGCCCGCGGTCACCGACATCGAGCTCGACGGCCTCGTCATCGATCCGCAAGCCGGCGGCGAACACCGCGTGGCCCGCCTGGCAGCCACGGCAGAAGGTGTGCGCGCCTCGCTGGCGGCGCGCATCGGCACTGCCGCGCCGCTGCCGCTGCAGGCCCG
>VYLG01000206.1_pt1 | contig 13404 bp, 11 predicted proteins | sample 5114351 | NCBI WGS metagenome assembly VYLG01 (sample SAMN12291798, study PRJNA351875) | freshwater metagenome | isolation source: freshwater lake | place: USA: Michigan, Kent Lake | collected 2013-08-15
GAGCGCACGGCGCTGTCGCTGCTGGGCCGAGCCTTGTCGGGCCTGCCGGCCGGCGCGCTGCCGAGCGCCCTCTTCGACGGCCAGCTCAACGTGCGCAAGGGTGCGGCCTGGCTGCTGCGCGCGGCCGATGGCGGTGACACCGAGGCCTGGCTGCTGCTGTACCGGCTGCATGCCGACCACAGCCTGTCGGTGGCCAATCCGCAGATGGCGCGCTTCTTCCTGGAGAAGGCCGCGCTCGTGGGCCTGGCCGAGGCGCAGCGCAAGCTCGGCGCGCTCATGCTGCGCGGTGCCGCCACGCTGGCCGATTCCGAACAGGCCATCGGCTGGCTGCATGCTGCCGCGGCCCAGGGCGATGCGCACGCGCGCACGCTGCTGCAGTCGCTGGTGCTGCCGGTGGGCGGCACCGACGCCGAGGCCGCCTGGGCGCTGTCGATGGTGCAGGAGCACGACGTGGGCCTCGCGGCCCGCCTGGCGCTGGCCCGCGCCTTCGGCCTGACCAAGCTCGAGGCGCTGAGCGTGGACCCGACGCAGGGCCTGCGCCCCTGGGGCCTGGTGGTCGGCCGCAACCCGTTCATCGTGCAGGCGCGGCTGTCGGCACCGCGCGCGGTGCCGGCGCTGGTTGCCGCCGCGCAGCAGGTGGCCGAGCGCGCCGCCACGCTGTTCCAGCAGATCCCTGCCGGTGGCGACCTGCGCGTGCGTTCGCTGCGCCAGCGGCGCCTGTTCGAGCGGCTGGGCCTGGCCGAGACGCTGTTCTTCGCCGACGCCAGCGCCAGCGTGCTCGACACGCTGCGCCTGGGCCCGAAGTGGGCGCACCGCACGCGCGCGCCGCTGTCGCTGGCGCTGGCGGCCTGAGCGGAGGCCTCAGTCCGGCAGCGGCAGCGCCGTCGTGCGCTTCACGGTGCGCAGCACCAGCATCGAGTTGCTGCGCACCACGCCCGGCAGGCGCGCCAGCACCTCGGCGTGGAAGCGCTCCAGGTCCTCGGCGTCGCGGTAGGTGAAGCGCACGAGGTAGTCGTTGGCACCGGCCACGTAGTGGCAGTCCAGGATCTCGGGCGTGTCCTGCACCGCCTGCTCGAAGGCCTGGCGCACGGCGGGCTGCGTGCTCTCGAGGTTGATGATGGTGAAGCTGGTGCCTGGGCGCCCCACGGCGCGCGGGTTCAAGAGCGCCACGTAGGCCGCGATGACGCCGGCGTCCTCGAGCGCCTTCACGCGGCGCAGGCAGGCGCTGGGGCTCAGGTGCACGGCCTGCGCGAGCAGTTGGTTGCTGATGCGGCCCTCCTGCTGCAGCGTCTGCAGGATGGCGCGATCGATCGCATCCAGTTGCACGATGGAGCTCATGATTGGCAGGTTCTTGCGTTCGAGGACCTCTTCTTCGCAGCCGATTGTGCCGCTGCGGGTGAGCCCGGTCCAGCTTGGCAAGCACATTGCGCCGCCGGCTGGCTAGACTGCGGCGGTTCCACCACCGCACCCGCGCCATCCCAGGAGGCCCGCGATGAACAAAGCCCTCGACCCCGCCCTGATGCAAGCCGCTGAAGCCGTCGGCAGCCAGCTACCGGCCTCGATGGAGGCCTACTGGATGCCCTTCACGGCCAACCGCCAGTTCAAGAAGGCACCACGCCTCTTGGCCCGCGCCTCGGGCATGCACTACTGGGACGTGGCCGGCCGCGAGGTGCTCGATGCCGTCGCGGGCCTGTGGTGCGTGAACGCCGGCCACAACCGGCCGCGCATCACCGCCGCCATCCAGCAGCAGGCGGCCGAGATGGACTTTGCGCCGCCGTTCCAGATGGGCCACCCCAAGGCCTTCGAGCTGGCCGAGCGAGTGGCCGCCCTTGCCCCGGCCGGCATGGGCAAGGTGTTCTTCGCCAACAGCGGCAGCGAGGCCGTGGACACGGCGCTGAAGATGGCGCTGGCCTACCACCGCGTGCGCGGCGAAGGCACGCGCACACGGCTGCTCGGTCGTGACCGCGGCTACCACGGCGTCAACTTCGGCGGCATCTCGGTGGGCGGCATGGTCGGCAACCGCAAGACCTTCGGCCTGGCCGTGGCCGGCACGGACCACCTGCGCCACACGCACGACCCGGCACGCAACGCCTACAGCCAGGGCCAGCCGGCCCACGGCGCCGAGTTCGCAGACGACCTCGAGAAGCTCGTCGCGATGCACGACGCGAGCAACATCGCCGCCGTGATCGTCGAGCCCATCGCCGGCTCCACCGGCGTGCTGGTGCCGCCGGTGGGCTACCTGCAGCGGCTGCGCGAGCTGTGCACGAAGCACGGCATCCTGCTGATCTTCGACGAGGTCATCACCGGCTTCGGCCGCACCGGCAACCCGTTCGCGGCGCAGACCTTCGGCGTGACGCCGGACCTCATCGTCTGCGCCAAGGGCCTGACCAACGGCGCCGTGCCCATGGGCGCGGTGATCGCGAAGAACGAGATCCACGACGCCTTCATGCTGGGCGCCGAGCACCTGATCGAGTTCCCGCACGGCTACACCTACTCCGGCCACCCGCTGGCCTGTGCGGCGGGCCTCGGCACGCTGGACACCTACGCCGAAGAGAACCTGCTGACGCGCGCCTCGGGTGACATCGCGGCCTACTTCGCGGCCGGCGTGCATTCGCTGAAGGGCGAGCCGCATGTCATCGACGTGCGCAACTTCGGCCTCGTGGGCGGCATCGAGCTGCAGGGCATCGCGGGTGAACCCACGAAGCGCGCGTTCTCGGTCTTCCTCGACTGCTGGGAGCAGGGCCTGCTGATCCGCACCACGGGCGACACCATCGCGCTGTCACCGCCGCTGATCATCGAGCGCGCGCACGTCGACCGTGTCATCGAGATCATCCGCACCGCGCTGCGCCGCGCCGCCTGAGCCCACCAGGAAGGACTGCCGCCCCGCCGCATGCCGTTGCTGGACACCGACCAGGCGCTGACGAGGAACTCGTACTACGCCGCCACCGCCGCGCCCGCGGCGGTGCAGCCGCCGCTGCAGGGCGACCGGTCCTGCGACGTGGCGGTGGTGGGCGGCGGCCTGGCCGGCCTGAGCGCGGCGCTGGACCTGCGGCGCCGCGGCTACGACGTGGTGCTGTTGGAGGCGCAGCAGATCGGCTTCGGCGCCAGCGGGCGCAACGGCGGCCAGGCCATCCACGGCCTGGCCTGCGACCAGGACGTCATCGAGCAGCAGCTGGGCCTGGACGAGGCCCGCCGGGTGTGGGGCATGTCCATCGAGGCGCTGGACCTGCTGCGCGAGCGCATCACCGAACACGGCATCGCCTGCGACTGGCAGGACGGCTACCTCGGCGTGGCCACCACGCCGCGCAAGGCCGCCGAGCTGCACGCGCAGGCTGATCGGCTGCAGCAGGTGTACGGCTACCCGCTGGCGCGCATCGAGGCGGCCGAGCTCGGCCGGTGGATCGCCAGCCCGCGCTACTGCGGCGCCGTGCACGACCCGCGCTCGGGCCATCTGCATCCGCTCAAGTACACCCGCGGCCTGGCCGCCGCGGCGCTGCGGGCCGGCGTGCGCGTGCACGAGGGCACGCAGGTGCAGGCTCTGTTGCAGGGCGAGCGCCCGGTGCTGCGCACCACCAGCGCGCAGGGGGCGGGCAGCCTGAAGGCCCGACAGGTGCTGCTGGCCGGCAACGTCTACCTGCACGGCGCGCAATCGCCGCTGGTGCCGGCGCTGGCCCCGCGCGTGATGCCGGTGGGCACGTACATTGCCTGCACCGAGGTGCTGCCCCGGGCCACCGCCGACGCGCTGATCCCCGACCGCAGCGCCGTCTGCGACACCAACTTCGTGCTCGACTACTTCCGCACCACCGTCGACGACCGCATGCTCTACGGCGGCCGCGTCAGCTACAGCACGCTGACGCCGGCGCGGCTGGCCGACAGCCTTCGCGAGCGCATGGTGCACACCTTCCCGCAGCTGGCCGGTGCGAAGGTGGAATTCGCCTGGGGCGGCTTCGTCGACATCTCGATGAACCGCGCGCCGGACTTCGGCCGCCTGCCCTCGCCCGCCCCGGGCGTGCCGTCCAACGTGTACTACCTGCAGGGCTTCAGCGGCCACGGCCTGGCGCTCACCGGCCTGGCCGGGCGGCTGGTGGCCGAGGCCATCAGCGGCGACAGCGGCCGCTTCGACGTCTTCGCGCGATTGAAGCACCGGCCGTTCCCGGGCGGGGCCCTGCTGCGCACCCCTGCGCTCGTGCTGGGCATGGCCTGGTACCGGCTGCGCGATATGCTCGGTTGAGATGGCCGTGACGCAACCACACAACCCCTCGCTGCCGCCGCCGCTGGTGCTGGTCAGCAGCTGCAACAAGACGCTGGACGGCCACGCCTCGTTCACCGTGGGTCGCAAGTACGTGGACGCGGTGCGCCTGGCTGGCGCGTTGCCGCTGATCGCCCCGCCCTTTGCCGAAGACCAGCTGCCGGCGCTGCTGGCCCAGGTGCACGGCGTGCTGCTGACGGGCTCGCCCAGCAACGTGCACCCGTCGCACTTCGGCCAGGCCGTGCACGACGAGAGCCTGCCGCTGGACCCCGAGCGCGACGCCTGGACGCTGCCGCTGGCCCGCCTGGCCATCGCGCAGGGCATCCCGCTGCTGGCCATCTGCCGCGGCGCGCAGGAGGTGAACGTGGCCCTCGGCGGCAGCCTGCACCAGGCCGTGCAGGAAGTGCCGGGTTATGCCGATCACCGCGGCGCCAGCGCGCTGGATGAGTCGACCGTCGACGAGATCTACGCACCGGCGCACGACGTGGCCGTGGTGCCCGGCGGCCTGCTCGAGCGCATCGTCGGCGAGCGGCAGTTCACCGTGAACTCCATCCATGGTCAGGGCGTGCACCGCCTGGCCGAGGGGCTGCGCGTCGAGGCCCGCGCGCCCGATGGCTTCGTCGAGGCCTTCACGCTGCCGGCCGCGGGTGGCTTCAACCTGTGCCTGCAGTGGCACCCCGAATGGCAGGCCGCGGGCAACCCGCAGTCGATGCGCATCCTGCGCGCCTTCGGCGACGCCGTGCACATGTACCGCGACCGTGTGCGCGGCCCCTTGCCTCGGACCGAGCCTGCCCTGGCCCGCTGAATCCCTGCCGCGACCCCGGGCCCCGCGGCGCTGCCGAATTCCAGGTGCCCCATGACCTCCAAGCTGTCATTCACGTTCTCCGATCTCGAGCAGTGGCTCGACCAGAACCGCGTCACCGAGATCGAGTGCCTCGTGCCCGACCTCACCGGCGTGGCCCGCGGCAAGATCCTGCCGCGCCAGAAGTTCACCGAAGACCGCGGCATGCGGCTGCCCGAGGCCGTGGTGGCCATGGGCGTGACGGGCGAGTTCCCCGAAGAGGGGCCGTACTACGACGTCATCACGCCCACCGATCGCGACATGCACCTGCGCCCGGACCCGAGCACCGTGCGCATCGTGCCCTGGGCCACCGACCCCACGGCGCAGGTGATCCACGACTGCTACGACCGCCAGGGCCAGCTCGTGCCCTTTGCCCCGCGCAGCGTGTTGCGCCACGTGTGCGACCTGTACGACGCGCAAGGTTGGGCCCCCGTGGTGGCGCCTGAGCTCGAGTTCTACCTCGTGGCCCGCAACACCGACCCCGACGTGCCCCTGAAGCCCCCCGTGGGCCGCAGCGGCCGCGCCGAGACCAGCCGGCAGGCCTACAGCATCGACGCCGTCAACGAGTTCGATCCGCTGTTCGAGGACGTGTACGCCTACTGCGAGCGCATGGAGCTCAACGTGGACACGCTGATCCACGAGGTGGGCGCCGGGCAGATGGAGATCAACTTCTTCCACGCCCACCCGCTGGGCCTGGCCGACGAGGTGTTCCTGTTCAAGCGCACGGTGCGCGAGGCGGCGCTGCGCCACGACATGTTCGCCACCTTCATGGCCAAGCCGATTGCCGGCGAGCCGGGCAGCGCCATGCACATCCACCAGAGCGTGGTGAACAAGGCCACGGGCGAGAACATCTTCAGCAACCCCGACTTCACGGCCAGCAAGGAGTTCTACTGGTACATCGGCGGGCTGCAGAAGTACATCCCGGCGGCGATGGCGCTCTTCGCGCCCTACGTCAACAGCTACCGGCGCCTGGTGCGCAGCAACGCCGCGCCGATCAACATCCAGTGGGGCACCGACAACCGCACGGTGGGCATCCGCAGCCCGGTGGCCGGCGCGGCGGCGCGGCGCGTCGAGAACCGCGTCATCGGCGCCGACGCCAACCCCTACGTGGCGCTGGCCGCCACGCTGGCCTGCGGCTACCTGGGCATCATGAACAAGATCGAGCCGGCGCCCGAGTGCAAGGGCGACGCCTACCTCGGCGACTTCCAGCTGCCGCGCAGCCTGGGCGAGGCGCTCACGCTGCTGCGCGACGAGGCCGATCTGGCCGCCGTGCTGGGGCGCGAGTTCGTGACCGTCTACACCGAGGTCAAGGAGATCGAATACGCCGAGTTCATGAAGGTGATCTCGCCCTGGGAACGCGAGCACCTGCTGCTGCACGTCTGAAGGAACTGCCATGCAACGCACCACCACCGAATGGCAGGCCGCCGACGCGGCGCACTTCCTGCATCCCTTCACCGACTTCAAGGGCCTGGCCCGCAAGGGCTCCCGCATCATCGAGCGCGCCGACAACATCTACCTCTGGGACAGCGACGGCCACAAGATCCTCGACGCGATGAGCGGCCTGTGGTGCGTGAACGTCGGCTACGGCCAGCAGGCGCTGGTGGACGCGGCCACCAAGCAGCTGCAGCAGCTGCCCTTCTACAACGCGTTCTTCCAGACGGCCACGCCGCCGGCCATCCAGCTCGCCGAGCTGCTGGCCGAGGTGGCGCCGGGCTTTGGCCACGTGTTCTTCAGCGGCAGCGGCAGCGAGGGCAACGACACCATCGTGCGCATGGTGCGCCGCTACTGGGACGTGTGCGGCCAGCCCGGGCGCACGGTGATCATCAGCCGCCACAACGCCTACCACGGCAGCACGATGGCCGGCGCCTCGCTGGGTGGCATGGCCGGCATGCATGCGCAGGGCGGGCTGCCGATTCCGGGCATCACGCACATCCAGCAGCCGTACTGGTGGGACCACGGCCGTCCGGCGGGCCTGACGCGCGACGAGTTCGGCCTGCAGGCCGCCCGCTGGCTGGAAGACCGCATCCTCGAGATCGGCGCCGACAAGGTGGCCGCCTTCATCGGCGAGCCGGTGCAGGGCGCCGGCGGCGTGATCATCCCGCCGGCCACCTACTGGCCCGAGATCGAGCGCATCTGCCGCAAGCACGGCATCCTGCTCGTGGCCGACGAGGTCATCACCGGCTTCGGCCGCACCGGCCGTTGGTTCGGCAGCGAGACCATGGGCTTCAAGCCCGACCTGATGACCTTTGCCAAGGGCGTGACCAGCGGCTACATCCCGCTGGGCGGCGTGCTGGTGGGTGACCGCGTGGCCGAGGCGCTGATCGAGCGCGGCGGCGAGTTCAACCACGGCTACACCTACAGCGGCCATCCGGTGGCCTGCGCGGTGGCGCTGGCCAACATCGGCCTGATCCGCGAACTGGGCCTGGTGGAGCGTGTGCACGACGACGTCGGACCCTACCTCGCCGCGCGCTACCGCGAGCTGGCCGAGCACCCGCTGGTGGGCGACGCCGAGACCTGCGGCCTGATGGGGGCTTTGCTGCTGGTGAAGGACAAGGCCACCGATCCCCGGGGAAGCGAGGCCTTCCCCGACGAGGTCGAGATCGGCATGGTCTGCCGGGCGCACTGCTTCCGCGAGGGGCTGATCATGCGCGCCGTGGGCGACCGCATGATCATCGCGCCGCCCCTCGTCATCACGCGCGCGCAGATCGACGAGATGGTGGCGCTGATCCGCCGTTGTCTCGATCTGACGTTGGCACAAGCCCGGAGCGAGGGCTGGGCCCGCTGATTGCTAGACTGACCGCACTTGTTCGCACGCTCCCGCAGCCGGAGGATGACCGCATGAAGAAGACGTTCGCCCAGTTCGGGCCCTTGTCGGCCGCCTTGGCCGCCACCCTGGCGATGGCCCTGCCCGCCGCGGCCCAGGAGGAGGACAAGGTCCTGAACATCTACAACTGGTCGGACTACATCGCAGAAGACACGATCCGCAACTTCGAGCGCGAAACCGGCATCAAGGTCCGCTACGACAACTTCGACAACAACGAGATCGTCCACGCCAAACTCGTGGCGGGCAAGACCGGCTACGACATCGTGATGCCCAGCTCCAACTGGGCCAAGCTGCAGATCGACGGCGGCCTGCTGCGCGCGCTGGACAAGAGCCTGCTGCCCAACCTGAAGAACCTCGATCCCGCCGTGCAGGCGCAGCTGGCGCGCATGGACCCGGGCAACAACTACATGGTCAACTGGCTGTGGGGCTACACCACGGTGGGCATCAACGTCGACAAGGTCAAAGCGGCGCTCGGCAGCCTGCCGATGCCCGACAACGTCTGGGACCTGGTCTTCAAGCCCGAGTACATCAGCAAGCTCAAGAGCTGCGGCGTGAGCTTCCTCGACAGCGCCACCGAGGTGGTGCCGGCCGCGCTGCACTACCTGGGCAAGCCCTCGTTCAGCAAGAACGCCGCCGACTACGCCGCGGCCGCGCAGCTGCTCAAGAGCGTGCGCCCGCACGTCACGCTCTTCAGCAGCTCGGGCTACATCAACGACATGGCCAGCGGCAGCATCTGCGTGGCCCTGGGCTGGAGCGGTGACATCGGCCAGGCCCGCCAGCGCGCGATCGACGGCAAGACCGGCCAGAACATCCAGACGCTGATCCCCCGCACCGGCGGCCTGCTGTTCTTCGACGTGATGGTGATCCCGGCCGATGCACCAAGGCCGGGCAACGCGCACAAGTTCATCAACTACATCCTGCGCCCCGAGGTGCATGCGAGCCTGACGAACAAGGTGCTCTACGCCAACCCCAACGCCGAGAGCCGCAAGTTCGTGAAGCCCGAGGTCGTGGCCAACCCCACCGTCTTCCTGAGCCCGGCGGACATGGCCAAGATGGTGCCGCCCGACGCCATCAACAACGACCTGCGCCGCCTGATGACGCGCACCTTCACCTCGTTCAAGACGGGTCTGTGATGCCCGAGACGGGAAAGCCGGCGTTCCTGCAGATCCAGGACGTCGTCAAGGACTTCAACGGCTTCAAGGCCGTCAACCACGTCACGCTGGACATCGCCAAGGGCGAGATCTTTGCGTTGCTGGGCTCGTCGGGCTGCGGCAAGAGCACGCTGCTGCGCATGCTGGCCGGCTTCGAGCAGCCCACCTCGGGCCGCATCGTGCTGGAGGGGCAGGATCTGGCCGGCCTGCCGCCCTACCAGCGGCCGATGAACATGATGTTCCAGAGCTACGCGCTCTTCCCGCACCTCACGGTGTGGGAGAACATCGCCTTCGGCCTCAAGCGCGAGGGCCTGCCTTCGGCCCAGGTGGCCGAGCGCGTGGAGGCCATGCTCAAGCTGGTGCAGCTCGCCAAGTTCGCGCAGCGCAAGCCGCACCAGCTGTCGGGCGGCCAGCAGCAGCGCGTGGCGCTGGCGCGCAGCCTGGCCAAGCAGCCGCGCCTCTTGCTGCTCGACGAGCCGCTGGGCGCGCTCGACAAGAAGCTGCGCGAGCAGACGCAGATTGAGCTCGTCAACATCATCGAAAGCGTCGGCGTGACCTGCGTGATGGTGACGCACGACCAGGAAGAGGCCATGACCATGGCCAGCCGCATCGCCATCATGAGCGAGGGCCGCTTCCTGCAAGTGGGCGCGCCCGGCGACCTGTACGAGACGCCGGCCACGCGCTTCGTGGCCGACTTCATCGGCAACGTCAACCTGATGGCCGGCACGCTCGATGTCGACGAGGCCGACCACTGCATCATCGGCAGTGCCGATTGCCGGCACTACGTGGGCCACGGCATCACCGGCACGCAGGGCATGGCCGTCACGGTGGCGCTGCGGCCCGAGAAGATCCACCTCTCGCGTGAGCGGCCCAAGGCGCACGACGGTCAGCCCGACCCGTTCAACACGGCCCAGGGCACCATCAAGGAAATGTCGTACTTCGGCAGCTACACGGTGTTCCACGTGCAGCTGGGCAGCGGCGCCATGCTCAAGGTGAGCATGGCCAACACGCAGCGCCACCGCGACGACGAGTTCACCTGGGGCGACACCATCTGGGCGCACTGGTCGCGCTCGGCGCACGTGGTGCTGACGCAATGAGCACCGCGCCGATGAACGGCTTCCAGCGTCTGGTGATCGGCGCCTTCAGCGGGCGCACGCTGGTCATCGCGCTGCCGTTCCTGTTCCTGCTGGTGTTCTTTCTCGGGCCGTTCTTCATCGTCGGCAAGATCAGCGTCTCCGAGATGGAGGCCGTCACCTTCAAGGACCTGGTCACCTGGTCCGAGGGCGTGCTCACGATCTCGCTGAAGTTCGGCACCTACCAGTTCATCACGCAGGACGCGCTGTACTGGCAGACCTACGTCAACAGCGTCAATTACGCCGGCGCGACGACGCTGCTGTGCCTGTTCATCGGCTACCCGTTCGCCTACTTCATGGCGCTCGCCAAGAGCACCGTGCAACCGGCGCTGCTGATGCTGGTGATGCTGCCCTTCTGGACGAGCTTCCTGCTGCGCGTGTATTCGTGGCGCGGGCTGCTCACCGAAGGCGGCTGGGTGGCCGAGATCATCGTCGGCCTGGGGCTCGATCAGGTGCTGTACTCGCTGGGCCTCATCACCGCGCCCGGCAAGCTGATGCACACGCCGTTCTCGCTGGTGCTGGGCATGACGTACACCTACCTGCCGTTCATGATCCTGCCGCTCTACAGCAACCTGGCGAAGATGGACTTGCGGCTGCTGGAAGCCGCGGCCGACCTCGGCGCCACGCCCTGGACGGCGTTCTGGAAGATCACGGTGCCGCTGTCGAAGGCCGGCATCATCGCCGGCAGCATGCTGGTGTTCATCCCGTGCATCGGCGAGTTCGTCATTCCTGAACTGCTGGGCGGCCCCGAGACGCTGATGATCGGCCGCGTGCTGTGGGACGAGTTCTTCAGCAACAACGACTGGCCGATGGCCTCGAGCGTGGCCGTGGTGATGATCCTGCTGATCATCGTGCCGCTGGCCATCTTCAACAAATACCAGGCCGAGGCGAGCGAGAAGCGATGAAGGCCGCTGACGTCAACCGCTGGTTCGGCCGGGGCTGGCTCGCTGCCGGCTTCGTGTTCCTGTACCTGCCGATCGTGGCGCTGATCATCTTCAGCTTCAACGACTCGCCGATCCCGAACGTCTGGCGCGGTTTCACGCTCAAGTGGTACGAGGCGCTGATCCGCGACGAGGAGATGCTCTCGGGCCTGTGGCTCAGCCTGAAGATTGCGCTGCTCACGGCCTGCGGCTCGGTGGTGCTGGGCACGCTGGCGGCCTTTGCGCTCGTCAAGTACAAGCGCTTCAGAGGCCGCACGCTGTTCTCGGGCATGGTCAATGCGCCGCTGGTGATGCCCGAGGTGGTGGTGGGCCTGAGCCTGCTGCTCATGCTGGTGAGCGTGCAGCGCGCGCTGGGCTTTCCCGAGCGAGGCCTCTTCACCATCTGGCTTGGCCACCTGCTGCTGGGCATGGCCTACGCCACCGTGGTGGTGCAGGCGCGGTTGCAGGACCTGAACCCGCAGCTCGAGGAGGCCGCGATGGACCTGGGTGCACGGCCGCACCAGGTGTTCTGGCTCGTGACGCTGCCGATGATCGGCCAGAGCCTGCTGTCGGCCTGGCTGTTGACCTTCACGCTGAGCCTCGACGACGTCGTGCTCTCGGCCTTCCTGTCCGGCCCGGGCTCGACGACGATGCCCCTGGTCATCTTCTCGCGCGCGCGGCTGGGCCTGAACCCCAGCGTGAACGCCATCGCCACGGTCATCGTCGTCGTCGTGGCGGTGGGCGTGGTGCTGGCCAGCTACCTGATCGCCCGCGCCGAGCGGCGCCGCCAGCAGGAGATGGCCGCCGCCACGCGCGCCTGAACCCCACTTTTCAGCACACATCCCGAGCGAGGAGAACCCATGACCCGCCCTGCACTCTGCGCGATCGCCGCTGCGGCGTCCGCCTGCCTGAGCCTGCCGGTTGCCGCGCAAGGCAACGAGGAACTGCTGAAGGAACTCAAGGCGCTGCGTGAGCGCGTCGAGCAACTCGAGAAGCAGGTGAAGGCCCAGCCCGCCGCGCCCAAGCCCGGCGAATGGGGCATGACGCCCGAGCAGGCCAAGGAGTTGAACCGCATCGCCGTCAAGACCGAGGCGCTGCAGGACAACTTCACCGACCAGGGTTTCAAGGGCCTGAAGATCAGCGGCCAGATGGACCCCACGTACATCATCAACCGCCGCCAGAACGACCGCACGTTCGTGTTCCTGAACAACGGCGACGCGCGCTACACCTACGACAACAGCTACTTCGGCATGGCCGTCATCGACTTCGAGAAGGAGACGGAGAGCGGCGCCCGCTGGAAGCTGACGCTGGCCCCCGAGCGCGGCACGGGTGCGATCGCCAACGCCGGCTCCATCATCCATGAAGCCTCGGTGTCGATTCCGCTCAGCGATCTGCAGACGCGCCTGTGGCTGGGCCAGATCCCCGACTGGACGGGCTACGAGCTCACGCTGCCCGCGGGCAACAAGCTGATCACGCACAACCTGCTGTTCGACTTCACGGCGCCCACGAACTACACCGGTGCCGTGCTCGACCTGACCAGCGGCAAATGGTGGAGCCGCGTCGGCCTGGCCAACTTCAACAGCGCGCGCCAGAGTCCGGGCAACAACTCGCCGGTCATCATCTACCGCGTCGACTACTCCAAGGGTGAGTTCTCCGGCTTCGGCTTCAGTGGCGTGCACGGGAAGATCCCGAACTTTGCGGCCGACGGGGTCTACACCGATCCGACCACCGGCGCTGAAACCCCGTTCCCCAGCGCGGGCAAGAGCACGATGGCCAACCTCTTCGAGCTCGACGCGTACTTCATCCGCGGCGACTGGAGCCTGTTCGGCCAGGTCAGCGTGGGCCAGCAGAAGGGTGCCGCCATCTTCAACAGCGACGGCGTGCTTCGCAACGCCAAGTGGTGGGGCCTGTCCAGCACGGCCGCCTACAAGCTGACGCCGCGCCTGGAAGGCGTGCTGCGCGCCGACTTCATCAACAACAAGAGCAATGGCGGCGGCCTTCTTGGGTACAGCGGCGACGACAACCGCAACGGCATCGGCCGCGGTCTGGTGCCCGACGAGCTGGGCGACTACGTCAACTTCGCCAAGGGCGAAAGCGTCGGCAGCAACCGCTGGGCGCTCACGCTGGGCATGAACTACCTGTTCGACGAGAGCACGGTGCTCAAGTTCGAGTTCCGCCAGGACGGTGCCAGCCAGCCGGTGTTCTACGACACCAAGAGCAGCCGCTACTACAAGAGCAACACGCTGCTCGGTGCCTCGGTGGTGGTGAGCTTCTGATGGGCGCGCC
>VYLG01000207.1_pt1 | contig 13381 bp, 9 predicted proteins | sample 5114351 | NCBI WGS metagenome assembly VYLG01 (sample SAMN12291798, study PRJNA351875) | freshwater metagenome | isolation source: freshwater lake | place: USA: Michigan, Kent Lake | collected 2013-08-15
CAGCGCCCACGCCTGAGCCGGCCGCGGTGCCGCATAGCCGCGGCCCAGCGCCAGCACCAGCACGCGCTCGGTGAAGGCCGCGTCGTCCAGCGCCGTGGCGCGGCGGTGATCGACCTCGTCGAGCAGCCGCGTCCAGCTGGCAAAGCCCAGCTCGCGGGCGATGACGAGCTGCGCCTGTGCCAGCTTGGGCGGCGCGGGCAGCGCGTAGGGCGCGGCGCGGGTCAACGAAGCCGCATCGCCGCGTTGCCAGCCGCGCAGCAGCTCGCGCGCCTGGCGGCGCAATTGATCGGCGTCGGGGTGGGGCGGCAAGGTGCCGCGAGCGGAATCGCTCATGAGTCCTCCATGCGTGGAACGCCTGCGATCCGCGGGTTCAGGCCGCACAAAGGTTGGGCTTCAAGGCATGGTGCCAGCAGGTGGGCTCGGCCCTGTCCGCGGATCCGGCGGCGCCCTGCAAACGCCGTGGGCGCGGATGGTGGCAGGGTGATGGCAGCGGGTCAACGGCCCATGGCACACAGCGAGCGGCGCCACACGGTCGGCGAGAGAGCTGCGGCGCACAATGGGCTGCACCCATCCTCAGGAGCTTTGCCATGACCCCTTCACGCCGCCGCTTCATCGAGGTGTTCCCGCTCCTTGGCACCGCCGCCTGGCTGTCTGCCTGCTCCGACAAGACCTCGGCACCGGCACCTGCTGCCGCAACCGCTCCGGCACCCGCCCCTGCCCCGGTGGCCGTGGCCAGCCCTGCACCAGCGGCCCCAGCGCCGGCGCCAACGCCCGTCGGCAGCCCTGTCGACGAGAAGGAAGCCGCCGCCGTCGCCCTGGGCTACGTCGCCGTGGCCAGCCGTGCCGACACCACGCGGTTCAAGACCTACGCCGCCGGCCAGGCCTGCAGCAGTTGCGCGCTGTTCGGCGGCAAGGCGGGCGATGCCAACGGCCCCTGCCCGCTGTTCGCCGGCCGTCAGGTGGCCGCCGCCGGATGGTGCAGCGGCTACGCAAAGAAGACCGGCTGAGCTCGCAGCGGGCGGCTACAGCGCCCCGCGGCAGCCCGGCGCGCCGCACTGGCAGCGCAGCCGCCCTTCGTGGTGCGTCTCGCCGTAGTCCACCGTGATCTCCTCGCCCGGCGCAATGGCGCGCACGGCGTAGAACTCGACGCGCCCGTTGCGGATGACCAGCCGCGCGTTGGCCCGGCAGCTGTGGTTGGTGTAGCGCATCGGGTCGCTGCTCTTGCTGAAGTCGATGGCCTTCTTCTCGGAGAGCTCGACGATCATGATGCGTTCGCTGCGCGTGGCGCGGATGCGCGCCTCGGCGACGCTGATGCTTTCGCCGCGGATCTCGCCGATCTTCAGCCGCGGCGGGATGGGCTCGGCGGCGAACGCGCCCTGCCCGTCGATGGCGCTGGCGCGCACGTCGACGGCGAACTTCTGGTAGGCGGGGCGCACGACCGGCGCAGCGCTCTCCGTCATGCCGCTTCGCCCGGCAGCGCCACCACCGGCTGCGGCTTCCAGCCCTTCTGGCGGTGCTCGGCCGTCACGAAGGTGCGGATGCCGCCACGCACGAACCAGTCGGCGTGCAGCCGCACGAAGCGCGGCGCGATGGCCTTCACGAGATCGTCGACGATGGCGTTGGTCACCTTCTCGTGGAAGGCGCCCTCGTTGCGGTAGCTCCAGAAGTACTGCTTCAGGCTCTTGGTCTCGACACAGAGTTTGTCGGCCACGATCTCCAGCGTGAAGTGCGCGAAGTCGGGCTGCCCGGTCAGCGGGCACAGGCAGGTGAACTCGGGCACGTCGAAGCGGATGACGTAGTCCCGCTGCGGCGCCGGGTTCGGGAAGGCGTGCAGTTCGCGGCTCGGCGCGCTGGGTGGCTTGGCCGGCGGCTGGCGTTCGAGGGTGGGTGTCGAAGCGGGCTTTCGGGCCATGGCGATGGGGGCCGGGATCAGGGGGCGCGATGCTATCATCCGGCCCCGTCAGCGCCCCGATCAGGAGCGCTTTTTCCTTTCAGAATCAAGCACTTGCGTTCGGTCGCTGCAGGGCGCCGGGCGTTCAGCCGATGCGCCTCACGCAGATCAAGCTCTCGGGCTTCAAGAGCTTTGCCGAACCCACCACCTTCCAGCTGCCGGGGCAGCTCGTGGGCGTCGTCGGCCCCAATGGCTGCGGCAAGAGCAACATCATGGACGCCGTGCGCTGGGTGCTCGGCGAGAGCAAGGCGTCGGAGCTGCGTGGCGAGTCCATGCAGGACGTCATCTTCAACGGCAGCGGCAACCGCAAGCCGGCCAGCCGCGCCAGCGTGGAGCTGGTGTTCGACAACACGCTGGCGCGCGCCGGCGGCCAGTGGAACGCCTTTGCCGAGATCGCCGTGAAGCGCACGCTCACGCGTGACGGCACCAGCAGCTACTTCATCAACAACCAGCCGGTGCGCCGCCGCGACGTGCAGGACGTGTTCCTGGGCACGGGCCTCGGGCCCCGGGCCTACGCCATCATCGGCCAGGGCACCATCAGCCGCATCATCGAGAGCCGGCCTGAGGAGCTGCGGCTGTTCCTCGAAGAAGCGGCCGGCGTCAGCAAGTACAAGGAACGCCGCCGCGAGACCGAGAACCGGCTGAAGGACACGCGCGAGAACCTCACGCGTGTCGACGACATCCTGCGCGAGCTGAACAGCAACCTCGAGAAGCTGGAGAAGCAGGCCGAGGTCGCCTCGCAGTACCGCACCCTGCAGGAACAGGGCACGCTGAAGCTGCACCAGCTGTGGTTCCTGAAGCACCGCGACGCCGCGAATGAAGAGATGCGCGTGCAGGCCGCCGCCACCGAGGCTGCCACGGCGCTGGAAGCGCGCCTGGCCGAGCTGCGCCACACCGAGGCCGAGCTCGAGCAGGTGCGTCAGGCCCACTACGCTGCCAACGACACGCTGCACGCGCGCCAGGGCGAGCTGGCGCAGGCCGCGCTCGAGGTGAGCCGGCTCGAGGAGCGCATCCGCTATGTCGTCGAAGGCCGCCAGCGCGCGCAGGCGCGGCTGGCCGACCTGCAGGCGCAGAACGCGCAGTGGGCGGCGCGGCAGGAGGAAGCCAGCGCCGAACTGGACGAAATCGCCGGCCGCATCGCCGCCGCCGAGGAGCAGGCCGACACGCTGCACGCGCAGGCCGAGGAACAGGGCTTCGCGCTGCCCGATGCCGAAGAAGCCGTGCGCAGCGCGCAGCAGACCGCCAACGCCCAGCGCGCCAAGGCCGCCGAGGTGCAGCAGCAGATCCAGCTGCTCGCGGCCGACAGCCGCAACGTCGAGGAGCAGAGCCGCGGCCTGAAGGCGCGCCACGAGCGCCTGGCCGCCGAACGCAAGGGCCTGTCGGCGCCCGACATGGCGCGCATCGAGGCGCTGCGCACCGACGAGGCCGCGGCCACCGAACGGCGCGACGAGACCGAGGCGCGCCTGGCCGAGTTGTCCGACCAGGTGCCCACGCTCGACGAGCAGCGCCGCGAGGCGCAGGAAGCCGCGGCCCGCGAGGCCGCGAAGCTCACCGACATCGGCGCCCGCCTGTCGGCGCTGCGCGCGCTGCAGGAGAAGGTGCAGACCGAGGGCAAGCTCAAGCCCTGGCTGGCCAAGCACGGCCTCGACGGCCTGCAGGGCCTGTGGAAGCAGGTGCACACCACCCCCGGCTGGGAGACGGCCCTGGAGGCCGCGCTGCGCGAGCGCCTGCACGCGCTGGCCGTGGGCCGGCTGGACACCGTGCGCGCCTTTGCGGCCGATGCGCCGCCGGCGCGGCTGGCGTTCTACGCGCTGCCGTCGGGCAGCATCAGCAACACCCATCGCACGCTGCCGCCGCTGACCGACCAGCTCAAGCTCGGCGACGCCTCGCTGCAAGCCCTGCTGTCCGACTGGCTGGAGGGCGTCTACACCGCCGACTCGCTGGACACGGCGCTGTCGCAACGCTCGCAGCTCGCGCACGGCGAAGTCATCATGACGCGCGAAGGCCATGCCGTGAGCCCGCACGCCGTGGCCTTCTATGCGCCCGACAGCGAACAGGCCGGCCTGCTGGCCCGCGCGCAGGAGATCGAGAACCTCGACCGCCAGCAGCGCGCGCAGGCACTCATCGCCGACGAGGCGCGCGCCCAGCAGGTGCGGCTCGAGGCCGCCTACACCGACGCCAGCCAGCGCCTGGCCACCGTGCGCCGCGAGGCCGCCGAGGCCCAGCAGCGTGCGCACACGCTGCATGTGGAGCTGCTGCGCCTGAGCCAGCAGGCCGAAGCCGCCAACTCCCGCAGCAGCCAGCTGGCCGAAGAGCTGGCCGAGATCGACGCGCAGCTCGAAGCACTCGAAGAACGCCGCGCCACCGGCGAGGCGCGCTTCGAGGAGCTGGACATCGAGTTGGCCAACGCGCAGGAGAAACACGCCGAACTCGAGGACGCCGTCATCGCCGCCGAGCGCGCGCTGTCGGACCAGCGCGAGCAGCAGCGCGCACTCGAACGCCAGGCGCAGGAAGCCCGCTTCCAGGCCCGCGCGCTGGTGGCGCGCCAGGCCGAGCTGCAGCGCAGCATCGAGACCGCCGCCGCGCAGGTGCAGGCCAACGTGCAGGCCGGCGAGCAGCTGCAGCTGGAGCTCGGCAGCTTCGACGACGCCGCGGCGCAGAGCGGGCTGCAGGGCGCGCTGGCCATCAAGCTCGAGCGCGAGCAGGCCCTGGGCCTGGCGCGCAGCACCTATGACGACCTGAGCGCGCAACTGAAGCGCGCCGACGAGCAGCGCCTGGCCTTCGAGCGCAGCCTGGAGCCGCTGCGCGAGCAGATCACCAAGCTGCAGCTGGAACTGCAGGCCGCGCAGCTGGGTGGCGCGCAGTACCTGGAGCAGCTGGCGGCGGCCGAGGTCGATGTCGAGGCCCTGGGCAAGTCCATCGAAGACGGCAACGTCAAGCTCTGGGGCCTGCAGACCGAGATCGACCGCATCAACCGGGACATCAACGCCCTCGGCGCCGTCAACCTGGCCGCACTCGACGAGCTCACCGCCAGCCGCGAGCGCAAGACCTTCCTCGACGCGCAGAACGCCGACCTGAACGAGGCCATCGGCACGCTCGAAGACGCCATCGCGAAGATCGACCTGGAAACGCGCGACCTGCTCGCGAGCACCTTCAACCAGGTCAACGAGCACTTCGGCCGCATGTTCCCCAGCCTTTTCGGCGGCGGCCAGGCCAAGCTGGTGATGACGGGCACCGAGATCCTCGATGCCGGCGTGCAGGTGATGGCGCAGCCGCCGGGCAAGAAGAACAGCACGATCCACCTGCTCTCAGGTGGCGAAAAGGCGCTGACCGCCATTGCGCTGGTGTTCGCGATCTTCCAGCTGAACCCGGCGCCGTTCTGTCTGCTCGACGAGGTCGATGCGCCACTTGATGACGCCAACACCGAACGTTATGCCAAGCTCGTGACCGAGATGAGCAAGGGCACGCAGTTCCTCTTCATCAGCCACAACAAGATCGCGATGGAGATGGCCCGGCAGCTCATCGGCGTGACGATGCAGGAGCAGGGTGTCAGCCGCATCGTGGCGGTGGACATGCAGAGCGCCCTGTCGATGGCCGAGGCGGCCTGACGACCCCGCGATGGCCGGCCGCGCATGACCCTGGCCACCGCACTCGCCCTGGCTGCCGGCGTGGTGCTGCTGGCGCTGGCGCTGCACGGCTGGTGGCGCGTGCGCCGCGCGCGGCCAAGGGCCAGTGAAGCGCACTCGCGTTTCATGGCCAGCACGCTGGAGGAGCGGCCCGATCCGCCGCTCGATGCGCCCGCCGTGCACGACGGCGACACCGTCCCTGGCGAGGGCCCCGCCCCCGAGCCGGCACTGCGTGGCGGCCCGCTGCGCCGCATGCCGCGCCTGGACGCGCTGATCGACGCGCTGGTGCCGCTGGTGCTGGACGCACCGGTGAGCGCCGAGCAGGTGCTGCAGCACGCCCCGCCCTCGCGCCGCGCCGGCAGCAAGCCGTTCTACATCGAGGGCCTGGACACCGAGACCGGCCAGTGGGAGCCGCTCACGCCCGGCCGCCGTTATGGCGAGCTGCAGGCCGGCGTGCAGCTGGCCAGCCGCAGCGGGCCGCTCAACGAGATCGAGTACTCCGAGTTCGTGCAGAAGGTCGAGGCCCTGGCCGAGGCGCTGGGCGCCCGCGCCGAGCCGCCCGACATGCTGGAGGTGGTGGCCCGCGCGCGCGAGCTCGACGGCCTGGCCGCGCCACTGGACGCGCAGCTCACGATCACGCTCAGGAGCAACGGCGTGGCCTGGAGCGTGGGCTTCGTGCAGCAGGTGGCGCAGCGCGCGAGCCTGAAGGCCGGTGCCGTGCCCGGCCGCTGGGTGCTGCCGGCCGACGAAGACGGCGCGCCGCCGGTGCTGGTGCTGGCCGTCGAGGCGCAAGCCGCGCTGGCCGCCGGCGACGAGGCCCCGCAGGGCGGTGCGGTGCGCGAGGCCTGGCTGTCACTCGACGTGCCACAGACGCCCGCCACGGTGGAGCCCTTCCCGGCCTGGCACCTGCTGTCCAAGCAGCTGTGCGACGACCTTGACGCCACCGCCTGCGACGACCAGGGCCAGCCGATCACGCTGCACGCCTTCGACCACATCGGCCGCGAGATCGACGATCTCTACGGCCGCCTCGAGCAGCTGGGCCTGCCCGCGGGCTCGCCAGCGGCGCGAAGGCTCTTCAGCTGAGCGCGGGTGACGCACTCGGGCACGCCACGGCGCTGTCAGAATGCCCGATGACGTCCGCGCCCGAAACCCTCAGTGATCTGGTGCGGCGTGCCGATGGCGGCGACAGCGCCGCCACCGACCGCCTCTTCGGCAACCTCTACCGCGAGCTGCACCGCCTGGCGCGACGCGAGTCGGCACGCATGGGCGCCGGCAGCCCCCTGAGCCCGACCACGCTGCTGCACGAGGTGTACCTCGATCTGTCGCAGCGCGAAGGCCTGGTCTTTGCCGACGAAGCGCGCTTCCTGGCCTATTCGGCGCGCGCCATGCGGGGCATCGTCATCGACCGCGTCCGCGAACGCCAGACGCAGAAGCGCGGCGGCGATCTGGACATCACCTCCCTGGACACCGACCTCGCCGAGCAATGCACGCAGCCCGAGTGGTTGTGCAGCGTCGGTGACGCGCTGGACGAACTGGCCCTGCTGGAGCCGGATCTGGCCCATGTGGTGGACCTGAAGTTCTTCTGCGGCTTCTCGATGCTCGAGATCGCCAGGCTCACGCAGTCGTCCGAACGCACCGTGCAACGCAGGTGGGAGAAGGCGCGCATCTGGCTGTTTCACGCGCTCCAGCAGCGCTGAATCTTTTTCGTATCTGGCCTGGCGGTTTTGGGCCCGGAATCCCGATACACCGGTATGACCATGCCCCAGCCCGACGAGCGCCCGCAGACGCTGCCGCCTTCGCGCTGGGCGCGCCTGTCGCCCTTGCTCGACGAACTGCTCGACACCCCCGATGCGCTGCGGCCTGCCACCCTGCTGCGCCTGTGCCAGACCCACGCCGACCTGGCCGATGAACTGCAGGCCTTGGCCCTCAGTGCCCAGCAGGCGGCGCTGGGGCGCTTTCTCACCGGCACGGGTGCCGAGTTGCCCGCCGAAGCCGGCACGCTGGCCGGCCAACGCCTGGGTGCGTACACCCTGGAAGAGCCCCTGGGCCAGGGCGGCACGGGCAGTGTCTGGCGCGCGCGCCGCGATGACGGCCGCTTCACCGGCCAGGTGGCCATCAAGCTGCTGCACCTGTCGCTGCTGGGCCGGGCCGGCGCCGAACGCTTTCAGCGCGAAGGCCAGGTGCTGGCACGGTTGACGCACCCGCACATCGCGCGCCTGCTCGATGCCGGCGTTGCGCCCGGGGGCCAGCCCTACCTGGTGATCGAGCTGGTGCAGGGCCAGCGCATCGACCAGCATTGCCAGCAGCGGCGCTTGTCGGTGGCGGCGCGGCTGGCGCTCTTTGCCGAAGTGCTGTCGGCCGTGGCGCATGCCCACAGCCATCTCGTCATCCACCGCGACATCAAGCCCGCGAACGTGCTGGTGGGCGACGATGGCCAGGTCAAGCTGCTGGACTTCGGCATCGCCAAGCTGCTGGAGAGCGACACCCAGGCGGCCGAGGCCACCGCCCTGACACGCGAAGCCGGGCGCGTGCTGACCCCCGAGTTCGCCGCGCCCGAGCAGCTGCAGGGCCAGGCCATCACCACGGCCACCGACGTGCACGGCCTGGGCTTGCTGCTGTATCAGCTGCTCAGCGGCCAGATGCCGCCCCGCCGCCAGGCCGGTCACGAACTGCCGCCACCCAGCCGGGCGATGCAGGATGCCAGCGAGCGCCGCCAGGTCGAAGGCGACCTCGACACCATCGTGCAGCGCGCGCTGAAGACCGACGCCGCGGAGCGCTACGCCACGGTCAGCGCGATGGCTGAAGACCTGGAACGGTTTCGCGACGGCCGCCCGGTGCTGGCGCAGCGCGACAGCGCGGCTTATCGCGCGCGCAAATGGGTGGCGCGCAACAAGGCCGCCACGGCCGTGGCAGCCGCCACCCTGCTGGCCCTGGTTGGAGGCGCGCATGCGCAGGTGGCGGTGCTGCTCGCGCTGGCCACCGGGGCGCTGCTGGCGCTGTGGCAATTGCAGGCGGCGCGCGCGCAGGCGGTGCGCGCCATCGAGGCACAGCGCCGGGCCGAGGAAGTCAAACAATTCATCAGCTCGATCTTCAGCGAGTCGCGCCCGCGTGAAGGCAGCGGCGGCGTGGTGACGGCCATCGACCTGCTGCAGTCGGCCCGCTTGCGCATCGAGGCCGAGCTGTCGGGCAATGCACCGATGGCTGCCGAGCTGGGCGTGCTGGTGGCGGCCAGCTGCGAGAACCTGGGCCACGTCGCCGCGGCCCGTGAGGCCTTGAACGCCGCGCTGCCACGCTGTCTGCAGGCGTTCGGTCCGCGCCACGCGCTCTCGCTGCGGGCACGGTGCCTGGACGTGGGCGTGGCGCACGCCGAGAGCAACACGGTCTACACCGAGCCCCTGATGCCGGCGCTGATCGCCGATCTGCGCCAGGCCCAGCCCCCGCAGCATCGCCTGCTGGCCGAGGCGCTGCGCGAGCAGTCCTATCTGCTGGCCAAGCTGAATCTGGAAGAGCCCAGCCTGGCGTCGGTTCGAGAGGCCGTCGAACTGGCCCGCAGCCAGCTCGGCCCCACCGACGAAGAGTCGATGGCGGCCCTGGGTCTGCTGGCCAACACCTACCAGCACTTCAAGCGGATGGACGAGGCCGTGGCTGCCACCGAAGCCCTGATGCAGGTGACGCGGCAGGCCTATGGTGCGCAGCGTCCGCACACCATCCTGTGCGAGAACGAACGTCTGCACGCCTACTCGCTGACCCTGGTGTGCCGGCCCGCCGAAGCCGAGCCCCTGGCGCGTCAGGTGATGGCCGATCGCATCCTGCTGGATGTCGAGACGACGCAGGCCGTGATGCTCACGCAAAGCCTGCTGGCGATGTGCCTGGGCGGCCAGGGGCGGTACGCCGAGGCCATCGCCCTGGCCGAGGGCGTGCTGGCCCAGCAAAGGCGCCTGTATGCCGATGGCAACTGGGACACCGCCGCCTTCGCGTGGCGCCTGGCAGGGTACTTTCTGGCCAGCCGGCGCCACGCCGAGACGGTGGCCGCCCTCGACGAGGAAGACCGCTTCTGGGCCCGCCATCCTGGCGAACCGCCAGACCTGAAGATGCGCCGCCTGCACGCGCGCGCCCTGCTGGCGGCCTGGCAAGGCGACTTCGACTCGGCCGAGGCACTGGCGCAAACCATCCTCGACGACGCCGCGCGGCGGCGTCCGACCGACAGGGCCCAGGCACTGCACATCCTGGCCACGGTCGCCCGGTTGCGGGGCGATGACAACGCGGTTGAACAGGCCCGGCACGCGCTCGATGCGCCGGTGCCTCCCTACCAGATGCTTCAGCTGGCGCGCAACCAGACCGAACAAGGTCTGGCCTGGCTGGATGCGGGCCAGCTGGCCGAGGCCGAAGCCATGCTCGACCAGGCCCAAGCCACTTTCGACCGTGCCCAGGTCTTGCCGCAGACCCTGTTGCGCTGCGACGCCGCGATCGGGCAGGCACGGCTGATGCTGCACCGGCAAGACGACACCGGCGCCGCGCTGACGCTGCGCTGGGTCGAACAAGCCTGGCGCACGCTGAACCCCGACAGCATCTGGCACGCACAGGCGCAGTGGCTGCTGATGAAGGCGGAGCATTCGGGCGACACCGCGGCCACCCGCCGTTTGCGCCACGTCCTGGCGTCAAGCCCGCTGCCGGTGATGCGTCGCCTGGTCAACCCCTGATCCCTCCCTGTGGGGGGCCGGGTGCCGATATGGCGGCTTCCGGCGCCGGATTCCGATTCACCCATCGAAGGCCTTCATCTCGGGGGCCATCGGGCATCGGGAGATGGCATGGTCACGTTCACCTCGAATCAAGCGCCCCGGCTGGGGCCGGGTTCTGCGGGCCACCTGCACGGGTTGCAACTGCGCTGCGCGGTACCGGCAGACGCTGCCGCGCTGGGCGCGCTGTATGCGCGGCAGTCCTGTGCCCATCGCCGCCAGCGCTTCAACGCGGCGGTGTCCCTGAGCGCCAGCCGCCTGTTGCAGATGGCCTCGCCCGACGGGGTGAACGACGGCGCCTGGGTCGTCCACCATCCCGGCACGCACGAGTTGCTGGCCGACGCGCGCTGGGTGCGCGTGTCCGCCGACAGCGCCGAACTGGCGCTGTTGGTCGACGCAGTCTGGCATGGCCAGGGCCTGGGCTGCTGGGCGCTGCAGGCCCTTTCGCAGCAGGCACATGCCGCCCGCGTGCGGCATCTGCATGCCCACGTCTGCGGTGACAACGAGGCCATGCAGAAGCTGCTGCGGCAGGCGGGCTTCGACATGGCCACCGACGGCGGCGACGATGAGCAGCAGTGCAAGTGGATCCGCGACTTGCGGCCGGGGCCGAAGTCGGCCCGGTCGCAGGCCGGCGCACGGTGGGGGCTGCGCGGCCTGCTCGCCACGGGCCTGGCCCTCCTGCCCCAGGCCGCGCTGGCCGCGAGGGCGCTCTGATCATGGGCGCGCGCTCCCCCATCAGCCCTGCCCGCGTCCAACGGCCCACCGTCCACGAGGCGGCAGCGACGCCTCCCGTGCGCCCGCGCTTTGCGTTGGTGCTGGGCAGTGGTGGTGTCCGCAGCATCGCCGCGCTGGGCATGGCCGAAGTCCTGGCCCACGAGGGGCTCAAGCCCGACCTGATCGTGGGCTGCAGCGCCGGCGCGATCTTCGGTGCCTTGATCGCGGCGGATCACCCGGCCGACGAGGCCATCCGCATCGCCACCACGCTGTGGTCCGCAGACGTCACGCGCAAGCGCCGATGGCGCGCCATTCCGCAGATGCTGTGGCCACGGCTGGCGCGATTCGGCCCCGACTTCGCCCTGCGCGACGACGGCCTGGTGCTGGACCGCCTGGACCGCGCCTTCGGTGACCTGCAGTTGCAGGACTTGCGCACGCCCTTGCGCGTCAGCACGACCTGCGCCGACACCGGCCAGGCCGTGGTGCTGGACAGCGGCCCCCTGGTCAGCGTGCTGCGCGCCGCGGTCGCCCTGCCCTTCATGTTCGCGCCTGTGCTCATCAACGGCCAACGCCTGCTCGACGGCTTCTTGTGCGACCCCCTGCCCGTGAGTGCGGCGCAGGACGCCCAGGCCGTGCTCGCACTGGGTTTTGCGTCACCGATGCCCAAGCGTGTCGACGGGCCTTCGCGCCTGCTGGCCCAGTTGACATCCACCATGACCAACAACCTGGTCCAGGCTCGGTTGGCGGCGGCGCCACAGGCTCGCCTGCACACGCTGATGCCCGTGCTCAGCCGCCGTGTCGGGCTCTTCGACACCGAGGCCATGCCCTATCTGGTGGAAGAAGGCCGCCGTGCCGCACGGGAGGCCTTGCCTGCGATCCACGCTCTGCTGGCACGGGATGCCCTGGCACCGGCGGCGGCCCACACGGCCTTTGCCGATGCCAGCACGCGCCACGGCGCGGAGGTCGGCGAGCTGCAGCCGATGGCGAACCGCGCGTGAAGTCACCCCCCATGCCTGACACAGCGACGGGCGGCGGCACGGTCGATCAGACGCTCACACCACGCGCGCCGGCTCGCGCATCAGCACGAACTCCTCCGCCGCGGTGGGGTGCATCGCGAGCGTCTGGTCGAAGTGGGCCTTGGTGGCGCCAGCCGTCAGCGCCACGGCCAGGCTCTGCACGATCTCCGGGGCATCGGGGCCCACCATGTGCACGGCCACGGCGCGGTCGCTCGCGGCGTCCACCAGCAGCTTCATGCGCGTGCGCTGCGCGCCGCCAGTGAAGGCCGTCTTCATCGGCCGGAACTCGGTCTCGAACACCTTGGTCGGCGCGCCCGCGGCCACGCGCTGTGCTTCGGTGGGGCCGCAACTGGCCAGCGGCGGCAGCATGAACACGGCCGTCGGCACGAGCGAGAGATCCACCGTGCGCGGCCGGCCGCCGAACAGGGTGTCGGCCAGCGCGCGGCCCTCGGCGATGGCCACGGGCGTGAGGTTGACGCGGTTGGTGAGGTCGCCGATGGCGTGGACGCCGGGCGCGCTGGTCTGCAGGGCCGCGTCCACCGGCACGGCGCCGGCGGCATCGGGCACGATGCCCAGGCTTTCCAGACCCAGGCCGGCGCTGTTCGGCCGCCGGCCGGTGGCGTTAAGCACCCACGGGAACTCGCGCATGCGCTCTTCGCCGAACAGCAGCAGCCGGCCGCCGCTGACGGCCTGCACCCGCGTCGGCACCTGCTCGGCGTGCACCTCCACGCCCGCGGCCTGCAGCTCGGCCATGGCGGTGGTGCGCAGCATCTCGTCGAAGCCGCGCAGCGGCAGCCGGCCGCGGAAGTACATCGACACCTTCACGCCCAGCCGCGCCAGCATGCTGGCGAACTCCACGCCGATGAAGCCGGCGCCGATGATGGCGGCGCTCGCGGGCAACTGGGCCAGGTCGAGCAAATCGTCGCTGGTGGCGCAGGTGTCGAGGCCCGGGATGGCTGCGCTGGCCGGGCTGGCGCCGGTGGCCAGCAGCACGTGGCGGGCATGTAGCACCGTGTCGCCCGCGGCGCCCGCCACGACGACGCCACCGCGGCCGTCCAGCCGTGCACGGCCTTCGACAAGCGTGACGCCGCTGCCTTCGAGCAGCCGGCGGTAGATGCCCTCGAGCCGCGTCGTCTCGGCCGCCTTGGCCCCAGCCCACTGCGCCATGTCGAAGCGCGACTCGACGGCCCAGCCATAGCCGCGCGCCGTGGCGAAGGCGTCGCCGAACTCGGCCGCGTACATCAGCAGCTTCTTCGGCACGCAGCCGCGCAGCACGCAGGTGCCACCCACGCGGCCGGCCTCCACGATGGCCACTCGCGCGCCGTGCGCCGCCGCGCG
>VYLG01000232.1_pt1 | contig 13379 bp, 16 predicted proteins | sample 5114351 | NCBI WGS metagenome assembly VYLG01 (sample SAMN12291798, study PRJNA351875) | freshwater metagenome | isolation source: freshwater lake | place: USA: Michigan, Kent Lake | collected 2013-08-15
GCCTGCTCAACCCGGCCCGCAAGGGTCAGACGCGCGTTTATGACTCCCGCGACCGCGCCCGCCTGAAGCTGATTCTGCGAGGGCGCCGCATCGGCTTCACCTTGCGGGAAATCCAGCAGATGCTGGACCTGTATGACCACAAGGATCACAACTCCCATCAGATGGCCGTGGCCCTGCGCCGCCATCGCGCCCAGATCGAGCAGCTGCGCCGCCAGCGCGACGATCTGGATGAGGCGATCTCCACCGCCGAAGAAGCTTGCCGGGTGATGGAGCAGAAGCTGGGCCAGTTCCGGCCCGACCTGCTGCCCGGTGCCGAGGAGTACGCCAGCCTGCTTGGCGAGCGGCTGAACCCTGAACCCATCGTCCACGCCTTCAAAGCGAGAGCTTGACCATGCCCTACAAGGCCCCTGTCCGCGACCTGACCTTCTTCCTCAACGAGGTCCTGGAGATCGACCGCTACACAAATCAGGCGGGCTTCTCGGACGTCTCGTCCGATCTGGTGGGCCAGATCCTCGAGGAAGGGGCGAAGTTCGCCGAGGAGGTCATCGCCCCGCTGAACCGCGTCGGCGACCAGGAAGGCTGCAAGTGGGATGACGGCAAGGTCACCGGCCCCAACGGCTGGAAGGAAGCCTATCTGCAGATGGTCGAGGCGGGCTGGCCGAGCCTGACCTGTGATCCCGAGTACGGCGGCCAGGGCATGCCGGCCATCGTCGGTATGGCGTTCGGGCAGTTCACCGCCGCCGCCTCCCCGGCCTTCTCCATGTACCCCGGATTGACGCACGGCTGTTACGAGGCGCTGCACGCCAACGGCAACCCCGAGCAGAAGGCGAAGTATCTGCCCAAGCTGGCCTCGGGCGAGTGGGGCGGCACCATGAACCTGACCGAGCCCCAGTGCGGTACCGATCTTGGTCTGATCCGGTCCAAGGCCGTGCCGAACGGAGACGGGAGCTACGCCATCACCGGCCAGAAGATCTGGATCAGCTCGGGCGAGCACGACTTCACCGACAACATCATCCACCTGGTGCTGGCCCGCATCGAGGCCTTGAGCACAAGATGGGCATCCACGGGAATGCCACCTGCGTCATGCAGTACGATGATGCCAGGGGCTGGCTGGTCGGTCAGGAGAACAAGGGCATGGCCGCCATGTTCGTGATGATGAACGAGGCCCGCCTCGGCACTGGCCTGCAGGGGCTGGCGATCGCCACCGCCGCCTACCAGGCCGCCGCCGAGTTCGCCAGGGACCGCCTGCAGGGCCGCAGCCTGACCGGACCGAAGAACGCCGACGGCCCCGCCGACCCGATCATCGTCCACCCGGACGTGCGCCGCATGCTGCTGGAGGCCAAGGCCATCGTCGAGGGCGGTCAGGCCTTCGTGCTCTGGACCGCGCTCCAGGCCGACCTGCAGCGCGCCGAGGACGAGGCGGTGGCGACCAAGGCCCGAGATTACATGGGGTTGATTACCCCGGTGCTGAAGGCATATCTGACCGACCGCGGCTTCCACGCCGCGTCGCTGGCGATGCAGGTGCATGGCGGGTCGGGCTACACCGAGCACTTCCCGGCCAGCCAGTACCTGCGCGACGCACGCATCACCATGATCTACGAGGGTGCCAACGGCATTCAGGCGCTGGACCTGGTCGGCCGCAAGCTGCCGGCCAACGGCGGCCGCGCCATCATGAGCTGGTTCGCCGACATCGACGCCTATGTAGCCGAGCACGGCGGCAACGAGGCGATCAGGCCGTTCATCGACGGCCTCGCCGAGTCCAGGAAGGCGCTTCAGGAGGGCACCATGTGGCTGATGCAGAACGGCATGCAGAACCCGGACAACGCCGGCGCGGCCTCGACCGACTATCTGCACATCTTCGGCCTGACCGCCCTCGCCTATGTCTGGGCCCAGATGGCCGTCGCGGCGCAGAAGCAGATCGACGCCGGCTCGACCGATCCGTTCTACGGCGGCAAGATCGCCACCGGTCGCTACTTCGTCGAGCGCATGCTGCCCGACGTCGGTGCCCACCTGAGGAAGCTGAAGACCGGCGCCGACGTGCTGATGAGCGTGCCGGCTGATGCCTTCTGAGGCGACAGGCCTGCGATTTGAGTCCCTCGATCATGATCGCGTCGCGGCGCTCGCTCGCGACCCGGCCTCGGCCTTGGAGTTGTGCTCCAACGCCGACCGGATCGCGGACCTCGTCAGCGGCGTAATGGCGTCCACCATCGCGCTCTACGAGCGAAGCGGATCCTTTGCCCCGTGGATCTCCTACCTCGCCTGGGACGGCAACACCGCCGTGGGCAGTTGCAGCTTCGTATCTCCGCCGAGAGACGGGGAGGTCGAGATCGCCTATTTCGTCTTCCCCGGCGGGGAAGGTCGTGGCCACGCGACCGCCATGGCCGCGGCGCTAACCCTCATGGCCCTCGAGAATGGCACCCGCCCCATCGCGCACACCCTGCCTGAAGAAAACGCCTCCACCCGCATCCTTCGCAAACCGGGCTTCATTCGCTCGGGCGTCGCCCAGGATGACGAGGTTGGCGAGGTTTGGCGCTGGACCCTAGCCCCGGAAGCCCGATGAACGTCCTCAACGTCCCCGAACCCGACTTCATGCAGGACGAGGAGATCGTCCTCTTCTCCGACTCCGTCGCCAAATGGATCGACGAGCACGCCCCGCCCGAGGCCGTCCAGTCCTGGATCGCCAACTCCACCGTGCCGCGCGCGCTGTGGAACAAGGCCGGCGAGGCGGGCCTCTTGGGCCTGTCCATGCCCGAGGAAGACGGCGGCATGGGCGGCGACTATCGCCACGAGGTTGTGCTGATGCGCCAGCTGGGCTGGAAGGGCGCGGACCACTTCGGCATCTCGCTGCACAACGCCATCGTCGCCCCCTACATCTGGCACTATGGCACGCCGGAGCAGAAAGAGCGCTGGCTCCCGCGCCTGCTGACCGGCGAACTGGTCGGCGCGATCGCCATGACCGAGCCCGGCGCGGGAAGCGACCTGCAGGGCGTCAAGACCACCGCCATCAAGTCCGGCAACCAGTATGTGGTGAACGGCTCCAAGACCTTCATCACCAACGGCCAGCTGGCCAACTTCATCATCGTGGTGGCCAAGACCGACCCGGCCGAGGGCGCCAAGGGCACCAGCCTGATCGTGGTCGAGACCGACGGGGCCGAGGGCTTCGAGCGCGGGCGCAACCTCCACAAGATCGGCATGGAGGGCAACGACACCTCCGAGCTATTCTTCAACGACGTGAAGGTGCCCGGCGAGAACATCATCGGCGGCGCCGAGGGTCTGGGCTTCATCCAGCTGATGCAACAGCTGCCGCAGGAGCGCCTGAACATCGCCGTCCAGGGCGTGGCGGCGGCCGAGCGGGGCCTTCACGAGACGCTGGAGTACGTGAAGGGCCGGAAGGCGTTCGGGAAACGCATCCTCGACTTCCAGAACACCCAGTTCAAGCTGGCCGAGGTCAAGACCAAGCTGACCGTCGCCCGCGTCTTCGTCGACCACTGCATCGGCCTGCACCTGAAGGGTCAGCTGGACGCCGTCACCGCCTCCATGGCCAAGTACTGGGTCACCGACATCCAGGGCGAGACCATCGACGAGATGCTCCAGCTCCACGGCGGCTACGGCTACATGAACGAGTACCCGATCGCCCAGCTGTACAAGGACGCCCGGGTCCAGCGGATCTACGGCGGCACTAACGAGATCATGAAGGTGCTGATCGCGCGGACGCTCTAGCCCCCGCTCTGGACCCCCGCCGCGCCGGACGATAGGTCGGATCCATGATCCGACTCCACGTCACCGCAGACCTGTCCGCCGGCGCGGCCGTGGTGCCGACGCTTGACCAGTCGCGCTACCTGACCCAGGTGATGCGGCTGGGCGCGGGGGACGCCCTGCGGCTTTTCAACGGGCGCGACGGCGAGTGGCGCGCGACCGTCGCCGAGGTGCTGAAGAAGGGCGTCGTGCTGCGCGCCGAGGCGCGGGTGCGCGACCAGATCGCGCCACCGGACGTGGAGCTGCTGCTCGCCACGGTGAAGAAGTCGGCGCTGGAGTTCGCGGTCGAGAAGGCCACGGAGCTGGGCACCGCGCGGATCCGGCTGATCACCACCGTCCGGACCCAGCCGCAGCACCTGCGGCTGGACCGGCTGGACGCCATCGCCGAGGAAAGCGCCGAGCAGACCGGGCGGCTGGACGTGCCGGCGGTGGACGATCCGGTCAAGCTGACTGCCCTGCTCGATCGCTGGGATCCGGCGCGACGGATCATGTTCTGCGACGAGACCGGCGGGCCGCCGGCGATCGCCGCCCTGACCGACGCGGGCCCAGGGCCCTGGGCTATCCTCATCGGCCCCGAGGGCGGCTTCGCCCCGGAGGAGCGGGACCGTCTGCGCGCGATGGACTGCGCCGTGCCCCTCTCGCTGGGGCCGCGAATCCTGCGCGCCGACACGGCCGCCGTGACGGCGCTCTCGCTCTGGCAGGCAACGCTGGGCGACTGGAAGCGCTGACGCCGTCCGTTACATGACGCCGCCTCTTGAGCGGGGCCCTGCCCTCTCCCATCTAGGCGCGATACGCGGGGAACACGCATGACCGACCAGCCGCCGCTCTCAACCGACGATCTCGTCGGCGTCATGGCGAGGGGCATCAAGCCGCGCGATCAGTGGCGGATCGGGGCCGAGCACGAAAAGTTCGGATTCAACCGGATGAGCCTGAAGAGACCGGCCTATGGCGGCCCGAACGGCATCCGCGCCATGCTGGACGGCCTGACCCGCTTCGGCTGGGCACCGGTCTACGAGGGTGAGCATGTCATCGCCCTCGAGCGGGCGAATGCCGAGGGCTACATGGCCTCCGTCAGCCTGGAGCCTGGCGGCCAGTTTGAGCTGTCCGGCGCACCGCTGAAGACCATCCATGACATCTGCAACGAGACCGGCCAGCACCTGATGGAGGTCAAGCAGGTCGCCGACCAGCTGGACCTCGGCTTCCTGGGCCTCGGCTTCGATCCGATGTGGACCCGCGAGGACATCCCGGTGATGCCCAAGGGCCGCTACGACATCATGCGCGCCTACATGCCCAAGGTCGGCTCGCTGGGCCTCGACATGATGCTGCGCACCTCCACAATCCAGGCCAACCTCGACTTCGAGTCCGAGGTCGACATGGTCGAGAAGTTCCGCGTCAGCCTGGCGCTGCAGCCGGTGGCCACGGCCCTGTTCGCCAACAGCCCCTTCACGGAGGGCCGGCCCAACGGCTTCCTGTCGGCGCGGGCCAACGTCTGGACGGACACCGACGCCGACCGCACGGGCATGCTCAACTTCGTGTTCGAGGACGGCTTCGGCTTCGAGCGCTACGCCGACTACGCGCTCGATGTGCCGATGTACTTCGTCAAGCGCGACGGGCGCTATGTGGACGTGGCGGGGCGCTCCTTCCGGGACTTCCTCGACGGCCGCCTGCCGGAGCTGCCCGGCGACCGGCCGACGCTGAAGGACTGGGGCGACCATCTGACGACCCTGTTCCCCGAGGTGCGGCTCAAGTCCTATCTGGAGATGCGCGGTGCCGATGGCGGGCCGTGGAGCCGGATCTGCGCCCTGCCCGCCCTCTGGGCCGGCATCCTCTATGACGCCCCGTCGCAGGCGGCGGCCTGGGACCTGTGCAAGGGCTGGGCGGTTGAGGACCACGAGCGGCTGCGGCGCGACGTGACCCGCCTGGGCCTGCGCGCCGAGGTCGGCGGCCGGATGCTGCGGGACGTGGCCGTGGACATGGTGGCGATCGCCAAGCAGGGCCTGAAGAACCGGGCCGCCTTCTCCGGCGGCATGGTCGACGAGCGCGGTTATCTGGCCGAGCTGGAAGACATCGCCGACTCCGGCGTGACTCCGGCGGAGCGCCTGCTGGATCTCTATCACGGTGCCTGGGGCGGCGACCTCAGCCGGGTCTACCGCGACTTCGCCTACTGATCTTTTCCCCGGCTCCCGGCCTGCGGTATGCTCGGCGAGGGTGGAGGGAGATCACCATGAGCGATACGGAAACCGGCCTGCGCGAGGAAGCCGAGCGGCGGGCCCAGGCGCGCATGAGCGTTCGCGTGCACGCCTTTGTCTATGTGCTGGTCAACGGCGGCCTGCTGGCGCTGGATTATCTGACGGACCGCCAGTTCGACTGGGCCTGGTGGCCGATGCTGGGCTGGGGCATCGGCCTCGTGGCCCATTTCGTCAGCGTCAGCTACGCCCTGTCCGGCGCCCACGACCGGGCGGTGGCGCGCGAGCTGGAGTTCCTGCGCCAGCGGCAGCGCAAGGGTTGACAAGGTTTGCCATCGGGCGAATCCTCGCCCCATGGCCACCATGAACATCTCCCTGCCGGCCCAGATGAAGGCCTGGGTCGAGTCCCGATCTGCCGACGGGCGCTACGCCAACGCCAGCGACTACGTCCGCGACCTGATCCGCCGCGACCAAGTGCGGACGGAGAAGATCGCGCACCTCAGGATTTTGATCGATGAGGCAGAGGCCTCCGGACTCAATGACCAGACCCCGCGCGAGGTGATCGAGGAGTTGCGGACCGAGCTGCGCCGCTCCGCCTGATGTTGCGGCTCACCCAAGAGGCCCGGGAAGACCTTCGTCTGGTCTATCTTGAAGGTCTTGAGCGGTTCGGGGCGCGACAAGCGGACATCTACATCGATAGCCTTCTTGATCGGCTGGACCTTCTGTCCGATTTCCCGGACCTGGCCGCGAACGCGACGAGCTCGGCACCCGGGTGCGGAGCTCAGCGTTCAGGAGCCATGTCATCATCTACCGACTCGAAGGCGCAAGAGTCCGCGTCCTGCGCATCCGGCACCGCCTGGAGGACTGGCTGGATCAGCCTCCCGAGGCAGAGGAAGACACCCCGTGACCTACCCCATCCACATCGGCGTCGGCGGCTGGACCTATGAGCCCTGGCGCGGGGTGTTCTATCCCGAGGGCCTGACGCAGAAGCGCGAGCTGGAGTTCGCCAGCCGGCGTCTGACCTCGATCGAGATCAACGGTACCTACTATTCGACCTTCAAGCCCGACAGCTGGTTGAAGTGGCGGGACGAGACGCCTGACGGCTTCGTCTTCTCGGTCAAGGCGAGCCGCTACTGCACCAACCGCAAGGTGCTATCTGACATGGGCGAGTCGATGGACCGCTTCCTCGGTCAGGGGCTGACGGCGCTTGGCGACCGGCTGGGGCCGATCAACTGGCAGTTCATGGCCACCAAGAAGTTCGACCCGGTCGACTTCGACGGTTTCCTGAAGTTGCTGCCGGCCGAGCGCGAGGGCGTGCGGCTGCGCCATGCGCTGGAGGTGCGCCACGGCTCGTTCGAGACCCCGCAGTTCTACGAGTTGGCGGCGAGGTATGGCTGCGCCATCGTCTACGCCGAGGACGACGAGGCCCCGGAGTGGCCGCGCATCGACCAGCCGACCGCCGACTTCACTTACGCACGGCTGATGTCGAGCCGCGAGGACGAGTCGACCGGGATGAAGACCGACGAGCTCGACGCCGTCGCCGCCCGGACCCGCGGCTGGGCCGATCGCGGCGAGGTGTTCGCCTATTTCATCGCCGGGGCCAAGGTGCGCAATCCGGCAGCCGCCGAAGCGCTGATCGCGCGGCTGCGGTAGTTGTCAAAAGGCCGACAATCCCCAGTCGGCCGCGTGGTTTTCCAGGATAGAGACCCGCCCATGCCCATCGCCACCCGCGCCTTCGCCGCCGTCGCCGCCGACAGGCCGCTGGAACCATACCGCTTCGAACGGCGCGACCCCGGCCCGGACGATGTGGCGATCGAGATCAGGTACTGCGGCGTCTGCCACTCCGATCTCCACATGGCGAAGAATGACCTCGGCAACGCTCGCTATCCGATCGTACCGGGGCACGAGATCGCGGGGGTGGTGACGGCGGTCGGGGCCAATGTCAGTCGCTTCAAGGTCGGGGACCGGGTCGGCGTCGGCTGCATGGTCGACAGCTGCCGCGCCTGCGAGCCCTGCCGCGCCGGAGAGGAGCAGTACTGCGTCCCCGGCATGACCCAGACCTATGGCTCCCGGGATCCGAAGGGCGGACCAGTGAACCAGCGGATCACCCAGGGTGGCTACTCGGACCGCATCACGGTCGACCAGAACTATGTCCTGCGCATCCCCGACGCCCTGCCGCTCGACGCCGCAGCGCCGCTGCTGTGCGCCGGCATCACTACCTTCTCGCCGCTGAAGCACTGGAAGGTCGGGCCGGGATCGAAGGTCGCCGTGGTCGGCCTCGGCGGCCTCGGCCACATGGCCGTCAAGCTGGCGGTAGCCATGGGCGCCGAGGTGACGGTGCTGTCGACCTCGGACCGCAAGCGCGCCGACGCCGAACGCATGGGGGCGAAGCACTTCCTGATCAATTCGGACGCCGCGGCCATGCAGGCGGCGGCGGAGAGGTTCAACCTGATCATCAACACGGTCTCGGCCACCCACGAAATCGCCAGCCACCTGCAGCTGCTGGCGCGCGACGGGACCATGGTGATGCTGGGCCTGACCACCGAGGGCCTGCCGGTCTTCGCCCTGCCGCTGCTGTGGCGTCGCCGCAGCGTCGCCGGCTCGCTGATCGGCGGCATCCGCGAGACCCAGGAGATGCTCGACTTCTGCGCCGAGCACGGCATTACCTGCGAGATCGAGACCATCGCCCCCGACCAGATCAACGAGGCCTACGCTCGGCTGGAGAAGTCCGACGTGCGCTACCGCTTCGTCATCGACATGGCGCGCATGGCCGCCTTAGGTTGAGCTCACCTGTCATTGTCCCTTGGCAAAATGACAATGCCGATTGACAATTCGGCCAGCGGATCGTAAAGCCTCTTTGTCACAACGACCAGGGCGCTTGTCATGTCCACCAAACCGCCGGGCCTGCGGAGTTTCGCCGTGTTCTTCGGCGGCAGCCTGCTCCTCGGCTTGACTATCGGCCTCGCGGACGTGGTTCTGGACCAAGTCGGCAACCCCGTCTCCCGGCTCGGGATTCTCGCGGCCCTCGTTACAGCCTTCGCCGCAGCGGTGTGGCTGGGCCTGCGCTGGTGGTCGCGCCTCGATGAGGCCGCGCGCGAGGCTCACAAATGGGCCTGGTACTGGGGCGGCTCGTGCGGCGCAGCGCTGGGCTTCCTCGCTGTCGCCGCCGCCACTCGCCTTGGACAGATCGGCAGCTCTCCGATGCTGGCCAGCTGGACCCCGGCCGAGGCCTTCTACAAAGGTGCCCTTGCGCTGATCGCGTGCCAGCTGGTCGGCCACGGCCTGGCCTGGGCCGTCTGGTGGCTGCAGCGGCGGTGATCCCATGAACAATCGCCTCAAGGTCCTGCGCGCGGAGCTCAACTGGAGCCAGGCCGAGCTGGCCGAACGGCTGGGGGTATCCCGCCAGACCGTCAACGCCCTCGAGACCGGCCGTTACGACCCGTCCCTTCCCCTCGCCTTCAAGATCGCGCGTGTCTTCGAACAGCCGATCGAGTCGATCTTCTCGGAACAGGAGCGTTCCCATGGTAGCTGACGACGAACGTCCCGTACCCTTGGCCCGCCGCCTCATGGTCGGCACCCTCCTCACCATCACCGGTGCCGTCATCGGTGCCGCCGTGGTCCAGTTCACCTTCCTCGGCGACACCAACCTGCCCGACACGGTGGCCGGGCTGGTGGCGATCGCTCTGCTCGCCATGACCGTGGGCAGCGTTTTCGTCATGGCGCGCCGCCCGGCCTCCGTACCAAGAGGCTGCGGCGTCCTGCAGATCATCGTCACCGCCCTCGCGGGCGTCATGCTGCTCGCGCCGATCACGCCGCTCGGCCTGGCCCCGGACGTGACGTTCTTCGGCATCGCCGCCCTGCTCGCGATCCAGACCTTCGCCAACCTCCTGCTCTGGCGCCGCGCCGATGAGCTGCTCCGGCGGATCACCGTGGAGGCCGGTGCCCTGACCTTCTGGCTCAGCCAGGGCGTCCTGTTCCTCTACGCCGCCGCCGAGCGGCTAGGCCTCACACCCGAGGTCAACGCCTGGAGCCTGATCGGCGTGATGATGGCTCTCTACATCCTCGCCTCGGGCATTGTCGCAGCCCAACGCGGCCTATCCTGACCCCTGCCTTCACCCTTCCGGAAAGGAGTTCCCATATGTCCCTGACCCAACTGCTCAAGACCGCCGCCCGCAGCGCCGTTAGCGTCGCCGCCGGCCTCGCTCTCACCTTCGCCGCTGTCGACAGCGCCTTCGCCCAGGCCCCGGCCGCCCCGGCCATCACCCCGGCGACGGGCCAGGGCCCGGCCCTGTGGTTGATCGAGGATGCAGACTCGCGCATCTGGCTGTTCGGCACCGTCCATGTGCTGCGCCCCAACACCCCCTGGGGCACCGCCAAGGTCGAGGCCGCCCTGGCCGAGGCTGACACCCTCATCCTCGAGATCAAGGACCCGAACGACCAGGCCGCCGTCGCGCCGCTGATCCAGCAGTTCGGCGTTTCTCCGGACCGGCCGCTATCCAGCCTGCTAACGCCCGAGGAACTGGCTGAGTTGAACGCCGCCGCGAGCGCGCTGGGTGCCAATGCCGCCGCCCTCGATCCGCTGCGGCCGTGGCTCGCCGGCCTGACAATTGCGGTCGCGCCAATAATCGCGGCGGGTTTCGACCCGACGTCGGGCGTCGACACCGTGCTGCGCGCCCAAGCGCTTGCCGCCGGCAAGCCGGTCGGTGAGCTGGAAGGCGCAGAGGCCCAGGTCCGCATGCTGGCGAGCATGTCCGAGGAGACCCAGCTGGCCTTCCTGCGCTCGGCCCTGCGCGACTACGAACGGGCGAGCACCATGCTGGACGAGCTGGTCCAAGCCTGGGCCACCGGTGATGTGGAAGCGATCGACAGGATCGGCGTTGAAGAAATGCGCAACCAGTCACAGGAACTGTATGATCTGATCCTGACCAATCGCAACCGCGACTGGGCCGACCAGATCCAGACAATGCTGGCCGGATCGGGCGACACCTTCATCGCCGTTGGCGCGGCCCACCTCGCCGGGGATGACAGCGTGCAGGAGATCCTGGAGGACCGCGGCGTCCGCGCTGCCCGCGTCCAGTAAACCGGCCTGGCCTGAAACGTCGAAGGGCCCGACCTGCCGGTCGGGCCCTTTTTGCGTCAGACCACCTCGTGCAGCAGCGCCTGGCGGTAGCCGTCGACCCACAGGTTCCGGAACCGGCGGCTACGCTCCGCGTGATAGATGTGCGCCAGCTCGGCATAGGAACGGTCGAAGTCTTCGTTGACGAAGACGTAGTCGAACTCGTCCGCGTGCTCGATCTCGCCCTTGGCGTTGTCGATGCGCTGCTCGATCACCTCGGCAGTGTCCTGAGAGCGGGTGATCAGGCGGCGCTTCAACTCTGCCAGGCTGGGCGGCAGGATGAACACCCGCACGGCGTCTTCCGGGCATTTGCGGGCGACCTCCCTGGCCCCCTGCCAGTCGATATCGAACAGCACATCGCGGCCCTCGGCGAGGGCCCGCTCGATCGGCGCGCGCGGCGAGCCGTATAGATTGCCGTGCACATCGGCCCACTCAAGGAAGGCATCCTCGCCGATCAGTCGTTGGAACAGGGCGCGGTCGACGAAATGATAGTCGCGACCGTCCACCTCGCCGGGGCGGATGCCGCGGGTGGTCATGGAGATCGACAACTCCAGCCCACCATGGTCCGCCATAAGCCGCCGGCACAGGGACGTCTTCCCCGCTCCCGAGGGGCTGGCGACAATCAGGAGGACGCCCCGGCGGGGCCTGCGTTCGTTGGACATGAAGACGCGGACTCGCGGGTCGGAGGAACAGGGATCAGGGCTGGGCGGGGCGTAGCGCGGCACCGCCCTCGGGCTCAAGCGTAATGACGGCCTCACCGGCCGGGAGGGCAGCGCCCTCCGCAGTCCCGGCCTCGCCCGGCGGCGCGGCCTCTCCGCGCTCCAGGGCCCGCCAGCGGGCCACATTGCGAAGGTGCTCGTCATAGGTTCGGGCGAAGGCGTGGCCCCCGCTGCCGTCCGCAACGAAGAAGAGCTCGTCCGTGACCGGGGGGTTCAGCACCGCGCGAAGCGCATCCCGCCCGGGGTTGGCGATCGGGGTCGGCGGCAGGCCGTCGATGACATAGGTGTTCCAGGGCGTTGGCGCGCGCAGCTCGGACAGGCGAATGCCGCGGCCCAGCGGACGGCCCTGGGTGATGCCGTAGACGATGGTCGGGTCGCTTTCGAGCCGCATGCTTTGACGCAGCCGGTTGGTGAAGACGGCAGCCACGCGGGGCCGTTCAGCGGCGAGCCCGGTCTCCTTCTCGACGATCGAGGCGAGGATCACCGCCTCCTCCGGCGTGCGGACCGGCAGATTACCGGCGCGCTGGGCCCACAGGCGGGCGAGGTTCTCGTCGGCCGCCAGCTGCATGCGTCGGATCACCGACTGGCGGGTTTCGCCGCGGCTGATCTCGTAGGTCTCGGGCCACAGGGAGCCCTCGGCCGGGACCGCCGGCACCTCGCCGCTCAGCAGCTCCTCGGCCATCAGGATGTCGATAGCCTGGGCCGAGGACCAACCCTCGGGCAGGGTGACGAAATGACGGACGACGCGGCCCTCGGTCAGGGTACGGATGACCGTCGACAGCGAGGCGCGCGAGGGGATCTCATACTCCCCGGCCCGCAGCCGGCGGTCGGCACCCGTCAGGCTGACGGCCGCCTTGAACATGTCGGTCGAGCGGATCACGCCGGCACGACGCAGCGAGGCACCGATGGCGTCGACATTGGAGCCGGACGCCAGGGTGACGATCGTTGTCTCGCCCTGGCGAGCACCCGGGCCGGAACCATAGTAGACGCTCCAGGCCCAGATCAGGCCGGCGATCAGAAACAGGCTGACGGTGGCGGAAGCCGCCAGCAGCCCGGCGAACAGCCCGGGACGGCGCTGGGCCGCCTGCTGCGCCCGTCCCCTCCAGGACGCCACCTCAGCCCACCTTCCGGAAGATCACGGCGGCATTGGTGCCGCCGAAGCCAAAGCTGTTGGACATGGCCACGTCGATCATGCGCGGCCGCGCAGTGTGCGGGACCAGGTCCATCGGCGTCTCGTGCTCTGGATCGTCCAGGTTGATCGTGGGCGGCGCGATCTGGTCGCGGATCGCGAGGATTGAGAAGATACACTCTATGGCCCCGGCGGCCCCCAGCAGGTGGCCCGTCATCGATTTGGTCGAGGACATGGACAGGTTGGCGGCATGGTCGCCCGCGAGACGCTCCACCGCCTTCGCCTCGATCCAGTCGGCCATGGTCGAGGTGCCATGGGCGTTGACGTAGTCCAGGTCCGACGGCTGCAGGCCGGCGCGCTTCAGGGCCGCCACCATGGCGCGGTAGCCGCCCTCCCCGTCCTCGGACGGCGCGGTGATGTGCCAGGCGTCGCCCGAGAGGCCGTAGCCCGCCACCTCGGCGTAGATGGTCGCG
>VYLG01000361.1_pt1 | contig 13237 bp, 13 predicted proteins | sample 5114351 | NCBI WGS metagenome assembly VYLG01 (sample SAMN12291798, study PRJNA351875) | freshwater metagenome | isolation source: freshwater lake | place: USA: Michigan, Kent Lake | collected 2013-08-15
CTGTAGAGCGACCATAAGACCAGAACAGAGTAAAACTGTTAAGGCAGGTGCGGAACCCCGCAAGGGAAAGAAGCAGAAACCCAAATCGTGAGGTTTGGGAATCACCGTCCGTTTACGGCGGTGAGGATGTCAACAGGGTTTCAGGCGGTGCAATGCTGAAGTAAATCTATTTTTCGAGGTACCCCCAAGAGGATCGATAACCACTGATTCCGAGCCGGTAATGATACACTAGGCATGATTTAACTACAAACCTCGATCGCAAAAGGAAATAAACATCGATGAAAGCCATGATTTTGGCGGCTGGCAAAGGAACTCGCGTCCGTCCGATTACCCATACGATTCCCAAACCCCTGATCCCGATTTTACAAAAGCCGGTGATGGAGTTTTTGTTGGAACTGTTGCGACAGCATGGCTTTGATCAGATCATGGTCAATGTCAGTCATTTAGCCGAAGAAATTGAGAGTTATTTCCGCGATGGTCAGCGTTTTGGGGTGCATATCGGCTATTCTTTTGAGGGTAGAATAGAAGAGGGCGAGTTAATCGGTGATGCCTTGGGATCGGCGGGCGGTTTACGACGAATTCAAGATTTTAATCCCTTTTTTGACGATACTTTTGTGGTTCTCTGTGGTGATGCTCTGATCGATCTCGATTTAACCGCAGCCGTTAAATGGCATCGAGAAAAGGGAGCGATCGCCACTATTGTCACCAAAACCGTCCCCAGAGAGGAAGTATCCAGTTATGGGGTGGTAGTTAGCGACGAGGAGGGAAGGATTCTCAGTTTCCAAGAAAAACCGGCCATCGATGAAGCTTTAAGTACCTGCATTAACACGGGTATCTATATTTTTGAGCCAGAAATCATTGATTTTATTCCCCCTAATAGTAAATACGACATCGGGGGCGAGTTATTCCCGGAATTAGTCGCCAAAGGTGCGCCTTTCTACGCTTTAAACATGGATTTTGAATGGGTGGATATTGGTAAAGTCCCCGACTACTGGCAGGCAATTCGTGGGGTGTTATCCCGGAAAATTAAAAATGTTGCCATCCCCGGCATCGAAGTTAAACCGGGCATCTACACGGGCTTAAATGTGGGGGTAAACTGGGATCGAGTCGATATCACCGGACCTGTGTATATCGGGGCAATGACGCGCATTGAAGACGGGGCGAAAATTGTCGGTCCGAGTATGATTGGCCCGAATTGTTGGATTTGTGGCGGCGCGACGGTGGATAATAGCGTTATTTTTGAATATTCTCGCCTCGGTTCAGGGGCTCGTTTGGTGGATAAGTTGGTCTTTGGGCGCTATTGTGTTGATAAAACCGGCGCGGCGATCGATGTGGAAGCGGCAGCCTTGGATTGGTTGATTACCGATACCCGCAAGGTTCCCCCAGAATTTGATCACCCTAAACATCAGGCAATTCGTTCTTTATTTAATCAAGGAAAATAGGGAGATGGGGAAATGGGGAGATAGGGAAATGGGGAGGTGGGGAAATTTGAATTAATACCCTAACACCCTAACACCCCAACCCCCAACCCCTTTTTTACTTTTTACTTTTTACTTTTTACTTAACACCATGTTTGATTCTCCTGTTGATCTCCTAATTCTCTCTAATGGTCCTGGAGAAATATCTACATGGGTGCGTCCAGTTGTCAAGAGATTGCGACAAAACTTAACAGAAGATCGATCGCTGTTGCGGATTTCGGTGATTCTTTCCCCTTGTACTCATTCTATGGGGGCGGAAACGGCAGTAGTTAGGAAATATCCGGAGGTCGATCGAGTCCAGTCGCCAGAAAACTTCTTTAATTTTCTTTTCTGGGGAAAAACCGCCGATAATTGGGATTGGCACCCCAAGGGCATCGTTTTATTTTTAGGGGGCGATCAATTTTTTGCCCTCACCATCGGTAAACGTTTGGGTTATCGCACCGTTATCTATGCGGAATGGGAAGCGCGTTGGTATCGGGGGATCGATCGCTTTGCCGTGATGAATACAAGTGTATTAAATAATATTCCCCAACAATATCAGCATAAATTTACTGTTATTGGCGATTTAATGGTGGATTTGCCCACTGCTATCACCCCCGATGATGCTACCTTAATTGCACTCCTCCCGGGTTCCAAACCCTCGAAATTAGCTCAGGGTGTACCCCTAACCTTAGCCATTGCCGAAAAGATACACGCGCAGCATCCCCAGACTAAATTCTTAATTCCCGTTGCTCCTACGATAAATTTAGCTTATTTGGCGAAATTTGCCGATCCTAGCTATAATCCGATGATTACTAAAACTGGTTGGAGTGCTGCCAAATTAAAAAACGGTGAAAAACCCTATCTAGAAACAGCGAAGGGGGTAAAAGTTGACCTAATTACCGATTTTCCCGCTCATAACCAGCTTTCTCGCTGTCATTTAGCTTTAACGACGGTGGGTGCTAATACTGCTGAATTAGGGGCGCTGGCAATCCCGATGATTATTTTACTACCGACTCAGCAACTAGACGCGATGCGGACTTGGGACGGTTTACCCGGTTTATTAGCCCAACTGCCGGGGGTGGGTTCTTTATTTGCTAAGATAATTAATCTCTATATGTTGCGGAAAAAGCATTTATATGCTTGGCCAAATATTTGGGCTGGTGCAGAAATTGTTCCGGAATTATTGGGGGAATTACAACCAGAGGAAGTGGCAAATATGGCTATATCTTGGTTACAAAATCCCGAACAATTAGAGGCTATCCGGCAAAAATTGCGGGCAGTGCGCGGGCAAGCAGGAGCAGTGGATAAGTTAGTATCTATTATTGCCGAACAGTCGATAAATCTCTGAGAATATCCTGCGGCTACATATATAATTATCCTGAGGATAAAAAAATATAAATCTTGACAAAAGACAGTTTTTTGGTATGATCAGGATCGAACAATATAAGGGAAAGAATTTTACGAAGTTAAATTAGTAGGTTTGTTCTGTAAATTTTCTCTATTGGAAGACAATAGAGTTCTTGCATAATTAATTTTTGAGAGGGCAAAAATGAGAAAATAGACATAAAATTGCATAAAATACCTAAATAGAGCATTTAATTGATTAATGCTCATTCTTAATTCTCCTGACTACTGACTACTGGCTCCTGACTCCTCAATTAACGGAAGATTTTTGATTTTTGCAAGAGGTCTAATAAATATCCCCAGTGATTGTTGACATTTATTACCAGCTAAACTGAAAATTTACTCTGTAAGTAGTCGTGCAAAATTAATTTCCTAGTGAAGATAGGCAAGAGGCAAGCGGCAAGAGGCAAGAGGTGGTTAGATATGTGTAATTAATTTTGCTTAGGTACTTACAAAAGGCATAGTTTATACAAGACGTAGAAGATATCCCAAGCTAACAACCAATAAGATTAGAAGCATTATTCTAAATATGAAACTACCAAATTTTATCATCATCGGCGCTAGTAAATGTGGAACAACTTCTCTCCATAGCTATCTTACTCAGCATCCAGATATTTTTTTATGCCCAAAAAAAGAAACTTTTTTCTTTCTTGATGAATCCACCAGAGAAAAAAGCAATAAATGGGGAGCAGTGACAAGTTTTGAGGAATATCAACAACTATTTCAGCCTAGTCCTGATCATGCTATTATCGGGGAAATATCGACAGTTTACTATAGCAATCCCCAGGCTGCTCAATTAATTTACCAATGTTTACCTGACGTTAAGATTATAGCGATTTTAAGAGATCCTGCGGAAAGAGCGTTTTCAGATTATTTGATGCACCAATTAATTGCCGAAAAATATGAGATAGATTTTGAGCGCATTATTGATAAAAACAATTATTTTGTCAAGCTGGGTTTCTATCACTCCCAGCTAACTAGATTTATAGAAGTTTTTGGACGGGACAACGTGAAAGTTTTATTGTACGATGATTTTATCAGTGATAATGCAAAATTCCTAGAGGATTTATTTACTTATTTAGGAGTTGCAAGTAACGTAAAAATATCAACGGAAAAGAGAATGCGTGAAAACTTATTTCCTAAAAATAAAACTCTCTATTATATATTGGTAAAATCTTCTCTTATTAATAAAATAGTTAGTAGGGGGTTGCCGAAAATTCTGCCTGCAAAAATAGCTAAAAATATTTTGCATATTTATCAGCAGATTCAAAAATCAGTTACCTATAAACCCTCTTTATCTCCAGTGGAGAGAGCTAAATTAATAGAGATATATCAGACAGAAATCTTACAGCTGCAACAACTAATCGACAGGGATTTATCAAAATGGTTACAAGTTTAGCCATTATCGCAATGATAGCACTAGGGAAACTTAAAAAATTGCCTGCAACCACTCAGCATAATTATTCCTGGGATGGGTTAGCAACAGCGTAACCCATCTGGGAGTTTTTAATCAGAGAATTAAGCTTGTTGGTAGTGAGGATCAATTTCGATTAATTTATTAACAGTTTGATAGAATTCCTGCTGATAAAATTCCCGTTGATTGCTGTCGAGAGCATTAATTAATTGTTCTTGACAGTAGCGCCGATATTCCATTAAACTAATTTTTTCCATAGCTATAATAGCATCTTTAATTTGTTCTTCTGGTTGAAATACTGCTTGACTGGTGTGTTCGCTTAGGTGAAATAAAGAATTAAAATCACGATTTTTGTCTGTAGTTATCATCAATAAATGATTCTGTAAAGCTGACATCAAATCTCTTGGGTTAGTAATTTGGGTTTCTAGCTCTAGAATTACTTGCCATAACCAACGATAATCAGGGAGATTAAAAATTAAATCTTTTTCATCCAAAGATTCTAAAATCATTTCCCGATATTCAGAGCGATGCAGATAGATTAATAATAGCAACCATTCGGCTGTTTCTGAGCCATTTTTTTCTGATTTATCTAAAATATTTTTCCTCTTAATTGCCGGGGATTTTCCCAGAGGTTTATTAACCTGTTTGGACAGATTTTTGAAAACATAAGGCAAACGAGCCGCATCTTTTTGAGCCAAAATTTCAGCACAATAATCTAGATAAAAAGTGCGTTGATTGCTATCGATTAACTTTTGCAGTAAACTCACCATACTACTAGACACTTGTTGAAAATTTAGTCCCTGTTTTAAATCTTTATTGACCAACATTTGCGAGATTTGCCAATCAATCCAAAAAGGAGATTTTTCGATTAGTTCTCGATAACTATTCACCCCGTCAGTATGGGATTTAAGAAATTCATCGGCATCTTTACCGTCAGGAAGATTGAGGATTTTTAGGTTAACTTGTCCTGAATAAACTAGGGAGTTAATTTCCTCGATCGCTCGTTGTGTCGCTTTAATTCCTGCTTGATCGGCATCAAAATTAAAGATTATTTGTTTACTTTCACTGTAGCGCAAAAGTAATTTAATTTGCTCTTGACTTAAGGCTGTTCCTAAACAGGCAACCACATTAGTAATACCGGCAGCATGGAGAGCGATCGCATCAAAATAACCCTCCACAACTATGGCTAAATCTTGATGAATAATTGCCTGTTTAGCTCGATCTAGAGCAAAGAGAGTTTTTCCCTTTTCAAATAGAGGAGTATCGGGAGAATTTAGATACTTTGGCTGCTCATTACCTAAAGTGCGACTACCAAAAGCGATCGCTCGTCCTTGACTATCAAAAATAGGAATCATTAAACGATCTCGAAATTGATCGTAATAACCACTACCATTTTGACGCGCTTTAATTAATCCTGCTTGTTCCACTAAAGCCACAGGATAGCGCTTTTGTTCCACTAAATAACGATAGAAAGTTTCCCAACCTTCCGGAGAATATCCCAGTTGAAAATTAGCGATAGTTTCTGCGGTTAGTTGTCGTTGTACTTTGAGATAATCTAACGCTTTTTCCCCTTGAGGTTGACTAAGGGCGTGTTGATAAAAACTCACCGCCACGGCCATTATTTCGTATAATTGTTCCTTGAGGGATAATTTCTGCTCTAATTCCTGACGCTGTTCTACTGCTAGAGTTTTAATCGGGATTTGATACCTTCTAGCGAGATCGAAAACCACTTCACTAAAAGATTGTTTTCCCACTTCCATGAAAAATTTAATCCCGTTTCCCCCCGCACCACAGCCAAAACAGTAATACATTTGTTTGGCAGGACTAACCGTAAAACTGGGGGATTTTTCCTCGTGAAAAGGACATAAACCGACGTATTCCCGTCCCCTTTTTTTGAGGACGACTCTCTCGGAAATTAAATCCACAATATCAATTCTTTGTTTAACTTCTTCGATCGTATCCGGATGTAGTCGCGGTGTATCCATAATCAGTTATCAGTAATCAGTCTATAGTTAGCACCCCCACTAAGGCCCTTTTTGACTCCTGGAAATTCGCACCCATAAGTAATAAGAAAGGACTTGACTTTGGCGGCGGCTTGTGCTATGCTTTTCTCATAATGGAAATCGGTGCAATTTTTTCAGAGTTCAAATATTCCCATTATGAATAAAATCTTTTAAAAATATTATCTCAAAATCTCCCGACAAAAGCCAGCAAAATTTCGCCCATAATTGTTAAGTTTTGTTAAAAAGAAATGCAGAGACCGGCAGGGAAAGAAATGGTCACTGAGGGAGCATCTCATTTATGCAAGCGAGTAATTATTATACTTGTCCCTAAAACTGGTTTCTAGCAAGGCTTTCAAAATAGCTTGACATAAAACCTGATTTAGGGGTTACAAAGGTGAGATGCTCCCGTCACTGATTACTGATTACTGATTACTGATCACTGATTACTGAAAAACTTCCCCACTGCGATGGCTGCATTTTGTCCTCCGAAACCGAAATTAAGACAGAGACAATTGTGCAGGGAAAAATTAACAGCCGATCTAGTTAAATTTAACTGAAAAGGCGACTCGCGCACACCGACACAGGGGGGAATTAGCTGATTTTTCAGGGCCATTAAACAAAAAGCCACACCTAACGCCCCCGAAGCCCCTAAAGTGTGTCCTGTTGCCCCTTTTGTCGAGCTTACAGCCACTTGCGAGCCAAAAATGCTGGCGATCAGGTTTGCCTCCCGTTCATCGTTTAAACGCGTGCTAGTGCCGTGGGCGTGAATGTAATTAATTTCATCTTTTCTTAATTGACTTCTGTGCAAACATAGTTCTATGGCTTTGGTAGCACTACGATTATTAATCGCCGGGGCGCTGACATGATCGGCATCGCAGGTAAAACCATAGCCCAAAATTTGCCCGTAGATGGGGGCATTTCTGCTTAAAGCCAGTTCTTCCGATTCAAGGACTAAAATCGCCCCAGCTTCGCCCAAAACCAAGCCCTCCCTAGCTCTATCAAAAGGATAACAGCCCGTTTTCGCCAAAGCTCCAATCTGTTCAAATCCCACCAAAGTTAAGGGAGTGATCGGGGTTTCGATCGCCCCGGCTAAAACTCGATCGCATTCTCCCATTTTGATTAATTCTACACCCTGCGCGAGCGACCAGATACCCGTGGCACAGGCCGCCATGGGTGCTAACACTGGGGCGCCGGTTTCTATCAATCTAGCGGTCAATACCGAGGCGCGATCGGGTAAACTATCTAACCAGTTTTCTACTATTCCCGTCGCTGCCATCCGTTCCCATAAACCCTGACAACCGCGACTAGAACCGATAGTGACACCACAATCCTTTAAGGGAGGGGTTAACTTCGCGTCTTCGAGGGCAGCAATCAGGGCAATTTTGGTTAAATCCTCTAAAAATGCGGGTTTGTGACCGATTAAACCCAATGGTAACGCGGGTAAATCAGAAAAGGGTTGTTGCCTAGTTATACCAGTTTTGCCCTCTAGTAATCTTTGCCAACTCTGACTTAAATTTCCCAGAGAACTGATCAACCCAATTCCCGTCACCACAACATTCATTTATCAGTTATCAGTTATCAGTTATCAGGTATCAGGTATCAGTTATCAGCTATCAGTTATCGGAATATTAAATGATTGGGTGGGTTAGGACAAAGATTAAATTATCGTCCCGCGAACCCACCCAACCCGAACGCTATTTTTTCAGGTTTTCCGCTCCGGAAATAACTTTGGCCGAGTCAATTTTATCCCCTTGTTTGATCGTATCGATCACTTCCATTCCCTTAGTGACATAACCAAAAACGGCATAATCACCATCGAGGAAATTGATATCCGACAGGGCAAAATAAAACTGAGAAGAAGCGGAATTAGGTTGTTGAGAACGGGCCATCGCAATCGCACCGCGTTTATGGGGTAAAGCGACGATAGGAGTGCGCGAAGTGGCCTGTTGACCGATTGATTTCCCATAAATCGGCTCTTTTTCGTCTTTGAGGAGAATTTCGAGGGGAACATAACGAGGTTGCTTGGTTTCTGGATCAACAAAACCACCGGTTCCGCGACCTTGGGGATCACCACCTTGGGCGACAAAAGGCTGCGGTTCTGTAACCACGCGATGGAAAGTTAAACCATTATAAAAACCTCTCTCCACCAGATCCACAAAATTACCGGCAGTAACTGGGGCTGCATTGCCATCAATTTCGATCGTTACTGGTTTACCTTTGATTATCATCTCGACGACGGCAGTTCCATCTAAGCGGGGTTTGTAATTATCCATGTTAACACTGCCCGAACTGGCAGGTTGAGAGGTTTGGGTGATACTAGAATTATCGGGGGTGGAGTTAGCTTCTGGGGAAGAACAGCCAAAAAGTGTCGTGGTTGTAATTAAAAAAACACAAACCACAGACAGCCAGCCAGATTTTCTTATCTTCATCATTTTATAGCCAAAAAGAGCGAAAAAAGGCCTACAATCCCTCTAGAGGAATTTCTAGAAAACGAGCGAGTTCCGCTCCTTGATTTTCCAATTCCGAGAGGGACATGGGATCACCGACGCGAGTTAAAGGGATATCGCGACGCTGTTTAATCCGCAGGAATAGTTCCCGTTTCGGGTTGAGTCCTTCTCGCACTTCGGCCCGCACAGCTTGCACATCTTCGAGAGGCCAATCGAGATCAATGCGACGATTTTTGCCAGGGTAGCCCCAACGAAAGATTTTAACTTTGCCGGTTTCCTTGTTAAACTCGTTGTAACCACCTCCGACATTCCAGAGGAGAGATAACCAGAGATAGATGGCTAAAAGAGTCCCCGCAGTACCGTAAAAGAGGAGGGCGACTCCTTGGGGAATAAATTGTAAGGAACTGGTATCGCTAACGAGAAGTAGATTGACCTTCAAATAACTGGAAAGACCGGCGAGGAGAAACCCTAGACCGCCAATAGAGACGATTACAGCCCAAAAATAGTTACTAGGGCGACGGGAACCCACTACTTCTTGCCGTAGGATCAGGCTATCTTTACTTGTTGTTTGCGCTTTCATCGAAAATTTTGGGTCTGAAGCCCCGTCGTTCTACGACGGCTTTACTGTTAAATATTAGCGCATTTACACGATATATGCCAGAATGTTAAGATATGGAGAAAGCCTACTCGTTTCGATTTTACCCCACACCCGAACAAGAGTCGCTATTGCGGCGCACCTTGGGCTGTGTAAGATTGGTTTACAATAAGGCACTCCATCTCAGAACACAAGCATGGTACGAAAGACAAGAAAGAGTAGGATATGCTGAAACTTCTTCAATGCTAACCGATTGGAAAAAACAAGAAGAATTAGGCTTTTTAAACGAAGTTAGCTGTGTACCTTTACAACAAGGGTTAAGACATTTACAAACAGCTTTCACTAACTTCTTTGCTGGTCGTACTAAGTATCCTAACTTTAAGAAAAAACATCAAGAACTGTGGTCGTCAGTTCATCGATAGCTAGGGTCTGCTGAATAATGGTAAAACCCTTTTAAAATAAAGCTTTTGACCTGTTAAAGTCCGATGTTCATGCTGCGAAAATAGGATTGGGACTTTCAAAAACCTTGCATTCAGACCCTAGTTATTTTGTTTCTTCTGTAGGAGGTGCAACCCTGGAAGTTCTTAAGTGCTATATTAAAGATCAAGAAAAGCTGTCGTAAAACGACGGGGTTTTAACCCAAATTTTCGATAAGCCATCAGAAAATCAGCATAAGCTTTTTGAGTCAGGAAAGGTTTGGCTTTAAGATAAAATTCTTGATGACGATAATCACGGGTATAAGGTAATTGTTCTAAGTGATCTGCTAAACGAATAGTTATTAAAGCACTAAGCTCTGTTTGAGTTATAATTATTTCCTTTTTATCACGATAATTTATCAGTTTAAATTCATTAACTTGCTCAAAATTAGAGGGAAAATGTTTTCTATCTTCAAGACAATAGTAGTAAACTAATTTTTCAGCATCAGAACCAATAGCAGCCTTAATTATACCTCTTTGTTCTAGATTAACCAAACTTTTTCTATAGCTATAAGTTCCATAGATGCTGTGATAAAGACCAGCTAGACAAATATCTTCAGATGAGTTCCATTTTTTCAAGATTCTATAAGTTCCTAATAAATGACTATATAAAGAGCGTTTATTAAGATGTTCAGTTGAATCAGTTGCTAATTTCTTCAAAATTTCTCTTTGCTCTTTAGGGAGATCATATTGTCTATCTCTTAATAAATATAGGAATTCAACTCCAATATTTTTGGAGAAGTATTGTAAGTTTTTTAATTGATTTCCAATTATGTTTTTAGTAGCCATATTGTTGATTGAATTAATGATTAGATGTTTTTTTTAGGGGAATTTATCAAGGCATAAGCTTATGGCTTATCAAAGGTGCAAACTCCACTAATAAAGCCCATAAACTTAGGTCAAATGGATGTGCTAATAGATGTCTCGGAAGGATTCTGCTTAATGCAATTCGCTCTCTCAATCCTTGGCGGGTTTTGGCTGCCTTATTTGGCCAATGTTTGAGGATGATTTTCAAAGTAAATTCTTGAGGTTCTAAGTAAGGATATAAAAACCATAACAGCAAGTTACACATTGAGCTAATAAAAGCAGTTGACTCATTAGCTAGACTTTCTTCAAAGGAAATAGCACCTTTCACCAGCAGTGATTGATTAGCATTGATAGTGGCTGTGATAATATCCGAGATATTAGTTAATGATTTCAATCTATTTTCCAGTAATACAGCATCTTGGGGATAGACAGAAACCCGATAACGAAGAGCATCTGCTAAAGTGTTTATGTGATTATCTATTAATTTTTCAATGTTTGGTAATCTTAACTTCGTCCCCTGAGAATTATTATGGCGACGATATCCAACCGTAATACAATGGTTTCTGATCAGAGATTGATTAACACTTAACCTTAACCAAGTATAGTAATCTACAGCAGTTCCCGTAAACTGTGTTGGCCAGCCATTGATGGAATCGAGTGCTTCGCGTCGAATCACAGTGGCTGAGGGAGTGGCGACAGAATTGGTAGGGAAAAAGTCCCAAGGAACAAAAAACTGAGGATTAAGGACTGGAGAGGGAAAATTTAGGCTATCTTCATAAAAATGGGCGCAATTGGCTACACAAGCAGGAGATTGGGGAAATTGTTCTAGAATTGTATTCATAATGCCCAAGTGATCTCGATGCCAGATGTCATCCTGATCGAGAAATGCTACTAGAGGTGCAGTAGTATGTTGCAGTCCAAAATTGCGGGCGCAATGAGAACCCTTGTCAGGATTTCGTAATAAAGTGATACCTGAAAAAGACTTGACAATCTCTAGGGATTCGTCCTCAGAACCATCGTCAACCACGACTATTTCTCTCGGTGGTTGAGACTGGGAAAATACTGACTCGAGTGTTTGTCGAATCCATTGAGAGCCGTTGAATAAAGGGATAATAACAGCTACGTCCATAACCTTAGCGTTTTGATCTATAAGCCGATCATAATTCTAATTTGCTCCCAGTCGCTTTAAAAATGTGAGATGATCTGCTAAAACTGCTTCCCGACTGCGAAGACGGGCCGCTACCCAAGCAGCCCGAATCGCTTGGATCTCCGCCTGAAGATTCCGGCCACTCATTTCGTTTTTAAAAGTACGCCTCAAAACACTTAAACCGCAATTGAGCCGCGCCATCTCATGCAGAAGTTCGAGGAAGGGTATAGGGTTGCCGCCACTAATTCTCGTTACTCCACCGAATCCAACGATACGATTGTTTAAAATTTGAAAAATTTGTTCAACTGTAGCATCTGCCAGTAAATCCCAAATACAGCTTTTTTGACGTGAAATCATTAAATCATTCAGTCCAATGTAAGCATAGTCCCATCCTAGCTCCCGAATTTGCTCACAATTGTCTACTAAGGTTTGAGTCTCAATTTGGACTAGGGTTTTAGCTCTTCCATTGACTAGAGAAATAAATTTATCTACCTCACTGGGAACTTTTGCCATCGGTAACATGATAATACTAGCTCCAGAATCTAGGGCAGTTTCTATCTCGTCAGAAGTATTGTTATCTAAGGGATTAATTCTTACTGTAATTGGGATGGAGATAACTTCAGCTAGAGCAACCACATCTTCTGGTGTATCGGCGTTGATTTGGGTTGAATAGCTCATCTGTCGCTCTCGTTTACCAATCCGTTCCCAGTCTACAATGATACTATCAATCCCTACTTGCTCGGCTTGTTTAGCTAATAAAGCATCTGTGGTAAATAGAAATAAACGCAAATGGTCAATATCTGTAGTATAGTGGCTCATTATGTGGTTCAGTGATCAATGATTCTTAAGTCTTTAGCTATGACAAAGTTAACGCAATCTAATCAGCAATGGATAGAAGGGGTAGAAGTTTGCCCTCTCAAGTTATTGCCAAATGAAAAAGGGCGACTCATGGAAATTCAACGGGCTGACGATAAGATTTTCCCCGGCTTTGGACAAGTTTATATTACTTCAACTTTGCCCGGTATTGTTAAAGCTTGGTACAGACACACAACGCAAATTGATCAAATTGCCGTCATTGTAGGACTGTTGAAACTTGTCCTTTACGATGACCGGGAAACCTCACCCACCAGAGGCAAAATTAACACGATATTTTTAGGCGAATTGGCTCCTAAACTGGTACAAATTCCCCCCAGTATTTGGCATGGTTTTCAGACAATTGGCGAGCGGGAAGCTTTTGCACTGCATCTAAACTCGGTCGCTTTTCAGGCAGACGCACCAGATGAAGATCGCTTACCTTATGATACTAATATTATTCCCTATCAGTGGTAAACTAAGTGGTAATATCTAAGGAACCCTTGGCCCCGGCCGTGGCCGATGGTGATCCCGCTTGGTCGAATGCCGTCCGCTCGATCGTTTTTAGTTTAATTCAAGGGGAAGAATTTGGGATTAACTCCCAAAATATTGCCACTTTTGCCGATAGCAAA
>VYLG01000210.1_pt1 | contig 13233 bp, 11 predicted proteins | sample 5114351 | NCBI WGS metagenome assembly VYLG01 (sample SAMN12291798, study PRJNA351875) | freshwater metagenome | isolation source: freshwater lake | place: USA: Michigan, Kent Lake | collected 2013-08-15
CAGCAGCACGGCGGCCTGCCGCCCGAGGTGCAGCGCCGCGTCGGCTGGGAGCCCGACGGCCGCGCGATGCGCTGGCTGACGTGGGCCGACGAGCTGCGCCTGGGTGGCTCGCCCGAGCGGCCGTCCACGCCGTTCCGCATCGCGCTCGACCCTGCCTCCTGAACCAGCCCCGCCGCACAATCGCGGCCCGATCCGACACCGCCCACGACCATGCTGCTCTCCGAAGACCACCGCGCCGTGCAGGACGCCGTGCGCACCTACGTGCAGGCCGAGGTGGCCCCGCACGCCGCCGCCTGGGACAAGAGCCACCAGTTCCCGGCCGCCGCGCTGCGCGGCCTGGCGGCGCTGGGCTGCTACGGCGTGGCGGTGCCGGCCGAACAGGGCGGCGCGGGGCTGGACTACCTGGCGCTGGCCGTCATCCTGGAGGAGATCGCCGCCGGTGACGGTGCCACCAGCACCATCGTCAGCGTCAACAACTGCCCCGTCTGCTCCATCCTCATGGCCTTCGGCAATGCCGATCAGCAGCAGCGCTTCCTGGTGCCGCTTGCGCGCGGCGAGATGCTCGGCGCCTTCTGCCTGACCGAGCCGCACGTGGGCTCCGAGGCCGGCGGCCTGCGCACCATGGCCCGTCGCGAGGGCGACTTCTACGTGCTCGACGGCGTCAAGCAGTTCATCACCAGTGGCAAGCACGGCGATGTGGCCATCGTCATGGCCGTCACCGACAAGGCCGCCGGCAAGAAGGGCATCAGCGCCTTCCTCGTGCCCACCACCACGCCCGGCTACACCGTGGCGCGGCTCGAGGACAAGATGGGCCAGCACGCCAGCGACACGGCACAGATCCGCTTCGAGAACTGCCGCATCCCGGCCGCCAACCGGCTGGGCGAGGAGGGCCAGGGCCTGAAGATCGCGCTGTCGGGCCTGGAGGGTGGCCGCATCGGCATCGCCAGCCAGGCCGTGGGCATGGCGCGCGCGGCCTTTGAGGCGGCACTGGTCTACAGCAAGGACCGCACGAGCTTCGGCCAGCCCATCTTCCAGCACCAGGCGGTGCAGTTCAAGCTGGCGGACATGGCCACGCAGATCGAGGCCGCCCGGCAGCTGATCTGGCACGCCGCGGCGCTCAAGGACGCCGGCCAGCCCTGCCTGAAGGAGGCCGCGATGGCCAAGCTCTTTGCCAGCGAGATGGCCGAGCGCGTGTGCTCCGACGCCATCCAGGTGCACGGCGGCTACGGCTACGTGAGCGACTTCCCGGTCGAGCGCATCTACCGCGACGTGCGCGTCTGCCAGATCTACGAAGGCACCTCCGAGGTCCAGAAGATCCTCATCGGACGCGCGCTGGGCTGAGCGGGCCCAAGCCCCTTCATCCTCATTCGGATGTAAGCCGCTCAAACCCGCTACGGTGTTAGGCAGAATTGATGAGGTGCACACTCACGGCTTCGTGCCGTACAAGCCTCGAACATGCTGCCGCCCACGCTGGCCCTCGTTGACGATGACCCCGAGTTCTGCGAATTTCTGACGCAGCATTTGAGAGACCAAGGCGTGGATGTCACCGCCTTCGCCGACAGCAACGACCTGCTGGCCAGCGAAGGCGCCTACGGCCACGACTTCTACGTGCTGGACCTGGGCCTGCCGGGCGTCGACGGGGTCGAGCTGATCAAGGTGCTGCGCAAGCGCACGCAGGCCGGTGTGCTGGTGGTGTCGGGCCGGCTCGGGCCCGAGGTCTTCCGCCAGGTCGTCGAAGCCGGCGCCGACATGTACCTCGTCAAGCCGGTGCAGTTCGAGCAGGTGGCGCTGGCCGTGCAGGCCGTGCAGCGGCGGGCTTCACAACCCGCGACCAAGAAGGACACCTGGCGCCTGGACCGCACGGCCGCCGAGCTGCTGGCGCCCGACGGCGCGCGGGTGCCCTTGTCGGACACCGACCTGCAGGTGCTGCAGTGCCTGCTCGAGGCCCACGGCGAAACCGTGACGCGTGACGCGCTGCGCCAGCGCCTGGGCCGTGTGCCCTCGGCCCAGGGCGACGACGGCTTGAACGCCATCATCTACCGCCTGCGCCGCCGCATCGAGCGCGCGACGCCGCTGATGGTGCCGCTGCAGTCGCGCTCGCGCGTGGGCTACGTGTTCAAGGCGCCGTTGGTCGAGTAGGGCCCGGGGTCCTGGTCCTGCGCCAGGACGAGCCGGAACGCCGTGTCGCCCGGCCGGCTGTGCACCAGCTCGGCGGTGCCGCCGTGCAGCTGCAGGGCCCGCTGCGCGATGTGCAGGCCCAGGCCCTGCCCGCGACTCGTGGCCCCACGCACGCCGCGCTCGAAGAGCCGTTGCCGGATGGACGGCGGCACCCCGGGGCCGGCATCGGCCACGTCGATGAGCAGCGCCAGGGGTTCGTCGCTGTCGGCCACGCGAAGGGTCACCGGCGTGCCCGCAGGCGCATGGCGCAGCGCGTTGGCCAGCAGGTTGCGCAGAGCCAGCCGCATCAGCGACAGGTCCATCGAGGCCGTGCGCGTGGGTGTGTCGCGCACGATGGCGATGCGCGCGCGGTCGGCGGGGGCGAAGTCGGCCGCCACCAGCTGCAGCAGCGTGTCGATGTCGGTGTCGATGCGCTGCAGCCGCCGCTCGCCGACCAGCAGCGCCGCGGCGGCCAGCGTGTTGTCGATCTGCGCGACGACGTCGCCGATCACGCCCTGGGCCCGGCCCAGGCGCTCCAGCGCGTCGCCGTCGCGGTGCACGCCGGCCGTCGCGGCCGCACTCTGCAGCGCCGCCGAGGCGTTGTTCAGCGGTTGTCGCACCTCGTGTGTCAGCACGTCCAGCATCTCGCGGCGCTCGTTGGCCAGGCGCAGCAGTTCGTCGGCCTGGCGTTCGACCTCCTCGCGCAGCGCACGCTCCCGGTCCAGCTCGGCCTGGCGGCGCATGGCTTCGGTGACGTCCTCGAACACGGCCAGCAGCCGCACCACGCGCCCCTGCTCGTTGCGCTCGACGACGGCCGACATCAGGGCGTTCACCGTGCCGCCATCGCGATGCGCCAGCCGCAGGGGCAGGGCTCGGATGCCGTCGGGGTCGTTCAGCCGCGACGACACGCGTGCCACGGCACAGTCCCGCTCATCGGCGTCGCCGGCCAGCAGCGCCGAGGCGGGCCGGCCGACCACGGCCTCGCGCGTGAGGCCCAGACGCTCCAGCAGCAGGCGGCTGACCGACACCACCTGGCCACGCGCATCGACCGAGGCCATCAGCGCCGGCGTCTCGTCGTACAGGTAGCGCAGCTGCTCGCGGCTGCGGCGGATCTCCTCGTCGGCGGCGCGCAGCGCGGTGACGTCCTGGAAGGCGCCGAACAGGCGCACGGACTCGTCGCCCTCGCGCTCGACATCGCCCACGGCGCGCACGCGCAGCCGGCGGCCGGTGGCGGAGATGAAGGGCAGCTCGACGTCGAATGCTTCGCCGAAGCGGATGGCCCGATCCACCTTGTCGGCGATCACCGGCTGCGCCTCGGGCGCGTAGTACTCGATGCCGGTCTCGATGTCGGGCTGCCAGTCCAGCGGACGGTCGTGGATGCGGCAGGTCTGGGCGCTCCAGCGCACGTGGCGGGTGCGCAGGTCGATGTCCCAGCCGCCGACGCCGGCGATCTGCCCGGTGCGGTCGAGCAGCTGCAGCGTGCTCTGCAGGCGCCGCTGAACCAGCGTCGCCTCGGTGATGTCGGTCACCGCGCCCAGCTGGCCGTGCCCACCGGCCACCGGCCACTTGCGTGCCACCACCGTGCGCACGCTGCCGTCGGGCCGGCAGACGCGGTGCTCCATGTGGAAGACGCCATGGCCGGAATCGGCCACGCAGCGCTGCCGCACGGCGTCGCGGTCGTCGGGGTGGACGTTGTCCAGCCAGCGCAGGCCGAGCGCCTGCTCGGGCCTCAGCCCGAAGATGGCCAGACAGGCCGGGTTGGCATAGGTCCAGTGGCCATCCGCCCGGGCCCGGAAGATGCCGACGGGCGCCAGCCCCGCCAGGGCGGGCAGCGACTCGCCGGCCGGTCCGGCGCTATTCGAATCGGGTTCCTTCACGGGCGTGGGCGATGGCGTTGGCGGGCGGCTCGAAGCGCCGACCATACCGCGCCGCCAGCTCGCGTGCACGGGTCACGAAGGCCGGTGCGCCCACCGCGTTGACGAACTGCAGCGTGCCGCCGTGGCAGGGCGCGAAGCCCCAGCCGAAGATGCTGCCGACGTTGGCGTCGACCACCGAGCGCAGCACGCCTTCTTCCAGGCAGCGCGCCGACTCCACGGCCTGCGCGTAGAGCAGCCGGTCCACCAGCTCGGCCAGCGGCGGCTGAGTGGCGGCGGTGGGGAACATCGCCGTCAGGCCCGGCCACAGCTGCTTGTCCTCACCGTCGTAGTCGTAGAAGCCGCGGCCGGCCTTGCGGCCAATGCGGCCGATCTCGCACAGTTGCCGCGCCACGGCCATGCCGGGGTGCTCGTCGTAGGCCTTGCCTTCGGCGGCCAGGTCCTTCTTCGTCTGGTCGGCCACGTGCACCGCCAGCGACAGGCTCACCTCGTCCTGCAGCGCCAGCGGCGGCATCGGCATGCCGGCCTGCAGGCCCGCCACCTCGATGGTGCGCGGGTGCACGCCTTCGCGCAGCATCGCCAAGCCTTCCATCACGTAGGTGCCGAAGACGCGGCTGGTGTAGAAGCCGCGCGCATCGTTCACGACGATGGGCGTCTTGCCGATCTGCTGCACGAAGTCGAAGCCACGGGCGAGCGTCTCGTCGCTCGTCTCGGCCCCGACGATGATCTCCACCAGCGGCATCTTCTCCACCGGGCTGAAGAAGTGCAGGCCGATGAAGTTTGCCGGCCGCGCGGATGCCTTTGCCAGGCCGGTGATGGGCAGCGTGCTGGTGTTGCTGGCGAACACGGCACCCGCGCCCAGCACCGCCTCGGCCTGGCGCGTGACGCCGGCCTTGACCTCGCGGTCCTCGAACACGGCTTCGATGACGAGATCACAGCCGGCGAGGTCGGCATACGCCGTGGTGGGGTGGATGCGGGCCAGCAGCGCGTCGCGCTTCTCGGCGGTGCTGCGGCCTCGTCTCACCGCGGTGTCGAGCAGCGCCTGCGTGTGCGCCTTGCCCTTGTCGGCGGCCTCCTGCGTGGTGTCGAGCAGCACCACCGAGAGGCCGGCCTTGGCCGCCACGTGCGCGATGCCGGCACCCATCATGCCGGCGCCGAGCACGCCGAGCTTCGTCACCTTGCGCGCTTCGAAGCCCGCCGGACGCGACGCACCCTTCTTCAGCGCATTGAGCCCGTACCAGAGTGTGCCGATCAGGTTGCGCGACGCCTGCGAGAGGCAGCAGGCCGCGAAGTAGCGGCTCTCCACCACGCTGGCGGCGTCCACGTCGAGCAGGCCGCCTTCGAAGATGGCGCTCATGATGTGCTGCACCGCCGGGTACAGGCCGCGCCCCTTGCCGAAGGCGATGGACGGCACAATGGCCCACAGCTGCGCCATCGCCGGGCTCTTGCTGTCGCCGCCGGGAAAGCGGAACTTCGGCAGGTCCCAGGGCTGCCTGGCCTTCGGGTTGGCGGCGATCCAGTCGCGCGCGGCCTGCATCAGCGCGTCGCGGCTCGGTGCCAGCGCGGTGATGAAGCCGGTGGCCAGCGCTTTCTGCGGCGAGAAGTCGCCGCCCTCGCCGCAGATCTGCAGCGCCGCCTGGATGCCCACGAGGCGCGACAGCCGGACCGTGCCGCCGCCGCCGGGCAGCAGGCCCAGCTTCACCTCGGGCTGGCCGAGCTTCAGGCGCGGCTCATCGAGCACGATGCGGGCGTGGCAGGCGAGAGCCAACTCAAGCCCACCGCCGAGCGCGTGGCCGGCGATGGCGGCCACAACCGGCTTGCCTTGCGTTTCCAACTGACGCAGCACGCGCTTCATCGCCATGCTGGCCTCGAAGGGCTGCTCGGGCGTCGTCCACTTCGACATGCGGTCGATGTCGCCGCCGGCGCAGAAGTCAGCCTTGCCGCTGGTGAGGATCAAGCCCTTCACGCCCGGCTCGGCCAGGCGGGTGAGGGCGGCGGCGATGCCTTCCATCAGCGCATCGATCACCACGTTCATCGGGCGGCCGGGCAGGTCCATCGTGGCGACGAGGATGCCGTCGTCGCCGAGGTGCAGTTGAACAGCCGTCATGGTCACACCCGTTCGATGATGGTGGCGATGCCCATGCCGCCACCCACGCACAGCGTGGCGCAGCCGGTGGCGAGGCCGCGGCGCTCGAGCTCGTCGAGCAGCGTGCCGAGGATGATGCAGCCGGTGGCGCCCAGCGGGTGCCCCATCGCGATGGCGCCGCCGTTGACGTTGACGCGGTCGAGGCTCACGCCGAGATCACGCGCCGTCTTCATCGGCACCACGGCGAAGGCCTCGTTGATCTCCCAGAGGTCGATGTCCGAGGCCTGCATGCCGGCCTGCGCCAGCGCCTTGCGCACGGCCGGCGTGGGGCCGGTGAGCATGATGGTGGGCTCGCTGCCGACAACAGCCGCCGCCCGGATGCGGGCCCGCGGCTTCAGCCCCGCCTGCGCGCCGGCGGCGGCGTGGCCCACGAGCATCAGTGCCGCGCCGTCGACGATGCCGCTGCTGTTGCCGGCGTGGTGCACGTGTGTGATGCGCTCCACCGTGGGGTAGCGGGCCAGCGCGGTGGTGTCGAAGCCCATCGCGCCCATGGCAGCAAAGCTGGGCTCGAGCTTGGCCATCGCCTCGGGCGAGGCGTTCTCGCGGATCGTCTCGTCGCGATCGAGCATCAGCAGCCCGGCCACGTCGTGCACCGGCACCAGGCTCTTCGCGAAGCGGCCCTCGGCCCGCGCCGCCGCCGCGCGGCGGTGCGACTGCAGCGCAAACGCGTCGACATCGGCGCGCGAGAAGCCTTCCATCGTGGCGATGAGATCGGCCCCGATGCCCTGCGGCACGAAGCCCAGCTTGGCGTTGATGCGCGGATCCATGAACCAGGCGCCGCCGTCGCTGCCCATGGGCCAGCGGCTCATGCTCTCCACGCCGCCGGCCACCACCAGCCGCTCGAAGCCGCTGGCCACCTTGGCGGCGGCGAGGTTGATGCTCTCCAGGCCGCTGGCGCAGAAGCGGCTCTGCGTGACGCCGGCGACGCTCTGCGCCCAGTCGGCGTCGAGCACGGCGGTGCGCGCGATGTCGGCGCCCTGCTCGCCCACGGGGGTGACGCAGCCGAGCACCACGTCGTCCACCAGCGCGGTGTCGAGGGCCAGGCGCTGTTGCATCGTGCGCAGCAACGTGGAGAGCAGCCACACCGGCGTGGCCTGGTGCAGGCTGCCGTCCTTCTTGCCTTTGCCACGCGGTGTGCGCACGTGGTCGTAGAGGTAGGCGTCGGGCAGGGCCATGTCGGCCTCCTATCGGCGGGGTGCGGGCTTGGGCGCCTGCGAGGCCAGCGCCTCGCGCACCCGCTGGTTGATGAGGCGCAGCTCCGACAGCGTGGCCTCGATGTGCGCGCGCTTGGTCTCGAGCTCGGCAATGGCCTCGTCGGTGCGCTCGACGACGTAGCGCATCTGCTGCACGCGGCCTTCGCCGTGGTCGCCGTACAGGCCGAGGAAGTGCTTGATCTCGTCGAGGCTGGCGCCGATGGCCTTGCTGCGCAGGATGAGCGCCAGGCGCGCGCGGTCGCGCCGCGTGTAGACGCGCGCCCCGCTCACGCGCCGCGGCGCGAGCAGGCCCTTGTCCTCGTAGAAGCGGATGGTGCGCAGCGTGATGCCGAACTCGGCGCACAGTTCGGTGATGCCGAACAGCTGGCCGCCGCCATCGTCGTGGTGCGCGTCCACCGCCTCCTGCGCCGCGCTGGCGCTGCGGCGGCGGCTGTCGAGCATGTTCAGACCACCCGCTGCAGTTTCAGGGCGACGCTCATGTCGCCGCTGACCTTGAACTTGCCCATCATGAAGCCGGTGGTGGGCTCGAGATCGCCCGTGAGCAGTGCCGACAGGTTCTCCAGCGTGATGGCCACGGTGCAGTCGGCCTCGCGGTCGACGTTGTCCACGGTGTTGGGCACGGCGCGGCCGTCGATCACCGCCACGCCGTCGGCGCCGCAGTCGAACTTCAGCACGGCGTTCAGGCCGCTCGAATCACCGACCTTGGCGCGCAGGGCTTCGGTGCAGGCTTGCAGATCCATCGGGGCATTCCTCGGGGTCACGGAAGATGGCCGGCATCGTAGCCAGCACAGATGCCGCTAGGATGCGTGTAATCACCTAGATGTCATCTGGTTGACGTTAACGTCACCCTTGCGGCCCAATGCGGGGCATGACTGATCGCACGCACTACGCCAGCGTCTTCCGCCCCGGCCTGTTCGACGGCCGCGTCGTCTGGGTCACCGGGGGTGGCAGCGGCATCGGGCGCTGCGTGGCGCACGAACTGGCCTCGCTCGGGGCCACGGTCGTGATCAGCGGCCGCACGCAGGCCAAGCTCGACGCCGTGGCGGCCGAGATCGCACAGGACGGCGGGCGCTGCGACACGGTGGCCTTCGACATCCGCGACGAAGACGCGGTGAAGGTGAACGTCGCCGCCGTCATCGCGAAGCACGGTCCGGTGGGCGGCCTCGTCAACAACGCGGGCGGGCAGTTCCCGGCGCCGCTGCTGACCATCAGCAAGAAGGGCTTCGACGCGGTCGTGGCCAACAACCTGACCGGTGGCTTCCTGATGATGCGCGAACTGTTCAACCAGTGCATGCAGGCGCATGGCGGCGCGGTGGTCAACATGACAGCCGACTTCCGCAACGGCATGCCCGGCATGGGCCACAGCGGTGCGGCGCGCGCCGGCATGAGCAACCTCACGGCCACCGCCGCCTTCGAGTGGGCGCACGCCGGCGTGCGCGTGAACGCGGTGGCGCCGGGCTGGATCGCCAGCTCGGGCATGGACACCTACGGCGGCGCGATGAAGATGATCATCCCGAAGCTGAAGCAGCATGTGCCGCTGCGCCGCATGGGCGTGGAGGCCGAGGTCTCGGCGGCGATCGTCTTCCTGCTGTCGCCGGCGGCGGCCTTCATCACGGGTGTCACGCTGCAGATCGACGGCGCGGCCTCGCTGGGCAGCGACATCTTCCCGCTCGGCAGCACGTCCACCTCGGTGCCTTTCGACGGCTTCCACCGCGCGACCACGCCCGAGGTGCTGAAGTGATGCCACCGCTGGCGTCCCGGCTCGATCCGGCCAGCGCCGCCTTCCAGGCCAACGCCGCGCGCATGGGGGAACGCCTGGCCGAGGTGCAGGCGCTGCAGGCCAAGGTGGTGAGCGAAAGCGAGAGCAAGCGCGCCAAGTTCGAGGCCCGCGGCCAGCTGCTGCCGCGCGAGCGCGTGGCCCGGCTGCTCGACCGCGGCAGCGCCTTCCTCGAGCTCAGTGCGCTCGCCGGCCTGGGCATGCACGATGACGACGGCAAGAAGAGCGTGCAAGGCGGCGGCAGCATCGTCGGCATCGGCACGGTGGCCGGCAAGCGCGTGCTGGTGAGCGCCAGCGACAGTGCCGTCAAGGGCGGCACCATCGCGCCGATGGGCCTGAAGAAGGCGCTGCGCGCGCAGGCGCTGGCGCTGGAGAACAAGCTGCCGCTGGTGGCATTGGTGGAAAGCGGCGGCGCCAACCTGATGTACCAGGCCGAGATCTTCGTCGACGGCGGCCGCACCTTCGCCAACCAGGCGCGCCTCTCGGCCGCCGGCATCCCGCAGATCGCGGTGGTGCACGGCTCGTCCACCGCGGGTGGTGCCTACCTGCCGGGCCTGAGCGACTACGTGGTGCTGGTTCGCGGCCGCAGCAGCATCTACCTGGCCGGCCCGCCGCTGGTGAAGGCCGCCATCGGCGAAGACGCCGACGATGAGGCGCTCGGCGGCGCCGAGATGCACGCCAGCGTCACGGGTCTGGGCGAGTACCTGGCCGAGGACGACGCCCACGCCATCGCGATGGCGCGCGAGCTGCTGGCCACGCTGCCGTGGGACGTGGTGGCCGAGCGCGCGCCCGCGCCGCCGCCGCGCTACAGCGGCGACGAGCTGCTGGGCGTGGTGCCCGCCGACGAGCGCGAGCCCTACGACGTGCGCGAGGTGATCGCGCGCGTGGTGGACGGCTCGGCCTTCCTCGAGTTCAAGGCCGGCTACGCGGCCGACACGGTCTGCGGCCATGCCCGCATCGAAGGCCACGCCGTGGGCCTGATCGGCAACAACGGCCCCATTCAGCCGCAGGGCAGCACGAAGGCCGCGCAGTTCATCCAGCTGTGCGACCAGGCCGGTATGCCGCTCGTCTTCCTGCAGAACACCACCGGCTACATGGTGGGCACGGCGGCCGAGCAGGCCGGCGCCATCAAGCACGGCAGCAAGATGATCCAGGCGGTGGCCAACGCCCGTGTGCCCAAGTTCACCATCGTGCTCGGCGGCAGCTTCGGCGCCGGCAACTACGGCATGTGCGGCCGCGGCTTCGACCCGCGCTTCATCTTCGCCTGGCCGAGCGCGCGCACCGCGGTGATGGGCGGCGCACAGGCGGCGATGGTGATGGACATCGTCAACCGCGCGAAGCTGCAGAAGATGGGCCTGCCGGCCAACGACGAGGCGCTGGCGGCCATGAGCGACGGCCTGCGCCGGCGGCTGGATGCCGAAAGCCACGTGCTCTTCGGCACCGCGCGCCTGTGGGACGACGGGATCATCGACCCGCGCGACACCCGCCGCGTGCTGGCGCTGTGCCTGGACCTCGCGGCCGAGGCCGCGGCACGCGTGCTGCGACCCAACACCTTCGGCGTCGCCCGCCTGTAGAACAACGATTCCCACGGAGACACCCCTTGAAGTTCACCCCCGAACACCGCGCGCTCGAAGACACCGTCGTCAAGTTCTGCGACAAGGAGCTCAACCCCCACATCCCGGAGTGGGAGGCGAAGGGCCAGTTCCCGGCGCACGAGGTGTTCAAGAAGCTCGGCAACCTGGGCCTGCTGGGCCTGAAGTACCCCGAGGAATACGGCGGCGCGGGCCTGGACTTCTCCTACAGCATGGTCATGGCCGAGGCCCTGGGCCAGTGCAACTGCGGCGGCGTGCCGATGGCCATCGGCGTGCACACCGACATGGCCACGCCGGCGCTGGCGCGCTTCGGCAGTGACGATCTGCGCAAGGAGTGGCTCGTGCCCACCATCGCCGGCGACGTGGTGGCGTGTCTCGGCGTCAGCGAGCCCGGCGGCGGCAGCGACGTCGCCGCGCTCAAGACGACGGCGCGCAAGGAAGGCGACGACTACGTCATCAACGGCACCAAGATGTGGATCACGAACGGGCTGCAAGCGGATTGGTGCTGCCTGCTCGCCAACACCTCCGACGGCCCGGCGCACAAGAACAAGAGCCTGATCGTCGTGCCGATGGACGCGCCCGGCATCACGCGCCAGAAGATCCACAAGATCGGCATGCACAGCTCCGACACCGCGCAGCTGTTCTTCGACAACGTGCGCGTGCCGCGCCGCAACCTCATCGGGCAGGAAGGCCTGGGCTTCACCTTCCAGATGCTGCAGTTCCAGGAAGAGCGCCTGTGGGGCGCCGCCGGCAGCCTGCGCAGCCTGGACCGGCTGATCGACCAGACCATCGCCTACACGCGCGAACGCAAGGCCTTCGGCAAGAGCATCCTCGACAACCAGGTCGTGCACTTCCGGCTGGCGGAGCTGCGCACCGAGGTGGAGGCCCTGCGCGCGTTGACCTACCGCGCCGTCGAGGCCTACATCGGCGGCAAGGACGTCACCAAGCTCGCCAGCATGGCCAAGCTCAAGTGCGGCCGCCTCAGCCGAGAGGTGACGGACAGCTGCCTGCAGTACTGGGGCGGCATGGGCTTCACCGCCGACAACCCCATCAGCCAGGCCTACCGCGACAGCCGCCTCATCAGCATCGGCGGCGGTGCCGACGAGATCATGCTGGGCATCATCTGCAAGCTCGAAGGCACGCTGCCGGGCAAGGCCTCATGAGCATCGAGCTGGCCGAGTTCACGACGCTGGCGCTGCGGCGCCAGGGCGGCGTGCTGCACGTGACGCTCAACCGCCCGGCACAGCGCAACGCGATGTCGCTGGCCATGGTGCGCGAGCTGCGCGTGGTGCTCGCGCAGGCCGAAATGAAGGGCGAGGTGCGCGTGATCGTGCTGCGTGGCGCGGGCGGGCACTTCTGCGCCGGTGCCGACGTGGGTGATCTCGCCTCGGCACGCGCCCGCCTCGCCGAGAACCCGGGCGCCATCGAAGAGACCAACGCCGCCTTCGGCGAGCTGTGCGGCGCCTACGCAGCCACAGGGCTGGCGGTGGTGGCGGTGGTGGAGGGCGCTTGCATGGGCGGCGGCTTCGGCCTGGCCTGCGTGGCCGATGTGACGCTGGCCGCGCCGAGCGCCAGCTTCAAGCTGCCCGAAACGCGGCTGGGCCTGGTGCCGGCGCAGATCGCGCCCTTCCTCGTCGAACGCCTGGGCGTGGCCGAGGCACGAAGGCTGGCTGTCACCGGCGCCACGCTCGATGCCGCCACGGCGCTGCAGCTGCGGCTGGTGCATAGCGTCGGTGACATTGATTCGCTGCTGGCGGCCACGCTGGCCGACATCCGTGCCTGCGCGCCGGGCGCCATCGCGGCCACCAAGGCGCTGATGGCGAAAGCGCGGCTGCAGAGCCCGGCGTCGCTGGTGGCCGAGGCCGCGGCGATGTTCTCGCGCGCCGCATTGGGCGCCGAAGGGCAGGAGGGCACGATGGCTTTCCTGCAGAAGCGCAAGCCGTCGTGGGCGGTCGACACATGAGCTTCCGCACCATCCTCATCGCCAACCGTGGCGAGATCGCCTGCCGCGTCATCCGCACGGCGCACCGGCTGGGCTACCGCACGGTGGCCGTGTACAGCGATGCCGACGAGGGTGCGCCGCACGTGCGGCAGGCCGATGCCGCGGTGCGCATCGGGCCTGGGCCGGCGGCCGAGTCGTACCTGGCCATGGAGACGCTGATCGCCGCTGCGCGCGCCAGCGGTGCCGATGCGGTGCACCCGGGCTACGGCTTCCTCTCCGAACGCGCCGACTTCGCCGAGGCCTGCGCCGCCGCCGGCCTGGTGTTCATCGGCCCGCCGCCCGCAGCCATCCGCGCGATGGGTGGCAAGGCCGAGGCGAAGCGGCTGATGCTCGCCGCCGGCGTGCCCTGCGCGCCGGGCTACCTGGGCGCCGAACAGGACGACGCCACGCTCCGGGCCGAGGCCGAGCGGCTGGGCCTGCCGCTGCTCGTCAAGGCCGTGGCCGGTGGTGGCGGCCGCGGCATGCGCCTGG
>VYLG01000211.1_pt1 | contig 13221 bp, 12 predicted proteins | sample 5114351 | NCBI WGS metagenome assembly VYLG01 (sample SAMN12291798, study PRJNA351875) | freshwater metagenome | isolation source: freshwater lake | place: USA: Michigan, Kent Lake | collected 2013-08-15
AGGGTGATGCAAGGGTTTTAAGAGATTCTAGCAGATTTAAGTGCATTTGGGAAGCTCTCAATCAAGCTAAAAGCCCTTTCCTGTAAGGTTTTTACCATTATTCAGCAAACCCTACTTATATGTAGAATGGGAATCCGTGCCTGCCTGCGAACCCTCTTTTTTCAGGTCAGATAAGCGTCAAGAAAATAAAAACCTGATAACCGGTCCCTAACTACCTATAAGCTTTTCATCCAATCACTAATCAACCGGTTAACCTCTGTGGGAATTTCATCGTGGGGACAATGACCAGCAGTGAGATAATATTCTGTCAGAGAAGGATAGTATTGACGGAATTTGGCCCCGCGTTCCCTAGTATTCATCCAAGGGTCCCCTTCACCCCATAACATCAACAGGGGACAACTTAACTTTTGCAGGAGAATATCCACATTTTCCCCCCGGGGAGATTTAAACACAGAAGCAAAAACTTTGGCTGCTCCCGCATCCAGGGAAGGACGACGGATATCTTCTATTAACTGCTCGGTAATGGCACTGCGATCGAGATATACTTTCTCTAGGGTTTTGCGGATAGTTTTTGGTTGACGGGTATAGAGAAATAAGAGATAACTGGCCCAGGGTTGCAGCAGCATCGATCGCAGTAATTTTTGTGCTAAATTAGGCTGACGATTGCTTTCTGTATCGCTAAAGGGACCGGCGCTATTGAGGAGAATTAATCCCCGAACATTCTCGGAATGATTAGCAGCCACACAGAGAGAAGCGTAACCCCCCAGAGAATTACCCGCTAAAACCGTCGGTTGGCCCACAACTTCCTTGATAAAATCATTTAATTGTTGCTGCCAAAGATTGCCACTATAGACAATATCCGGTTTAGCTGATCTACCAAATCCTAACAGATCGATCGCCCATACCTCCCATTCTGAGGCTAAACCTTGCACATTTTTTCGCCAATGGTCGGTAGAAGCACCAAAACCGTGGACTAATAGTAAAGGGGGTTTTCCCGTGACTCTAGTACCCGCTTGCACATAGTGTATCGAATGTCCTTGCCATTGCCAATTTTGCTTTATCGTCAGAGCAGCTGTATTCATCGGCTGTTTTGTTAAGTAATGTGAATAATTCTTAGTCTAACCGATTGGGAAACTGGAGACAAAGCTAGAGATTTTTGACCAAACCTCTTGACTGAAAACGGGACTTGACATATACTTATATATATAATGGGAATCCGTGCCTGCCTGCGAACCCTTCATTTTTGGGCAAATAACCCTAAAAAACACTCTTACAAAAAAATCTTGAGCGAACCCATAACCCAGAGAATTACTCCTGAATCACTGGGACAGTTTTTTCCTAATTCCGATAATAGCTATGAAGATTTTGACGATTTTACGGGGATTAATCGACGAAAATCCCTTAAGTCAGGCGGATATAGAAGATTTACTAGAGATCGAATCCTTAAATTTTAGGGAGACTAACCCTCTCATCCTACAGGAAAGGGCGGAACTATTAACGATTCTCTGGCCGCGAGTCTGGCAAAAATGTCAGGAGTTAGGGATAAATCAGCCAAATCAGATTTTGATCAGCTGTTGGCGCTTCTGGATTCCCTGGGCGCTACAGCTACGCAACCACGCAAAACCGTTGATTCAAGGCATTTTGGCCCCCCAAGGCACGGGGAAGACCACTTTAACATCCATAATGTCGATTATTTTAGCCTATTTTGATTTAAAAGTAAATAATCTCTCTTTAGATGATATTTATAAGACCTATAATGAGCGAATAAAATTGCGTCAAAAGGATAAAAGATTGCGCTGGCGTGGTCCACCGGGTACTCATGATATAGAATTAGGAATTAAAGTTTTAGAACAGGTTTGTCAGCAAGAAAGTCCGATTTTAATCCCGCGTTTTGACAAGTCCCTGCATCGAGGACAAGGAGATAGAATTGCACCGGAACAAGTGGAACGAGTTGATATTCTTTTTTTCGAGGGTTGGTTTGTGGGCATGAATCCAGTAGAGGAAACAGTCTTTGATCATGCCCCCGATCCGATTAATAGCGAAGAAGACCGACAATTCGCCAGGGATAATAATCAAAAATTGCGAGAATATCTACCCCTCTGGTCAAAAATCGATCGCTTACTGATTCTTTATCCCCTTGACTACCGTTACAGTTTACAATGGCGACAGGCAGCCGAAGCAAAAGGAGGTATGAACCCATCAGAAATCGAGGAATTTGTCAAGTATTTTTGGAAAAGTTTACATCCGCAATTATTTCTCCCACCCCTGCTCAAACAAGCGCATCTAGTGGTAGAAATTAATCGGGATCATAGTCTGGGAAAAATCAGTAATCAGTGAAAAGAAAGCTCCGAACTTGTCACTTAACACTATTGACTGAAAACTCACATCTGATAACTGGTAACTGATAACTGATAACTGATAAAGCTTATGATTGAAGTGGAACATCTGAGTAAAATTTATGGTTCTACCGCGGCAATCAGTGACGTGGATTTTACCGTAGAAAAAGGAGAAATACTCGGTTTTTTGGGACCAAATGGAGCGGGAAAAACCACAACTATGAGGATTTTATCCGGTTATATTCCTGCCACAACAGGAACAGCAAGGATAGCAGGATACGATGTACATCAACAATCCTTAGAAGTGCGTCGTCGCATTGGTTATCTTCCCGAAAATCCCCCCTTGTATCCAGAGATGACCGTAGAAAGTTTTCTGGATTTTGTCGCACGGATTAAAGGCATCTCATCGGGGGATAGAAAAGCGCGGGTAGATTTAGTTTTAAGCAAATGTCAGTTACTAGAAAAAAGAAAAGTTATTATCCGCAAGTTGTCCAAGGGTTATAAACAGCGTGTGGGAATTGCCCAAGCGATCATACACGATCCACCAGTAATTATTTTAGATGAACCGACAGTAGGATTGGATCCGAAACAGATTATTGAGGTGAGAAATCTGATTAAAAGTTTAGCGGGAGAACATACAATTATTCTCTCCACTCATATTTTGCCAGAAGTGAGTATTACCTGCGATCGAGCGACAATTATTAATCGGGGTCGTATCGTGGCCAATAATATTACTACCGCTACCCCTGCCAGTTCCAGTTATGAAATTGAGATCGAGGGTGATAGGGATTCCCTGCTAGAAATCCTTCAACAACTGCCGCAAGTCGAGCAAGCAGCAAAAGTCGGCGATAACCTGCTCAAAATTGTTGGTCAAGTGGGAACAAACTTAGGGGCAGAACTTGCTAGAATAGTTGTCAACAATGGTTATAACTTATTAGAAATGCGTCGCACCCGTAAAACCCTAGAAGATATCTTTCTGGAAGTAATCGGCAGCGGGGAAAATAACCACCAGGAGGAGAGGCATGATCAATAATATCTGGGCGATTTTTCGCAAGGAATTTCAAAGCTATTTTACGGCTGCCAATGCCTATATCATTATGGGGATATTTTGGTTAGTAGCAGGATTTTTCTTTAACTCCCTTCTCTACGGCATTATTCTCGATATTAGTATCCAGGAACAATCGGGATTTCTGGTAGCCAGAGATGTGGTATCTGAATTTATGACCACTTTCATCGGCATGATTTTATCCTCTTTATTGTTGGTAATTTTGCCAGCCCTGTCTATGGGATTATACGCAGAGGAAAAAAAACAGGGAACCCTAGAACTTTTAGCCACTTCCCCCCTGACTAATTGGAGTATAGCGATCGGTAAATTATTGGGAGTGTTGGCCTTTTTTACCGTGATGATTACCCCCCTGTGGATTTACGAAATAGTAGTTTTTAGTGCCGCAGTTCCCCCGGTGAATATAGCCAGTATTTTACTAGCTCATCTAGGATTAATTTTACTAGCAGCGGCCATCCTAGCCCTTGGGATGTTTATCTCATCCCTCACCAATAGTTCTATCCTTGCTTACATCATCACCTTTATCACCATCTTATTTATCTGGATACTGGATGTCATTGCTAACAATGCCGAAACCTTCTTTCGAGATCGCATTGGAGGAGAAGTGGGAGAACAGATCGGATTTTTCCTGAAAGAATTGCTCTCCCATCTATCTTGGTATCAACCCTTTAACAATTTCGTGCGGGGAATTTTTGACAGTAGTAGTTTAGTCATCTTCCTCAGTTATATTCTGCTGGGAATCTTCCTAACTACTCAAGCGATCGAAGCGGACCGTTATCAAAGAAACTAACTATGAGATACTGGCAAAAATACAGTAAATTTCTCTATATACCCGCCCTCTTTCTGGGTAGTGCCGGCTTAACAGTAGGGTTAATCTCCGGTCAATGGTCATCCCTCTCTCTGGGGTTATTAATTGCTGGGGCTATTTTGTTTCTAGGGTGGCTGTTGTTATTAGTAATCACTTCCAAAGAATTTTGGCAAAAAAGAAGTACCCGCACCGGCACTCAAACCCTCATTACTACTATTATTGTCCTCAGCGTTATCGGTTTAATTAACTTTCTCGCCCTCCGTTATCCCTATCGAGTTGATTTAACCGAAAACCAAATCTTTAGTTTATCCCCCCAAACCGAAAGACTATTAACCAATCTGTCAAAACCAGTCAAAGTCTGGATTTTTTCAACCCGGGGAATCAGTGCCAACGAAGAGGAACTTTTAGCCAATTATCAACGCAAAAATCCTCAATTTCAGTACGAGATAGTTAACCCGGAGAAAAAACCCAATATTGTCCAGGAATTTAAAAAACTAGCTGATGATAATCTGTCCAGAGTCTATCTTCAGTATGGTGACAAAAAACAACCCCTGAAAACTATTAGTGAACAGGAAAGTCTCACGGAAGCGAAACTGAGTAACGCCATTGAAACCGCTAAAACTAATCGCACTTTAACCGCTTATTTTCTGCAAGGTCATGGAGAAAATGCCATCAAAGAACCTCAAGGAGGTTTAGGACAAGCAGTCAATAGTTTAGAAGCAAAAGGTTATCAAGTAGAACCACTTAATCTAGTGGAACGTTCCACCATTCCCAATAATGCCGATGTCATTATTATTGCCAGTCCCAAAAGAAAAATATTTCCCCAAGAAGTCACCGCTTTAAAAAACTATCTTGAGCAAGGGGGCAAAATTTTATTACTGATTGACCCCCAAACCGAAACCGGATTAGAACCCTTATTAACCCCTTGGGGTGTGAAACTAGATAATCGGATTATTATTGATGCTTCCGGTGCTGGGGAAATTATCGGTTTAGGTCCGGCTAGTCCCATTATTACCAATTACGGTAATCATCCCATTACTCGCGATTTTGCCAACGGTATTTCTATCTTTCCCTTTGCTCGTCCCATCGCTACCGTTCCCGTCGAAGGAATTGAAGCCGTATCTTTAATGATTACTAATGATAAAATGTGGGCTGAGAGTGATTTAAATGATCAGAATCTCCAGTTTAACCCTGAAAAAGATTTAGCTGGCCCTTTTGATCTAGGAGTTGCTCTGACGGGAAAAAAAGGTAAATTAATCGTGATTGGTAATGCCAGCTTTGCCAGCGATGGACTATTTGAACAACAGTTAAACGGAGATATATTTTTAAATTCTGTGCAGTGGTTAGCCAGTGGTGAAACAGCCACCTTATCTATCCGGGCCAAGGAACCAGAAAATAGAAGAATTAATTTAAATCCCCTGCAAGCTAACGCTATTTTTTGGATAGGGATGGTAGTGATGCCTTTAGTGGGATTTACCCTAGCCGGATTGACTTGGTGGCAACGTCGTTAATCGAGTTAGAATCTAGAAAGATCATCTCTCTTATTCCCCCTAACTGCCATGACCACAACCCAAACTATCCCCCAATTGTTGACTTTTGATGACTATATCAATCAATATCCCGATGATGGACAACAATACCAATTAATCGCAGGAAAATTATTGGCCATGATGCGACCGATCGGAAAACATGAAGAAATTGGCGGATTTGTTTCTGGAACCCTATTCTTAGAGATAAATCGGCAGCAATTGCCCTATTTTATCCCCAATACTGCCGCAGTAAAACCCCTTCGCCCCCATACAGGTTATCTACCCGATATTATTGTCTTAGACAGAGAAAATCTAGTTAATGATCCCTATTGGGAAACCGCTTCCTCAATTTCTCTGGCAACATCAGCTAAATTAATTATTGAAATTGTCAGTTCCAATTGGCGAGATGATTATCTGAAAAAATTCGACGACTACGAACAATTAGGAATTGCTGAATATTGGATTATCGATTATTTAGCTAAAGGTTCGGCCCGATATATCGGCAGCCCCAAAGAACCCACCATTTCTATCTATCAATTAATCGATGGAGAATATCAAGGTAATTTATTTAAACAGGATCAACGTCTTATTTCAGGAGTTTTTCCAGAGTTAAACCTCACTGCTAATCAAATTTTTCGTGCTAGAGCTTAAAGAAAAACCCGTATTTTTAGATTAGACTTATTCTAAAAATCAAAAATTGTCCTGAGAGTCAGGAGTCAGAAGCTTATAATAGAAAATAACTCAAGATCGGAGAAATCAATCTAATGTTTGCCACAATAGAAGATAAACAAGCCCTTTCCCTCGAAGTATTTCTTGCCCTTCCAGAAACTAAGCCTGCTAGGGAATATTATCAGGGAATTGTCACTCAAAAACCTATGCCTAAAGGAAAACACAGCATCTTACAATTTGAGTTAGCCTCTGCCATTAATCAACAGACTAAACCTCAAAAATTAGCTTATGCTCTACCTGAATTGCGTTGTACTTTTGCAGAACGTTCAATTGTACCAGATATTGCGGCGATTCGTTGGGAGAATTTGCCAAGAGATATAGATGGAGAAATGGCCGATCAATTTTTACGTTATCCCGATTGGATTATTGAAATTATGTCTCCCGAACAATCTGTTACCTTAGGGATGGAAAAGATTATTTTCTGTTTACAACAAGGAACAGAATTAGGTTGGTTGATTGATCCTTCAGCAAAGTCAGTCACCGTTTTTCAAACAGGATTACCGAAAGTACATATTGCAACTGAAGGAAATAATGAGCCTTTAGCAGTGATTAAAGGTTTAGAACGTTGGTCAATATCAGCAGTGGATATTTTTGCTTGGCTAAAGGTTTAATTTGTTCTGTCAGCATCGTTTGGTTTATCAGTTTATTCCAGAAGAGTAAAGTTATCAAAGTTATAGGGATGTGGACTCATTATGAATAACCCCTCTTATTTATTTTACACTGGTAGCATTAATGATTGATTTGGATTGTAAAAATTAGGAACATGAAAAGCCTATGGTATAAGACTTTTGCCTTCCGCAAAGCGGTATAAATACCCTCAAGATAACATAAGAATATGATATAAAGCCCCTACTCAATTGACTGAATGAAGGGGCATTGATGGTATTTTTAGAAGCAATTTAGCCGACTTTTGTGGTTTCTTTTTCTGATGGTTTGGATGATTTTATTTGGCGCTTGAGGGTTGAGGCTGCGCCGAGTGTGCCGAGGGCAAGGAGGCTTAGGATTGAGGTCGGTTCGGGTACGGCTTGAGGACTAAGACTAAAATTAGCCGAAGTAACCGATGTCGTAACCTGAGTTCCGTCTGTTAGATCTACTACTATTAGCGCGCTAGATAGCAATTGGAAGTTGACAAGGCTGCCGAAGTCGATAGAAGTGCTTGGTGACGAAGATATGAAACCAATATTTGTGTACCGAAATCTGTAAATATAGCAATATCCTCCGTATGGCGGAAATGCGAAGGGGTTGTACTCAGGAACCCATATTCCCCCCTTCAACTGACAGCCGCCTTCCGTTAGAATATCATCAGGATCAGGAGGACGAATAGGGTTGTCAGGAGAACGAGGAGGAGGGTCAAATATTAGTCCGCTGTATCCTATTTCAGCTCGGAATGGAGTACCCGCACGAGGTATTACCGGATCGATCGCTCGTATGTAACTTTCCGTAATTTCCGAGGGAAGAGGTTGACCAGAGGAATCAGAAAACTGCACACCGCCAGATGTCAAAGCAACTCCTCCAGGAAGAAACAGGTCGTCTATGTTGAAACTTGGTAGCTCACCAATTCCACTAAAACTTCCTCCAGATAGAAAAGGCAAGGAAGAAGATCCTAAATTTCCTGAAAAAGATAGAGTACTAGGAGCAACAGATCCAAAAGTACTGTAGTCCCAAACACCAACTGGTACTGTCACTGACCCAGGAGACAGAGAACTATCAAAAAGCCAATAGCCATTTTGCCCAAATCCACTGGTTACTCCAGGGATATCAGGTATACCATAACTATAAAGTACATCCCAAGATGGTCCATTAGTAATGTTAAACCCTGAAAATTGAGGTTGAGATATTACTGGGTATGGTATCTCATTGACTTGAATTATCCCATCACTATTTAAGTCGTCCCAGTTCAAGGTAAAGCCTGATACTCCTTGGATTAATGAAGTTGCAGAAAGAATGCTGGCATTGCTCTTTCCTGCGCTCAGGAACAATGTTAACGTTCCTATAATAATCGAGAAAATGGAATTTACTTTTCTATTCATGGCTTTTTTCAACTTTAAAGGCGATTCGACTACAATACATACTACCCCCCCCCAATGCAGTATCAAAAGCTACAATTTAATAAATCTTTATATTCTTCTCCCTCATGGCTTACGCTGGTATCTGCACTACTTCCTTGTCAGCATCAGGATTTTCAGTGATTTGGGGATTTTCAGGATGGGTGATGGGTGTGGTGGCGTACGCTTGTGCTAATCTCCTTGATTTCCTCGAATCAAATAGTCAAAATTAAAGTGTTAGGCTACAGGCTACAATTGAGTGATTGAGAGTTTTCAACATAAAGGACTGAAACGGTTTTACGAAAGAGGAGAACGCAGGGGATTAAACCCCAACATGATCCCCAAAATCGAGGAAATTCTCTCAATTTTGTCGGCAGCGGAAAGTGTAGAGGAGGCTAATATCCCTGGTTACAGATTACACCCCTGACGGGAGAGTTAAAAGGTTTTTGGAGCGTCCGTGTTACAGGTAACTGGCGCATTGTCTTCCGATTTGAAGATGGAAACGCTCTCGACATTGACCTTGTAGATTATCATTGAGGGAAAAAACATGATGACCCTGAAAAATCCCGTACATCCGGGCAGAATTGTCAAAAGTTCGATTGAAGAGCTTGAATTGACCGTTACGGCTGCGGCAAAAATGCTGAACGTGTCACGCTCTAGACTATCTAACCTAATCAATGGCAAGGCGGGGATTTCCCCAGAAATGGCTGTGCGTTTGTCAAAGACAATCGGTAGTACCCCTGCTTTCTGGCTGCGCCTCCAGATGAATTACGATCTTGCTGAGGTTAAAAAACAGGAAGATAGAATTATTGTGAATCCGATTGGGTTACAACACCAAACAACATTGGGTTAGTGCGATCTCGAAGAGATCCGCCTTCGACGGTGCGCTGCTTCAGTTGGCAGAGCAGATAGAATCAGAAGAATTAAGCCTAAACAGTAGCTATCTTCCATTGTAGGGAAAAGGGCAAAGGTTTAAGAGAAAATTATCATCTTCCCCTTTCCGAATTCTGCAAGCAGTCTATTAATTACTATTTTCTTCAGGAGGAGAAGGTGATAAAACTGGAGGAGCGATCGGTTCAATTTTATCCTCATTAACCGGGGGATTAATCACCTCTGGAACAGGAGAAGGAGAAGGAGAAGGAGAAGGAGAAGGAGAAGGGGAAGGAGAAGGAAGGGGAGAAACTTGAGGACTTGGCTCCGTTTCAGGAAGGGGAACAGGAATAGGAATTACTTCTTCTGGGGTGGGACTAGGAGTTAATTCTGGAGTCGCTTCTGGAGTAGGAATTACCTCTGGGGTAGGAGTCGGGGATGGGGTAGGAGTCGGGGAATAAATGGGAGTCCGTTGACGAGAAGGTCGTCGGATAGGGGGAAAATCTTGGGAGGGAGGAGGAATGATTTCAGGACTAGGAGAAGGTTCAGGGGTTGGTGATGGTTTAATTTCCTCATTTTTGGGTAAAAGAGCCATAAATCCCCGATATCCTAGGGCAAAAGCCCCAATTGTCACCGCAAAAATCAAAAAAATTGACAGCCAAGGATTCTTTTTTTCCCCAGAATTGGGTTTAATAACCACAGTGGGGGAGACGGTTGGTTTTGGGGGTGTAGAGGACTTTAATCGGGGACTATGGGGAGAAACCGCGATAGTCGGTTGGGTGGACAAATCGGGGGACATTTCTCCTAAAGCTGCCAACATTTCCTTAGCAGTAGCAAACCGATCCCGGGGATGAAAACGGATCGCTCGATCGATTACCATAGCTAAATTAGGATTAACATTTTCTGCCTCCTGTCGCCAGAGAATTTCCCCTGTACGCGAGTCAGTTTCTAGATATTGGGGAGTTTTTCCCGTTAATAAAAAAATCGCCGTTAAGCCTAGGCTGTAAAGGTCACTAGAAAAGACTGGTCTCCCGGCAGCCTGTTCCGAAGCCATATAACCGGGCGTGCCAAGGGCGATCGAATAGGCACTTTTTCCCGTAGGATCGAGTAAGGTGGCGACTGCTTCTTTCATTACCCCAAAATCGATTAAAACGGGCAAATTATCACTATTTCTTAAGATAATATTATCGGGTTTCACATCCCGGTGAATAATGCGGCGACTGTGAATAAAATCAAGAACAGGCAGTAAATTATCTAAAATCGTCCGCACTGCTGAGGAGGATAAATTTCCCTGTCGTTGCTGTTTTTGGGTTAGTGTCTCCCCTTCAATCCATTCCTGCACCAGATAGAAATGATTATCTTGGGCAAAATAACCGTATAAACGGGGTATTTGGCGATTTTGCTCCCCCAATTCCTCTAAAACGCTTGCTTCTTTCTGAAAACGTTCTTTTAACCATTCTGGCATCTCCTCACTTTGAATAGCTGGCTGCAATTTTTTAATCACACAGCGCCGTTGAGAAGGCATATTCGTATCGATAGCGATATAAGTTTCCCCAAATCCCCCCCTAGCAAGGGTACTAACAATTTGGTAGCGATTGTTTAAAAGCACTAGATTCATTACCCTGAGAGTGCAAGCGTGGTCATAAATTGTTCCTAGACTAACATTCTTTTGTTAAGGAAAAAGTCAAGGGAAAAACTAGAGTCAAGTCTAAGGAATCCAGCGACGGATTTTCGTCCACAAAGGTGCATTATCTTGACTACTCATCTCCTGAAAACTTTGATAACAATCGTAGGCGCGATTAAGATGGGCAGTGATTTCTGTAGCATTGGGATGAGAATTGCGATCGGGATGCCAATAACACAAGAGAGTTTTATAATTATTTTCAATATGGCTAGTCTTGCTCAAAGGAGTAATCCCCAAAACTCGCCACCAAACGGGATTAGCCGACTCCATAATCATCACGGCCAAGAAACGGGGCGAAGGATAGAGAATTTGGGCGATTAATGACCAATCTGCCCCATAAAACAGCCGATAAACCGCTTTAACCCGCTCTTTTCCCAACTGTTGACAAGCTTGTAGATGCCATTGACGAAAATCCCTCCGCATCTGCTGATGAGTTCGCAAATCTCGCTGGGCAAATCTGCCCTCAGCTAGTTTATTAGCCCCAATAGTGTTAAAGTTACCATTAGCGATCGCTTTTATGTCCCAGTAAAGATGATAAAAAGGATCTTGACCCAAGGCCAGACTTTCCAGAATTTCCTTAGCGTAACCTCTAGCCGGATTTAATTGCAATAATTCCCGTAATTCCCGACAAAACTGCTCATTTTCAGGCATACTGCACCATTGCCAATAGTTAATATCTGGTTTTGCCAGAGACTGCTGATAGAAACTGCGCCAGACTTGCGGAACAGTACAGGCGATCGGGGTAGCCAAGGGAGTAGCCAAGGGACAAAATTGACCCTTTAAAGAGCTTTCAGGAGCATCTTCCAGCAAACAAGCAAGATGATAGGCAGGATGACTACGGGGCGTTTTTTGGGGGCTAATAAACCAAAAAGCCGTTAAAATGACAATTAAGTACAAGAGTAGAGAAAGAATTTGCTCCGTCATCGCAACTTTTAGTTAGTCTGCTCAGTTACCCGAAGAATTATAATTGGTGCTATGGTCGCTGAAAAGTTCTTTGTATCTCAGCTGATTGTCAGGAATCTGCCTAAAGGAGTTTGTTTGCAGTAGGTTAATCTGGCTAACAGGCTTCTGGGGGTCATATACGGAAAAGTTCGCTGCAATTCCGCTAAAACGGGGTGATATGCCGAAAGTTTCCACATATCCTTACTCTGGTTATTCGGAAAGTTTCTGTATAATTAATAGTTAGGCCGCTAAACTAGGCGTAAAGTGCTACATAACTGTGTAAAATTGATATACCAATAATTAAATATCAACAGGAAAAGAATGTATGGATATAGGATATTACTTGTTTAGTTTTGTCTTTTTTATTGCACCATTAGTACTGATGTCATTAGATGCAAACCAATTAATAGCTTTATTAGATATCGCTAATTTTTCTCTGAAAATTAAAGATTTTTTCCTATTAGAAGTTCCTGACAAATCTATTTTGTCATACCTTATAACAGTAACTATAACAGTAACTGGGATTATCTTTGGCAACACAATCCTCAATCAAGGAAAGTTTTATAATCAAATTAGGGAACTTAAAAAAATATTATATTCTTTGATTGACATTCAAGGAGCTTTTATTCATTCAATCAATGAATCATTAATCACAATTAGAAATTTACTGCGTGAAATTCACCCAATCATTTCGGGACAAGAATGTGCAACAACAGAAAGAGAAAAAAATTTGGTTAGGAATTTTTGGTCTAACCTAGCCTTTCTCAAGCGGATAATTAAGAAGCTTCAGGAAGATGACTTATATAATAAATTATTGGTGGATCGAAAATCGCTGAAAGCAGAAACGAGTATTATTGTTGAAAACTATTTTAGTAAATTGCGATTACTTTTAATTGATTTAGAGACTTTAGTTCTATCGAATTTTCCAGATTCTAGCAAGGAAGTGGACTTCAAATGGAGAAATATAGATTTAGTATATCAGTTTCTGGATGGAGCCATTACACAATTTGCTGTATTAGCTTGCATGGCTGAAATGTGCAGCATTGTATTACTTGGATATGAGAAAAATAAGGAAATTCTTGTAAAAAAATTCTTTGAATTAAGGCTCTTCGTTACCCTTTATGCTAAATCAACAGACAAGATGCCAAGACAACATACTTCTAACCCAAAAATTCCGAAAGTTTCTAAAGCCATAGGCTCTCCGTTTTATTAGTT
>VYLG01000558.1_pt1 | contig 13138 bp, 10 predicted proteins | sample 5114351 | NCBI WGS metagenome assembly VYLG01 (sample SAMN12291798, study PRJNA351875) | freshwater metagenome | isolation source: freshwater lake | place: USA: Michigan, Kent Lake | collected 2013-08-15
AGCAAGATTCAGTTAATTCGTCGTTCTAACGGTTTAATTGTTTCTCACTAACTCATATAAAGCCGCCCTCCGCTATCGCTAAAGGGCGGGGTTTCAGACCCAGTTTTTCGATGAGAGCTTACAAGATGCACTCTTGTTCTCCATCGAGCTTCTTCAAGCTGAAGGACCAATGCTCGGACGGCCCTATGTTGATACCGTCAAAGGGAGTAAGTACCCGAACCTGAAAGAACTTCGGGTACAGCACAGGGGGGAGCCGTGGCGGGTGCTCTTTGCCTTCGACCCAAAACGAAGAGCGATTATCTTGCTTGGAGGGAATAAGACAGGAAGCGGTTCCAACTGGTACAAGGAAAATATCCGTATCGCCGACAAGAGGTTTGAAGAACACCTACGCAGCATGAAGGAGGAGGGGAAATGATTAGTCACGAGGAGAAAATGGCTTCGCTGTCCCCGGAAAGGAGGGCACGCATACAAGCACGCGCCGAGGAGACTCTGAAGGAGATCCGAGCGATTCGAGAACTTCGCTCCCATCTCGGTCTCACACAAGAGGAGTTGGCCGAACGAGTGGGAGTATCTCAGTCGCAAATCTCTCGACTAGAGAATGGGTCACGGGGTCTTACCTTCGAGGACTTTTCCAACTTTGTGCGTTCACTTGGTGGAGAGTGGCATCTCACCGTCAAGCTTCCTGACTTCGGAGCCATTCAGGTTGTAGGCAGTTCTGATTTCCCAAAAGAAGAGTAACATTGTTGAGAAAAGATGATCGCGTTTTTCCTCTACATTCTACATTGTGTAATTCAGAAAAATAGAATGTAGGGGGCGTATTTACGGCGATAATCTTTGCTTAAACTTAAATCTAACAATCCGTCGTAACGCACCACATCTATCATTAATTTAACTACTACTTGGTGCGTTAAGCTATCGAAGAGCGCACCCTACTAAAAACTGAAAAAGAATATCAGGCTTTAGCGGAGCATTCAGCTAACACTCAACTCACTATGTCGGAAGTTGTCAGCGATTTTATTCGGAGACTTGAGACTTATTCTTAGTTGTGCTTCGCAGTTTATTTGTTGGCCTTTGTTTCATCCCTTCGGTAAAACCGAGGGTCTTCACCCGACATTTAAGATAAACCGTATCCTCGATAGCATTGATAAATGCCTGTGCAACCTCAACCCGTTGCCCTGTATAGTATTGAACCGCTTCAGCATATTCAGTGAGAGCTTCAGGGTGAAATACATACCTCATGGCTCAATCAGTCGTCTAACTTGAGCCAGAGCTTCTTCCCCCGAAATTGGCTGCACAGAGCCATCCCGAACCTCGCCTCTTCGTCTTTTTGCTTCAGTTACCCAAACTGCCTGAATTGTTGAATCGGTATCGAATTCTAAGCTTTCTACCAACTTGTCTGCAAGCAGCGCCCTTGATACACTAGGTAAGGACAATATCTCTTCTGTCAGTTGCTCAATTGATCCCATAGCCCGTCGCAGAATAATAAACTCTAAGTATTATCATACTATAGCAAAATCGACTAAGTTAGTTCTTTTTTGATAAATCTTTAATTAATCTGCTATGGGCAGTGCGTTAAGCTATCGAAGAGCGCACCCTACTAATAAAAACAATCATGAACGAAGCAAGAATAGAAGCTTACTTAGCACTAATCCAGGCACTACTCCAGTGCGAAAATGGTCAAGAACCAGCGCTATTACAGGCTAACGCGGAATTAGTTGATGCCGGCTTAGTCGCTGTGATGGGTCAGTATGCAGATTTTTTGCAACAGCAGGGAGAAGATAACAACGCGGGATGGTTGAGGAATATGGCGCAACAGTTAGGACAATTTTTAGACGCGCCAAGGGATAATCAAAACCCCTACATCAGTTTTTTACCAACCCTACTGCAAACCGTCGCAGAAAGTCGCGGAAACCGCCAAGTAATTTATCCCCTGCTCGACAATAACCTCCATCTCTTAGATGAAAACTTACTTAACCTCCTCCGTGCTTGGGGAAATCAAGTCAAGGAACAAGCCAGTCCAGAGGAAACCAACCAACTAGGGACATTATTCTATAATCTTGCTTATGCTTTTTATGAGTTTCCTAGAGGTAATCCACGCATTAACCTGGACATCGCCATCTATGGATACGAATTTTGCGCCACAACTGAACGCCGCCAACCCGGATTAGAAAGGGATTTAGCCGCAACCCTGACTAATCTGGGCGTAGCCTACAGCACCCAAGCCGAATTGGGTCAAGAGCCGGTAGCCAACCTAGAACGGGCGATCGCTGCCTACACCGAAGCCGCCACCATCCGCCGCCAACCCGGATTAGAAAGGGATTTAGCCCGAACCCTGACTAATCTGGGCAATGCCTACTGGACCCAAGCCGAATTGGGTCAAGAGCCGGTAGCCAACCTAGAACGGGCGATCGCCAAATACACCGAAGCCGCCACAACTTACCGCCAACCCGGATTAGAAAGGGATTTAGCCCTAACCCTGACTAATCTGGGCAATGCCTACCAGACCCAAGCCGAATTGGGTCAAGAGCCGGTAGCCAACCTAGAACGGGCGATCGCCAAATACACCGAAGCCGCCACAACTTACCGCCAACCCGGATTAGAAAGGGATTTAGCCGCAACCCTGACTAATCTGGGCGCAGCCTACCAGACCCAAGCCCAATTGGGTCAAGAGCCGGTAGCCAACCTAGAATGGGCGATCGCCAAATACACCGAAGCCGCCACCATCCGCCGCCAACCCGGATTAGAAAGGGATTTAGCCCGAACCCTGACTAATCTGGGCAATGCCTACTGGACCCAAGCCAAATTGGGTCAAGAGCCGGTAGCCAACCTAGAACGGGCGATCGCCAACTACACCGAAGCCGCCACCATCTGCCGCCAACCCGGATTAGAAAGGGATTTAGCCGGAACCCTGACTAATCTGGGCGCAGCCTACCAGACCCAAGCCCAATTGGGTCAAGAGCCGGTAGCCAACCTAGAACGGGCGATCGCCAACCACACCGAAGCCGCCACCATCCGCCGCCAACCCGGATTAGAAAGGGATTTAGCCCTAACCCTCACTAATCTGGGCAATGCCTACTGGACCCAAGCCGAATTGGGTCAAGAGCCGGTAGCCAACCTAGAACGGGCGATCGCCTTTTGTCGAGAGGCACTTTCCTTTCTCAACCCCACTCTCTTACCGGCTGACACCCTCAGAACTGGACGGAACCTCGGCAACTTGGGCTTTAAGCAGGGCTGGTGGGACATTGCCTTAGAAGGCTACAGGGTTGCCGTGGAAGCCGTTGAACAAAGCCGCGCCTGGGCTACCAGCGAAGCCCTGCGCCAAGAAATTGTCCGCAAGTCTATCGGCGTTTATGAAAACCTGATCCAAGCGGCCGTTAACCAGGGCGACCTCTCCCTGGCGCTGCGAACCGTCGAACGTTCCCGCTCCAAACGCCTTGCCGACCTAATCGCCATCAGCGACCTCTACGCCGATGGGCGCATCCCCCCAGAAATACAAGCCTGGTATCAGCAACTTCAGGACAGCCGCCGCAGCAAATCCCAACTCGCTCAAGACCGTCCTGAACTGTCCAAAGACGATAAACCATCCTTGACCCCTGCACTAAGCGGCAACACCCGCGCTAGCTTTGCCTCTGAACAACTCCTCGCCGCCGAAGCCGCTGAACGTCAAGCCTGGGAAGCTCTCTACCGCTTTGATGCCATCACCGCCCAACTTCAGCAACCCCAACCCCAACCTCGCCTCGATGAGTTAATGGCGCTGCTCCCCTCTCCCCAGACCGCCCTCCTCAGCTTCTACACCACCGCCACCCATACCCACATCTTTGTCCTGCGTCGTCCCTCCCGGGATGGCGGGGAATCGGTCAACTGCCACACTATTCCCAATCCCCCGGAGTCCGCCAACGACCTGCAAAACTGGCTGGTCGAAAACTGGGTTAACCCCTACATTCTGATTAATCAAGCAGAGACCGCCCAATCCCGCCAGCAGCGTCGGGATGAGTGGCACCAAGCTATGGCCGCTCGTCTGCAAGAATTGGCAACCCGCCTGCAATTCGATACCCTCATCCAACAGCACCTCCAGGGCATCACTGACTTAATCCTGATTCCCCACCTCTTTCTGCACCAAATTCCCTTCGACCTTCTACCCACCGCCGAAGGTCAACTACTAGGCGATCGCTTTCGCCTTCAGTTTGTCCCCAGTACCAAAATTCTGGGACTATGCCAAGAGCGATCGCAACCCAGTCCCGACACCCTGGGGATTGTGGAAAACACCACAGAGGATTTGCCCTATACTCCCCTAGAGTGTGAGTGGGTCGCCCAAACCTGGAATGTGCCTCGCCAACGGCGGCTACAGGGGCGCACAGTCACCCCCGACTCTTATCTGCAACTGCTCAAACAAGTGCAGGCCCTACTCTCCAGCCACCACGCCACCAGTCGCCCCGATGATCCTCTCAACTCCCACCTCGTCCTAGACGGGGAGCAAAAAGTCACCTTGCGGGATTTAATTAGTCCCTCGTGGCGCTTTCCGGAATTGTCGGAAGTGTTTCTCTCCTGTTGTGAAACTGGTCTCAGTTTTGCCAGTTTCCGAGATGAGGAAGGAAACCTGCGAGGGGAATTACTGGACGAACCCCTCAGCTTAGGTACAGGCTTTCTGCTGGGGGGCGCTCGAAGTGTGATCAGTAGTCATTGGGCGGTGGCTGACCTAGCCACAACGCTGTTTTCGCGGGAGTACCATCGCGCACGACGGGCCGGAGAGGAACGCTTAACGGCTCTACATCAGGCTCGCCAAGCGTTGCGGGAGACTTGCCAAAAAGACTGGCGGAACCGTTTGACAGTCGATTATCAGCAGGCTTTCCAGACTTGGCAACAACTGCGCCGCGCCCAAGACCCCAACACCGATGCTGCTGGGGCCAATTATCAGAAAATCGGCGAATTGATCAAGTGGCTTGACGAATTTGCTCCCGATGCAGTGCCTTTTCAGGATTATCGTTACTGGGGGGCGTTCTACTGTCTTGGACTTCCCTAACTTAAACCTGTACTTCCAAACATTTGATATGGTGAAGCTATGGGATTCACCTGGGACGAAAACAAACCCATGAATAAGTCTATTTCTGCGATCGCATTGGCCAGCACCCTGCTGCTATTTCCCTTCACCCCTACGACTCTCGCTCAATCGGAATGCTTTCTCCAAAGAGCAGATGGACAAAACATAGATCTTAGCCGTCTCTGTGGCGGTTCATCTAGAAATAGGAAAAATTCCCCGCAAGTTTATCAGCTACCGATTCAACGCCGGGTTAGCGGCATTCCCACGGTGATGGTAGTTTTTAATAACCGTCACTATTATGAAATGCTTTTTGATACGGGAGCTAGTGGCATCGTCCTTACCGATGCCATGGCAAAAGCGATGAAAGTCAAACGGGAAAGGGAAGTACTCGCTCATACCGCTGGCGGTGTCGTTAAGGTTTATCTTGGTCGCATTAATTCTGTTAAAGTTGGCGAGGTGGCTTTATCTAATCAGATTGTTGGTATTTCTCCCCAAATGGAAGGGTTAGGACTCTTGGGACAAGCCTTTTTTGGTTCCTATGATGTCACGATCAAAAAAGATGTGATCGAATTACGTTATCGCTCATAGTCTGACGGGAAAAATGATCGCTTTCCTGACTTTAATCTAAAGTTTCTCTCTCTATTTGTTCCCGTTCGATCGCTTCAAATAAGGCCCGGAAGTTGCCTTCTCCAAAACCTCTAGCGGCATGACGGCGCTCGATTAATTCAAAAAAGAAAGTCGGCTGGGAAAAAATTGGTTTAGTGAAAATTTGCAGTAAAGTCGGCTTTTCTGGGAGGGAATGACTATTTTGTTCAAAATCGATGAGAATTTCCTGTTTTTTAATTTCTGACCATTCCCAATCAGCAATATTAAAATCTTTTTTTTGATAGTTAATTTGTTGATAATAACTATTGGGAACTGACAAAAAATCTACTTTTCTTTCTTTTAATTGTTGAGTTAATTTTAAAATATTTGCTGTTTTTAAAGCAATGTGTTGAATGCCAGATTTTTGATTAATATCTAAAAATTCTTGAATTTGAGAACTGTTACTATCTGGCTCATTAATCGGTAATTTTAATTCAGTTTCGGGGTGAACAAGTACCTGAGAATAAAGACCAGAACGCTCCGTTTTAATAGTAAAAGTTTGCCTTTTTTTAAAGCCTAAATTTTTCTCATACCAATTGGCTGTTAACTCTAAATTCCCCTGAAAAACATTTAAAACTAAATGATCAATTGCCAGAATATCCTGATTATATTGTTCCTTACTATCATACTCAATTAGATTAGGATCGGCTAAAATTGGCGTGATTCCCTGTCTTTCAATTAACGTATGTTTTAGATTAGCAATGCTAGAGATTTGACAGCTTTTTATCTTACCCCTAGCCAAAACAGTTTCCTCAATAAAAATGTCCTGTTTAATTCTCCTAGCTAAACTGTCTAAATCCTCCACTTGAAAAGCTACATCCGCCACCCCTTCAGGATATTTACTTAAAAATTCCGCCACGGGACTAAGGGAATTTAAGGGAGAAGATAAGATAAAAATAATCTGTTTAGTTTTATCTTTTTGGATTCCATTGCCAACTATTTCCATGTGCGTGTGGAGATTAACTAAACTTGCGATCGTCTGAAAATCCATCACCCGCACAAACCAATCTCGCCATTTTTTGGCCGATTCTACATAAAAATGAATATGATCAATAAACATAGATAAAGTCAAAAAAGTGGTGTTTTTCAGTGAGCAGTAAACAGTAAACAGTAAACAGTGAGCAGTAAACAGTGAGCAGTAAACAGTAAACAGGTATAAAGATAAAGATAACTAACTAACTAACTAATTAACTTAAAACTTACATCTGATAACTTACATCTGATAACTGATAACTGATAACTGATAACTTACATCTGATAACTGATAACTGATAACTGATAACTTACATCTGATAACTTACATCTGATAACTGATAACTGATAACTGATAACTTACATCTGATAACTGATAACTGATAACTGATAACTGATAACTGATAACTGATAACTGATAACTGATAACTGATAACTGATAACTGATAACTGATAACTGATAACTGATAAGGCTTGGGGTTCAGCATTCATGGCAAAATAGATAGCATCGGCGGCGGTTTGAGCGGTTAACATTTTAGTGCGATCAACTTTTAAGCTCACCTGATCCCAAAAAGGAGTATCCACACCACCAAAATAGAATAAAGTCATTTTAATACCATAGCGTTTTAACTCATCGGCCAAACATTTACTAAAACCGACCACCCCGTACTTAGAAGCACAATAAGCGGCAGCCATAGCCATAGAATGCTTACCTAAAATTCCCACCACATTACAGATATGACCGTACTTATTTTCCTTCATCACATTAGCCGCAGCCTGACAGGTATAAAAACTCCCCTTCAGATTGAGGTCGAGCATTTTATCTAAATCTTCCGGCGTGATTTTATTGTATTGTTTCATCACCCCGGCCCCAGCCGCATTAACCAACACATCCAACCGGCCGTAATGGGAGACAATTTTTTCCATCAAAGTTTCTACCTGAGTCGGATTGGTGATATCCGTCGGCACAATTAAACAGGGACAACCCAACTCACTAGCTAAATTAGATAAATTATCGGCATTTCTGGCCACTAATACGAGTTTATGACCATTAACAGCTAGTTTACGGGCTAAAGTGGCACCGATACCCCCCGTAGCACCGACAATCAGGACAACTTTTTCGCTCATAATTATTGATAATTCTTTACAAATCTTATTGTAGGCCTTTCGCCCCAGAAAAGCATCGACAGTCACGCCCCTTTGATTAAGCTTTAGCCAACTTCTGATAGGATAAACCGTGACAATGTAAAGAAATTTTTATGACTGTACTGACCGAAGGAATCGCGCCCCACGGTGGGCAATTAATTAATCGTATTGCTACTGCTGCCGAAAAAGCAGAATTTCTGGCCCTAGCTGAAAAACTACCGCGAGTTTCCTTAGATGAACGAGCGCTCTCGGATTTAGTTATGATTGCTATTGGTGGTTTCAGTCCCCTCAAAGGCTTTATGGAACAGGACGACTACGAAAAAGTCGTCGATGATATGCGTCTAATCAATGGTTTACCCTGGGCAATTCCCGTGACTCTTTCCGTTAGCGAAGAAGTGGCGGATCCCCTCAAAGAAGGCAACTGGATTCGTTTAGATGACAGCGCAGGCAACTTTGTCGGAGTCCTAGAGCTAACCCAAAAATACCGTTACAATAAGGCCCACGAAGCAGTTAACGTCTATCGTACCGACGACCAGAAACATCCCGGGGTAAAAGTCCTCTACGAACAGGGAGAAATTAACCTCGCAGGTCCAATATGGTTGCTTCAGCGCGATCCTCATCCTCAGTTTCCCAAATATCAGATCGATCCTCTGCAATCGCGGAAAATGTTCCACGAAAAAGCTTGGAAAACGATTGTCGGTTTCCAAACCCGTAATCCCATCCACCGGGCCCACGAATACATCCAAAAATGCGCCCTAGAAGTGGTAGATGGTTTATTCTTGCATCCTCTTGTCGGCGCTACCAAAAGCGATGATGTGCCGGCCGATGTGCGGATGCGTTGCTATGAGATCATGATGGATAAATACTTTCCCCAAGATCGCGTTATTCTGGCTATCAACCCCTCAGCTATGCGTTACGCCGGCCCCCGGGAAGCAATTTTCCACGCTATTATCCGTAAAAACTACGGTTGTACCCATTTTATCGTCGGTCGTGACCATGCCGGAGTCGGAGACTACTACGGAACCTACGATGCTCAGTATATCTTTGATGAGTTCGAGCCGGGGGAATTGGGAATCGTGCCGATGAAGTTTGAACACGCTTTCTACTGTACCCGCACTTCGGGAATGGCAACCACTAAAACTAGCCCCGGCCTACCGGAAGAAAGAATACACCTTTCGGGAACGAAAGTCCGGGAACTGCTGCGCAAAGGAGAATTACCACCTCCGGAATTCTCCCGTCCAGAAGTGGCTGCCGAATTAATCCGCGCCATGCGAGAGTTATGAACATAACTAGGCGAGAATTGATCCAGCAGACAGGTTGGGGGTTGCTGACTTTGGCGATTAGTCAAGGGACCCTTAACCGTCATTTGGCTGCTCTCGCCGCCCCTAATCCCCGAAAATTGGCTCTTTTAGTCGGTATTGACCAGTATGGGGCGAATATTCCGCCGCTGCCCGGTTGTCTTACCGATGTGGAGTTACAAAAAGACCTTCTCCGTTATCGTTTTGGTTTTCAGGATGCTGATATAGTGACTTTAACGGGGCAAAAAGCCACTAGAGAAGCGATCGAATTGGCTTTTTTAGAACACCTGATCGCCCAAGCTAAAACGGGGGATGTGGTAATTTTTCACTTTAGCGGTTATGGCAGTGTTGGGGCCCGAAAAGAGGTTTTTATTGCTGCTGATGGGGCAGAAAATGCTCTAATTAAGGAAAATATTTTGCTTTTGGCTCGCTGTCTAGCTACGGATAAGTTTAGCTTGGTTTTTGATAGTAGTCATCTCCCCCAACCTCAGCCCTATCTCGGTAATCTCCGCGTTCGCTCCTATTCTAGAACCATTAGTGACCTTAACCCCGCCGAGTTAACTTTCGCTGCCGATATTAAAACCCGTTTTAACCTCAAAAATAAGCCTAGTAACGGCGTTATTCTCGCTGCCGCTAAACCAGAGCAAATCGCCCTGGAATTGAGCGGTAATAGCCCCAATGCCGGCTTATTCACCTATGATCTCACTCAGTATCTCTGGCAAGTTTCCCCCAGTCCGACAATTGCGATCGCTTTTCCCCGTCTCCGCAATCTCGTCGCTAGTCACAGCAGTGAACAACAGCAACCGGCAATCCTAACCAGTAATCAAAAAAATAATTCTGCGGCGCTCTATCATACAAATCCAGAAAAGTCAAGGGGTGGGGCAGCAATTGTTACAAATCTTATTGACGAGCGCACCCTAGAAGTCAATCTGGTCGGCCTGCCCTTAGAAATCCTAGAAAATTACGGAATTAACTCCTGTTTGAGCTTTATTGAGGCGACCGGGGAGGAAATCAGCCTACAAATTCTCTCCCGTCAGGGTTTAAAAGCCAAAGCCCAGTTATTATCGGCAACCGCCTCCCTAGAAATAGGACAGATTCTAGAGGAAAAATTGCGGGTTTTTCCGAGTCAAATCGGCTTAATCGTCGGTTTGGATAATAACTTAACCCGGATTGAACGGGTAGATGCCACCAGTACCTTTGCCAGTTTGCCCGATGTGGCCGCCGTGGTTAACATTGGCGAACAAGCGGTAGATTGTCTCTTAAGTCGAGTTGGTAGCGAAGAAACTGGCAATTATCAGTTATTATCTGCCAATGGCTCCCTAATTATCGGTAGTTTAGGGGCGGTCAACGAAGCCATTAAATCGGGAATCAAACGACTGCAATCGCAACTAGAAACCCTACTGGCCTGCAAATTGTGGCACTTGTTGATCAATCAAGAATCCTCCGGTTTAGCCGTCATTGTCACCCTCGAAAGCATTGATAAAATCTATATCTCCCGTCTGCAAACGAAAAAAGCCGTCAATAATAGCAAGGCCAACGATAACGCTAACAATGACTTAATTCTGCCCTTGGGGACGGAAATTCGCTATCAAATTGAGAATCAAGAAGAACAACCCCTCTACGCACTGATCCTTGTCCTCAACAGCGATCGCCAACCGCTTTTATACTGTTCCTGTTCAGAAACCCCCGATAATTTCACCAATTCCAGCCCATTAGCCCCCTTTGTCGTGGCGGCCAAAAGCAAGGCCACCATCCCCAATGACCGCCAAGGGCATTGGAAAATTAGTCAACCCAAGGGCATCAGAGAAAATCTACTGATCCTCAGTCGCCATCCTTTCCCAAAAACCTTTACAATCCTTAATGCTACTCAAAACGTCAAAGGAGAAGCCACCCAACTGCTCACCCTGACCAACCCCCTAGAAATAGCCAGAGCATTCGGTCGCGATCTAAAATTAGATTTAGGTCTAAAAACGGATAGTTCTGGCAGTGTAATTGATGAATACGCCTTTGATCTAGGAACTTGGTCAGGTTTCCGGTTTATTTATCAAGTTATGGACTAAATCGATAGAAAATTCTTATGGAATCCTTGAAAAGAAAAGGTTAAAATCCTAAAACAGCTACCCCTAAATTTCCCGATGAATCTTCTGCCCCGGACCACCCAAAGCCGCCTCAAAAAAATCCCACAAATTCCCAGTGTTTGGGAAGGAGATCGTCGTGCTTTATCCTTATCCGAGAGAATGCCCCGGGCCACCTTAGAACCAAATCAAGAAAGCGGCGGCGAGTGCGTGATCTGGGTGGATGGTAGCGAGGGCTGTGTACGCGCTATGGAAGTAGTTTCCCCTGAAACCGGGCCAGAGGCCATGGTGAGAACCTTAATCCGCGCCATCGAAACACCACAAAGTCCCGCCCGGCCAGCCAGACCGAAAAAAATTATCGTCCGCGATCGAGAAACACAGTTTTTTCTGCGCGGGGTACTGCAAGATCTCGATATCACCATCGATTATGTACCCAGTTTGCCCCTGATCGATGATCTCTTTCGTGGATTCGACGAATTCCAAAATAACCGCCCCCCGGCAATTCCTCCCGCTTGGCAGTCCGCTTTAGTGAAAACCGCTCACGAAATTTGGAAAGCTGAACCCTGGTCCTGTTTAGCTGATTACGATATTTTGGAAATTAAGCTCGATCGACCCGATTTCCCGAATCTTTACGCCTGTGTCATGGGAATGCTCGGTCGGGAATACGGAGTCATTCTCTATCGTTCCCTAGAATCCCTCAAACAATTCCGGCAGTCCGCTTTGGCAGAAAAATCGATGGAAAGATTAGAAAAGGCCTTTCTTTCCCAAGATTGCTGGTTTTTAAGCTACGAATTGGCCGATGATGATGAGGACGATGATGAGGATGACTACGATCTAGCCTCGGCTGCCCCCTCCCAAATCCATCCAGTTTTCGGCAGCGTGCATCCCTACGAAGGTATTCGCCCCTATTTAGATGAAGAAGAAGCAATCACGGTATATTTAGCTTTAATAGCTCTGTTGCGCTTTTTTAAAGGCAATCAATCCGCTTTATCCGAAGAACCGATCGGAGAATTACAGCGTCGTTTTCGCATTCCCCTCGATCCCGAACAGGCAAAAGGGGAAACCGTGGCGGTGACGGTGGCCACGATGCCCGATCTATGTGCGGAATTTATGCAACTCTTGGAGGAGGACGACGACGAGGATGAGGATGAGGATGATGAGGAAGAATCCGTACTCAAGGAGGATTTAGTTCCTGATAATGCACATCTCAGTCTGGGAATGGTTCCCTGGCAATTATTAGATAAAATTCGCAGTCGTCCAAAAATCCATTATCAACCCCAATCCGTACCGACAAAAGGAGAGGGTTTCCCCGTGGTCATGATCCAGACCTCCCGACCGAAAGCCAAGGAAATTATCGAAAAAATCGAACAAGCTGGCGGTTTGGCGGCTATTGGTTTTAACCCCGGCGAAGATCCCCTCGAAGATACCCGTTATGATCTGGGGATTCTGAAAATGGCTAATGGTGATCTCTATCTATTTGGGGAATTTGAGGAAGACGATCCCGACCACCGTAACGCGCGCCGCAATTGGCAAAAACGCATCAAAAATACCGAGGGTTATTGTGGTTTGATTATTGCCATGGGCGTAACCGGTTCCTCCTGCGGTAATCCCCAATTAAACGATATGTTGGCTCTCTATGAGGCAACATCGATCAATAGTAAAGATTTAGACTTGGGAGTTTTGACTCTTATGCCTCACTTCGGTTAATTTGAACGGGCAGCGGAGGCTTTTTTTCAGTAATCAGTAATCAGTAATCAGTAATCAGTGATCAGTAAACAGTAATCAGTAGACCTCTTGTAAAAATCAAAAATTGTTGTTAGGGTTAGGAGTCAGTAGCCAGTAGTCAGTAGTCATCGAAAATTTTGGGTCTGAAACCCCGTCGTTCTACGACGGCTTTACCGTTAAATACTAGCGCATTTACCAAATATATGCTAAAATGTGAGACATGGAAAAAGCCTATTGGT
>VYLG01000214.1_pt1 | contig 13098 bp, 9 predicted proteins | sample 5114351 | NCBI WGS metagenome assembly VYLG01 (sample SAMN12291798, study PRJNA351875) | freshwater metagenome | isolation source: freshwater lake | place: USA: Michigan, Kent Lake | collected 2013-08-15
GGCCGGCGGCCAGGCCCAGCGAGAGCACGGCGGCCGGCTCGAACTCGTCGACCGCCTCGGCCAGCACGCGCTGCGCCGCACCAAAGGCGCAGGGCAGGCGCAAGGCCACCACCGCGGCGCGCTGGCCGCCGCCCTCGATGGCCTGCCCGTGCAGCGCCGCGGCCACCAGCTCCGACGGGTTGACGGCGTCACCGCCAAAGGGCTCGAAGCCCGTGACCAGCACGCGCGGCCCGGCGCGCATGGCTACAGCCGCTCCTGGCCGACGACGACCAGCGCCGCCTCGTAGGGCGGCAGCAGGTCGCGCTGGCCGGTGCTGTCGACGAAGCGCAGCCGCATCTGGTAGCGGCCGTCGGGCAGCGTCAGGTTCAGCTGCGTGGCGCCGTTGGACAGATCGACGCGCCTGACGAGCCGCTCATCCAGCCGCACCTCGAAGACAAAATGCCCGGTGCGCTCGTTGCCCAGGCCGCCGACGCAGACGCCGTAGCCGTCGACGCCGAAGCGCAGGTTGAACGGGCTGGCCACCGGCTCGCCGTCGCGCAGGTTCAGCACCGTCACCACCTCGCCAGGCGGGCGTGGGCGGGCGAGTTCATCCTCGTACCAGGCGGCGCAGGTGGCCTCGAAGCGGTTGCGGTCGATGGGCAGCGGCTGTGCCGTGCGCGGGCCGGTCACCTCGACCTCGGCCTCGGCGCTGTAGACGAAGTGCGGGCGGTGGTCGTGGTCGGCGAACAGCAGGCGCAGCTTGTGGCGGCCAGGGGGGAGGTCCAGCGTCGTGCCGGTCTGGCCCTTGCCGTAGTGTCTGTGCGTGTCGCTGAACGGGATCTTGGCGCGCACGTCCAGCGGCAGCGGCGTGTTGATGAGCAGGTGGTGGTGGCCGGTGCCCTCGCGCACCACGCCGGCTGGCGCCACGCCCATGCCGCGGATGGCGAAGTTCACCTGGAACGGGCTGCGCACGCGCTGCCGTCGGCCGAGGTTGGAGAAGTCCACGAGCGTGGGCTCGCGCAGGTTCACGCGGGTGCGGTCGCGGGTGTGCGTGAGCCAGCACTCGCGCTCCAGCGGGTCGGTCGGCAGCGGGGCCGACCAGGCGGGGACGGCCAGGCACGACGCCAGGGCCAGGGCAGGCAACAGGGAGCGTGGCACCATGCAGAAACAGCGGCAGGTGAACCGGCCCAGCCGGCGATCCCCCCAGTCTAGCGGCCCGGCTGGCCCCAGCCACCCCCACCCGGGGTCTCGACGACGAAGACATCACCCGGCGCCACCTCGACCTGCCCGATGTGGCCCAGCGTCTCCACGCGGCCGTCGGTGCGCTCGACGCGGTTGATGCCCAGGGCGCCCGGTTCGCCACCGGCCATGCCGAAGGCCGGGACGCTGCGGCCGTTGCTCAGGATGCTGGCTGTCATGGCCTCGAGGAAGCGCACGCGCCGCACGCCGCCGTCGCCGCCGCGGAAGCGGCCCGCGCCGCCGCTGCCGGCACGGATGGCGTAGCTCTCCAGCCGCACCGGGAAGCGGAACTCCAGCACCTCGGGGTCGGTGAGGCGGGAGTTCGTCATGTGCGTCTGCACGACGCTGGTGCCGGCAAAGCCGTCGCCGGCACCCGAGCCGCCGCTGATGGTCTCGTAGTACTGGTGGCGCTCGTTGCCGAAGGTGAAGTTGTTCATCGTGCACTGGCTGGCCGCCATCACGCGCAGGGCGCCGTAGAGCGCGTTGGTGACGCAGGTGCTCGTCTCCACGTTGCCGGCCACCACGGCGGCCGGCGGGCGCGGGTTGAGCATGCAGCCCTCGGGCACGATCACCTGCAGCGGCTTCAGGCAGCCGGCGTTGAGCGGGATGTCGTCGTCCACCAGCGTGCGGAAGACGTACAGCACCGCCGCCATCGTCACCGCCTTCGGGGCGTTGAAGTTGTTGGGCAGCTGCGCGCTGGTGCCGGTGAAGTCGATGGTGGCGGCGCGGTTCGGTGCGTCCACCGTCACCTTCACGGCAATCTGCGCGCCGTTGTCCAGCGGCAGCGTGTAGGCACCGTCCTTCAGCGCGGTGATGACGCGGCGCACGCTCTCCTCGGCGTTGTCCTGCACGTGACGCATGTAGGCCGCCACCGTCTCGCGCCCGAACTGCGCCACCATGGCCTGCAGCTCCTGCACGCCTTTCTCGTTGGCGGCGATCTGCGCGCGCAGGTCGGCGATGGTCTGCGCCGGGTTGCGTGCGGGCCAGCGGCCGGAGCCGAGCTGCGCGGTCAGCTCGGCCTCGCGCAGGCGGCCGTCGCGCACGAGCAGGAAGTTGTCGAACAGCACGCCTTCTTCGTCGATGCTCCTGCTGAAGGGCGGCATCGAGCCGGGCGTGCTGCCGCCGATGTCGGCATGGTGGCCACGGCTGGCGACGTAGAAGCTGGGCTTCGTGTCGCCGGTCTGCAGGTACACAGGGGTGACGACCGTCACGTCGGGCAGGTGCGTGCCGCCGTGGTACGGATCGTTCAGCACGTACACGTCGCCCGGCTGCATGGCGGGGTTGCGGTCGATCACGGTCTTGATGCTCTCGCTCATCGAGCCCAGGTGCACCGGCATGTGCGGGGCGTTGGCGATGAGCTGGCCGCTGGCGTCGAAGAGGGCGCAGGAGAAGTCGAGCCGCTCCTTGATGTTCACCGAGTAGGCCGTGTTCTGCAGCCGCAGGCCCATCTGCTCGGCGATGTTCATGAAGAGGTTGTTGAACACCTCCAGCATCACCGGGTCGGCGTCGGTGCCGATGGCGTGCTGCGTGGCGCGCGGCAGCACGCGCTGCAGCTCGATGGGGCCGGCCGCGGTGAGGCGCGCGCGCCAGCCGGGCTCCACCACGGTGGTGGCGTTCTTCTCGGCGATGACGGCCGGGCCGTCGATGGCCGCGCCGGCTTCGAGCCGCTCGCGCACGAAGAGGCCCGCCTCGTGCCACTGCCCGCTGTGCATGCGCACGCGCGTGTGCGGCGGCGGCACATGGGCCGCGGGCTCGCTGGCGCGCTGGGCGTCGGCATGGCGTTCGCCGGCACCCACGGCCTCGACGCTGACGGCCTCGATCACCAGGCTGCGGCCCGGCATCAGGAAGGCGAAGCGCTGGCGGTAGCCAGCCTCGAAGGCGCGCGTGATGTCGGTGATGCCCGCCATCGGCACGGCCAGTGCCGTGTCGGTGCCCTGGTAGCGCACGAGCAGCTGCCGCTCGACGCGGATGTCGGCCGCCGGCACGCCCTGGCCCAGCAGCTCGTCGCTGGCCGCCGAAGCCAGTGCGGCCAGGCGCGCCTCGGCCTCGGCCAGGCCGGCGTCGTCGAGCGCGCGCTCGATGCTGGCCTCGCGCATGGCGATCTGGTCCGCGAGGCCCATGCCGTAGGCTGAGAGCACGCCGGCCAGCGGGTGCACGAAGACGCGGCTCATGCCGAGTGCATCGGCCACCAGGCAGGCGTGCTGGCCGCCGGCGCCGCCGAAGCACTGCAGCGTGTACTGCGTGACGTCGTAGCCGCGCGCCACGCTGATGCGCTTGATGGCGTTGGCCATGTTCTGCACCGCGATCTGCAGGAAGCCTTCCGCCAGCTGCTCCGGTGTGGTCGGCCGGCCGGTGGCCTGCGCCACCTGCTCGGCCAGGGCCTGGAACTTCTGCAGCACGACGGCGCGGTCCAGCGCCTCGTTGGCGGCCGGGCCGAAGACCTGTGGAAAGTGCTCGGGCTGGATCTTGCCCAGCAGCACGTTGGCATCGGTGGTGGCCAGCGGGCCGCCGCGGCGGTAGCTGGCCGGGCCGGGGTTGGCGCCGGCGCTCTCGGGGCCCACGCGCAGCCGGGCGCCATCGAACGTGAGCAGGCTGCCGCCGCCGGCGGCCACGGTGTGGATGCTCATCATCGGCGCGCGCATGCGCACGCCGGCCACCTGGGTTTCGAAGGCGCGCTCGAACTGACCGGCGAAGTGGCTGACATCGGTGCTCGTGCCGCCCATGTCGAAGCCGATGACCTTGTCGTGCCCGCCGGCCACGGCCGTGCGCACCATGCCGACGATGCCGCCGGCCGGCCCCGACAGGATGGCGTCCTTGCCCTGGAAGCGGTGCGCCTCGGTCAGGCCGCCGCTGCTCTGCATGAAGAAGAGGCGCACGCCCGGCATCTGGGCCGCGACCTGGTCGACATAGCGGCGCAGGATGGGGCTCAGGTAGGCGTCGACCACCGTGGTGTCGCCACGCGACACCAGCTTCATCAGCGGGCTGACCTCGTGGCTGCTGCTCACCTGCGTGAAGCCGATCTCGCGTGCGATGCGCGCTGCGGCCGCCTCGTGCTGCGTGTAGCGGTAGCCGTGCATGAACACCACCGCCACGGCGCGGATGCCGGCGTCGAAGGCCGCCCAGAGCCGCTCGCGCAGGTGGGCTTCGTCGAGCGGCTGCAGCAGCTCGCCGTGGGCACCGATGCGTTCCTCGGCCTCGATGACGCGCTCGTACAGCAGCTCGGGCAGCTGGATGTGGCGTTCGAAGAGCTTCGGCCGCGCTTGGTAGGCGATGCGCAGCGCGTCGCGGAAGCCGCGCGTGGTGACGAGCAGCGTACGGTCGCCCTTGCGCTCGAGCAGCGCGTTGGTGGCCACCGTGGTGCCCATCTTCACGCAGGCCACGCGATCGGGCGTGATGGGCTCGCCCGCGGCCAGGCCGAGCAGGCGGCGGATGCCTTCCACCGCCGCGTCGCGGTACTGCTCGGGGTTCTCGGACAGCAGCTTCAGCGTGTGCAGCTGTCCGTCGGGTGCGCGGCCGACGACGTCGGTGAAGGTGCCGCCACGGTCGATCCAGAACTGCCAGAGCGTGGTCATCGGGGTCTCCTGAATCGGGTTGGTCGGCGGGCTCACAGCGACGTGGCCGCGCGCGCCGCCTGGTCGTACATGCCGCTCATGGTGCGCAAGAGGCGCGCGAGCTCGCCGATATCGGCGTTGAGCTCGGTGTCCAGACTCTGCACCAGGCACTGCTCGCGCACCGCACGGTACTGCTGCACGAAGGCCTCGCCCTGGGGGGTGGGGCTGTAGAAGACCTCCTTGCCGATCTTCTCGGTCTGCGCCAGGCCGCCGGCCACGAGCTTCTTCAGCGAGTAGGCCACGACGTGCGTGTCTTCGTAGTTGAGCATGAAGCCGATGTCGGCCAGCTTCTTGCCGCGCACGCGGTGGCACAGGTTGTGCAGCAGAAGCACATCCGTGATCGTGAGGTCGGGGCAGCCGGCCGCGGCCATGCAGCGCACGCACCAGCGCGAGAACGCGTTCCACGCCACGATGAGGCCGAACTCGAACTCCGACAGCTCCATGCTGCGCGGCGACACCAGGTGCGAGCTGGAGACGATGCCGCCTGCGCGTGGCGCCGCCTTCAGCGCTTTGGGCGCGGCCTTGGTGGGTTTGGAGGGCATTGGTGTTTTCACCAGAACGTCGAAGAAACGTTGACACTTTATCGACGTTCTTTCTAGACTTCAATCCACCTCTGGCAAACCCCGAGACCTCGGGACACCTGGAAAGGACCTCCGATGAAGTTGCTGCCTTCTCTGCTGGGCGCCGCCGCCCTGTTCGCCACCAGTCTGGCCGTGCAGGCCCAGGTCAAGTGGGACCTGCCCGCCGCCTACCCGGCGACCAACTTCCACAGCGTGAACCTGCAGCAGTTCGCCGACGAGATCGACAAGGCCACCGGCGGCAAGCTGAAGATCACCGTGCACGCCAACGCCAGCCTGTTCAAGGCGCCCGAGATCAAGCGCGCGGTGCAGGGCGGGCAGGCGCAGATCGGCGAGATCCTGCTCACCGCGTACCAGAACGAGTGGATCATCTTCGGCGCCGACGGCCTGCCTTTCCTGGCCGACAGCTACGACGAGGCGATGAAGCTGTGGCGCGCGCAGAAGCCGCTGCTCGAGAAGAAGCTCGGCGAGCAGGGCCTGATGGTGCTGTACTCGGTGGCCTGGCCGCCGCAGGGCATCTACGCCAAGAAGCCCATCAACAGCGCGGCCGATCTGAAGGGCGTGAAGTGGCGCGCCTACAGCCCCGCCACCGGCCGCATCGCCGAGCTGGTGGGCGCGCAGCCCGTCACTGTGCAGGCGGCGGAGTTCGCGCAGGCCCTGGCCACCGGCGTGGTGGAGAGCACCATGACCAGCGGCGCCACCGGCGTGGACAGCAAGCTCTTCGAGCACCTGAAGTTCTATTACGACACCCAGGCCTGGCTGCCGAAGAACGCCGTCATCGTCAACAAGTCCGCCTTCGATGCGCTCGATGCCGCCAGCAAGGCCGCCGTGCTGAAGGCCGCGGCCGATGCCGAGGCCCGCGGCTGGACCGCCAGCCGCAAGGTCAACACCGACACGCTGGCGCGCCTGAAGGCCGAGGGCATGCAGGTGCTGCCGCCGTCGCCGCAGCTCAAGGCCGACATGGCCAAGGTCGGCGAGACTATGCTCAAGGAGTGGGCCGAGAAGGCCGGCGCCGACGGCAAGGCGCTGCTCGACGCCTTCCGCAAGTAAGGCGGGGCTGCCGTGCGCCGCGCGCTGGATGCGCTGTACGACGGCGCCGCCTGGCTGGCGGCGCTGGCGATGGTGGGCCTCTTGGTGATGGTGCTGCTGTCCATCGTCAGCCGCCAGGCCGGCTTCCATGTGCCGGGCACCGACGCCTACGCCGGCTACCTGATGGCGGCCAGCGGCTTCCTCGCGCTGGCCCACACGCTGAAGAAGGGCGAGCACATCCGCGTCACGCTGCTGCTGGGCAAGCTCACGGGGCGGGCGCGCAAGGCGATGGAGTTGTGGGCGCTGGCGGCCGCTTCGGCGCTGGCGGGCCTGTTCGCGTTCTACAGCGTGCGCCTGGTGTGGCAGTCGCATCTGTTCCACGACATCAGCACCGGCAACGACGCCACGCCGCTGTGGATACCGCAGCTGGCCATGGCCGCCGGCACGCTGATCCTGGCCATCGCCTTCGTCGACGAGCTGGTGCTGGCGCTGCGTGGCCAGCGCTCCACCATCGACACCGCCGCCCGTTCGGAGTGAGCACCGCATGAATGACGTCGCCGTGATGCTGCTGCTGGTGGGGGCGCTGTTCGCCATCCTCGCCAGTGGCGTGTGGATCGGGCTCACGCTCACCGGCGTGGCCTGGATCGGCATGCAGCTCTTCACCAGCCGGCCCGCGGGCGACGCGATGGCCGTCACCATCTGGGGCAGCGCCAGCAGCTGGACGCTGACGGCGCTGCCGCTCTTCGTGTGGATGGGCGAGATCCTGTTCCGCACGCGACTGAGCTCCGACATGTTCCGCGGCCTCGCGCCCTGGATGCAGGCGCTGCCGGGGCGGCTGCTGCATGTCAACGTCGTGGGCTGCACCATCTTCGCGGCGGTGTCGGGCAGCAGCGCCGCCACCTGCGCCACCATCGGCAAGATGAGCCTGCCGGAGCTGGCCCGCCGGGGCTACCCCGATGGCATCAGCGTCGGCTCGCTGGCCGGCGCGGGCACGCTGGGCCTCCTGATCCCGCCGTCGATCATCATGATCGTCTACGGCGTGGCGGCCGAAGTGTCGATCGCTCAGCTGTTCATCGCCGGTGTGCTGCCGGGCATCCTGCTGGCCTCGCTGTTCTCGGGCTGGCTGGTGGTGTGGGCGCTGCGCAATCCGCAGCTCGTGCCGCCGGCCGATGCGCCGCTGCCGCTGCGCGGCAGGCTGGCCGAATCGCGCCACCTCATCCCGGTGGTGCTGCTGATCGCGGCGGTGCTGGGCAGCATCTACAGCGGCCTGGCCACCGCCACCGAGGCGGCGGCCGTGGGCGTGCTGGGCTCGCTGGTGATCAGCGCCGCGCAGGGCTCGCTGAGCTGGGCCACCTTCCGCGACAGCCTGCTGGGCGGCACGCGCCTGTACTGCATGATCGCGCTCATCCTGGCGGGTGCGGCCTTCCTCACGCTGAGCATGGGCTACATCGGCCTGCCGCGGCACCTGGCCGAGTGGATCGGTGGCCTGGGCCTCACGCAGTGGCAGCTGCTGCTGGTGCTGATGGTCTTCTACATCGTGCTCGGCTGCTTCCTCGACGGCATCAGCATGGTGGTGCTGACCATGGGCGTGATCATGCCCACGGTCACCGCGGCCGGCATCGACCCCATCTGGTTCGGCATCTTCATCGTGCTGGTGGTCGAGATGGCGCAGATCACGCCGCCGGTGGGCTTCAACCTCTTCGTGCTGCAGGGCATGACGGGGCGCGAGATCACCTGGATCGCCAAGGTCACGCTGCCGTTCTTCTTCCTGATGATCGGCGCGGTGGGGCTGATCTGGCTGTTCCCGGGCATCGTGACCTTCCTGCCGCAGCAGATGCGCGGCTGAGCGGACCCGCAGACGACAGATCGGGCCGGATTTCCGGCCTGTTCCAACGATCAGGCGCGGCGCGGCCTGCCTAGCATCGGCCCCGAGCGTGTGCCCTCTCCCGGGGCACGATCAGGCCCACCGCCCGCATGTCCGACCTCTCGCTGCCACCGCTGGAACTGCTGTCTCGCGACGACGAGCCGCTGCGCGCGTGGCCGACGCCCGAGCTCGCCGGCTACCCCGGCCCCATGGCGTTTGGCACGCCGCCGCAGGTGGCCGTGGAGGGCCACAACGGCCATGCCATCAAGGGGCGGCTCACCGTCTTCGCGCCCGAGCACGACCTGATCCACCTCATTCCCTCCGGACAGTCGCGCCCGGTGGCGCTGCGCACGGGGCAGTTCCGGCGCCTGTGCCTGATCGAGCCGCTGAAGGCGTTGACGCCGCTGGAGATGCCCGAGGTCGGCGAGGCCAGCTGGGAGCGCCCGTCGCTGCCGTTTGGCGTGCACTTCCATCAGGGGCCGCCCTGGGAAGGCCAGACCGTCGGCCACCTGGAGGCGCTGGAAGGCCTCTACCTGTTCGAGCCCTTCGACACCCGCGGCAGCGTGCGCCGCTGGTTCGTGCCGCGCAGCGCCTACCGCGAGGCCGTGGTCGGCCTGCGCCTGGGCGAGGCGCTGGTCGAGCAGGATTCGGTGTCGCCGCAGCAGCTGGCCGAGGCGCTGGCCGAGCAGCAGGAGCTGCGCAGCCGCAAGATCGGCGACATCCTCGTCGTGCGCCAGATCGTCACGCCGCAGGAGCTGGAAGAAGCCATCGAGCAGCAGTCGAAGATGCCCATGGTGCGCATCGGCGAGGCGCTGGTGGCCCTGGGCTACATCACCGAGGCGCAACTCGCCGACGCGCTGGCGCAGCAGCGCGAGGACCGCAACGTGCCGCTGGGCGAGCTGCTGGTGAAGAAGGGCCTCGTCAGCCGCGCCGACCTGCAGACCGCGCTGGCGCGCAAGATGGGCTACCCGCTCGTCGACGCGACGCAGTTCCCGGTCGACACCGAGGCCGTGACACGCCTGCCCTACGCCGTGGCCTCGCGCGTGCCGGCGCTGCCGCTGATGATGCGTGGCGGCCGCCTCGTGGTGGCCGTCGAGGACCCGTCCAACCGCCGCAAGCTCGAGGAAGTGGAGTTTGCCGCGCAGTGCAAGCTGGTGCCTGTGCTGGTGAGGAGCGGCGTGCTGCTCGGCGCCATCGACCGCGCCTACGAGAAGCTCGGCGCGCTGGACTTCGGCGGCCGCGTCAGCGACGCCGGCGCGCCGGTGGAGTTCGAACTCGGCGACGCCAGCCGGCTGCTGGCCACGATGGAGACCGGCGCGTCGGAGCGTGACGACGACGTGGTGGAGAACATCGAGCAGAGCGACAACTCGCTCGTGCGCCTGATCAATTCGATGATCGTCGAGGCGCATTCGCAGGGTGTCTCGGACATCCACGTCGAGTGCCCGGCGGGCCGCGAGAAGGTGCGCATCCGCTTCCGCAAGGACGGCCTGATGCAGCCCTACCTCGAGCTGCCGCCCGGCTACCGCAGCGCGCTGATCGCGCGGCTGAAGATCATGTGCGACCTCGACATCTCCGAGCGCCGCAAGCCGCAGGACGGCAAGATCAACTTCGCCAAGTTCGTGCAGGGCGTGAAGCTCGAGCTGCGCGTGGCCACCATCCCCACCAGCAGCGGACTCGAGGACGCCGTGCTGCGCCTGCTGCAGAGCAGCAAGCCGATCCCTCTGGACAAGCTGGGCCTGTCGGCGCCGAACCTGGAGCGCATCCAGGCCGCGGCGGCGCGCCCCTTCGGCATGCTGCTGTGCGTGGGCCCCACCGGCAGCGGCAAGACGACGACGCTGCACTCGCTGATGGGCAGCATCAACACGCCCGAGCGCAAGATCTGGACCGCCGAGGACCCGGTGGAGATCACGCAGCAGGGCCTGCGCCAGGTGCAGGTGAACCCGCGCATCGACTGGACGTTTGCCAAGGCGCTGCGCGCCTTCCTGCGCGCCGACCCGGACGTCATCATGGTCGGCGAGATCCGCGACGAGGAGACGGCGCAGGTGGCGGTGGAAGCCAGCCTCACCGGCCACCTGCTGCTGAGCACGCTGCACACCAACAGCGCGCCCGAGACGGTGACGCGGCTGCTCGACATGGGCATGGACCCGTTCAACTTTGCCGACGCGCTGCTGGGCGTGCTGGCGCAGCGCCTCGTGCGCCGGCTGTGCCCGCAGTGCCGCGCCCCGCACGAGGCCACGGCCGACGAGGTGCGCGAGCTGGCCGACGACTGGCTGTACGTGATGCAGGGCGAACGCCCCGTGCCGGGCACGCCGACGCGTGATGCGCTCGTCGAGGGCTGGCTGCAGCGCTTCGGCACCGCGGGCCGCCTGACGCTCTACAAGCCCGTGGGCTGCGACGCCTGCGGTGGCACCGGCTTCCGCGGCCGCGCCGGCATCCACGAGCTGATGATGGTGTCGCGCGAGCTGCGCGAGCAGATCCAGACCGGCCAGCGCGCCGCGCAGCTGCAGCACCAGGCGCTGGCCGACGGCATGCGCACGCTGCGCCAGGACGGCATCGAGAAGGTGCTGGGCGGCGTCACCACGCTGGCCGAGGTGCGCGCCAGCTCCTGACGCGCCACCCGCGGCCGCGGCCTCAGCAGGCGTAGGTGTAGCTGGAGCCGGTGACGACGATGTTCATGTCGCGCGTGTTCAGGCAGCGCAGCACGCCGATGTTGGAGCCGCTGGTGCTGGTGGCATTGGCCACGAAGCCCACCGCGACGCCGCTGTCGAAGATGTTGCCGTTGGCGTCGACCGTCATGCCGTTCAGGCGCGTGTTGCTGGCCCAGTGCACGAGCGCGCGGTTGTCCAGCCGCACCTTGAAGTCCTCGTTGGTGGCGTCCTTCAGGATCTCGCCGTTGGCGTTGTTGTTCCAGCTCGCGTAGTCGGAATTGGTCGGGTCGTCTTCGCCGCCGCAGGCGGCCAGCAGCAGTGAGGCCGCCGCCGCCAGCGCCAGCAGGGCACGGCGCGGTCGGGTCGGCGGGCGGAGCGGGGTGAGGGTCATGGTCGGGTCCTCGGGTCGGGTGTTGGTGTGACGGGATTCTCGGAACGCGGCCGCGCCGCCGAATCCCGAGCCCTGGGGAGGCCGCTGGCGCGGTGTCCTCAATCCGGCGCAGATGCGGCCGATAACGCCTTCGTGGATCGGCGAGGCCCGGTCCGTGCCGAGGGAGAGCCCAGATGTCCGACCGCCGATCCGGGTCGCGCCACCGCGCGACCAAGCCCCGCGTGGAGCGCCGCGCCCCCAAGGGCAAGCCGGGCTCGCTGCGCTGGCTGCGCGGTCTGCTCGGGCGGCCGGTCACGCTGGAGCAGCGCGATGGCCGCCTGCACCTGACGCTGCTCGAGCGCCGGCGTCCGCCGGAGGTCATCCGCGCGCAGGAATGCGCGGCGCTGTGCGAGGAGCTGCGCCTGCGCCTGCTGGAACATGGCGAACGCCATGTCTCGGTGCTGCGCCCGCTGGTGGCCGTGCACGACGCGCTCGAGAAGGACGGCTGGGACCGCGTGGGCCGCCTGCCCAGTGCGCTGCTGGCCAAGGCGCACATGCAGCTGCTGATGCTGATCGGCCGCGAGCGCTCGAGGGCCCTCACCGGCATGGCCGACCACCTGCGGCTGCTGCAGGCCGCCGCCGAGGCGCGTGAAGACCGCAACCGCCGCGATGGCGTGAGCGACGACGACTTCCTGGTCGTCACCGAGGAGGCCGAGGTCACCGAGTTCGACGAGCACGAGCGCGCCTGGCTCAGCACCGAGTCGCCGGCCGACCCGGCGTCGTCGCACTAGGTCTTCACAACCAACGCTTCACAACGGGCGCTTCACCGCGCGCCGTTCAGCGCGCGCCAGACCTTCTCGCTCGTCAGCGGCATCTGCAGCTGCTCGGCGGCATCGCCGTGGCCGGCGCGGGCCAGCGCATCCACCACCGCGTTCACCACCGCCGGCGTGGCGCCGATGGTGCCGAGCTCGCCCACGCCCTTGGCGCCCAGCAGGTTGGTCTGGCACGGCACGCTCTCGTCGAAGCGCGTCACGAAGCCGCGGAAGCCGTCCACACGCGGCAGCGCGTAGTCCATCAGGCTGCCGGTGAGCAGCTGCCCGGTGTCGCGGTCGTACACCACCTGCTCGCTGAGCGCCTGGCCGATGCCCTGCACCGCGCCGCCTTCGATCTGGCCCTGCACGATCTGGGGGCTCACCACTCGGCCGATGTCGTTGACGGAGCTGTAGGCCACCAGCGACACCTCGCCGGTGGCGGGGTCGATCTCGACCTCGGCGATGTGGCAGCCGTTGGGCCAGCTCGGGCCCTGCGCCGTGCTGTCGCCGCTCACGACGAGCTGCGCACCGGGCTGCCGCGCCGCGATCTGGGCCAGCGTCACGCCCAGGTCGGTGCCGGTCACGCTGAAGCGGCCGGCGGTGTATTCCAGGTCCACCGCCGCGGCCTCCAGCGCCTCGGCCGCCAGGCGCCGGGCCTCGTCGATGGTCTTCTCGCTGGCCACCTTGACGGCCGAGCCGCCGGTGAACAGCGAGCGGCTGCCGGCGCTGCCAAAGCCGTTGGCGCGGTCGGTGTCGCCCTGCCGCACGCGGATGCACTCCGGCGGCAGCTGGAACACGTCCACCGCCAGCTGCACGTAGCTGGTGGCGATGCCCTGGCCCATGGGCATGGTGGCGCTGGTCAGCTCCACATAGCCGTCAGCCGTGACGGCCACGCGCACGCTCTCGGCCAGCGCGTTGCCGCCGGTCCACTCCAGGAAGGTGGCCAGGCCGCGGCCGCGCAGCCGGCC
>VYLG01000217.1_pt1 | contig 12992 bp, 14 predicted proteins | sample 5114351 | NCBI WGS metagenome assembly VYLG01 (sample SAMN12291798, study PRJNA351875) | freshwater metagenome | isolation source: freshwater lake | place: USA: Michigan, Kent Lake | collected 2013-08-15
GCCGGACAGCGCTGGGGCGGCCGCCAGCGCCAAGGCCAGCGCGGTGGCGGCACAGAGGATTCGGGGCACGGGATGGATCTCCGTCGAGGGGGTGCACACCCCGAATCGATACGGCCCCGGCGCCGAAACGGATGCAGCCTGCGGTGACAATGTGCGGAAAACTTCCGCATCCGCCTGCCATGCCTCACCTGATCGTCCACGGCGGCTCGCCGCTCTCGGGCCGCATCGTGCCCAGCGCGAACAAGAACGCCGTGCTGCCCATCCTGTGCGCGACGCTGCTGTCGCGCCACCCGGTGCGCCTGGTCGGCATCCCCGAGATCACCGACGTCCGCAAGATCCTCGACATCTTCCGGCAGCTCGGCAGCCAGGTGCAGGTGGACTACACCGCCGGCACGCTGGAGCTGCACCACCGCGACACCCGCTTCGACCCCGACACGCACCACCTGCCGGAAGAGATGCGCAGTTCGATCATGCTGGTGCCGGGCCTGCTGGCCCGCTTCGGCGCCGCGCGCATCGAGAACGACGTGCAGGGCTGCACCCTGGGCGTGCGCGAGATCGATCCGCACGTCGAGGTGATGGAGCGCTTCGGCGCCACGGTGGAGCGCCGCCGTGAGGCGCTGGTGATGCGCACCGCCGAAGGCGGCCTGAAGGCCAACGCGCACTGGCTCGACTACGCCAGCGTCACCACCACCGAGAACTTCGTGCTGTGCGCCGCCACGGCGCGCGGCACCAGCACGCTGATGAACGCGGCCAGCGAGCCGCACGTGCAGGAGTTCTGCCAGTTCATGGCGCTGCTGGGCGCGCAGATCGAGGGCATCGGCACCAGCCGGCTCACGGTGCACGGCGTGGCCGACCTCGGCCGGCCCGAGGGCGTGGAGTTCCGCTTCGCGGAAGACTTCCACGAGGCCGTCACCTTCATGGCGCTGGGCGCCATCACCGGCGGCGAGATCGTCGTCAAGAACTCGGCGCCCGAGCAGTTTCCGCTGATCGACCGCACCTTCGCCAAGTTCGGCGTGCAGGTGTTCCACGAGGGCGGCTGGAGCCGCGCCGTGGCCGACGGCCCGCTGCGCGTGAAGACGCCGTTCACGCAGAACATCCTGCCCAAGGTGGAGGCCGCGCCCTGGCCGTATCTGCCGGTGGACCTGCTGCCCATCTTCGTGGCCCTGGGCGTGCGCGCCGAGGGCAGCATGATGTACTGGAACAAGGTCTACGAAGGCGCGATGGGCTGGACGGCCGAGCTCGGCAAGTTCGGCGCGCACGCCTTCCAGAGCGACCCGCACCGCATCATCACCTTCGGTGGCAAGCCGCTGGTGGCGGCCGAGGTCGAGAGCCCCTACATCATCCGCGTGGCGATTGCGCTGCTGATGGTGGCCTGCAGCATCCCGGGACGCAGCGTGATCCGCAACGCCACGCCGGTGCGGCGGGCGCACCCGCGCTTTGCCGAGAACATCACGGCGCTGGGTGCGAAGGTGGAGTGGGTCGAGGGCGACTGAGCGGGCTGCGGCCGATGGCGAAGAAGGACAAGCACGTCAGCGAAACGCCCGCAACGGCGTGGCTCAAGGCGCACGGCGCGGCCTACACCGAGCACCCGTACGACTACGTCGACCACGGCGGCACGGCCGAGAGCGCGCGCCAGCTGGGTGTGCCCGAGCACGAGGTGATCAAGACGCTCGTGATGCAGGACGAGCGCGCCGAGCCGCTGATCGTGCTGATGCACGGCGACCGCCAGGTGAGCACCAAGAACCTGGCGCGCGAGATCGGCGTCAAGAGCGTGGAGCCCTGCAAGCCCGAGGTCGCGCAGCGCCACAGCGGCTTTCTCGTCGGCGGCACCTCGCCCTTCGGCACGAAGAAGGCGATGCGCGTGTTCGTCGAGGCCAGCGTGCTGGTGCTGCCGCGCATCTGCATCAACGGCGGGCGGCGCGGCTACCTCGTGGGCCTCGACCCGCAGGTGCTGGTGCGTGAGCTCGGCGCGGTGCCGGTGCACTGCGCGCTGGCGGCCTGAAGGCGGCCGCCGGCAACCGGCCTCAGGGCCGTGGTTCGCGCGGGTCGTCGTGGTGGATGTGCAGCGCCTCGAGGAAGCGCGAGACCATGTTGTAGGCCGCGATCACGCCCACCAGCTCCACCGTCTGGCGCTCGCCGAGTGCGGCGCGCACGGCGCCGATCAACTCGGCGCCGACCTGCACCTGCCGCGTCATCGTGTCGGCCAGGGCCAGTGCCAAGCGTTGTGCCGGCGTGAACAGGTCCTCGGCCGCTTGCCACGCCGGCAGCGCGGCCAGCGCGGCGGCGCTGACGCCCTCGCGCTGGGCGATCGGTGCGTGCTGCGCGGCCTCGTACGGCGCGCCGTTGAGGTGCGCCACCTGCATGATCACCAGCTCGCGCAGGTCGCCGGGCAGATCGAGCCGCTGGCGCACGCGCGTCAGGTAGTGCAGCCAGCCTTCGGCCAGCGGCGGGCTGTGCAGCAGCATCTGGTACAGGTGCAGCAGCTCGCCGCGCTCGGCGACGATGCGCTCGACCAGCGGTGCCGCCTCGGGCGTGGCCAGCGCGGCGGTGCTGGCGTAGGGCAGGTGGGCCATCGTTCAGTCCTCGACGAGGCTCGGATCCAGCTCGCGCAGCCGGTGGTCGACGTAGTAGCCGCCGGCCTCGGTGTACTGCAGGAAGCCGCGGTGGCACTGCGGGCAGCGCCACACGGTGCAGCGGTTGTAGGGAAAGTGCGTCGGCACGACGGGCGCGCGGGCGTGCCAGTAGCTGGTGCCCGGCGCGTGGCGCTCGTCGAGCGTGGGCTCGTCGACGGCGGGGTCGCGCAGCGTGCCCACCGCTTCGAGCAGCGGCGGGCCATATGGGCCCGTTACCGATTCCCAGCCCGGCGCGCGCAGCTCGCGGCAGTGCGCGCAGCCGTCGCCGGCGGGCGCGACGGCAGCGCGCAGGGCCGCAGCGTCCAGCAGCACGGGATGACCTGTCACACGCTAGTCCGCCGTGATCTTGTTGTCCTTGACGACCTTGTCCCAGGTGTCCAGCTGCCGCTCCACGAACGCCTGCGCCTGCGCCGGCGTGCCCAGGTTCACCACGATGCCCTGGGCCGCCAGCTTGGCCGCCACGTCGGGCGTCTGCAGGGCCTTGTTGATCTCGGCGTTCAGGCGCTGCACCAGATCGGGCGGTGTCTTGGCCGGCGCGATCACGGCCCACCAGGCCGGTGCGTCGAAGTTGCGGTAGCCCAGCTCGGCCAGCGTCGGCACGTCGGGCAGCGCGGCATTGCGCTGCGCGGTCGTCACGGCCAGCGGGCGGATGCGCTTGCTGTCGATGTGCGGCTTGGCCACGAACACCGAGCCGATGGACAGCGGCACGTGGCCGGCGATGGCGTCCTGCATCAGCGGGCCGCCGCCCTTGTAGGGCACGTGCACCAGGTCGAGGCCGGCACTCTTGGCCAGCAGCGTCACGGCCAGATGGCCCAGGCTGCCGTTGCCGATGGTGCCGTAGGTGAGGCTCTTGCCTCCCTTGGTGGCCGCGGCCACGTCGTTGAAGCCCTTGAACGGCTGCTCGGCATGCGTGCTGATGACCATCGGACTGGTGCCCACCAGCGCCACGGTGGCGAGGTCCTTGCGCGTGTCGAAGGCGATCTTGGGCTGCAGCGAGGGGTTCACGCCGTGGGTGTCGAAGACGACGCCGAAGGTGTAGCCGTCGGGCGCGGCGCGGGCCACCTCGCCCGTGCCGATGGCGCCGGAGGCGCCGCCCTTGTTCTCCACCACCACTGTCTGGCCGAGTTGCTGCTGCAGCACCGGCGCCAGGATGCGCGCCACCTGGTCCACCGAGCCGCCGGGCGGGAACACGGCCACGAGCTTGATCGGCCCTTTGGTCGGCCAGGCCTGGGCCTGCGCGGCCAGCGGCAGCAGGGTGGCGGCGCACAGCGTGGCCAGCGAGGCGATGCAGAGGCGGCGGTTCATGGCAGGGCGGTCTCCGTGGTGTGGGTGGCGGCGGCAGTGTGCGGCGCTGCCCCGGCAGCGGCGCTGCGGAAACCACGCACAGGGCAATCCCGAAGCGGGCCCGGCGGCCCCGGTGCGCCCGACCGCACGCTTACACTCGCGCCCGCCATGAACTGGATGTGGATTGCCGGCGCGCTGCTGGCCTCGTACCTTGTCGGATCGCTGTCGTTCGCCGTCATCCTGAGCCGCGTGTTCGGGCTGGCCGACCCCCGCAGCTACGGCAGCGGCAACCCCGGCGCCACCAACGTGCTGCGCTCGGGCAACAAGAAGGCCGCGGTGCTGACGCTGGTGTTCGATGCGCTCAAGGGCTTCGTGCCCGTGGTGCTGTGCCTGGCCTTCGGCGAGCGCGTGGGCCTCACCGAGACCACCGCCGCCTGGGTGGGCCTGGCGGCCTTCATGGGCCACCTGTGGCCGGTGTTCTTCCGCTTTCAGGGCGGCAAGGGCGTGGCCACCGCGGCCGGCGTGCTGATGGCCTGGAACCCGCTGCTGGCCGTGGCCACGCTGGCCAGCTTTGCGCTCATCGTGTACTTCTCGCGCTACGTGTCGCTGGGCTCCATCGTCGCGGCGGCATTTGCGCCGTTCTACCAGGCGCTGATCTGGGGCGTGTCGCCGGCGCTGCTGGCGCTGGTGATCATGAGCCTGCTGCTGGTGTGGCGGCACGAGGGCAACATCCGCAAGCTGCTGGCCGGCACCGAGAACAAGTTCGGCGCCAAGGCCGCGGCCGGCGCGCCGGTTTCCACCGCGGCGCGGCCGCACAAGAAGGGACATTGAAGATGGTTCAGCGATTCGACGTCGGCCCGCGCCTGTCGGAAATGGCCGTGCACAACGGCGTGTGCTACCTGGCCGGGCAGGTGGCCGCCGACGGCAGCGCCGACATCACCGGCCAGACGCAGCAGGTGCTCGCCGCGATCGACGCGCTGCTGGCCCGCGCCGGTACCGACAAGCGCAAGCTGTTGCGCGTGGAGATCTTCATCACCGACCTCGCCGACTTCCCGGCCATGAATGCCGTGTGGGAAGCCTGGCTGCCCGCCGGCTGTGCACCGCCGCGGGCCACCGTGAAGGCCCAGCTGGCCAAGCCGGAGTGGAAGGTGGAGATGGTGGTCACGGCGGCGCTCTGAGCGCCACCGGGCCCCGGGGCCGGCCATGAGCGAGCCGCTGCGTCACCGATGGTTTCGTAACCCGTGGTTGCAGCTCGGGGTGCTGGTCGCGGCCGTGTCGCTGGGCCTGCAGGCCTGGCAGGGGCATCGCCAGCAGGACCTGGGCGAACGCATCGCGGCGGCGGCCGGGCCGGGTGAGCTGCGCATGATCTCGTCGCTCAGCTGCGGCATCTGCACCCAGGCACGGCGCTGGTTCACCGAGCACGAGGTGGCCTTCACGGAGTGCTTCGTCGAGCGCGACGCCGCCTGCCGCGCCGAGATGGAGATGCTGCAGGCGCCCGGCACGCCCGTCATCCTTGTGCGCGGCCGGCCGCAGCTGGGCTTCAGCCCGAGGCACATCGCCGAGTCGCTGGGGGCAGCGCAACCAGGGGGCTGATCGCGGGCGTCTTCCGTGCTAGGGTCGGCGGCATACGAAGAGATCCAGGAGGCTTGCCCATGACCCCGATCCCCGCGCGCTGGCGCCACACCGCCGTCACGCTGGCCCTGCTGGCAGCGCCGCTGGCAGCCACCGCCGCGCTGCAGACCACCGTCGTGGCCAGCGGCCTGACCGCACCCGTGGCCGTGGCCCAGCCACTGCCCGGCGGCCCGCTTTACGTGGTGGAGCTCGGCGGCACCATCAAGGTCGTGGCCAATGGCGTGACGAGCACCTTCCTCAGCATCCCCGTGGCCACCGGCGGTGAGCAGGGCCTGCTGGGCCTGGCCTTCGACCCCGGCTACGCCGATCCGGCCTCGCCGGGCTACCGCCGCTTCTTCGTCAACTACATCCAGGCCTCGACCGACCTGGCCCAGCGCGACACCATCGTGGCCAGCTACCGCGCCACCAGCGACCTGGTGGCCGACCCGGCCAGCCGCGTCGAGGTGATCCGCGTCGACCAGCCCACGAACCGCAGCAACCACAAGGCGGGCTGGATCGGCTTCAAGCCCGGCGACGCCAACAACCTCTACATCGCCACGGGCGACGGCGGCAGCGCCAACGACCCCGACAACCTCGCCCAGAACCGCAACGTGCTGCTGGGCAAGATGCTGCGCATCGACATCAACCGCGACGACTTCGCGGCCGACCCGCTGCGGAACTACGCGATCCCGACCGACAACCCGTTTGTCGGCGTGGCCGGCACGCGCGCCGAGATCTGGGCCTACGGCCTGCGCAACCCCTTCCGCAACGGCTTCGACAGCGCCACCGGCAACCTGTGGATCGCCGACGTGGGGCAGGTGTCGCGGGAGGAGATCAACTTCATCTCAGCCGGCAGCGCCGGGGGTCAGAACTTCGGCTGGCGCGTGCGCGAGGGCGACATCGCCACGCCGGGCGTCGGCGGGCCGCTGCAGCCCGGCATGGTGGACCCGGTGCTCGCCTACAACCGCAGCTTCGGCTCCACCGTCACCGGCGGCCACGTGGTGCACAGCGACCGCCTGGAGGGCCTGGACGGCCAGTACCTCTTTGCCGACTTCGGCAGCAACCGCATCTGGTCGATGGCCGCCGACGGCAGCTTCCAGACCATGGCCAGCGTCACCAACTGGACCTCCACGCTCAACGCCGGCGGCGCCGGCACGCTGGGCGGCATCGTCGGCTTTGGCGAAGGCGCGACGGGCGAGCTCTTCATCGTCGAGATCGGCGGCCGTGTCGTGCAGGTGGTGCCCGAGCCGGCCAGCGTGGCCATGATGCTCGCCGGCGCGGCCCTGCTGCTGGGCTGGCGCGCGCGCTCGCGCTGAGGCCCTCAGCCCCCTGGAAGGATCAGGCCAGGCCCAGCCGGGCCGGGTCGCCGCGGCCCTGGCGCACGAGCACGGGCTCGTCGCCGCTGAGGTCGATCACCGTGGTGGGCTGCATCGGGCAGGCGCCCGCGTCCACCACCGCCTGCACCAGCTTCTCGTAGCGCGCGCGGATGTCTTCGGCGTCGTTGAGTGGCTCGGTCTCGCCCAGCGGAATCAGCGTCGTCGCCAGCAGCGGCTGGCCGAAGACCTCGAGCAGCGACTGCATCGCCAGGTGTTCGGGCACACGCAGCCCGATGGTGCGGCGGCTCGGGTGGCTCACACGGCGCGGCACTTCCTTGGTGGCCTCGAGGATGAAGGTGTAGGGCCCGGGCGTGCCCAGCTTCAGCAGCCGGTACTGGCGGTTGTCCACGCGCGCAAAGCGCGCGAGCTCGCTCAGGTCGCGGCACAGCAGCGTGAGGTGGTGCTTCTCGTCGACGCCGCGGATGCGGCGCAGCCGCTCCACCGCGTCCTTGTCGTCGAGATGGCACACCAGCGCGTAGCTGCTGTCGGTGGGCACGGCGGCGATGCCGCCGCTGTGGAGGATCTGCGCAGCCTGCTTCAGCAACCGCGGCTGCGGGTGCGTGGGGTGGACTTCGAAGTGCTGCGCCAAGCCGGTTGAGCGGGGTCAGGCCACGGTGACCGGGATCTTGCCGATGCGGCCCTGGGCGATCTTTTCCTGCCAGTCGCGCGGGCCGGTGACGTGGGCGCTGGTGCCGCCGGCGTCCACCGCCACCGTGACGGGCATGTCGACCACGTCGAACTCGTAGATCGCTTCCATGCCCAAGTCGGCGAAGCCCACGACCTTGGCGCCCTTGATCGCCTTGCTCACCAGGTAGGCGGCACCGCCTACGGCCATCAGGTAGGCGCTCTTCGCGTCCTTGATGGCCTCGATGGCCACCGGCCCGCGCTCGGCCTTGCCGACCATGGCGATGAGGCCGGTCTTCTCGAGCATCATGCGGGTGAACTTGTCCATGCGCGTGGCGGTGGTGGGGCCGGCGGGGCCCACGACCTCGTCACGCACCGGGTCCACCGGGCCGACGTAGTAGATGACGCGGTTGGTGAAGTCCACCGGCAGCGGCTCACCCTTGGCCAGCATGTCCTGGATGCGCTTGTGCGCGGCGTCGCGGCCGGTGAGCAGCTTGCCACTGAGCAGCAGCGTGTCGCCCGGCTTCCAGCTGGCCACCTGCTCCTTGGTGAGCGTGTTCAGGTCGACCTTGCGGCTCTTGTTGTAGTCGGGCGCCCAGTGCACGTCGGGCCAGAGGTCCAGGCTCGGCGGATCCAGGTACACCGGGCCGGAGCCGTCCATCACGAAGTGCGCGTGCCGCGTGGCAGCGCAGTTCGGGATCATCGCGATCGGCTTGCTCGCGGCGTGCGTCGGGAAGGTGCGGATCTTCACGTCGAGCACGGTGGTCAGGCCACCCAGGCCCTGCGCGCCGATGCCCAGGGCGTTGACCTTCTCGTACAGCTCGATGCGCAGCTCCTCGAGCTTGTTCTGCGGGCCGCGCTCGAGCAGCTCGTGCATGTCGATGTCGTCCATCAGCGCCTGCTTGGCCAGCAGCGCCGCCTTCTCGGCCGTGCCGCCGACGCCGATGCCCAGCATGCCCGGCGGGCACCAGCCGGCGCCCATGGTGGGCACCGTCTTCAGCACCCACTCGACGATGTCGTCGCTGGGGTTGAGCATGTAGACCTTGCTCTTGTTCTCGGAGCCGCCGCCCTTGGCCGCGACGATGACATCGAGCTTGTCGCCGGGCACCACCTCCATCTGCACCACGGCGGGCGTGTTGTCCTTGGTGTTCCTGCGGGCGAAGATGGGGTCGTCCAGCACGCTGGCGCGCAGCACGTTGTCGGGGTTCAGGTAGCCCTTGCGCACGCCGGCGTTCACGGCGTCCTCGATGCTGCCGGTGAAGCCCTCCCAGCGCACGTCCATGCCGATCTTCAGGAAGACGTTGACGATGCCGGTGTCCTGGCAGATCGGGCGCTTGCCTTCGGCGCAGAGGCGGCTGTTGGTGAGGATCTGCGCGATGGCGTCCTTGGCCGCGGCGCTCTGCTCACGCTCGTAGGCGCGCGCCAGGTGGGCGATGTAGTCGGCCGGGTGGTAGTAGCTGATGTACTGCAGCGCGGCAGCGATGCTGTCGACGAGGTCGGCGGCCTTGATGGTGGTGGTCATGGCGGACTCGGGCTTACTTCGAGGTGGGTGGGTGCATGATCCTGTCGGCCAGCGCGATGGCCAGCGCCGAGAACAGGAAGGCGATGTGGATCAGCGTCTGCCACAGCAGCACCTTGTCGCTGTAGTTGGCGGCGTTGATGAAGGTCTTCAGCAGGTGGATGCTGCTGATGCCGATGATGGCCGTGGCCAGCTTGACCTTCAGCACGCTGGCGTTGACGTGGCTCAACCACTCGGGCTGGTCGGGGTGGCCGTCGAGGTTGAGGCGCGAGACGAAGGTCTCGTAGCCGCCGACGATGACCATGATCAGCAGGTTGCTGATCATCACCACGTCGATCAGGGCCAGCACCACCAGCATGATGATGGTCTCGTTGAGCGAGGTGACGGTGACGTCGCTCTTGTAGCCGATGCTGCTGACCAGCTTGGCCAGCGCGGCCTGGTCGCCGAACACGGCCTCGACGAGGTGGACGAGCTCGACCCAGAAGTGGAAGACGTACACGCACTGCGCCACGATCAGGCCCAGGTACAGCGGCAGCTGCAGCCAGCGCGTGGCAAAGATCATGGCCGGCAGCGGGGGCAGCCGGGTGGGCGGCGGCGGAACAGGGGAGCTCATCCAGGGTTTCTCGTGGCGTCCGGGTCCACCCGGATCGGGCAAATTGTAGGTTCGGGGTCCGTCAGCACCTTGTCAGAGCCTGTTCTCAGCATCCAGGCCTGCACGGTTCCCCACCTTTCAGCCAGATCCCACGGAGACAAGCGATGAGCGATTCCGCCGCCACCGAGCTCAAGACCCACCAGCCGCCCGCCGCCCTGGTGGCTGCCGCCCGCGTCTCGGGCATGGCCGCCTACCAGAAGCTGTGCGACGAGGCCGCCGCCGACTACGAGGGCTACTGGGCCCGCCTGGCGCGCGAGTTCGTGAGCTGGAAGAGCCCGTTCACCAAGGTGCTGGACAGCTCCAACGCGCCGTTCTTCAAGTGGTTCGAAGACGGCACCTTGAACGTCTCCTACAACTGCCTGGACCGCAACGTCGAGCGTGGCCTGGGCGACAAGACGGCCATCATCTTCGAGGCCGACGACGGCACCGTCACCAAGGTCAGCTACGCCCAGCTGCTGGCCAAGGTGGGCCAGTTCGCCAACGCGCTCAAGGCCCGCGGCGTGAAGAAGGGCGACCGCGTCGTCATCTACATGCCCATGAGCGTGGAAGGCGTGGCCGCCATGCAGGCCTGCGCCCGCATCGGCGCCACGCACTCGGTGGTGTTCGGCGGCTTTTCCGCCCAGAGCCTGCGCGACCGCATCGAGGACGCCGGTGCCGTGATGGTGATCACCGCCGACGAGCAGGCCCGCGGCGGCAAGCAGCTGCCGCTGAAGGCCATCGTCGACGAGGCGCTGGCCATGCCCGGCACCGAGGGCATCGCCAACGTGCTGGTCTACAAGCGCACCGGCGGCGCCATCGCCTGGAAGGAAGGCCGCGACCGCTGGCTGCACGACGAGCTGGCCGCCCAGCCCACGGCCTGCGAGCCCGAGTGGGTGAGCGCGGAGCACCCGCTGTTCCTGCTGTACACCAGCGGTTCCACCGGCAAGCCCAAGGGCGTGCAGCACAGCACCGGCGGCTACCTGCTGCACGCGGCGCTCACCACGGCCTGGACCTTCGACCTGAAGCCCGACGATGTGTTCTGGTGCACGGCCGACATCGGCTGGGTCACCGGCCACAGCTACATCACCTACGGCCCGCTGGCGCTCGGCGGCACCGAGGTGGTGTTCGAAGGCGTGCCCACCTACCCGGCCGCCGACCGCTTCTGGAAGATGATCGAGAAGCACAAGGTCACCATCTTCTACACGGCGCCCACGGCCATCCGCAGCCTGATCAAGGCCGCCGAGACCAACGCTGCGGTGCACCCGAAGCACAGCGATCTGTCCAGCCTGCGCATCCTGGGCTCGGTGGGCGAGCCCATCAACCCGGCGGCCTGGGAGTGGTACTACCAGAACATCGGCGGCAGCCGCTGCCCCATCGTCGACACCTTCTGGCAGACGGAGACCGGCGGCCACGTCATCACGCCGCTGCCGGGCGCCACGCCGATGGTGCCGGGCTCGTGCACGCTGCCGTTCCCGGGCATCACCGCCGCGATCGTCGACGAGACCGGGGCCGACGTGCCCAACGGCGCCGGTGGCATCCTCGTCATCAAGAAGCCCTGGCCGAGCATGATCCGCACGATCTACGGCGATCCGGAGCGCTTCAAGAAGAGCTACTACCCGCCGGAGCTGAAGGGCTACTACCTGGCCGGCGACGGCGCCATCCGCGACAAGGACACCGGCTACTTCACCATCACCGGCCGCATCGACGACGTGCTCAACGTCTCGGGGCACCGCATGGGCACGATGGAGATCGAGTCGGCGCTGGTGAGCTGCACCGAGCTGGTGGCCGAGGCCGCCGTGGTGGGCCGCCCCGACGACACCACCGGCGAGGCCATCTGCGCCTTCGTGGTGCTCAAGCGCAGCCGGCCCACGGGCGACGAGGCCAAGAAGATCGCCAACGAGCTGCGCAACTGGGTGGCCAAGGAGATCGGCCCGATCGCCAAGCCCAAGGACATCCGCTTCGGCGACAACCTGCCCAAGACGCGCAGCGGCAAGATCATGCGCCGCCTGCTGCGCAGCATCGCCAAGGGTGAGGCGATCACGCAGGACACCTCGACGCTGGAAAATCCCGCGATCCTCGAGCAGTTGGGCCAGGCCAACTGATCGAGGCCGGGGTGATTCAAGCCTGGGGTGCCACGGCGCCCCAGGCCATGCTGAAGATCACCTCCTGCGCCGCGCCGAAGTCTTCGCTGTCCAGCTCGGGCTTGCCCAGCAGCAGCGAGAACTGGCGCGCGTGGTCGGCGTAGGCCTGCGTCATGGCCCAGATCATGAAGATCAGGTGCCGGAAGTCGGCGCGGCGCACGCGGCCTGAGCGCGCCCAGCGTTCGAAGGCCTGCACGTCGGCCTCGAGCACGGGCCGCACCTGCATGGTGATGGCTTCGCTGTAGTGCGGTGCACCGGCGATCACCTCCTTGGTGAACACGCGCGATCCATCGGGCCGCTCCTGCGAACTCTTCAGCTTGGCGGCGATGTAGGCGGCCAGCGCGGCCTTCGGATCGTCTGAGCGGGCGAGCTCGCCCATGCCCCCGAGCCAGTGCGACATCACGTCATCCAGCACCCGTCGGTACAGCAACTCCTTGCTCGGGTAGTAGTACAGCAGCGCGTGCCGGCTCATGCCCAGTGCGGCGCCGATGCCTTCGAGCGTGGCGCCCTCGAGGCCGAAGCGCGCGAACTGCGCCTCGGCCTCGCGCAGGATGCCGCGCTCCTTGTCGAGGCGGCGGTCACTGCGCGGCGGGGGGTCGGCCGGGGTCGTCATGCTCAATGCCGTGGGCGGGTAAGTACGGGTAGGCGGTTTTTTACCACTTGGTGAGTATTCTGGCCCGGTTCTCGCTTCGGCGAAGGCCGTGCCACCTGACCACCAGGAGAAGCCCATGCCGGGGCGCAGAACCCACGAGGCGATCGCGAGCGACATCGCCGCCGCCAAACCGCCGCTGACGCCCGCCCAGGCGCTCGTGCAGGCCGAGCGCTGCCACTACTGCCACGATGCGCCCTGTGTCACGGCCTGCCCGACGGGCATCGACATCCCGTCGTTCATCGCCCGCATCGCGCAGGGCAACCTGCGCGGGGCGGCCGCGGCCATCCTCGAGGCCAACCCACTGGGCGGCATGTGCGCGCGGGTCTGCCCCACCGAAGTGCTGTGCGAGGACGCCTGCGTGCGCCACACGCTGGAAGACAAGCCGGTGGAGATCGGCCTGCTGCAGCGCCACGCCACCGATGCGCTGTTCGCCAAGCCCGGCGCGCCCCTCTTCACCCGCGCCGGGCGCACTGGCCGCCGCGTGGCGGTGGTGGGTGCCGGCCCGGCCGGCCTGGCCTGCG
>VYLG01000219.1_pt1 | contig 12939 bp, 9 predicted proteins | sample 5114351 | NCBI WGS metagenome assembly VYLG01 (sample SAMN12291798, study PRJNA351875) | freshwater metagenome | isolation source: freshwater lake | place: USA: Michigan, Kent Lake | collected 2013-08-15
CACCGACCGGCGCGGCGGCCGCGGTGCCTCGCTCCCCGGCGTGGCGCGCTGGCTGGGCGACATCCGGCGCTACTTTCCGAGCTCGGTGGTGCAGGTGATGCAGCGCGATGCGCTGGAACGCATGAACCTGCGCGACATGCTGCTGCAGCCCGAGATGCTGGAGGCCGCGCAGCCCGACGTGCACCTCGTGGCGCAGCTGGTGGCGCTGGGCAGCGTGATCCCGGCGAAGACCAGGGACACCGCACGCGCCGTGGTGCGCCGCGTGGTGGAGCAGCTGATGCAGCGCCTGGACGAGCCGCTGCGCAGCGCCGTCACGGGCGCACTCGACCGCAGCCAGCGCAACCGCCGCCCGCGCCATGCCGAGATCGACTGGCACCGCACCATCCGCGCCAACCTGCGCCACTGGCAGCCCGAGTACCGCACCGTGGTGCCGCAGGTGCTGCACGGCTACGGCCGCAAGGCGCGCCGGCCGCAGCGCGAGGTGGTGCTGTGCATCGACCAGAGCGGCTCGATGGCGCACTCGGTGGTCTACGCCAGCATCTGCGGCGCCGTGATGGCCAGCCTGCCGGCGGTGAGCACCAAGCTGGTGGTCTTCGACACCGCGGTGGTCGACCTCTCGGACAAGCTCGACGACCCGGTGGAGCTGCTCTTCGGCGTGCAGCTCGGCGGCGGCACCGACATCAACGGCGCTGTGGGCTACTGCCAGACGCTGGTGCGCGAGCCGCGCAACACCATCCTCGTGCTGATCTCCGACCTGTACGAAGGCGGTGTGGCGCCGCAGCTGCTGCGCCGCGCGGCGGAGCTGGTGGAAAGCGGGGTGCAGTTCATCACGCTGCTGGCGCTGTCGGACGAAGGCGCACCGGCCTACGACCGTGACTTGGCCGCGCAGCTGGCCGCCTTGGGCGTGCCGAGTTTCGCCTGCACGCCGGATGCCTTTCCGGCGCTGATGGCCGCAGCCATCCGGCGCGAAGACGTCAACGCCTGGGCCGCCGGGCGCGGGCTGGTGGCCACGCGGGGGCACGGCCGGTAGCGCCGCGTGCCGAAGGCTGCGTCGGTGCGCGCCTCATCCCCGCCACACGAACGGAAACTTCATCTGCGCCCAGAACCCCTCGGGCACGTAGTCGCCCTGCACGCCGTAGCAAGCCGGCCATTCGCGCGGGCTTTGCACGGCGGTGCCGAAGAGGTGGTCGATGAAGGCGAAGTGCGCCGCGTAGTTGCGGTCGATGGCCTCGGTGTCCTGGCTGTGGTGCCAGTGGTGGAAGTTGGGCGTCACGATCAGGTAGCGCAGCGGCCCCAGCCGCACGTTCACGTTGGCGTGGTTGAACACCGCCTGGAAGCCGACGACGATGATGTAGGCGTCGATCACTTCCTTCGAGAAGCCGAGCACGAAGATCGGCGCCAGCACCAGCGTACGCGTGAGCACGATCTCCAGCACGTGCTGGCGCGAGCCGGCGATCCAGTCCATGTGCTTGGCGCTGTGGTGCACGGCGTGCAGCCGCCACAGCGCGGGCACCTCGTGGTACGCCCGGTGCGTGGCGTACTGCACCAGGTCGGCGACGAGGATGATCAGGAAGAGCGCCACCCAGAAGTTCAGGCCGCGCACCCAGTCCTGCACTGCGCCGTGCACGGCCCAGCCGAAGAGCCGGTGCACCAGCAGGTTCACCGCCAGCAGCATGAAGCCGATCAGCAGGTGGTTGACGATGAAGTGCTGGAAGTCGGTCTGCCAGGCCGGGCGGAACACCGGCTGCTCCTTGCGCAGCGGGAACAGCTTCTCGATGAAGATGAAGATCAGCGTGCTGCCCAGCAGGTCGAGGATGAACCAGTCCAGGCCGATGTAGGGCGTGCCGTCGGGGAAGTCGTTCACCGGCACCTTGTGGCCGCCCAGCGCCACGCTCAGGGCCACCAGCACGAAGGCCGCCGTGGCCAGCCAGCGCCGCCGGCCGAGCACGATGTTGAAGAGCGCCACCGCGCCGGCCACCACCAGCGCCGCGTACAGCACCTTGCGCAGCACGTCGACGTCGTAGCTCTTGCGCAGCTGCGGCGTCGTCAGGTATTCCGGAAAGTGGAAGGCCAGCACCCCCAGGAAACACAGGATGGCCAGCGACAGCGCCACGATGCCGGAGACCAGGCCCTTGCCGGTGCGCAGCTCGCCGTGCGAGGTGGTGAGTTGGTTGAGCTTGTCGAGCATGCCGCCAGTCTAGCGGCGCTCTTGGTTGGCGGCCTCAGGGCACCAGTGCCAGGAAGAGAAAGGCCGCGAACAGCACCAGGTGCACCGCGCCGAGCATCACGTTCGTGCGCCCGGTGCCCAGCGTGATGGTGCTCACCATGAAGGCCAGCGCCAGCATCGTGATGTCCTTGGCCTCCAGGCCCAGCACCAGCGGCAGGTCCAGCCACACCGCGGCCACCACCACGGCCGGGATCGTGAGGCCGATGCTGGCCAGCGCCGAACCCAGCGCCAGGTTCATGCTGGTCTGCAGCCGGTCGGCGCGTGCGGCGCGCACCGCCGCCCAGGTCTCGGGCAGCAGCACGAGCATGGCGATGACGATGCCGATCACGGCCTTGGGCGCGCCGGCGGCCACCACCGCGGCCTCGATGGTGGGCGACAGCACCTTGGCCAGCCCCACCACCACCACCAGCGACACCATCAGCAGCCCGAAGCTGGCCCAGGCCAGAGCGGTGCTGGGCGGCGTGGCGTGCACGGCCTCGTCGGCGGCGTTGGTGGGCGGCAGGAAGTAGTCGCGGTGGCGCACGGTCTGCACGAACACGAAGGCCAGCCACAGCGCCAGCGACGACAGCGCCACGAAGGCCAGTTGCGAATCGGTGTAGGTGCCGGCCGGCGAGCTGGTGGTGAAGGTGGGCAGCACCAGCGACAGGCCGGCCAGCGCCACCAGCGCCGCCAGCGCCGAGTTGGCGCCTTCGAGGTGGAAGCTCTGCTCGTGGTGGTGCAGCGCGCCCACCAGCACGCAGATGCCGACGACGCCGGTGGTGATGAGCATCACCGCGGCAAAGATGGTGTCGCGCGCCAGCGCCGCCTTGTCGTTGCCGCCGGCCAGCATCACCGACAGGATCAGCGCCACCTCGATCACGGTGATGGCCAGCGCGAGCACCAGCGTGCCATAGGGCTCGCCCACGCGATGCGCCACCACCTCGGCGTGGTGCACCGCCGCGATGACGGCGCCGATGAGCGCGGCCACGCAGGCCAGCACCAGCGCCACCCCCAGCGAAAGAGCAAACGACGTCGCCAGCAGCAGCGCACCAGCAAGCGGCAGGGACCAGGACCAGATGGGCATGGTCCCGATTGTCGCGGCACCACCGCCAGCCCCGGACGGCGCCCCGACAATCGCCCCATGACGCCCACCCCCGCCAGCCCCTCCTTTGCCACGCTGCCGCTGGCCCCGCATGTGCTGGCCAACCTCGAGAGCCTGGGCTACACGGCGATGACGCCGATCCAGGCCGCCAGCCTGCCGCTGGCGCTGGCCGGCAAGGACCTGATCGCGCAGGCCAAGACGGGCAGCGGCAAGACAGCGGCCTTCGGGCTGGCGCTGCTGGCACGCCTGAACCCGCGCCACTTCGGCGTGCAGACCCTCGTGCTCTGCCCCACGCGCGAACTGGCCGACCAGGTGGCGCAGGAGCTGCGGCGCCTGGCGCGCGCCGAGGACAACATCAAGCTCGTCACGCTGTGCGGCGGCGTGCCGCTGCGCTTGCAGATGGCCAGCCTCGCGCACGGCGCGCACGTGGTGGTGGGCACGCCCGGGCGCGTGCTCGACCACCTGCGGCGCGAATCGCTGGTGCTGGAGGGCCTGAACACGCTGGTGCTCGACGAGGCCGACCGCATGCTCGACATGGGGTTCGCCGAAGAGATCGGCGCCATCGCGCAGCAGTGCCCGCCGCCGGGCCGGCGCCAGACGCTGCTGTTTTCCGCCACCTACCCCGAGGGCGTGGCGCAGCTGGCGGCGCGCTACCTGCGCGAGCCGGTGGAGGTGAAGCTGGCCGAGGCGCATTCGGGCAGCCTGATCCACGAGCGCCGCTACGAAGTGGCCGATTCCGAACGCCTGCACGCCGTGGGCCTGCTGCTGAACCACTTCCGCCCCGAGAGCACCCTCGCCTTCTGCAACACCAAGCAGCAGTGCCATGACCTCGTGGCCGTGCTGCAGGCGCAGGGGCTGGTGGCGATGGAGCTGCATGGCGATCTCGAACAGCGAGACCGCGACCAGGTGCTGGTGCAGTTTGCCAACCGCAGCTGCAGCGTGCTGGTGGCCACCGACGTGGCCGCGCGCGGCCTGGACATCGCCAAGCTGGAGGCCGTGATCAACGTCGACATCACGCCCGACGTGCAGGTGCACACGCACCGCATCGGCCGCACCGGCCGCGCCGGCGAGAGCGGCCTGGTCTTCAGCCTCGTCAGCCTGGACGAGATGGGCCGCATCGGCCGCATCGAGGCCGAGCAGGGGCGCGAGAGCGAATGGCACCAGCTTGCTGAGCTCAAGGCCGCTGACGGTGCCGAGCCGCTGCGCCCGCCGATGGTGACGCTGCAGATCGCCGGCGGCCGCAAGGAGAAGATCCGCGCCGGCGACGTGCTCGGCGCGCTCACCAAGGACATCGGCCTGCCGGGCAGCGCCATCGGCCGCATCGACGTCAACGACTTCTCCACCTACGTGGCCGTGCAGCGCGACATGGCCGCCAAGGCGCTGCGCGGGCTGAACGCCGGCAAGGTGAAGGGCAAGTCGGTGAAGGTGCGGCAGCTGTGAGGCCGCCCAGCGAGGGCGCAGAAGCCGATTCACCGTTTGCGGCGCTGGGCCTGTCGGCCACGCTCGTGCGCGCGGCGGCCAAGCAGGGCTTCGTCGGCCCCACGCCCATCCAGAGTGCGGCGCTGCCACCGGCGCTGCAGGGCACCGACCTCATCGCCATCGCACCCACCGGCTCGGGCAAGACCGGCGCCTACGGCCTGGCGCTGCTGCAGCGGCTGGAGCGCATGCAACGCCCGGCCTTCCGCCGCACGCACGCGCTGGTGCTGGTGCCCACGCGCGAGTTGGCGGTGCAGGTCGGCGAGGTGCTGCGCGAGCTGTCTCGCGGCTTCCGCGATTCGGTGAAGGTGGCCTCGGTCTTTGGCGGCGTCTCGGTGAACCCGCAGATGCTGGCGCTGCGCGGCAGTGCCGATGTCATCGTGGCCACGCCGGGCCGGCTGCTCGACCTGGTGGAACGCAACGCCGTGAAGCTGGAGGACGTGGAGATCCTCGTGCTCGACGAGGCCGACCGGCTGCTCGAAGAAGGCTTTGCCGACGAGCTGGCGCGCATCCGCGCGCTGCTGCCGGCGCGGCGCCAGGGCCTGTTCTTCTCGGCCACCTTCGCGAGCGCGGTGCAGGCGCTGGCGGCCGAGTGGCTGCACGAGCCGCTGACGCTGGACCTGGCGGCCGGCGCACCCGATGGCGCAGACGCACCGGCCATCGAGCAGCGCGCCGTGGAAGTGGATACCTCGCGGCGCACCGCCCTGCTGCGCCACCTGATCGAGCAGGCCCGCTGGCCGCAGGTGCTGGTGTTCGTGGCCACGCGCTACGCCAGCGAGCACGTGGCCGACAAGCTGCGCCGCCACGGCCTGGCGGCGGCGGCGTTCCATGGCGACCTGAGCCAGGGCGCCCGCACGCGCGTGCTGGCCGACTTTCACGGTGGCGCGCTGCAGGTGCTGCTGGCCACCGACATGGCCGCACGCGGCCTGCACATCCCCGGCCTGCCGGTGGTGGTGAACTACGACCTGCCCCGCTCGGCCGACGACCACGTGCACCGCATCGGCCGCACGGCCCGCGCCGGCGCCGCGGGGCTGGCGGTGAGCTTCGTGAGCGCCGGCACCGAGGCGCACTTCCGGCTGATCGAGAAGCGCCAGGGCCAACGCGTGCCGCGCGAACGCATCGCCGGCTTCGAGCCCAGGGACGTGGCGCCGCCGCCATCGGCACTGGACCCCACCGGCACCGGCGGCATCAAGGGCCGGCGCAAGAGCAGGAAGGACAAGCTGCGCGAGGCGGCGGCGGGCGGTTGAGGCGGGGTGTGACGCGGTGACGGTGTGAATTCGCCGCTCGCAACGAGCGACGTTTGGCCTGAGCGCGCGACGGGCCACCGCATAGTCTGGCGACAACGCCACCGGGCGCCCACCCTCACACACCCAGGAGACCCGCATGACCCTGCAGACCGACTATCTGGTGAAGGGCTGCGGCGCCACGGCCATGGCCTTCGTGGACGTGATGCTGAAGGAGACCGACGCCCACTTCATCATGGTCGACAGGCGGGCGGCTCCCGGCGGCCACTGGAACGACGCCTATCCCTTCGTGCGCCTGCACCAGCCTTCGGCCTGCTACGGCGTGGCGTCGCGCGCGCTGGGCCACGACCGCACCGACCGCACCGGCTTCAACCAGGGGCTGCTGGAGCTGGCCTCGGGCTTCGAGGTGGCGGACTACTTCCACCAGCTGATGCGCGACACCTTCCTGGCCAGCGGGCGGGTGAGCTTTCATCCGATGTCGGAGCTGGTGGGCGAACCTGGCAGCGGCAGGTACGCGATCCGCTCGCTGCTGTCGGGCGCCACGCAGCCGGTGCAGGTGCGCAAGCGGCTGGTGGACGCGACCATGACGCACACCTCCATCCCGCTGACCCACCAGCGCAAGTTCACCGTGGCCGATGGCGTGACCTGCGTGCCACCGAACGACCTGATGCGCCTGGCACCCGCGTGGAAGCGCTTCACCGTGCTGGGCGCGGGCAAGACGGCCATCGACAGCGTCTCGTGGCTGCTGGCCCACGGCGCACCGCCGGACCGCATCACCTGGGTGCTGCCGCGCGACCCGTGGCTGGTGAACCGCGCGCAGATGCAGCCGGGGCTGGACCACTTCGATCAGTCCATCGGCGGTGTGGTGCGCCAGTTCGAGGTCTTTGCCGCAGCCGGCAGCGTGCGCGAGTTGTGCCTGCAGATGGAAGCCGTGGGCCGATGGATGCGCCTGGACCCGGACATCTGGCCGACCATGTTCCACGCCGCGACCGTGACCCAGCTGGAGTTGGAGCAGCTGCGCCGCATCGGGAACAAGGTTCGCCTGGGCCGCTTGCAGCACATCGACACGCACCGCCTGCAGCTGGAGCGCGGCGAGGTGGCCTGCGAGCCCGACAACCTGTACGTGGACTGCACGGCGCGGGCGCTGGATCACGCGGCAGAGGCCGCCGCCGCACTGCCGGTGTTCGAGGACGGGGTGGTGCGCCTGCACATGCTGAGGATCTACCAGCCCACCTTCAGCGCCGCCCTCATCGGCCACATCGAGGCCACGATGGCCGACGACGCCACCAGACAGCCGCTGTGCCAGCCCACCTACATGACCGACACGGTCGAGGACTACCTGCAGGTGCAGCAGGTGAACATGCGCAACCAGGCCGCCTGGAACGCGCTGCCCGACTTGCGCGACTGGATCCGTGCCTGCCGCCTGGACATGTTCGGCCGCACCATGGCCCAGGTGGCCAAGGACGACGCGCCCCGGCGCGAGGTGCTGGGGCGGCTGATGGCTGCCACGGGCCCGGCGCTGCAGAACCTGCAGCGGCTGACGGCGGGCCTGGCTGAAGGCAGGGAAGCAGGCACCGCCGCAGCCTGAGGCCAGCGGGGTCAGCCCGCGGGGCGATCAGGCCGCGCCGCCCGGCACCAGCGCTGTCAGCTCGACGCGCGCATCGAAGCTCGCCTGGCCCGCCGAGAACCCGAACACGTCAACCGCCTCATCGGGCAGCACAGGCGTCGCCGCGGTGACGTGGTTCAAGCCCGACCAGCCATCGCGCAGCCACAAGCTGCCGGCAGGGATGCGCGGCGTCACATGGGCCCGCGCCCGGAACTCGCCGCGGTGGTTGAAGACACGGATCGCAGCGCCATCGCCCACGCCGCGTGCGGCGGCATCGTCCGGCGAGATCCACACCGCTGGCTCGGACTCGCGGCGCGCCAGGGTCGGCAAGACCTGCCCGTTGTTGTAGAAGCCGTGGAAGTGGCTGAGCGTGCGGCCCTGTGTCAGCACCAAGGGATACCGCACGGGCTCACCGACCGACGCGCCGTTGGCGTCGAGCGCAGGCGCCTCGTAAGCCGGCCATGCCGGCAGGCCCAAGCCACGCGCCACGTCGGACTCGAACTCGACCTTGCCCGACGGCGTGTCGAACCTCATCGTCGGGTACGCCACATGCGAGACATTCATCGCCACGAACCCGCCCGCTTCGCGCAATGACGCGATGGTGGCGCGGCCGGTGCACGGGTGGTCGAGCACGGCGTTGATCATGGCTTCTTCATCGGCCCAGGGGTCGAAACCCGGCACGCCGAGCTGCCGGGCCAGATCGGCCAGCACCCGGTAGAGCGAACGCGTCTCACCGGCCGGCGCGAGCGCGCGCTCCATCAGATACAGGTGGGTGTGCGTGGCCTTGGCGCCCAGCTCCTCGAGCCACGCGGTGGCGGGCAGCACCACGTCAGCGAACTGCTGTGCCGTGTGGTTGAGGAACAGGTCATGGCTGACGATCAGGCCCGTGCGTGCCAGCCCCTCGGCAGCGGCGGCCGCGTCGGGGAACGACGACAGCATGTTCGAGCCCATCTGCAGCAGCGTGCGCACGCGGCCTTCGCGCAGCGCGGCCAACACATCCGACATCTGGTTGGGCCACGCCGTGCCGGGCGCGCGGCGCTCGGCCGCGGTGATGCTGCCCAGGCCGCGCCCATGCGCCGCGCTGCCGTGCCGCGGGCCGAAGCCGCCGCCGGCGACACCCAATTGGCCCGTCAGCGCCGGCAGGCAGGCGATGGCGCGGCTGGCCTGCCAGCCGTTGCCACCCTTGTGCATGGAGCTGCCGCCCAGCACGATCATCGCCGGCCGCGTGGCGGCGTAGCGGCGCGCGAACTCGACGATGCGCGGTGCCGCGATGCCGGTGATGCCCTCGGCCCAGGCGGGCGTGTACGCCTTCACCTGCTGCGCCAGCGCGGCAAAGCCCAGGGTGTGCTGCTCGACGAACGCCGCGTCGTGCAGCCGCTCTTCGCAGATCACGTGCATCAGCGCCAGCGCGAGCGCGGCGTCGGTGCCGGGGCGCAGCAGGAACACCTCGTCCGACTTGGCCGCCGCCTCGGTGTGGCGCACGTCGATCGTCACGATGTGCGCCCCGCGCCGCTTGGCATCGAGCAGGTGGCGCGCCGTGTTCGGCTGGCTCGCGAGGTTGGCGGCCCACAGCAGGATGAGCTGCGAGTGCTCGCCCATGTCCTCCTTCGTGTTGGTCTCGAGCACGCCGGTGAGCGCCAGGCCGAACGCGCCCAGGCCCCAGCAGATCATGGTCGGGTTCCAGAACTGGCTGCCATGCAGGTTGGCGAACCGCGCCATCAGCTGCGGGCCGAAGCGCGTGCCGTAGCTCGTGGTGATGCTGCCGTGGCCGGGCCAGAAGGCCGTGGCCTGGGGCGGCGCGCTCTGGATCGAGGCAACGATGCGCGCGTACGCTTCTTCCCAGGTGGCGCGGCGAAACGGATCGCTGCGACGGTCTCGCACCAGCGGGTGCAGCACCCGCGCCGGGTTGCCGATGACTTCTCGCGACGCCTGGCCGCGGATGCAGAGGAAGCCGCGGCTGTCGGGGTTGGCCGGATCGCCCGCGACTCCGACCAGTTCCCCGTCACGCACCTCTGCGAGCATGCCGCACAGCGTGGGGTGGCAGTTCATCGGGCACATGGTGCGCACGATGCCGGTGGGGGCAGGGGTCACGCGGGGCTCCTCGGGTGGCGGCGGCTTCAGCGGGCGGGGCGGGGCGCGGGTGGGTGTGGCGAAGAGGGTGGGCGAGCAGCTACCGCTTTGCGCGGCTCGCGCGATGGGGTCATGGTGCTTTCGAGGGTGAGTATGGCGGCTTCAGACCGGGGCTTGCCACCGGCCCGGATCCAGCGGCTGGCGGCTGACGACCCGTAGCGGACGTTCGAGGTATTCGCGCTCGTGGCACCGAGGCGGCAAAGGGCTGTGCGGGCGGAGGCTGTGGCGTGAGTTGAAGCGGTCGGCCTTTCAGGCCGACTTCCCTGCGCTGCTCGTGTTCATGGCCCGCCGCAAAACTCGCTACGCGGGCTTCGCCCGCTGCGCTCACACAGTTGCGGCGAGTCAGTCCACGAAGCGCGCTGCGCGCGCGGCCATGAACCCTGCGCTGCTCGGCGCTTCAAGATCACGCCACAGCCCCCGCCCGCACAGCCCTTTGCAACCACCAGGGTTGGCGTTCGAACATCAGGCACGCCGCGGTGGTGGTTGAGCGGCAGGCGGTGCGCGGTGCGGGCGCTATGTGGGGCGCCGAGCAGCGCAGTCTTGAGGGCGGCGCGCGCAGCGCGCTTCGTGGACTGACTCACGGCAACTGTTCGAGCGGAGTTCGCGCAGCGAACGTAGCGAGTTTTGCCGTGCGCCCTCAAGGCGAGCAGCACAGGGGAGTCAGCCCGCAGGGCTGACCGCCACACCTAGCGCCCGCACCGCGCGCCGCCTGCCGCGACGCGCGATGCTGCGCCAGCACGAACGAACGGCAGCCAAGGGCCGGTATCGGACCGTCAGGCCCGTGCCGCGAAGCTGAAGCACGGTACCGATCCGGCAAACTCTGCCCATGAAGTCCATCCGCGACCTGCTCAAGCCGCCTCACATCACGGGGCGTGTCGAAGCCATCGTCGTTCGTGGTGATCCACGCCACCCGGCACGCCGGATCGAGATGACGCACGCGCTGGCCGGCATCGGCCTGGCCGATGACCGGCTGGGCCAACGGGGCGAAGCCGAGCTCTCCACGCGCCAGGTCACGCTGATCCAGCACGAGCACCTCCCGGTGATCGCCACCTTGGCTGGCGTGGCCACGGTGGACGTCGGTGCGCTCAGGCGCAACCTGGTGGTGTCGGGCATCAATCTCCTTGCGCTCAAGAACGCCCACATCCGCGTCGGCGAGGCGCTGCTGGAGGTCGTCGGCCCGTGCCACCCGTGCTCACGCATGGAAGAGGCCGTGGGCCCGGGCGGCTACGCCGCGATGCGCGGGCATGGCGGCATGACCGCACGCGTCGTGGAAGCCGGGACCATCCGGGTCGGCGACACCGTTCGGGCAGTGCCCATGGGCGTGCCTGCCGTTGGCAGGGCCTAGCGACTTACCGGCGCGGCCGGGCCGGCCGCCGTCGCGCACAGCGCCGCGGCCAGCACGTCATGCGAGAAGCCCTTGCCCTGCCAGATCTCGCCAAAGTCGAAATCGGCCTGGTTGCTGAACACCACGACCGACACACCCCGCGCCGGCACGATGATGTTGCGCGCCTGGATGCCGCCCACGTAGCCGCGGCGCTCCACCAGTTCCACGGGCTCGGCGCAGCCGGCGATCGGCGCGGTGAAGGCCCACACACCCAGGCCGGCATAGCCCCACTTCGGCTCACCGGTCCACATGGCCTGGCGCGACGCGGCGCTCACCACGCGCCCCGCCAGCAGGGCCCGGTTGAAGCTCAGCAGGTCGCGCGCCGTGCCTTCCATCGCGCCGGCCGCGCCATAGGTGGCCATCACCGGTTGCGGCACGGCCTGGCCGTTGGCGTCCATGGCGACCGCCATCGCCCGCGTGCGGCCCTCGTTCAGGCGAAGGCTTCGCAGGCCCAGCGGCTGCGCGATGCGCTGCTGCATGAGCTGGCGGATGGGCTGGCCGGTGAGGTGCTCGATCAGTCCCGCCAGCACCAGGGTGTCGCAGTCGCCGTACTGGAAACGTTCGCCCGGTGCGGCCTTCGCAGGCCCGGCGCAGAAGCGAAGCGCCTCGGGCTGCCAGGGCGGGCCCTTGCGGCGGTAGAAGGACAACACGCCATCGGCGTCCATGGGGCTGTCGCCGGGATACGCCAGGCCGGACACGTGCTGCATCAGGTGCCGCACGGTGATCTGCGCGGCCCCGGGTGCCTTGAAGGCCGGCCAGCGCTCGGCGAGCGTGTCGTCCAGCTTCAGTTGCCCGGCATCCACCAGCTGCATGGCCAGGGTCACCGTCACCTGCTTGCTCACCGATCCCCAGCGCCACACCGCGCCGGGCTGGTGCGCCAGGTCGGGCTTGCGCCGGGCCAGGCCCACGGCCTGTTCGAACCAGACGCTGTCGGCATCGGCCACCAGCACCTCGCCGGCGAAGCCCTGGGTCTGCGCGGCGTTCAGCACCTCGCCCAGGCGGGCGGGCACGCCGGGCGGGGCATCGGCGGTGGCTGTGCCGCTGACCAGGGCCAGCAGAAGACCGAACGCGGCCGATGAGGTGATGCCAACGAGGCGGCGGTGGGTCATGGGAGCCTTCTTGCGCTGCATGGGTGCGTGGATGCAGCGAGTCCGCATCCACGATGTCCCACTGTAGGCAGCCCAGGGCCCCGCGAGTGCCGATCCGCGACGGATTGAGGGTGGCGGCGATGGATTGAGGCGGAACCGCTGCCGGGCGCCTACTTCCGGAGCGTCAGCTCGTCGTGGATGGTGTGCGCGCCTTCGGCCGCGCGCGCGATGCGCAGCGCCTCGTCGATCTGCGCCTGCGTGGCCAGCGTGCCGGTCAGGCGCACGTCGCCATTGATCGTGACGACGGCGATCTCCTGGCCCTTGAGCGACTCGGTCTGCAGCAGCGTCGTCTTCACGTGCTCGGTGACGTCGATGTCGCTGACGTTGGCACTGGCTGCCGCCATCGGCGCGGTGGCGACTTCGGACTGTGGCGCCTTGGAGCAGGCCCCGAGCGTGGCCAGCGCCAGCACCGCCGCAGCCGCGGCGACAAGTCGAGCGATCAGGTTCATGGCGGGCGTCTCCAAGTGCAGTGGACCGGTGACGAGCTTCGCGTCCGGGTGGCCGCCACGTCGGTGCGCTGCCGCACGGGGCGGCGGGCGCGGCGGTGCCGGTGGTGTCAGGCCGCAGCAGCCAGCGCTGCCTGCGCCTCGGCCAGCGGCAGGTCGAAGGGCGTGCAGCGCTGCAGCAGCTCGCGCCCCTGCTG
>VYLG01000220.1_pt1 | contig 12935 bp, 9 predicted proteins | sample 5114351 | NCBI WGS metagenome assembly VYLG01 (sample SAMN12291798, study PRJNA351875) | freshwater metagenome | isolation source: freshwater lake | place: USA: Michigan, Kent Lake | collected 2013-08-15
CGCACCTCGCCCGGGCGGCCGAGTTCGCGCTGCAGCGCGGCGCGGTCCAGCGCGCCGGCGGGCAGCGCAAACAGCACCTCGGGTGTGAGCACCTGGCGCGCGCGGGCCACGCGGCCGGTGGCGTCGAGGTCGATCATCCAGGTGGTGCGGCCGTAGGGGCCGGTGGCGTACTCCAGCCGCGTGCCGCCGCCGGGCAGCGTGTGCGTGCCGGTGGGCGTGCCCCAGGTGCGGCGCACCTCGTCGGCCGCCGTGCCAGGGGCCGGCGGCAGTTGCGCGCAGGCCGCGGCCAGCAGCGCGAGAACGCCGGTTGCCGCAGTGCGCCATCGCCTTGGAGACAGGGCCATGCCGGAGATGGTACGCCGGCGGCGCGTGTCACACTGCCGGCCCCATTCGAGCGCGCGATGCGATCCATGTTCAAGGCCCTGGTCATCGAGAAGGACGACGCCGGCTACCGCGCCGCGGTGAAAGCCGTCGACGAGGCGGCGCTGCCCGTCGTCGAGGGTGGCGTCACCGTCGACGTCGCCTACAGCACCGTCAACTACAAGGACGGCCTGGCCATCACCGGCAAGAGCCCGGTGGTGCGCAAGTTCCCGCTGCACGCCGGCATCGACTTCGCCGGCAGCGTGAGCGCCAGCGATGACGCGCGCTTCAAGCCCGGCGATGCGGTGCTGCTGAACGGCTACGGCGTGGGCGAGACGCACTCCGGCGGGCTGGCGCAGAAGGCGCGTGTGAAGGCCGACTGGCTGCTGCCGCTGCCCGCGGGCCTGAGCGCGCGCCAGGCCATGGCCATCGGCACCGCGGGCTACACCGCGATGCTGTGCGTGCTGGCGCTCGAGAAGCACGGCGTGGCCCCGGGCTCCGGCGACGTGCTCGTGACGGGCGCCGCCGGCGGCGTGGGCAGCATCGCGGTGGCGCTGCTGTCGAAGCTGGGCTTCCGCGTCGTGGCCAGCACCGGGCGGCCGGCTGAAGCCGAGTTCCTGAAGGGCCTGGGCGCGGCCGAGGTCATCGCGCGCGAGGAGCTTTCAGCGCCCGGCAAGCCGCTGGGCAAGGAGCGCTGGGCCGGCGTCGTCGATTCGGTCGGCAGCCACACGCTCGCCAACGCCTGCGCCAGCACGCGCTACGGCGGCACGGTGGCGGCCTGCGGGTTGGCCCAAGGCATGGACTTCCCGGGCTCGGTGGCGCCGTTCATCCTGCGCGGCATCACGCTCTGCGGCATCGACAGCGTGATGGCCCCGATGGCCCGCCGCGCCGAGGCCTGGGCGCGGCTGGCGCATGATCTCGATCTCGCCAAGCTCGACGCGCTGACCACCGAGGTGGGCCTCGAAGGCGCGCACGCGGCCGGCCCCGAGATCCTGGCCGGCCGCGTGCGCGGGCGGCTGGTGGTGGACGTCAACCGCTGATCAGCACCCGGGCCACGCCATGAAGATCGTCTGCATCGGTGGCGGCCCGGCGGGGCTGGCGTTCGGGCTGCTGATGAAGCAGCTCGACCCGGCGCACGACATCACGGTGGTCGAGCGCAACCGCCCCTACGACACCTTCGGCTGGGGCGTGGTGTTCTCCGACGCCACGCTGGAGAACCTGCGCGCCGCCGACCGCGAGGTGGCCGACGCCATCGAGGCCGGCTTTGCGCACTGGGACGACATCGAGCTGCAGTTCAAGGGCCGCACGATCCGCTCCGGTGGCCACGGCTTCGTCGGCATCGGCCGCAAGAAGCTGCTGAACATCCTGCAGGCGCGCTGCGAGGCCCTGGGCGTGAAGCTGGTGTTCGAAACCGAGGCCGAGGACGAAAGCGCCTGGCCCGACGCCGACCTCATCGTGGCCTGCGACGGCATCAACTCGCGCATCCGCGGCAAGTACGCCGAGGTCTTCAAGCCCGAGATCGTGACGCGGCCCAACCGCTACATCTGGCTGGGCACGAAGAAGCGCTACGAGCCCTTCACCTTCGTCTTCGAGAAGACCGAGCACGGCTGGTTCCAGGCCCACATCTACCAGTTCGACGCCGAGACCAGCACCTACATCGTCGAGTGCCCCGAGGCCGTGTGGCAGGCCCACGGCCTGGACACCGCCACGCCCGACGAGAGCATCGCGTTCTGCGAGCGCCTCTTCGCGCGCGACCTGGCGGGGACGAAGCTGCTGAGCAACGCGCGCCACCTGCGCGGCAGCGCGTGGCTGAACTTCCAGCAGGTGAAGTGCCAGCAGTGGTGGCTGAAGACCACCACGCCGCAGGGCCCGCAGCATGTGGTGCTGATGGGCGACGCCGTGCACACGGCGCACTTCGCCATCGGCTCGGGCACGAAGCTGGCGCTCGAAGACGCCATCGAGCTGGCGCGCCTCTTCCGCCGCCACGGCACCGAGCCGGGCCGCATCGGCGAGGTGCTGGCGGAGTACCAGCGCCTGCGCGCGGTGGAGGTGCTGCGCCTGCAGAACGCGGCCTGGAACGCGATGGAGTGGTTCGAAATCTGCGGCGAGCGCTACTGCGACGCGCTCGAGCCCGAGCAGTTCATGTACAGCCTGCTCACGCGCAGCCAGCGCATCAGCCACGAGAACCTGCGCCTGCGCGACAAGGGCTGGCTCGAAGGCTTCGAGCGCTGGTTCGCGCAGCGCGGCACCCCCACCACCGTTCGGGCTGAGCCTGTCGAAGCCCCTGTTCCGCCACCGATGTTCACGCCCTTCACCGCGCGCGGCGTGACGCTGAAGAACCGCGTCGTCGTCAGCCCGATGGCGCAGTACCGCTGCACCGACGGTGTGCCCGGCGACTACCACCTCGTGCACCTGGGCGCCCGCGCTTTAGGCGGCGCCGGCCTCGTGATGGCCGAGATGACCTGCACCAGCCCCGACGCCCGCATCACGCCCGGCTGCCCGGGCCTGTGGAACGATGCACAGCGCGACGCCTGGGCGCGCATCGTGGCGGCGGTGCACCGCGACAGCAGCGCAAAGATCGGCATCCAGCTCGGCCACGCCGGCGCCAAGGGCAGCACCAACGCGCCTTGGCAACACACGGGGGCCGACAAGCCGCTGGCCGAAGGCAACTGGCCACTGCTCGCCGCCAGCGCCCTGCCCTACTTGCACGATGGTGCGGTGCCGCGCGCGATGACCCGCGACGACATGGACCGCGTGATCGCCGACTTCACCGCCGCCACGCGCCGTGCCGCCGAGGCCGGCTTCGACTGGCTGGAGCTGCACGTCGCACACGGCTACCTGTTGTCGAGCTTTGTCTCGCCGCTCACCAACCGCCGAACCGACAGCTACGGCGGCCCGCTCGAGAGCCGCTTGCGCTTTCCGCTCGAGGTCTTCGCCGCCGTGCGTGCGGCGTGGCCGGACGACAAGCCCATCAGCGTGCGCATCAGCGCGCACGACTGGGTGCCCGGCGGCACCACGCCGGCCGACGCGGTGGCCATCGCCCGCGCCTTCAAGGCCGCCGGGGCGGACCTGATCGACTGCAGCTCCGGCCAGGTGAGCCCCGAGCAGAAGCCGGTCTACGGCCGCATGTACCAGACGCCGTTCGCCGACCGCGTGCGCAACGAGGCCGGCATCGCCACCATCGCCGTGGGCGCCATCAGCGAGGCCGACCACGTGAACAGCATCATCAGCGCCGGCCGCGCCGACCTGTGCGCCATCGCGCGGCCGCATCTGGCCAACCCGGCCTGGACGCTGCAGGAGGCCGCGCGCATCGGCTACACCGGCGTGGATTGGCCGGAGCCCTACCAAAGCGGCAAGGCGCAGATGGAGGCGCTGTTCCAGCGCGCGAAAGGCTCCGCATGAACGAGCGTGTCGATCCCCAGCTGAGCGCCGGCAACCGCGTGGCGATGGCCGGCTACGAAGCCACCCACTTCGGGTGGCTGGTTGCCGGTGGCGTGGCCACGATCACGCTCAACCGCCCCGAGCGCAAGAACCCGCTCACCTTTGCCAGCTACGCCGAACTGCGCGACCTGTTCCACCGGCTGCGCCACGCCACCGACGTGCACGTGGTGCTGCTGCAGGGCGCCGGTGGCAACTTCTGCAGCGGCGGCGATGTGCACGAGATCATCGGCCCGCTGCTGCAGCTGAAGGCGCCCGAGCTGCTGATGTTCACGCGCATGACGGGCGAGCTCGTCAAGGCGATGCGGCATTGCCCGCAGCCCATCGTGGCGGCGGTGGACGGCGTGTGCGCCGGGGCCGGCGCCATCCTCGCGATGGCGTCCGACCTGCGGCTGGGCACGGCGCGCAGCAAGACGGCATTCCTCTTCAACCGCGTGGGCCTGGCGGGCTGCGACATGGGCGCCTGCGCGATGCTGCCGCGCATCGTGGGCCAGGGCCGCGCCAGCGAGTGGCTGTACACCGGGCGGGCGCTTGGCGGCGAGGAGGCGGCCACCTGGGGCTTCTACAACCGGCTCGTGGCGCCCGAGGCGCTGGCCGACGAAGCGCTGAAGCTGGCGCGCGACATCGCCGCCGGCCCGACCTTTGCCAACGGCATCACCAAGACCATGCTGCACCAGGAATGGGACATGGGCCTCGACGCCGCCATCGAGAGCGAGGCGCAGGCGCAGGCGATCTGCATGCTCACCGAGGACTTCCGCCGCGCATACGAGGCCTTCGTCGCCAAAGGCAGGCCGGTGTTCAAGGGCGACTGATCCATGAGCCTCAGCCACCTGCACTGGCCCTTCTTCGAGCCGCGTCACCGCGAGTTCGCCACGGCGCTGGATGCCTGGGCCGCCACCGCGGTGCGCGACCGGCATGGCGACGATGTCGATGCCGAGTGCCGCGCCCTGGTGCGGCAGCTGGGCGCCGCCGGCTGGCTGACGCACGCCGTGGCGCTGACCGAGCGCGACACGCTCGACACGCGGCAGCTGTGCCTCACACGCGAGGTGCTGGCCCGCCACAACGGCCTGGCCGACTTCGCCTTTGCGATGCAGGGGCTGGGCTCGGGCGCGCTGTCGCTGGCCGGCACCCCGGCACAGCGCGAGCGCTGGCTGCCGCGCGTGGCCCGCGGCGAGCTCATCACGGCCTTTGCGCTGAGCGAGCCCGACGCCGGCTCCGACGTGGCGGCCATGCAATGCGCGGCGCGCATCGAGGGCGACACCGCCGTCCTCGACGGCGAGAAGACCTGGATCAGCAACGGCGGCATCGCCGATGTCTACGTGGTGTTCTGCCGCACGGGTGAAGCACCGGGCAGCCGTGGCATCAGCGCCTTCGTCGTCGAGGCCGGCACGCCGGGCTTCGAGATCGCCGAGCGCATCGAGGTCATCGCGCCGCACCCGCTGGCGCGGCTGCGCTTCACGAACTGCCGCGTGCCGCTGAGCCAGCGCATCGGCGCCGCCGGCGAGGGCTTCAAGATCGCGATGCGCACGCTGGATGTGTTCCGCACCAGCGTGGCCGCCGCGGCGCTGGGCTTTGCGCGGCGGGCGATGGAAGAGGGACTCGCGCGCGCCAAGGCGCGGCCGATGTTCGGCCAGCAGCTGGCCGACTTCCAGCTGACGCAGGCCAGGCTCGCGCAGATGGCGCTCACCGTCGACAGCGCCGCGCTGCTGACCTACCGCGCCGCCTGGGAACGTGACCAGGGAATGAACGTCACGCGCGCCGCCGCGATGGCCAAACTCGCGGCCACCGAAGGCGCACAGCAGGTCATCGACGCCGCGGTGCAGCTGTTCGGCGGCCTGGGCGTGACGCGCGGGCAGATCGTCGAGCAGCTCTACCGCGAGATCCGCTCGCTGCGCATCTACGAGGGCGCGACGGAGGTCCAGCAACTGATCATCGGCCGCGACCTGTTGAAGAACCCATGAAGCAGATCCTGCAACCCGCGCACTGGGCCCGCCCCAAGGGCTATGCCAACGGCGTGGCCGCTCAGGGCACCAGCATCCACGTCGCCGGCATGATCGGCTGGGACGCGCAAGGCGTGTTCCACTCCGACGACCTGGTCGCGCAGGTGCGGCAGGCGCTGCAGAACGTGGTCGAGGTGCTGGCCGAAGCCGGCGCGCGCCCCGAGCACATCACCCGCATGACCTGGTACCTGACCGACAAGCGCGAGTACGCGGCGCGGGCGCGCGAGATCGGCGCCGTGTTCCGCGAGCTCATCGGCGACTTCGGCATCGCGATGACCGCCGTGCAGGTGGCCGCGCTCATCGAAGACCGCGCCCAGGTCGAGATCGAGGTCACGGCCGTGCTCGGCCCCGACCCCAACCAGGTTTGACTTTTCTTCTGAAGGACACCGCCATGGCCAAGGCCTCATTCCACTGGGACGACCCGCTGCTGCTGGATCAGCAGCTCAGCGACGACGAACGCGCCGTGCGTGACGCCGCCTCGGCCTACTGCCAGGACCGCCTGGCCTCGCGCGTGCTCGAGGCCTTCCGCACCGAGACCACCGACCCGGCCATCTTCCGCGAAATGGGCGAGCTTGGCCTGCTCGGCGCCACCATCCCCGAGGCCTACGGCGGCGCAGGCCTGAACTACGTCTGCTACGGCCTCGTGGCACGCGAGGTCGAGCGTGTCGACAGCGGCTACCGCAGCATGATGAGCGTGCAGAGCTCGCTGGTGATGCTGCCGATCTTCGAGTTCGGCACCGAGGCGCAGCGCCAGAAGTACCTGCCCAAGCTGGCGCGCGGCGAGTGGATCGGCTGCTTCGGCCTGACCGAGCCCAACCACGGCTCCGACCCCGGCAGCATGGTCACGCGCGCCAAGGCCGTGCCGGGTGGCTACAGCCTCACCGGCAGCAAGATGTGGATCAGCAACTCGCCCTTCGCCGATGTCTTCGTGGTGTGGGCCAAGGACGATGCCGGCCAGATCCGCGGCTTCATCCTCGACAAGGGCATGAAGGGCCTGTCCGCCCCGCCCATCAAGGGCAAGGTCGGCCTGCGCGCCAGCCTCACCGGCGAGATCGTCATGGACGGCGTGTTCGTGCCCGAGGAGAACGCCTTCCCCGAGGTGCGCGGCCTGAAGGGCCCGTTCACCTGCCTGAACAGCGCACGCTACGGCATCGCCTGGGGCGCGCTCGGCGCCGCCGAGGACTGCTACGCCCGCGCCCGCCAGTACGTGCTGGACCGCCAGCAGTTCGGCAAGCCGCTGGCCGCCAACCAGCTGGTGCAGAAGAAGCTGGCCGACATGGCCACCGACATCAGCCTGGGCCTGCAGGGCTGCCTGCGCCTGGGCCGCATGAAGGACGAAGGCATCGCCTCGGTGGAGGCCACCAGCATCCTCAAGCGCAACAGCTGCGGCAAGGCGCTCGACATCGCCCGCACGGCGCGCGACATGATGGGCGGCAACGGCATCTCGGACGAGTACGGCGTGGCCCGCCACCTCGTCAACCTCGAGGTCGTGAACACCTACGAAGGCACGCACGACATCCACGCGCTGATCCTGGGCCGCGCCATCACCGGCATCGCGGCGTTCTGACCCTGCGGCGAGTACGGGCGCTGTGAAGACATTGCGGTAGTTTTCACAATCCCCAGGTCGTGATGCGCCCGTCACGCATACTGGTCGTTTGCCGTAGCGATGCCCGAGACCAGCCCGATCTCCCGCACCGATCGCCGTCTGCCGCCCCGTGGCGGGCCGGCCGTGCAGCGGCTGCGCGCGTGGTTCGTGCGCATGAGCTTCCGCACCAAGTTCCTGGTGGTCGGGGTTCTCGTGGCCGGGCCGCTGTGTGCGCTGGCCGGTTATGCCGCCGCGCAGTTCCACGGCCAGGTTCAGGTGACGCAGAACCGTGCCGAGGCGCTGGAACGGGCCGCCCGCGCCCGTGACCTGATCGAGGCGCTGGCGCTGCACCGCGGTCTCTCGGCCACGCTGCTGGCTGGGGGCGAAGGCCTGTCCAGCCGCCTGGTGCAGCAGCAAGGCAAGGTCGAGGCGACGCTGGTGCGCCTGCTGGAAGTGCTGCCCGCAGCCGCCGAAGGCCGCGCCGACCTGCCGCCGCGCCAGGCCCTGGCCGACGAGGTGCGTGCACTGAAGGCGCTGCCCGATGCGATGGACCCGCTGCGCAACTTCGAGCGCCACAACCGTGTGATCGACCAGCTCGTGGTGCTGATGCACCGCACCGGCACGCGCGGCGCCACCAGCAACGGCCCGCAGCTCACCGGCGCCTACGACCTGGCCTTCGTGGCGCTGCCGATGCTCGTGGAGTCGCTCGGCCGCCAGCGCGGCTGGGGCAGCGCCGTGCTGCAGCAGGAGCAGTTCAGCGAGGCCGAGATCGCGCGCCATCTCATGTTCGCCGGCGCCGTGGCCTACCGGCTGGAGCTGCTCGAGGCCGACACCCGCTCGCTGCCCGAGCTCGACCGCCTCACCACCGCCGAGGGCGCCGCCGCGGGTTCGGTGACGCAGCGGCTGCAGGCCGCCATCGCCGAGGTGGAGGTGTTCTCGCAGCGCTCGATCGCCCAGGTGCTCGGCCGCCAGGGCGGTGGCGAGGTGGCGCTGCAGCATTTCGCCGAGGGCACCACGGCCATCGACCGCCTGCTCGCCACCTCGCGCGACGTGACGGCCCTGCTGCAGGCTCGCACCGAGGCGCAGCAGGCCCGCGCCGAGCGGCTGCGCCTGGCCTCGCTGGCCGGCATCATGCTCGTGGTGCTGGCGCTGGCCCTGGTGTACCGCGAGTTCGAGCACACCACGGTGCTGCGCCTGCAGCGCCTGAAGCAGGCGTCCACGCGCATCGCCGACGGTCAGTTCGAGGACAGCGTCTCGGTCGAGGGCAGCGACGAGATCGCCTCGCTGGCCGACGCGCTGGACGCCATGCGCCGCCGTCTGCGCCAGGCCGTGGAAGACAGCGCCACGGCGCTGGCGGCGCGCGAATCCGAGCGCGCGCGCACCGAGTTCCTGGCGCGCTGGAGCCACGACCTGCGCACGCCGCTGGCCGCCGTGATGGGCTTTGCCCGACTGATGGCCGAGCGCGACGCCGGCCAGCTCACGGCCAGCCAGCAGGCCGACCTGCACCGCATCCAGTCGGCGGCGGAGCACCTGCTGCACCTGGTGGACGACGTGCTGGCCCTCAGCACCGACGAGCTGCGCGAAGCCCCGCCAAAGCAGGAGAGTGTCGACGTGGCCGAGGTGGCCGCCGATGCCCTGGCGCTGAACGGCCCCGAGGTCGAGCGCCGCGGCCTGCGCGTGAGCAGCTCGCTCGCCAGCCTGCCCGCGGTCAGCGCCGACCGCACACGCGTCCTGCAGGTGCTCGGCAACCTGGTGGGCAACGCCGTCAAGTTCAACGTCGACGGGGGCTGGGTGGCTCTGCGCGGCGCGGTCGACGGCGCTGATCTGCGCATCGATGTCGTCGACGGCGGCCCGGGCATCGCCAGCGAGCTGCTGCCGCGCCTCTTCCGGCCTTTCGAACGGCTCGATGCCGAGGCCCGCGGCGTGGCCGGCAGCGGCCTGGGCCTGGCCACGTGCAAGCGCCTGGCCGAGGCCATGCAGGGCCGCATCGCCGCGCACAGCCGCACGGGCGAAGGCGCCACCTTCAGCCTGTGGCTGCCGTTAGTGGCGCCCCCGCCCGGCGTGCTGCCGCGGCTGGCCGGGCATGTCGCCTACGTCGAGGACAACGAGACCAACGTCGAGCTGATGCGCGCCATGCTGGCGGCGCGCACCGGCGTGCAGCTGACCGTGTTCCGCGACGGCGCCGAGGCGCTGGCCGCGGAGGGTGGCTTCGATCTCTGGATCATCGACCGCCAGTTGCCCGACACCGATGGCGTCGCGCTGCTGGGTGCGTTGCGCCGCCGCCATGGGCCGGGCCTGCGCGCCGTGATGTTCACCGCCGACGCGCTGCCGCAGCGGCGCCAGGAGGCGCTGGCCGCCGGCTTTGCCGACTGCTGGACCAAGCCGATGGAGCTGGGCGCGCTCGAGCAGTCGCTGCGCGCGCTGATCGGGCCCGCCGCGCGCTGAGCAGGCCGGCTCAGGGTGCCAGCCGCCGCTGCAGGTGGCCGGCGAGCACCGGCGCGACGCCGCTCCAGTCGGCCGTCACGCCGAGCGTGGCCAGGTCCACCGTGCGCAGGCCGGCGTAGCCGCAGGGATTGATGCGGCCGAAGGGCTCGAGGTCCATCGCCACGTTCAGCGCCAGCCCGTGGTACGTGCAGTGCCGGCTGACCTTGATGCCCAGCGCGGCGATCTTGCCCAGGCCGCGCATCGGGTCGGCGCCGGGCATCACCGGCGGCAGCGCGGCATGGCCGAAGGGGTCGTCCAGGCGCACGTAGATGCCCGGTGCGCCACGCACGCGGTGGCCGGTGATGCCGGCGTCGGCCAGCGTGTCCAGCAGCGCGGCCTCGATGCGGAACACGTACTCCTTGACGAAGTAGCCGCGGCGCTTCAGGTCCAGCAGCGGGTAGGCCACCACCTGCCCGGGGCCGTGGTAGGTGACCTGCCCGCCACGTTCCGTGGCCACCACCGGGATGTCGCCCGGCGCCAGCAGATGTCCGGCCTGCCCGGCCAGGCCCTGCGTGAACACCGGCTCGTGCTCGACGAGCCAGATCTCGTCGGCCGTGGCCTCGCCACGCGCGGCGGTGAACTCGCGCATCGCCTGCAGCGTGGCGGCGTAGGGCTGGCGGCCGAGCAGGCGCACGGCCGTGTCGAGTGGGAGGTCCTGGTCGGCGGGGGTGTCGGGGCTCACCCCGGCATTGTCAGCCGCCGCCCGTCAGGCCGCCTTGAGTCGGAACGTGGACACCGCCGCCACGAGCTGCTGCGCCTGCTGGCGCAGGCTGTCGGCCGCCGCTGCGCCTTCTTCCACCAGCGCCGCGTTCTGCTGCGTCACCTGGTCCATCTGGCTGACGGCCTGGCCGACCTGGGCCACGCCTTGCGCCTGCTCGGTGCTGGCGCTGGTGATCTCGGCCACCACGTCCGACACGCGCTGCACCGCGGCCACGATGTCCTGCATGCGTTCGCCGGCCTGGGCCACGAGCTGCGTGCCCTGGTCCACGCGCTGCACGCTGGTGTCGATGAGCGTCTTGATCTCGCGGGCCGCCTCGGCGCTGCGTTGCGCCAGCACGCGCACCTCGCCGGCCACGACGGCAAAGCCGCGGCCCTGCTCGCCGGCCCGCGCGGCTTCGACGGCAGCGTTGAGCGCCAGGATGTTGGTCTGGAACGCGATGCCGTCGATGGTGCCGATGATCTCGGCGATGCGCCGGCTGCTGTCCTCGATGCCGCGCATCGTCTCCACGACCTGGCCCACCACGGCACCGCCCTGCTTCGCCACGGTGCTGGCGCCGGCGGCCAGCTGGTTGGCCTGGCGGGCGTTGTCGGCGTTCTGCTGCACCGTGGTGCCGAGCTGCTCCATCGACGCGGCGGTCTGCTGCAGCGAGCTGGCCTGCTCCTCGGTGCGCTGGCTCAGGTCGGCGTTGCCCTGGGCGATCTGCGAGCTGGCGGTGGCCACGCTCTCGGCGTTGCCACGCACGCTGCCCACCACCTGCACGAGCTGGCCCTGCATGCGCTCCAGGCCGGCGAGCAGACGGCCCACCTCGTCGGAGCCGTCGGCGACGATGCGGCCGGTGAGGTCGCCTTCGGCCACGCGGCCCACGGCGTCGGTGGCGGTCTTCAGGCGGCTCAGGGTGCTGCGCAGGATGACGAACGCCAGACCGCCGGCGATCAGCGTGGCCAGCACGGCCGAGACCTGGATCACCAACTGGTCCTGGCGGGCCTCGGCTTCGGCGGCCGCGGCGTTGTTCGTCGTAACCTCGTTGACACGCTTGATGAAGGCACCGATGCCTTCTTCAGCCTTCTTGCGCGATTCCCGCACCGCGTTGTTCAGCTCCATGGCCTCGTCGAGCCGGCCGCCCTGCAGCGCCGCGATCACCTTGCCGACGTCGGCCTCGTAGCGCGACTGCATCTCGTCGATGGCCGCCACCTGCTCGCCCAGTGAGCGGTACAGCGCCACCACCTCGGCATCGGGGTCGTCTGCGGCCTGGTCCTTGAGCGCGTTGATCGCCTTGTAGTCGGCTTCGCTGGCCTGCGTCAGTTCGGCGAACTGGCGCGCACCGTCCTGCAGCCACTGGGCCGCCTGTGCGGAGCCAGCGCGCTGCGCCCAGCCGGCGCGCAGCATCCGCTGGTACTCGATGTCCTGGTCCATCAGGTTGCCGTCGATGCGCGCGGCGATCACGGCCATCGGCATGTCTTCGCGCGCCATGTCGGCCAGTTCCTGGGCCTGGCCACGGATCACCACGAGCGACAGGCAGCTCACCGCCACCAAGGCACCCACGGCCAGCGTGAACGCGCCGCCCAGCTTCTGGGCGAGCGAGAGGGAACTCATCGACATGACAACTCCTGGTGGTTGGGATCACTCAAGCGGCCGCGCTCGTGCGCGCCGGGCGCGGTCGGGCTGCTTGGGGCCTTTCCGCACGCGCCGCTCAGGCTACGTGGGCCTATGCAGCCGCAGCGCCCGGACTCAGCGGGTTTCCGGCGCTCATTTCTGAGGCTTTAGCTTTGGTTCGCAAGCGAGCTCGGTGAGAACTGCGCGTCTTGGTGATGCACCGAGGAAGACCGCGTGCATCCGACCGGCCGCCCGGGCCGAAAGGCCTTTGCCCAGCAGGGCCTCAGCGCGGCAGCCGCGCGCGCCGCTCCAGCAGCCCGAAGCCCAGTTGCACCAGCACCGCCAGCAGCGCCGCCGGCACGGCGCCGGCGAGCATCTGCGCCGCGTCGTTGACGGCCAGGCCCGAGACGATGCGTTCGCCCAGCCCGCCGGCGCCCACGAAGGCGGCCACCGTGGCGGTGCCGACATTGATGACGGCCGCGGTCGTGACGCCGGCCAGCAGCACCGGCAGCGCCAGCGGCAGCAGCACGTGGCGCAGGATGTCGCGCCGCTGCAGGCCCAGCGCCTGCGCCGCCTGCACCAGCCCGCCAGGCACCGCGGCCAGGCCGGCGATGGTGTTGGCCACGATCGGCAGCAGCGCATAGGCGAACAGCGCCACGAGCGCCGGCACGAAGCCGATGCGGCCCAGTGCCGCCACCAGCACCGCCAGCAGCGCCAGCGAGGGCACGGTCTGCAGCAGGCCCACGGCGCTGCG
>VYLG01000715.1_pt1 | contig 12912 bp, 12 predicted proteins | sample 5114351 | NCBI WGS metagenome assembly VYLG01 (sample SAMN12291798, study PRJNA351875) | freshwater metagenome | isolation source: freshwater lake | place: USA: Michigan, Kent Lake | collected 2013-08-15
GCCGCTTCTTCTGGCAAGGGGATTAAATTGCCTTCCGGGTCATAAAATCTCGCCCAAATTGCCGTTTCTCGGTCAATAGTCCCCTCCCAAGTTCCCAACCAATAGCCTAAGGTTTCGCACCATAACCAGCCGCGCTCGTTTCGTTCTAAAGAATGGTAGCGTTGGTCTGCTCCTAAATGCCATCCTTGTAAAGAATTGCCATCAAAAGGATCGTAGATGAAATAATCTGGCGTGCGGAAGGTTCCCTCATAAATGGCTTTTTTTCGCACTTTATCGGTTCTCGCGGTACTAGGAGAGGTTAATTCCACGATAACGTCAGGATAACGTCCCTCTTCTTCCCAAATTACCCAACCCTGTCGCTCTCTCTTGCCATCGACATTGAGGACAGCGAAGAAATCGGGCCCGCGAAAATCGCGATTTTTCGCCTGTTCGCGGCTGAAATAAATAAACATATTGCCACCCGTGTAGAAGTCGTCTCGCTCGCCATAACCTTGGTGTAGGGAGCGAATCAGCACATTCATGGCAATGCGGTGTCGGTTGCTTTCCAAGGGTTCACCATCATCAAAAATTAAGTCTGTGGGGGGTGGGGTGGGTTCCCAGAAGTCCTCGAAATCTTCTTCTATCAGTGCCGGAGAGGTGGCAGTTTCGTCGCTTTTGGCAATCGTCATTTTTTCGGCCTCTCTAGGTGGGAGTATCCATGTTTTTGCTGATTATTGATCCTATGTTACATCAGAATTTAGGAGTGAGGAGATAGATTTTAGTAGTTGAGAAAATTATCTTCGGTTAACAATGATCAAAACTTTTCTTCTGGGTGCGTTACATTGGGCTAACACAACCGACTAATACTAAATTCGTTGAGTATAGGCTACTTATGAGGAGAGGCAATAGGCACTCTTGCAATAGGCAAAAGGAGCAATAGATAATCAGTTTTTAATAACCAGATTTAGTATAATATCCTTAAGCTAACCAAAAAACTTGGCTTTATCTTTAACTAATTTTGTCCCGATTCCGGCGGCAATGACTTCAGAGAGAATGCTAATTAAACGATAGATAGCAACGGTGATAAGTACGTTGGCGGCGGGAAATTTTTCTGCGTCTAAAAGTGCGATTACTGTGGCTTCAAAAACTCCTAATCCTCCCGGCGCACCGGGGACAACTAAACCCAATAACCAAGCAAAACTAAAGGTTCCTAAGAGGGGTAAAATCTGAGCGGGGGTAATCATTTTTAATACCATCCAAGCTAAAATAAACCCCGCACCGCGCCACAATAAAAATCCAGTTTCACCCAGGAGAGGTACAAGAGGATATTTAGTTAGATAAACAGGTTCTTGAGCAATCTTTTTCTTTTGGCTAAGGATTTTCAGAGGATAATTTAAAAATTTGGGATGAATGCCGATTAAAATTAATCCTAAAACTAATATCTGTATCCCTAGACTTGAGCTAGATTTCATCCAACCTAAACCACTACCAATAACTGCTATGGCTAAGGCTGCACACACCAGCAATAAAAGTTCTAATACAACGCTTAAACTAGCGGTTCCCCAATCACTTCCTGCTTTATTAATTGCCACAATGCGAGCATAAAAGTGGCCGATATTACCGGGTAGATATTTTCCTAAATTGGTAATCATATAGATGCCAATTCCTGTGGAGGGTTTAATCGGTTGTTGATAGCTTTTGAGTATCCATATCCACACCCATCCTGCCCAAATTTGAGCGATAATGGTGGTGACAAGTGCCAAGAAAAGAAATAACCAGCCGTGATTTTCAATTCTAACTGAGGTGACGTTATCCCAGTTATTTTTAAGGTTACTGAGAACAAAAAATAAGGTTCCCCCAATAATCAGCCAACGTAGAAACTTTTTCAGCATTTCGTTTTTTCCTTTATTCATTTTCTGGAGGAAACCAATTGAGATCGATTAGATTTTCTAAACTGTAGGGACATTCCCCAGTAAAACTAACTTGATTATCGTTTTTTTCTCTAACATAATTTAAAGCTTTCTGGTAAATACGAGGTAATTCTTTAGTGAGATAATTGCGGAGATTAGTAGTTAAATAAGTGTCGATCTGGTTTTTGAAATTGACGATTTCTGAACGCCAATGACTACGATTATATGTTCTTTCCTCTGTCCAAAACTGTAATAATAAAAAATGTCTAATAATTTGCTCTAATAAACTAGCAACACGAAACTTTTTCTCGTTTCCCAAGTCTCCTAATTCCTCGATTAAGTTTTCTAAGTCTAAAGCGTCAAATCTCTTCGCTTTTAAGAGTTCTATAGTTTCTTCCAACCAGAGAGAATCATCAATTTCGTAGAGAGTTTTTAAGTCGGGAATAACAGTCATTTTTTATCTCCTTTATTCGTAAGATGGTAGCCAATTAGGATCGAGAAGTTCTTCTAAACTGTAGGGACAAGTATTGGGAAAGTTGACTTGATTGTTGGTCTTTTTTCTCACATAACGGATTGCCTTCTGGTAATAGGTATTTAATTGATCTTGAAAATTTACCAGTTCTGACTCCCAATGACTTTGATTATATTCTCTTTCCTTTGTCCAAAATTGCAGTAACAAAGCATGACGAATAATTTGCTGTAAAAAACTAGCAACACGAAACTTTTTTTCGCTGCCCAAGTCTTCTAACTCCTCGATTAAATTCTCTAAATCTAAAGTGTCAAATCTTCTCGCTTTCAAGAGTTCGATGGTTTCTTCTAACCAGAGAGAATCATCAATTTCGTAGAGAGTTTTTAAGTCGGGAATAACAGTCATTATCATCTCCTTTATTCGTAAGGTGGTAGCCAATTAGGATCGAGAAGTTCTTCTAAACTGTAGGGACAAGTATCAGGGAAAGTAACTTTATTCTTTGTCTTTTTCCGCACAAAGAAAACTGCATCTTCATAAATATTATTTAATTCATTTTGTAAATAATTACGGAGATTGGTGGTTAAGCCTCTTTTTAGCTGAATTTGAAAGTTGACTATTTCTAACTCCCAGTGATCCTGATTATATTCTCTTTCATTTGTCCAAAACTGTAGGAGTAAAAAATGTCTAATAATTTGCTCTAATAAACTGGCAACACGAAACTTTTTTTCGTTTCCCAAATCTTCTAACTCCTCGATTAAATTATCTAAATCTAAAGCGTCAAATCTTTTAGCCTTGAGCAGTTCTATGGTTTCTTCTAACCAGAGGGAATCATCAATTTCGTAGAGAATTTTTAAGTCGGTAATAACAGTCATTTTTTATCTCCTTTATTCGTAACGTGGTAGCCAATTAGGATCGAGAAGTTCTTCTAAACTGTAGGGACAGGTATCAGGAAGGTTAACTTTATTATCGTTTTTTTGACGAACGTATCGCAGGGACTCAAAGTAAATTTGCTCAAATTCCTGTTCTAGATATTGACGAAGATTTGTAGTTAAATAGCGCTTTAACTGATATTGAAAACTTATTATCTCTGCTTGCCAATGAGCCTGATTATAGCGTTTCCTGTTCGCAAGCGGTACATTATCGATGTTGAAAAGCTTAATCAGCAAAGGTTTAACTGTGCCACACAGGTGTGAGAAACGCTATATATTCTCTTTCGCTTATCCAAAATTGCAGTAACAAAGCATGACGAATAATTTGCTGTAAAAAACTAGCCACACGAAACTTCTTCTCGTTTCCCAAATCTTCTAACTCCTCGATTAAATTGTCTAAATCTAACGCTTCAAAATTTTTAGCCTTGAGCAGTTCTATAGTTTCTTCTAACCAGAGAGAATCATCAATTTCGTAGAGAGTTTTTAAGTCGGGAATAACAGTCATTTTTTATTTCCCCTAGAATTGGCAATAGTGACCAGTTAAACCGATCACTACAGCTTTTTTACTGTTTAGATACTAGATAATTTTAGCGGAGCGCAGACCGAAAAAGAGACCGAGGGCAATTCCGGTAAAAACGATCAGATAACCCGCCAAAGCAGCAACAGCTAACACAGACATGGTGAAAATCTCCCAAGTAATTTAATCTTTTTTAGCATTGTACCGTTATTCTTGCCCTTCCCCTTCCTCGTCTTCTATATCTTCCCCAAAGCGCTGCTGGGGGGGGATTGCGGCGACAATTGCCTCGATTACCTTGCCGACTGGAACAATTTCTAAGCCCACATCTTCGGGATAAACTTGACCTCTAGGGACAATCGCCCGTTTAAAGCCCAATTTAGCCGCTTCTTTTAATCTTAGTTCCATTTGCGACACTAGGCGCACTTGTCCACCTAATCCCACTTCCCCGATTAAGACTGTGCGCGGATCCACGACTCGATCGCGAAAACTGGCGACAACAGCGATCGCAACTCCCAGATCCGCCGCCGGTTCTTCCACTCCCAACCCTCCTGCGGAGGCAACATAGGCATCTAATTTCGATAAAGGAATGCCGACGCGCTTTTCTAAAACGGCGAGAATTTGCTGTAATCGGTTATATTCTATGCCCGTGGTCGATCTTCGGGGGGAAGCGTAGCTGGTGGGGCTAACTAATGCCTGTAACTCCACCACAATCGGGCGTGTACCTTCACAGGCTACCACCGTCGCCGTACCGGGGGAAAATTCGTCGCGATTGCCTAAAAACAATTCCGAGGGGTTTTCCACTTCCACCAAACCGTGATCCACCATCTCGAAAATACCGATTTCATGGGTTGCCCCAAAACGGTTTTTCACGGATCTTAAGAGACGATGGGAGGCATAGCGATCGCCTTCAAAATATAACACCGTATCGACCAAATGTTCCAAAACTCGCGGACCGGCGATCGCCCCTTCTTTAGTCACATGACCGACAATTAATAAAGTAATATTCTCCCGTTTTGCCACCTGCATCAAGGCGGAGGTACATTCGCGAACTTGGGCGACGGATCCCGGTGCGGAAGTTAACGCCCCAAAATAAAGAGTTTGAATACTGTCAATTACCGCCACCTGTGGGCGGAGAGATTCTAATTCTCGCAAAATTTCCTCTAGATCTGTTTCTGGCAGAACGTAGAGATGATTATCGAGTTCTGCGGTTGATTCAGAGGCTTTTTTCTCCTTGCCATTGCCATTATTTTCCGACTCCACGGCAACCACTCCCACCCCCAAACGGGCAGCCCGCAGTTTAATCTGTTGTCCCGATTCTTCGGCGGAAACGTAGAGGATGCGCGGTAATCTTTGGGCGAGTTGGTTGGTAACTTGCAGTAAAAGCGTCGATTTGCCGATGCCCGGATCGCCGCCGATTAGTACAAGAGAACCTGGAACGATGCCACCACCGAGGACGCGATCAAATTCCCCGTAACCGGAGGGAAAACGTTCCTGTTCATACTGGGTAATTTCCGAGAAGCGAACCGAGATGCGCGGTTGGGGGTTGCGTTGCCCTTTGCCGTTATTTGGGCGACTATTTTGCCATCCTGGGCGATTTACCGCCGGATTATTGCCACCAGCCACCACTTGTTCTTCTAAAGTCCCGTAGGTGTCACAACTGGGGCATTTTCCCAACCATTGGGGAGATTCCGCCCCACAAGCGCTACAGATATATATTGTTCGCGATTTCGCCATGTTTTTTAAGAAAAGTTGCAGAAAAGCGGTTTGGGGATCAATTCTCTTGTCAAATTTAATTAAGTATGATATAGGGGAAGCAAGACCCTAAAGTTATTGATAATTGCCATAAAAGAAATAAAATAGGAAATTTAGGCTTAATGATAACGGCAAAAGGATATTCTATAAACAGGAACGCTCGTTATTTAACTTTAAAATTCATCACACTATTTAACTAAGGAGTGTTAAGTCAGTTGGAGAACCAGAAGGAAAAAATTCTCGTTGTTGATGATGAAGCCAGCATCCGTCGTATCTTAGAGACTCGTTTGTCGATGATTGGTTATGAAGTCGTCACCGCCGCCGACGGAGAGGAAGCTTTAGAAACCTTCCGAACCGCTGAACCCGATTTAGTGGTTTTGGATGTGATGATGCCGAAATTAGACGGTTACGGTGTCTGTCAGGAACTCCGCAAAGAATCGGATATTCCTATCATTATGTTAACGGCTTTGGGGGATGTGGCCGATCGAATTACCGGGCTAGAATTGGGCGCGGATGACTATGTAGTTAAACCTTTTTCTCCCAAAGAACTCGAAGCGCGGATTCGTTCGGTGTTGCGTCGGGTAGAGAAAAATGGCGCCCCGGGGATTCCCAGTTCTGGTGTGATTCATATCGGTTCAATTAAAATCGATACCAATAAACGCCAAGTTTATAAGGGGGATGAACGCATCCGTCTGACTGGTATGGAATTTAGTTTACTAGAATTATTGGTCAGTCGATCGGGAGAAGCTTTTTCGCGCTCGGAAATCCTTCAGGAAGTTTGGGGTTATACCCCCGAACGTCATGTGGATACGCGGGTGGTAGATGTGCATATTTCCCGTTTACGAGCCAAATTAGAGGATGATCCCAGCAATCCTGAGTTAATTCTCACCGCTAGAGGTACAGGCTATCTTTTTCAACGTATTCTAGAACCAGACGAGGAATAGTTCTCAGCTATGGCACAAGCTGATCCCAATCGTATTTTAAGACTGTTACCCCTGTTCGCCGGCATCGTCGGGGGTACGGTATTAATGTTTAATCGTTTTGCCACTGCCGATTTAACCCCATCGCAAGCGCGTTCCGATGTGATGGGAGTGATTTTGAGTGGGGTTTTAATTTTGGTGGGTTTAATCTGGCAAAGAGTTCAACCCCGCTTACCGGATGCTGTGGAATTAATCGGGCGCGAAGGCCTGGAATTTGCCCCAGATTTGCCAGAACCGGTTAAAATTGAGCTTGCTTGGGCTTCCCATTTACTTTTAACTAACACCGTGACAAAATCTCTGATCGTTTATTATCGGGGAGAAGTTTTATTACGTCGCGGTATCCTAAGGGAGAATTCTGAAGTTAAAGTTAGTAATATTATCAAAAGAGTTTTAGAAACCGGTAAAGCCGTTTATTTAGTTAATTTAAATTTATATCCCGCTAAAATCGAGTTTGACTATTTGCCAGAAAACACCCAAGGCTTAATCTGTCAACCCATCGGTAAGGAAGGGGTGTTAATTTTGGCGGCCAATGCGCCGCGCAGTTATACTAAACAAGATGAAATTTGGATCGAGGGAATTGCTGATAAATTAGCCGACACTTTCAGTCAGTTTTAGACGATTTCAGTAAGATTTAAGAATTTGGTTCAGATGAGAGTAGGCAATTAGCGGTAGTTATCTCAATGGCGAGATAGCTAGGGTCTGCTGAAAAAGTTTTTCGTGGGGGCAGGGTGTGGGGTGTGGGGTGTAGGGTGTAGGGTTTTACCGATTTTGAGGTAGTCAGTTACCTAATTTTCAGGGAAAAAGTCCCGGAATTTTACCTGCTGGCGATCGAAGCTTTTCAAAATCGTTGACTGATGCCAAGCTGAATATTTTCTGGAATTTTATTCCTCTCCAGAGACTTCCAATAACTCTGCCAGTGAATTATCTTCAATTTCTATCTCGTCAATTGTATCATCAGTTAAGCCCAACTCTTTCTTGGCGAACACGCGCCTTGCACGACGATCAAGAATTTTAATAATATTGGTTCTATCTTGTTTAATTGCATCAATGTCTTCTTTTTGTATCAACACCATATAGTATCTCGATACTTCCATCATTCGATAAGCATACTGAAAAGCGTCTCTAGTAAATTCACCAGTAGTCACAATCATAACTACGTCAGACCCGGTTACGAAGGTCATACCAACTTCTTTGGCTAATACTTCTACATCTACTCGCTTTGTATTTTTACACTGAATTTGCCAACGATGATAAACAAAGCGGTCTGATGCTGCCAGAACATCTACTTCACCCTGTCCAGTTTCATAGTCTCTTTTCCGCCATTTTGTGAATCTAAGACTGGTGAGACGAATCATCCAAATCGCCAGCAGTTCAAGAGCTTTACCTTTAATATGTTTATCGGGATTATCTAGGTCATTAACAACATCTTCAAAACTTCGATTTAGCTCCGTTTGGGAGATTTCTGTAATATCGGATATAGATTGTAATAATCTAGATAACAGTTCTAGCTGTGATTTCTCAGTAAGCTTGACAAGATTAGGTTTCGCTCCTCGTCCACCGGTTGTTTTCTCAGTTGCAATTAAGCCGACTTTTACTAAAGGTTGAATAATATCCTGAACAAAAGATTTCGAGGGGAATCGGATTTTATAAACACTGGTGGCGTATCTGGTAATTTTATTCCACTCGGTTAGCTCAGTAATCGCCATCTGAAGCATAGCCAGTAAAAAATATTTTTGTTCTGAACTAAGAGTATAAAGCTCGTCAATATAGTCTCGATCGAGTTCTAATAGATCATAGACTCGATCCCAGTTAATCTCGTAACTTTTCTCTAGGACTTTGGCTTCTTGTAACCATTGTCTCATCGTACTAACATAAGTACAATTGGTCGAGAGTGAATACCCCATTTCTTGAAGTTCGTAAGCGATGATTTCTAGCTGGGGTTTATCTCCCCTGCTATTAATCGCTTCTATGGCTTTTATTAGGGACATTCCAGTTAGGTTAACAAGAATATGGCGAGCAAAAATTGTGAAAACTGTCTCACTATCTTGTTGATTGTCTAATATTTCATTAGCGATATCCGTGAGTCGATACTGCCAATCATCACCATCAATTGATTCAACCAACTTATAAGCACGAAGGGAAAGAAATGTATTCATGGCAAGTTTGCCACGATTCTCTCCTTTCTGTAGATCGTTTTGGCTGGAATGACCAGCATAATAACGTTTAGCAATCTCATCCTGAAGCACTCGACGATCGGGAAGACAATCAGAACAAAGTTGTACTAATTCAGATACTTGAAATTGCTTAGGAGAAAACTGGTCGCCGTAGGTAAATCTGATGATTTTTTTGTCTGTCATACTATCATCGCTTGCAGGAAACAAATCCAACTGAACAAAAGGTTTTTGATTATCCATTGTTAAGCTTTTGTCAGGATAATCATTAGCCAGTTCTAAGGCTCGTGCTTTAAGAGTTTTTCTATCCTTTATAGGCGCTACGACTAAAGGAGCATCTTGTTCAAATCGAAACTGCGACGCTATCATATAATCTTCATTTAATTCAAACGCTAACCAACGACGCTCAAGGGTTTCAGCTACTCGTCCTGTCATGTTTGAACCAGCAAAAGGATCGAGAACTAAATCCCCAGGCTCAGTACAGAGACTAATAACAAATTCGGGTAAAGCTTGCGGAAATCTAGCAGGATGGGGTTTCACCCCTTCTTCCTTACATCTTCTTTGATAGTAATCATTAGATGCCGTGTTAGAAGCAGATATAACATTTACTGGCTGCCCTAAATCATTCTCTAAAATCCAGTTGAACTCTCCTAGGACTGGACTACCTATAGATGCGCCTCTTTCCTGAATAGAATCAGTAATAATATTTGGGGGAATAGCTCCTCCTCGGTCATTCTGAAATTTAGTGGAAATATCATGTCCTGACGGGCGCAGTTTGGCCTCATAACCATTTTTAATCAGGTTTTTCATTGCCTCGCTATAAGGGCGTAAAACTCTCTTGTTGTTGGCTTTCGGGTGCGGCTCCTTCGATAACCACCAAACGGTATTGACAGCATCCTTGACGCGTTCCCTCCTGACTGTCACCCATTCTGCGGGGGTAGGAAGTTTGGCTGGATTATACCAAAAAAGTTCTTGGGCGAGAAAAAAACCTAGTCCACCTTCTAATCTCGGTTTACAAAGTTCTATAACTAACTCGAAATGATACAGAGAACGGACGGGAAAACCTTTAAGCCAACTACCACCAATATCTATAACTAGGGAGCCTTTGGGCTTGAGAATACGATAAAATTCACCAGCAAATATTTTAAACCATTCAACGTAATCATCAGCGTCCACATTGCCATATTCTTTTTTTCTTACTAAGGCAAAGGGTGGGGAAGTACAAATCAAATCGACACTCTCATCCGGCAACTCCCCCATCAGAGTCAGGCTATTACCCAAATAAGCGGAACCAAGCCGAGTCTCATAATAGGGATTTCGGCTGATTTTGATTAAACTATCGTACTCAGTAACAATTGGCACTACTTTATTTTCTAGCTATTTTTCCTAACTTCTAACCCTGATTATCGGTCAGGGGTCGATGTTTCTCGATCAAATCGATCGCCTGGGTGACACTTTCCGGGAAAATTACCACTAAACCCCCCTCAGAAACCGTGCTTAAAGCCTTCTCTAAAGCCTCCGTTTCATCGAGAATCACTTCCGGACGCATACTGACATTTTCTTGGCTAATTCCCCTGAGAATTAAATCGGCCACTTCCCCCCGTCGGCGACCGCGAGTATCGTTATCTTCCTTGACAATAATTCGATCGAACATTTGGGCCGATAATTTCCCTAATAAAATTAAATCATCATCGCGTCGATCGCCAGGTCCCCCAACCACGCCGACTTTTTCCCCGGACCAATTGCCGACAAAACCGCCGACGGCTTCGTATCCGGCGGGATTATGGGCATAATCGATTAAAGCGTGATGGTGTCCCAAGTCAAACAGGTTCATCCTGCCGGGGGTCTGGGCCACGGAAGGTTTAAAAGTTCGGACCCCTTGGCGAATTAACTCGATATCGATACCCTGCACAAAAGTCGCTAAACAGGCGGCCAAGGCGTTAGCAATCATAAAAGGAGCCATTCCCTGCATAGTCACGGGAATATTGACCGCTTCCTCGATTCTCAGCGTCCATTCTCCCTCTAGAATCGACAGATAGCCATTCTCATAAATGGCGGCCATGCCACCGCGACGGATATGGTCGTGAATAATCGGGTTATCGGGACTCATGGAAAAATAAGCGACTCTTCCCTTCACTTTTTCGGCCATACTAACGGTCAAAGGGTCATCGGCATTTAAGACCGCGTAACCCTCGGCGCTAACCACCTCGGCCACAACGCTTTTTACCTTCGCCATCTGTTCGATGGTGTCGATATCACCGATACCCAAATGGTCGGCGGCCACATTTAACACCACTCCCACATCGCACTGATTAAAGGCTAAACCCGATCGCAGGATACCACCCCGGGCCGTTTCTAACACGGCAATCTCGACCGTGGGCTCCTTCAAAATCATACTGGCACTGTAGGGACCGGTGTTATCGCCCTTTTCTACCAGATAATCATCGATATATACCCCGTCCGTCGTGGTAAATCCGACTACTTTCCCCGTTTGTCGGCAAATATGAGAAATTAAGCGGCTAGTGGTGGTTTTGCCGTTAGTTCCCGTAATCGCCAGAATTGGCACGCGACTGGGAGTCCCGGGGGGGAATAACATATCGATAACTGGGGCGGCGATATTGCGGGGTAAACCGCGACTAGGGGCGACGTGCATCCGAAAACCGGGGGCAGCGTTGACTTCTACGATTACCCCGTCCACTTCTTTCAGGGGTTTGCGGATATCATCTGTCACCACATCGATACCGGCAATGTCCAAACCGATTAATTTTGCCACTCTTTGGGCGATCCAGACGTTTTCGGGGTGAATTTCGTCGGTACGATCCACGGCGATGCCGCCGGTGCTTAAATTAGCGGTGGCCCGCAGATAGGCGATCGCACCTTGTTCTAAAATGCTGGTTAATTCATAGCCCTGTTTTCCTAGCACATTAAGGGCGGTTTTGTCAATGGTTATTTTAGTTAAAACGTTGGCATGACCGTCACCCCGGTTGGGATCCCGATTAGTAATTTCGATTAATTCTTCTACAGTTGAGCGCCCATCACCGACGACGTGAGCGGGGATCCGTTCGGCCACGGCGGCAACTTTGCCATTGATGACTAAAATTCGGTGATCACTGCCTTTATAGTACCTTTCTACGATCACACTGCGGGTTTTCGAGGCGGCACTGGCTAGATCATAGGCTTCCTCTGCTTCCTGTTGATTTTTAACATCGATGCTGATGCCGCGGCCGTGGTTGCCATCGAGGGGTTTAATCACGATGGGAAATCCTCCCACTTCCTCGATTGCCGCTGGCAATTCATCCAAGTATTGAATCACCGTACCCCGGGGGACTGGAATCCCTCCATCCTTGAGGATAGTTTTCGTGCCTTCCTTGTCACAGGCCAACTCAACGGCTAAAATCCCCGAAAAACTGCTTAAAGTGGCTTGAATGCGCTTTTGGTGAACGCCATAGCCCAATTGCACCATGGAACGAGCGCTCAGGAGTAACCAGGGGATATTTCTAGCTTGTGCTTCTTTGACGATGGTTTCGGTACTCGGACCAAGGGCGGCATTATTGCATAAATCGCGTAAATCGGCTAAATCCTGGGCCAATTCTTCCTTAGAATAGGTTCCCGTATCGACAAGGGATTGACACAAACGCACGGCGGCCCGACCTGCATAACGTCCCGCTTGCTCGTCAACGTACTCAAATACCACGTTATAGACTCCGGGGGTGGAGGTGGCTCTAGTGCGACCAAACCCGACGGGAGTTCCCGCCAGTTCCTGCAATTCTAGGGCGATATGTTCGATAATGTGGCCCATATAAGTCCCGGTGCGGACTCGTTCAAAGAAACCGCCGCGATAACCGGGGGAGCAGTAATGTTCGACTAAACTGGGGAGAACGTCGATTAATCCCTCGTAAAAGCCTGGGATTTCATTCGATGGCTTCTCTGCGAGATCTTCGAGATCTAGACGCATAACAATGAGCTTGTCGCGACGAATACTCCAGTAGTTGGGACCGCGCAGGGTTTGGGTTCTGAGAATTTTCATTGAAAAACTGGGTCTGAAATCCCGCCCTTTAGCGATAGCGGAGGGCGGCTTTATATAAGTTAGCGAGAAACAATTAAACCGTTAGAACGACGAATTAACTGAATCTTGCTAACAGCTATCTGTCCCAATCGTTGACCATTGGCATCGCTTACAGATAGCTGTTTTTCGGTATCTCCAC
>VYLG01000224.1_pt1 | contig 12833 bp, 14 predicted proteins | sample 5114351 | NCBI WGS metagenome assembly VYLG01 (sample SAMN12291798, study PRJNA351875) | freshwater metagenome | isolation source: freshwater lake | place: USA: Michigan, Kent Lake | collected 2013-08-15
GAGCCCGCTGCGCGCCGCGCTGCCGCCGGGCGCGGCCGTCGAGGGCAAGCCGCTGTCGCCAGCCCGGCTGCGCGCCTGGCTCGAGACGCTGGCGCCGCCCGCCTGATGCCGATGCCCGTGGATGCCCGACACTTGCCCCCCATGAAGGTGCTCATCGCCGACGATCATCCGATGGTGCGCGACGCGCTCGCACGCACCGTCGCCCGTGTCCGCCCCGAGGCCCAGGTGCTGCAGGCCGCCAGCCATGACGAGACCGTGGCGCTGCTGGCCGCCGAGCTGCCGCCGCTGGCGCTGGTGGATCTGCACATGCCCGGCATGGACGGCACGCTGGCGCTGCGCCGGCTGCGGCTGGCGTCGCCGACGACGCGGCTGCTGGTCGTGTCCGGCGACGACGACCCGGCCGTGATGCGCGCCGCGCTGGCCGCCGGCGCCGCCGGCTTCGTGCCCAAGAGCGAACCGCCCGAGCGGCTGGAGCAGGCGCTGGCGCTGGTGCTGGCCGGCGGCACCTACCTGCCGGCGCAGGCGCTGGCCGACTTCCGCGACGGCGCGCCGCCCGCACGCCCCGATCCCGGGGCCCTGACGCCGCGCCAGACCGACGTGCTGCACGGCCTGATGCGCGGCCTGCCGAACAAGCTGATCGCGCGCGAACTGGGCCTCACCGAAGGCACGGTCAAGATCCACATCGCCGCTATCCTGCGCGCGCTGCAGGCGCGCAACCGCACCGAGGCGGTGGTCGTGGCGCGCGACCTGGGCATCGTGCCGCCGCGGCCCGGCTGAGGCCGCGGCTGCGTCAGCGGATCAGCGCGCGCAAAGTCCGCACGCGCCGGTCCACGTAGGCCGGCTTGCGCAGGCGCCGCGCATTCGCGCTCTTCACGTGCGACACCGAGCGCGAGAGCCAGCGCTGCATCCACACCGTGCCCATGCCGATGCGGCGCGCGGCCTTCTGGTGCACCAGCGTGTCCTCCACCAGCACGCAGCGCGTGGGCGGCACCTTCAGCCGCGCCGCCACGTGGCGCAGCATGCGGGTATCGGGCTTGGGGCGCAGGTGGCCGAACATGGCCATGTCCTCGATGGCGATCAGGCCGTCGAACAGGTGCGCCACGCCCAGCACGCCGAGCACGCGCCGCGCATACGCCGCCGGTGCGTTGGTGAGGATGAACTTGCGGCCCGGCAGCCGCGTCAGCGCCGCCAGGTCATGCGCGTGGCCGCGCACGCGGTCTTCCAGGCCCGGCAGCCGGTGCGTGACGTGGAGGAAGTGCGCGGGCTTCACGCCGTGGTGCCGCACCAGGCCCAGCAGCGTGGCGCCGTACCACTGCCAGTAGCGGCGGCGCAGCTGCGTGGCGGCCTCGGCGTCGAGCCCGAGCTCGTCGCAGATGTAGGCGTTCATCGACTCGTGCAGCTGCGGCATCGACGCCGTCGCGGCGTCGTGCAGCGTGTCGTCGAGGTCGAACAGCCAGACGGGGTCTCGGCGTGCCGGCGCGCCCATCAGAACAGCCAGAAACGCTTCTTGCGCAACTTGGCCGCCTTCACGCGCTGGCCCTGCACCAGGCCCTTCAGCACCTGCTCGATGCGGCTGTCGTCGAAGCGGTAGTCGCGCATCACCGGCGGTGTGGCCGACGAGACGCGCTGGCTGACCTCGAGCCAGCCCTTGTCGTTGTTCCAGCGGATCCAGAAGTTGTGGCTGCGCGAGGCGTTGCGCTCGGGCCAGACGTAGCGCACGGCGTCGCCGGTGAATCCCAGCGCCGCGCCGTTGGGCGCACGCAGCCAGGCCAGGAAGCGCGGGCCCCGCTCGGGCACGTAGGTGACCTCCTCGCGCAGCAGCTGCAGCTCGGGCGGCAGCGCCGCGTTGCCGGCCTCGAAGCGCTGCCACAGCGCGCGCATGGCGTGCTCGCCGTCGACGTCGAGGCCGCTGTCGGCCGCGGCCTGCACGGCGGCCGATTTCTCGGCCTCGCGCTGTCGGCGCTTGCGTTCCTTGTCGATCCAGGACATGACGTGCCCGCGCTCAGTGCGAACGGATCATCGTGCCGTAGGCCTGGTCGGTGAGGATCTCCAGCAGCATCGCGTGCGGCACCCGCCCGTCCACCACGTGCACGGCGTTGACACCGCTCTTGGCCGCGTCAATGGCGCCGGCCAGCTTGGGCAGCATGCCGCCGCTGATGGTGCCGTCGGCGATGAGCTCGTCGATCTGCCGCGGCGTCAGCTCCGTGATCAGCTCACCGGCCTTGTTGAGCACGCCCTTGATGTTGGTGAGCATCACCAGCTTCTCGGCCTTCAGCACCGTGGCCAGCTTGGCGGCCACGAGGTCGGCGTTGATGTTGTAGCTCTCGTTGGCCTCGCCGAAGCCGATGGGGCTGACGACGGGGATGAACTGGTCGTCCTGCAGGGCCTTCACGACGCTGGGGTCGATCGAGGTGATCTCGCCGACCTGGCCGATGTCGTGTTCCTTCGACGGATCGTCCTTGTCGGCCATCTTCATCTTGCGGGCGCGGATCATGCCGCCGTCGCGGCCCGTCAGGCCCACGGCCTTGCCGCCGGCGGCGTTGATGAGGCCGACGATGTCCTGCTGCACCTCGCCGCCGAGCACCCACTCGACGACCTCCATCGTCTCCTCGTCGGTGACGCGCATGCCCTGGATGAAGGTGCCCTTCTTGCCGATCTTGGCCAGCGCGTCGTCGATCTGCGGACCGCCGCCGTGCACGACGATGGGGTTCATGCCCACCAGCTTGAGCAGCACCACGTCCTCGGCGAAGTCCTGCTGCAGCGCCGGGTCCGTCATGGCGTTGCCGCCGTACTTGATGACCAGCGTCTTGCCGTGGAAGCGGCGGATGTAGGGCAGCGCCTGGGCCAGGATCTCGGCCTGGTCACGCGGGGTGATGTGCGACAGGTCGTGGCTGGCGGCAGGGTTGTCGGCGGAGCTGGCCATGGCGGTGCAGGACTTGCGGTAAGGTGCCGGCATTGTAGGAAGCAACCACAGGAGACGACCATGAAGCGATGGCTCACCTTCGCCGCGGCGCTGCTGACGGCGGCCGCCGTGCAGGCCCAGGCCCCCACGGCCAGCGGCGAGATCACCAAGCTCGACAAGGCCGCAGCGCGCGTGACGCTGAAGCACGGCGAGATCAAGAACCTCGACATGCCACCCATGACGATGGTGTTCCGTGTCGCCGACGCCAAGCTGCTGGAGGGCCTGGCCGTGGGTCAGCGCATCGGCTTCACGGCCGAGCGCATCAACGGCCAGTACACCTTGACCTCCGTGACGAAGGCGCCCTGATGAACGCCACCACCACGACCAACCGCCGCGCGCTGCTGGCCGCGCGCCCCGTGGGCCTGCCGACGGCCGCCAACTGGACGATCGACAGCGCGCCGCTGGCCGAGCTGGCCGAGGGCGAGGTGCGCGTGCGCGTCACCGCCATCAGCCTGGACCCGGCCATGCGCGGCTGGATGAACGAGGGCAAGAGCTACATCGCGCCTGTGGGCATCGGCGAGGTCATGCGCGCCGGCGGCGTGGGCGTGGTCGAGGCCTCGCGCCACCCGGCCTGGGCCGTGGGCGACGCCGTCAGCGGCAGCACCGGGGTGCAGACGCACTGGACGGTGGCCCCCGACCGTGACCGCCACGCCGGCCTGGCCAAGATCGACCTGCGCCTGGGCACGCCGACGCAGTGGCTCAACGTGCTGGGCATGCCGGGCATGACGGCCTACTTCGGCCTCATGGACGTGGGCCTGCCGAACCTGACGAAGCCGTCGGGCGAGACGCTGGTCGTATCCGGTGCCGCTGGCGCGGTGGGGCAGACGGTGGGGCAGCTGGCCAGGATCAAGGGGCTGCGCGTGGTGGGCATCGCCGGCGGGCCGTCGAAGTGCGACTGGGTCGTCAAGGAGCTGGGCTTCGACGCCTGCATCGACTACAAGGCCGGCCCCTCGGCCGTGCGCGACGGCCTGAAGGCGCACTGCCCGCAGGGCGTGGACATCTACTTCGACAACGTCGGTGGCGACATCCTCGACACCGTGCTCACGCGCATCAACCGCCGCGCGCGCATCGTCATCTGCGGCGCGATCAGCCAGTACAACAACACGACGCCGGTGCAGGGCCCGAAGAACTACCTGAGCCTGCTCGTCAACCGGGCCCGCATGGAAGGCATGGTGGTGTTCGACTACGCCGACCGCTACCACCTCGCCGTGGCCGAGATGGCCGGCTACCTGAAGGACGGCCTGATGAAGAGCCGCGAAGACGTGGCCACCGGCGGCGTGGACGCGTTCCCGGCCACGCTGAACAAGCTGTTCAGCGGCGAGAACTTCGGCAAGCTGGTGCTGTCGTTGCAGGATTGAAACGGCCGTCTCCCGACAACCAGGCTCCAGCCTCAGAAGCAGGCCACCCCGGAAGCCCGCAGACGAACGTCCTCGAAGCCGATGGCCGCCACGCCCCGAACGCGCGTGAGGTGCAGCACATCGCCCCGCACGCTGGCCACCACGCCGGCGGCTGCCAACGCATCGCCCTCGTGCAGGCCGTCGGCCCGTGCCCGCCCGTCGAACACGTGGGCCGGCGCCGCCTGGCCGCGTCGCTGCATCGTCACCGAGACGCGCTGGTAGTGCTGCGTCACCTGCAGCGCCACGTCGGGCCCGCACCACCAACCGGCCAGCCGTGCCGGCACCACCCACAGGTGCACGGTGCTCTTCTTGTCGCGGCCGATGGGCTTGTCGGGGGCGTCCACGACCACGCTGCGGTCGGGCTGCCAGTCGCCCATGTCCCAGTCGTGGCTGACGATGCGCGTGCCGGGCTTGAGTGCCAAAAGGCGCGGGCGCAGCTGCAGGTTCACCTGCGGCAGCAGGTACATCGTGACCACGCTGTAGGGCGTGAGGTCGAGCGAGAACAGGTCCTGCTCGCGGAACTCGGCGCGGCCGGCCACGTTCGCGGCCTGCGCGTTGGCGCGGCTCTTCGCCACGAGGTCGGGCACGATCTCCACGCCCAGGCCGCGTGCGCCGAAGCGGCGCGCCGCGGTGATGACGATGCGGCCGTCGCCCGAGCCCAGGTCCACCAGGTGGTCCGCCGGGCCCACGCCGGCCAGCTGCAGCATCGCCAGCGTCACCGCGTCGGGCGTGGTGATGAAGGGCACCTCGTCCTGGGCCGCGGCCGTGGCCCCGGCAAGGGCCATGACCAGGCCGGCGAGCAGCGGCTTCACGCGGTGGGGAGCTTGTGTGCCTTGAACTGCTCGCGCAGCTTGTTCTTCTGCATCTTGCCGGTGGCACCCAGCGGGATGGCATCGACGAACACCACGTCGTCCGGCGTCCACCATTTCGCGATCTTGCCCTCGTAGAAGGCGATGAGCTCGTCGCGCGTGACCTCCATGCTGGGCTTCTTCATCACCACCAGCAGCGGCCGCTCGTCCCACTTCGGGTGGTGCGCGGCGATGCAGGCGGCCATGGCCACCGCCGGGTGGGCCATCGCGATGTTCTCGAGATCGATGGAGCCGATCCACTCGCCGCCGCTCTTGATGACGTCCTTGCTGCGGTCGGTGATGACCATGTAGCCCTCGGGCGTGATGCGCGCCACGTCGCCGGTGGGGAACCAGCGGTTGCCGTCGGCGTCGGCCACTTTGGGGTCGCCGCCCTCGCCCTTGAAGTAGGTGTCGATGATCCAGGGCCCGCGCACCAGCAGGTCGCCCGAGGCCACGCCGTCCCAGGGCAGCTCGGCGCCGTCCTCGGCGACGATCTTCATGTCCACGCCGTAGACGGCGCGGCCCTGGGTGCTCATCACCGCGAGCTTGCCCTCGCCGTCGAGTTCGGCGTGCGTCGCCTTGAAGGCGGCGGCAGTGCCGATGGGGCTCATCTCCGTCATGCCCCAGGCGTGGATCACGTGCACGCCGTAGGCATCGCGGAACTTGCGGATCATCGCCGGCGGGCAGGCCGAGCCGCCGATGGCGCTCTTGCGCATGGTGCTGAACTTGAGACCATTCGCCTCCACGTGCGCGAGCAGGCCCTGCCACACGGTGGGCACGCCGGCGCTGATGGTGACGCGCTCGGTCTCGAAGAGTTCGTAAAGGCTCTTGCCGTCCAGACCCGGGCCGGGCAGCACGAGCTTGGCGCCCGTCATCGGCGCCAGGTAGACGATGCCCCAGCTGTTGACGTGGAACATCGGCACCACCGGCAGGATGGCGTCCGCGGCGCTGCAGCCCAGGCAGTCCGGCAGGGCCGCGGCCATGGTGTGCAGAACCGTGCTTCGGTGGCTGTAGAGCACGCCCTTGGGGTTGCCCGTGGTGCCGCTGGTGTAGCAAAGGCTGCTGGCCGTGTTCTCGTCGAACACCGGCCAGGCATAGACGTCGCTGGCCTGCTCGAGCAGCTCTTCGTAGCACAGCAGGCCCGGCACCTTGGCGGCCTGCTCGGCCGGCGGCATGTGCGCGCGGCTCGTCATCGCCACCCAGTGCTTCACGGTCTTCGTGCGGCCGGCCACGGCCTGGATGAGCGGCCAGAAGGTCATGTCGAAGAACATCACCTGGTCTTCGGCGTGGTCGGCGATGTAGACGATCTGGTCCGGGTGCAGCCGCGGGTTCACGGTGTGGAGCACGCGGCCCGAGCCGCTGACGCCGTAGTACAGCTCCATGTGGCGGTGCGTGTTCCAGGCCAGCGTGGCCGCGCACTGGCCCGCCTGCACGCCCAGCGTCTGCAGCGCGTTGGCCACGCGGCGTGCGCGCGCGGCGAGATCGCGGTAGCTGATGCGGTGGATGTCGCCCTCGACGCGGCGCGACACGACGAGCTGCTCGCCATGGTGGCGTTCGGCATGAACGATGAGCGACGAGATCAGCAGCGGCAGCTGCATCATCTGTCCGAGCATGGGTGATGTCTCCTGCAGGTGGAGGGCATGGCTTCGAGGGTGGCCATGTCCGGCAACCCCCATTCTCGGATCTGGCGGCCGGCTGCCAGTGGCCGGTGCCAGCCCGCCCGCACGGGACTTACCCTGAAGCCGCCGCCGCCGCCGCAGGGTCAGCCGGCTGCATGCCTCAGCGTGGCGGCCAGGCCCTGCTGCCGAGCCACCAAGGCCGCGAGGTCGACGCCCGTCAGCTCACCGTTCCTCACCCGCACCTGCCCGGCGACGACATTGAAGCCCACCCGCGCCACCTGGCACAGCAGCAGCGCGGCCACCGGGTCGTCGGCGCCGGCCAGGGCCACGTCGGCCAGCGGCACGCCGATCACATCGGCCGCCATGCCGGGCGCCAGGGCGCCGATGTCGTTGCGGCCCAGCACGCGGGCGCCACCCAGCGTGCCGATCTCGAGCATCTCGCGCGCACCCATCGCATCGGCCCCGCGCGCCACGCGCTGCAGCAGCAAGCCCAGGCGCAGTTCGGCCAGCAGGTGGCCGCTGTCGTTGCTGGCCGAGCCGTCCACCGCGATGGCCACCGGCACGCCGGCGTCGCGCATCGCGCGGATGGGTGCGATGCCCGAGCCCAGGCGCATGTTCGAGCCGGGGCAGTGCGCCACGCCGGTGCCGGTGGCGGCGAAGCGGCGGATGCCGGCGTCGTCGAGCTTGACGCAGTGCGCGTGCCAGACGTCGGGGCCGAGCCAGCCCAGCTCGTCGGCGTACTCGGCGGGCGTGCAGTTGAACTTCTCGCGTGTGTAGGCGATGTCGCTGTCGTTTTCGGCCAGGTGCGTGTGCAGGTTCACGCCGTGGCGGCGCGCCAGCGCGGCGGCCTCGCGCATGAGCCGCGGGCTCACGCTGAAGGGGCTGCAGGGCGCCACGACGATGCGGCGCATGGCAAAGGGCGCCGGGTCGTGGTGCTGCAGGATGAGCCGCTCGGTGTCGGCCAGGATGGCGTCCTCGTCTTCGACCACCTCGTCGGGCGGCAGGCCACCGGCGCTGGCACCCACGCTCATGGCGCCGCGCGCGGCATGGAAGCGGATGCCGATCTCGGTGGCCGCGTCCAGCGTGTCGTCGAGCGTGCAGCCGTTGGGAAAGAGGTAGAGGTGGTCGCTGCTCGTGGTGCAGCCCGACAGCAGCAGCTCCGCCGAGGCGATCTGGGTGCTGACGCGCAGCATCTCCGGCGTCAGGCGCGCCCACACCGGGTACAGGCCCTGCAGCCACGGGAACAGCGTCGCGTCCTGCACCGGGCCCAGCGCGCGGGTGAGCGTCTGGTACATGTGGTGGTGCGTGTTCACGAGCCCGGGCAGCACGACGTGGCCGCGGGCGTCGATCACCTCGTCGGCCGTGGCGGGCAGGGCGTGGCTCGGGCCGACGGCCTCGATGACGCCACCGCGGGCGAAGACGGCGCCGTCGGCGATCTCGCGCCGCTCGCCGTCCATTGTCACCAGCCGTTCGGCGTGGCGGACGAGCAGGGTCTTGCCAGAGGTCATGAGCCCCGGACGCTATCAGGGCTCAGGCTGTGGCACCAGGACCGCGGCGTGACACCCGCCTGCAGCCCGTTGCAAGGTCCGGGTCAGGCGCGACGGCGGCGCGCCACGCCGGCCACGGTGGCCAGGCCGGCCAGCATCAGTGCCCAGGCGCTGGGCTCGGGCACCAGCAGCGCGTCGCCGTAGGCCGTGCCGCTGACGCGGAAGTTCATCGTGAGGTTGCCAGTCAGGTCGCCGCTGCTCAGGTTGGTGAAGCTCACGCCCAACTGGCCGGTGAAGCTGTTGCTGCTCGGGATGAAGACGCCGCTGCCAAAGTCGTAGAAGGCATCGGCAAACAGCGAACGGTTGTCGTTGGACGACTGGAAGCCGCTTCCCGTAGGCCCAGTGCCGCTGACCGCCAGACTCGCGCCGGCCGAGCTCGTATCGCCATTGGTGAAGAAGAAGGTGTCGAACTGGGCTGTGCGGCCACCCCCGGTGGCGGCCACGGCGATGTTGGCGTCGACCGTGAACACCATCAGTGTGTTCGGGCTCAGCGTGAAGCTGCTGGAGAAGCCCGCAGGGTCCACCGAGGACGAATAGCTGGCCCGCGTCGTGAAGCAGGTGTTGGAGCCCCCGCTCCCCGGCAGGCAGAAGCCGTCGCCGGGGGCCGTGGCCGTACCGGAAGCCGACAAGGATGAACCCGAAGGCATGCCGCTGCCGCTGAGCGTGGCCACGGCCGACCCGAAGTCACCCGCCACACTGGCGGTACCTGGTGACCAGGCGCCGAACAAGCCGGTGAAGGTGGCGCTCTCGTTGCCACTGCTGCCCGGTCGGACGAAGCTGTACGTGACTTCGCCCCGGCTGGAGCCGCTGGAGAAGCTGACGCTCGGCGTGATCCCGTCGTCGGTGTCGAGGTCGATCAACTGCACGTTCACGCTCGTGAACTGCAGGTTGGCGGTGGAGGCGGCCAGCGCCGGAGTGGCCAACAGCAGCGATGCGGCGGCAGAGATCAGGGCGCGGGTCAGCATGGGCATTCCTCCTGGTTTGGGTGTCGGGCCGCAGGTGGCGGCATCGACTTTCTCTGACGCATTCTGGGCGTTAGCCTGCGGATCGTTCATGGTGGACACCCCCGGGTCTGAGGGGGATCGAGTGAAAACCCTGGGCCGATGCGCCGACACCGTCTGGGCTCACTGGGGGGTCAGACCACGAGCTGCCCGCGCATGGCCGCCGGGGCGATGCGGGCCACGAGGCCGGCGCCAAAGGGCAGTTGGTCCGCCTCCATGCCATCGGAGAAGATCACGCCGCCTTCGGGCATGCGGGAGCGCACCTGCAGCGGCTCACCCTCGGACACGCGCCCGAACACCAGACCGGCCTGCGTGCTGCGCGTGGGAAAGGGCTCGCGCACCGCAAACACCAGGCCCGGTTCATCCCAGGGCAGTGCTTGCCAGCCTGGCGCCGTCGTGTGGGCGCCCAGGCTTTGCGCGATGGCCATCGACCCCGTGACGATGCTGCGCAGCCAGGCCGTCGACCCCAGGCCCGTGGCGACGATGAGCCCCGAGGACGACTGCGACTCACTGACGCCACCATGCTGAAGCTCGTACAACGCCGAGCCGTGGCTGCGCGGGCCGATGAACAGCTCGTTGACGGCGCGCAGCACCTGGCCGTCGCTGAGGCGAGCCTCGGCCATCGTGACGGCTCGGGTGGGCCGCCGCTGCGCGGCCACCTCGGGCAGCAAGGCCGCCAGGTCGGCCGGGCCGAAGGGCAGCAGCACGCCGTCCCAGCGCGTGGGCTCGGGGTTGAGGCCCACCAGCGGCTGGCCCTCGAGGTACTTCATGGTGTTGGCCACGAGGCCGTCCTGCCCCAGCGCGACGACGATGTCGCTGGTCGCGAACTGGAAGTTCGGCAGCAGGCTGCGGTCGACCAGCTGGTAGCGGCCCCAGGCCTGCAACGCCTGCACGGCGATGCGCAAGCTGCGGGCGTAGGCCTCGCTCTCGCGGAGGTAGTCGGTGAAGTCCGCGCCCAGGTGTTCGACCACGAACCGCGCCTGCCCCAGCGTATTGTGGCGCGCCACCAGCGCATCCAGCCGCGTGCGGCGCGTCACCAGCACCACGCGCCGCTCGGGGCCGGTGCCGCTCATGAAGACCTCCGCGCAGAGGTGCCGGCCGGCGCCGCCGCGCCGCTGGCCATCAGCGAGCTCAGCAACTCGGGCGAAAGGTTGAGCTGCCCGATGCGCTCGGCACGCTCGGCCAGCCCGCCGAAAGCCTGCGCGATGAGCTGCCCTGGCTGCATGCCGACGGCGGCCAGCGCCTGCACCACGCGGGGATCGGCGTTCTGCAGCGCGTCCATCACGGCACGCACCTTGTGGGCCTGCGCCTCGGCCTCGTGCCGGGTGTTGTCGGCGGCGCTCGCCACGAAGGCCTTGCGCTGGTTCTCGAGCTCGATGTCGGCGCCCATCTGCTCCGCGCGAAGTTCGTTCTCGCGGTGCATGGCCGCGGCGCGGGCCTCCAGCTGCGTCTGCTGGATCTCGCGGCGCTTCAGCTCCACGGCGATCTCGGTGTCGAGCTCGGTCTGGCGGATGGCGCGCTCGTTCTGGACGCCGGCCATGCGGCGCTGCGAGATCGCATCGTCGGCAGCCTTGAGATTGGCCTCGCGGGCCTCGGCTTCGAGTGCGCGCGCGATGTCCGGCGTCGGACGGATGGCGACGACGGCCACGCCCAGGATGTCCAGGCCCAGGGCCAGCACCTCGGGCTGCTGGCCCAGCTGCCCCTGCACCGCTCGCGCCACCTCGGCCGAGGCCTGGATCGCGCGCCGCAGCGGCAGGGCCTGGATGACCTGCTGCACGATGGCACGCACCTGCATGACGACGCGGTCCTGCAGGCGTTCGGGGTCTTCGGAGTTGTAGGCCCGGCCGTCGGGCGTGAGCGAGAAGTCCATCATGCGGCTGATGCGCGCCGGATCGCCCACCCGGTACGTGACCTCGCCTTGCACGGTGACGCCCTGGAAGTCGCTGGTCACCAGCTCCAGCATGAAGCCGGCGTCGCGGCTCGCCACGGGCACCGCCACCAGCGAGCTGCTGGGTGCGTAGTAGAAGAACGACAGCCCCGCACCCTCGCGCACCAGATGGCCGGCGCGGAACTGCATGAGGTGTGTGGTGGGCTGCGACTTGATGAAGCGGATGCCGAACATGAGCTGCTCCTTGTTGAGTTGCACAGTACAACTTTGAGGGTTGTATAGTACAACTCAGAAAGGATCTGTCAACCATGCGCAGCACAAGACCTGGTGCCTTCGCGGTGCCCAGCGGCCCCGAGCGGCCGCTTGCCACGGTGGACGTCGTCATCTTCACGGTGATGGATGAGCAGCTGAAGCTGCTGCTGGTGCGCCGCCCCGAAGGCGACACCGAGCCCTATGCCGGGCGCGCGGCGCTGCCCGGTGGATTCGTCGACGTCGCGCAGGACGCCAGCCTGCAGGCCTGCGCGATGCGCAAGCTGCGGGAGAAGACCGGTTTCGACGCGCCCTACCTCGAGCAGCTGGGCAGTTGGGGCAGCGCCACGCGCGACCCCCGGGGCTGGTGCGCCACGCACGTGTACTTTGCGCTCGTGCCCACCATGCCCGGCGTGCCACTGAGCGGCTCGGCGGCTTCAGAGTGGGTGGACGTGGACAGTGCGCTGCGCAAGCGCCTGGCCTTCGACCACGGCGAGATCCTGATGGCGGCGGTGGAGCGGCTTCGCAGCAAGGTGGAGTACACCTCGCTGCCGGCCTTTCTGTTGCCAGAGCCGTTCACGCTGCCGCAGTTGCAGCGCAGCTACGAGATCGTTCTCGGACGCGCCATCGACAAGAGTGCCTTCAGGAAGCGCATGCTCGATGCGCAGTTCCTGGCGGAGGCCGGGCCCACTGCCGGCGACGCCGGCCGCCTGGCCATGGGCTACCGCATCCTCGACCGCGAGCGCGCAGCGGTGTTCCCGCGCACCTTTCGTGCCGTCGAAGGGCCGAGTGGGCGAGGCTGAGTCACTCGTCTGCTGCGGCGCCGTGAGTGCCGCTGCGATCAGGGCTCGGGGCGTGGCACGGGCGCAGGTGGAGGATCGCTCCACAGCCGCCCGGCGGTGGCCCAGTCGCCGCGCTCGACGTCGGTGAAGATGATGTCCACCGAGTCCGGCGTGGCACCGATGGTGCGCACGGCGGCGTCGGTGAGGGCTTGCGCGAAGGCGCGCTTCTGTTCGGCCGTGCGGCCGGCGAACATGGAAACCTGGATCAGCGGCATGCGGGTTCCTCCTGAGGTGCGGTGGGCTGCATCGAAGCCCCATTCATGTTGACATGGAAGGGCCGGCACGAGGCTTGCAAAGTGCTTGCCACCCGATCCGACACCGATGACGCCCTACCGCCCGCACGACCCCTTCGACATCGACGCGCTTGCCGCCAGCCTGGCGGGCCTGACCCTCACGCGCGACGCCGCCGAGCGGGCCCGCGCCGGCAGCGACTACCACTGGTACAGCCCGGTCCTGGCCGCGGCGCTGCGCGGCCGTCAG
>VYLG01000238.1_pt1 | contig 12633 bp, 11 predicted proteins | sample 5114351 | NCBI WGS metagenome assembly VYLG01 (sample SAMN12291798, study PRJNA351875) | freshwater metagenome | isolation source: freshwater lake | place: USA: Michigan, Kent Lake | collected 2013-08-15
GTAGAGCGACCATAAGACCAGAACAGAGTAAATCTGTTAAGGCAGGTGCGGAACCCCGCAAGGGAAAGAAGCAGAAACCTAAATCGTGAGGTTTGGGAATCACCGTCCGTTTACAGCGGTGAGGATGTCAAAGCCTTGATTTTGTCACTGATTGCAGTCCGAGAGTCTCTTAGGGTGAATTTATTTATGCTAAATCCGTTGAGTATAGGCTACTTATGAGGACAGGCACTCATGCAAGAGGCACTCATGCAAAAGGGGGAATGAATAATCAGTCTTTAATAACCGGATTTAGTACTATACCATTTTTCAAGAGTAATGGCAGAGATGGTTAATTGCCCTCACCCCCAACCGGGAGCATCTCATTTATGCAAGTGAGTAATTATACTTATCCATAAAACTGCTTTCTAGCAAGGCTTTCAAAATAGCTTGACATAAAAACCTGATTTAGGGGTTACAAAGGTGAGCAAGAGGCACTCTTGCCTCATCTCAACAAGCAATTTAAATCCGCGGGCAGCTTAGGATTTTTTACCAAGGCGAGATAGTAAGGCACCGATGGCACCGATACCGAAAATACCCAGTGTCATGGATGGTTCGGGGACAGGAGCGGGACTGATCTTAAATCCACTGGTGATAAACAGCCCAAAAACGTTATCATCACCGCTTGGGTTCTGTGTTGTTAAGGCCAGGAAGGTATCTCCAGGCGAGATAAAAGGAGCGGTACTAGCGCTGTTGCCGAGAGCGAGGTTATAGTATTCATCATCGATTCTCGGAGCGGAGGGGTCGGAGGAGAGAGCCAATGGGTCGGGGTTAGTAGGGTTATCGTCTATTCCCCCAACAGTCATTAAGGCTCCGTTGAATCCTTCACCGTCATCCTGTCCTCCTGCACTTGTGGTCAAACGTCGATTATTGGTCGAATTAGTGGTTACGTCAATCTGGGTGAATTGCCCACTGGCTTGAAAGCTGTAACTAGAAGCGAGTGAAACCAGAAAATCCCCTCCAGTGTAAGGACTGGCAAAATGAAACTCAACTGTGTCTCCCCCGGTGGACAGTTCCCCGTCTAAGATAACGGAGGTCAAACCTTGGGTAGAAGGATTACTATAGGCAACGACAAGAACTGCACCATCGTTAGTTGGGATTGGCCCGTTTTCAACGATACTAAAGTCTTGAAGTCCTCCCGTAAAAGAAGAAGCGATGATATTGGTGACATCCCAACGGGCAGTGGTAGCTGGGTTACTATTCGGACTAAGAATAGTTGCTGAAGTCAAGGGGAGTGAAGTCCCATTAAAAGTTACTCCGTAAACTGGACTCATATCCCAGACGGAGGCGGCATAGAGATAAGCCCTCTCAATAGTAGAACCTGCTGGTATATTGGCCTGAATAATTCCGATGTTGGAGAGGCTTCCAAAACCGTCAATAGAAAGGGCGGCGTTGGAAATGACATTTCTTACCATCAAACCGGCGGAAGCAGGGGCAATGTTTAGGCAAAGTCCAACAGTAATCCCCAGGGGGAGCAATGAATAAGTAAGTTTTTTCATGATGAGCAACTAGTAACAACTTTCAGATTATAGCGTTTATGAAGTATGGCGGTATTTGTCATCATTTCTTGACGATCAGATAATATTCCGACGTTCCGCCGTTCTCTAAAACCAGAAACTTCGTATCTTACTGTTAAGATAACTGCTAATAAACTGCATATCTATTCATAATTTGTTTAAGTCAAATTTTTCAAAGGTAATGGCAGAGATGGTTAATTGCCCTCACCCCCAACCCCTCTGCCAGAAGGCTGTTTTTTGGTATTTTTGAGACAGGTTGAGAGTTTCCAGCTTAAGATTTTCTTTATTTAGGACAGACATAGCGTGCTAACAGACTTAAAAAACTATTGGCTGCAAAATATCACTATTGCAATTAGCTTTGACAAATCCCAACACAGTCTAGACGAGAAGCGGGAAGCAATGGCAACAATTTAATTTAGTCTGACTATAATAGTACAACCTTTATACAAAGACTTGTGTGATTTGACGCAGTAAAAGAACTATTTAAGGACACAAGTAAGCTAAAACACGCGTAATTAGTCAGCGCAATAAAAAGTTTTAATTGAGAAGGGACAGAACCTCCAGAGAACCAACTTGAGCCACTTTGCACACTTTTGTCTTTTTGTCAAATTCTGTGTTAAGAAAGATATGACACCGAATCCGTTTTTAATAGTGTGATTAACTCCCAAGTTATGGATTGTTTTTCCCTGCTCCCCGCTCCCCGCTCCCTGCTCCCCACTCTCCACTCTCCTATACCTTTTAAATAGGATTTAGTATGACTAATGGATAGGCCTACTACGAATAAGGAAAAATGATATTGGTATTGATATTTTGAGCTTATGCTGTCCCATCTGCTTTTTACTTGCGACTTGGTGTGAGATGATCTAGAAATGTGTATTTCATGACAAGGATAAAGAAAAGTAATGGCAGAAATTCAGTTTTCCAAGGGGTTAAAAGAACCTGTTGTTCCCGATATCCGCTTAAGTCGCACTAAAACGGGGGAGAAAGGATCGGCAAAATTTTATTTTGAGCAACCGACTATCCTCGGAGATCAACAAACTGAAGAAATCACGGGGATGTATCTCATTGATGAAGAAGGGGAAATCGTCACCAGGGAAGTAAAAGGCAAATTCATCAACGGTAAACCCACAGCGATCGAAGCTACGGTTATTTTCAATTCTCCCGCAGAGTGGGATCGTTTTATGCGTTTTATGGAACGTTACGGTAGCGAAAACGGTCTAGAATTTACTAAATCTTCCTGATTAACCAGTAAAAAACCCGCATTCAGGATCGATGCGGGTAGAGGTAAGAAATCAGAAGAAAAACCTATTTAACTTCCAACAATTCCACATCGAAAAGTAAAGTCGCGTTGGGAGGAATCACCCCACCCGCACCCCGCGCACCATAACCTAATTCTGCGGGGATAATTAAGGTACGCTGCCCACCGACTTTCATCGATGCCACTCCTTCATCCCATCCTTTGATCACTTGACCAACTCCAATGGTAAAGGTAAAAGGTTGATTGCGATCTTTGGAACTATCGAATTTTTTGCCGTCTGTGAGGGTTCCCGTGTAGTGAACAGTCACTTTTTGACCTTTTTGAGGACTTTCTCCAGTTCCTTCCACGATATCGATGTATTTTAGTCCCGAATCGGTGGTGACTGCTTGATCTAAATCCATGGAGATGATTTCCTTATTAATAGTTTGAGTGATAGCGGGTGGCTCGATTTCTGCGGCGATCGCATTGGTTTTTTCCCCCCCACCAAAGAGGGAAGCAACGATTAAAAATAAGCCACAAACCGCAATGATAGCAAAACTGAGCAAGATTTCGCGCATTGATTTCATAGTTCCCTAACGCCAGAGTTTATTCTCTAAGTCTCTCACCTGCCGTTCTAATCTATCAATCCTTCCTCGCAGTTCGTCCATTTCCGATTGTCGGGGAACCCCTAAATCCTGCAAGATATTGCGGATATAGCGTTCTAAGTTATTCTCGAAGTTTCCCTGTTCAGACTTCATCTGTGTCATCAGATCATCGACAAAGTTTTTAGCCTGATCGGAATTGATTTTACCGTCTTTTACTAATTCGTCGCTCACTTCTTTGATCTTTTCTGCCACCATGGAAGTAGTGCCAATACCCATCAGCAGCAATTGTTTAATCCAGTCGCTATTATCCATTGTTTTCACACCTTTCAAGGAGACGGGGACAAAAATATCCCTATTCCATTATGGACTTTTGCGGCGGTAACGGCAGAGCGATCGAGCAGATAACCCCCCAAGGCTATCCCGGTGGAACTACCCCCATCTAGGTTTAAACCGTCCTTTGCGGCCATTAACAGCAAAATTCGGGCTAATTCGCCTAAAGTTGCCCCCCTTCCCCCGACGCGATTATGGATAGCCACTAGCAAAATTTTTCCTTCTCGACTGACTGCGATCGCACTGCGGGAAGCTTGTTGATTTTGGAATGCAGGACTAAATTTTTCGGCATTTCCGTCCAAAACTATGCGCCCATTCTGCAATAATAGGGGGCCAGCACCTAAAATCTGGGGATAATCAGCAAAATCTCTCGGTAGGGTGACGCTATCGAGGTTGACTCTTTCACCAATATTTAAATTAATATCTGTCTTTCGGCAGATGACTAAATAACCATTTTCTGGTATGGCGATACTATCCTGTGGGAAAAGATTATTTAATTTCTCCGTTATGCGATCGCCTTGGACGACTAACCCAGTTTCGCGCTCGGTGAGGGGATGATAATTACTCCCCCAATCGCGAGTATAACGACTGCAGCCGGCTGTCAGGAAAGCACTATTTAACTGGGTTAGGGGAAAACGTTGTCCAGTGGCAGTAATGAGAGTTTCCTCTAAACTAAGGCGATCGATCCTGATCTGACCACGATTATCCCATGCGATCGCTCCTCGGTTTAAAATTGGTCCGGATAACCATTTGCCATCGACACGAATTGCCCCCAAAGGTAACTGATTATTACGATTAAAAAAGCCGCCATTAATCATCGCTACCGCATTACTTTCGCTATTAATCATGATCAGGGGATTAGTGCCGCGCACTGAGGTGGAATTAGCGGTAATTGGTTTAATAGTTATCTGAGGATTTCTGGGATCGATTTCTAACCAAGTCACGGGAAACCAATCTTTGTCTAACTGGATATATTTTTGATTCCAGATTAACCCTGGTTGCCAAACAATGCGCTTTTCATCCATAGCATCGGGACGAGAATCAATAATAATTCGGGGAGGATTATCCACACTGCTAATCTGTAATCCGTAGGCAGTGGGAAGGTTAATTTTTAAACGACTGATCACTCCATTATTTTCTAAGGAAGTGATCTGAGTGGGTAAGTTATTATTGGAGTTACCTAGATCATCTTCATCGTTATTTTGATTACTGTTGCTGATAGTTTGGGGTTGAAACCTAGAGATAAGGGATTGCTGGGCATTTCCTTCTAGGGTAATCACTGCTTGATTTTTTGCCTGACTAACTTGCCAAAAGGTCGGGCGATCGAGTTGCATAATAATCCGTTGTACTGCTCCATAATTTTCTAGCTGAATATCTTGAATCTGGGGAGCAGGAAAGTTAATAGTTAAACTATCGCCATTAATAGTGGTTGTTGCACCCGTTGTTAGTAAAATATCCGTAACGTCTAGCCAGCGATCGGAATTGATAAAATTAGCTGATAAAGTTTGTAAATTAAACCAGCTTATCGGTTGCTTTTTCGGATCATTTGTGCTAAGAAAATCCATGCCGAATAATTGTCTTGCTCCCGTGTCACTCATGGCAATTCTGGTACTATTTCCTACTGTCCACTGTCGCCAAGGAATAGAGAAAGAACGACCATTAAGAATAATTGTTCGTCCCTGTTGCTGGTTTGATAAATCCCTAGAAGCTAAAGTTATTGGTGATCTATGATCGGCTAAAGATATAGCTGGACTGCCGATAATTATCAAGGAAGTTACCGTTAAACAGATAGATTTGATAGTCAGGGAATTTAACTTCATAATTATCTCCCTAAATCACCTTGTTTAAGGGGAAATTTGACGATTTATATCCTTGGCAAGAGAGGCTAGAAGGGACTATATTTTCTTGATCGATAACCTCTAATAATTGTTCAGTTGTTACTACGATAGGTTTAGAGTTAGATAGATAACTAGAGGCTTTTTTAAGTTTTTGATCGTAGGTAACTAAATAATCACAATTAGCGGCACTACTTAAGATTAAAACATCATTCGAGTCTGCCAAAATATTGCGAATATCTCTAGCATTTTGCCAATATTTATCAAGTTTAACTAAATCAAAATCCAAGATAGTTACCTTTTCTTGAATCCGAGCGGCTATTTCAGGATGATTACGAACTTCTGCTAAAAATAATAACTCTTGTAAAACAATCGCATTAATAGCAAGACAAACGCGATCGAGTATTTCTCGATCGAATAAATGTACACTGGCTAGATCTCCTCGTAGATAAGAAATCAAAACATCAGTATCTAAAAAAACTAGAGGCTTCTCCATTGATTTTCTTCTCCTTGATGATAAAGAGCAATGATTTTTTCCGTGACTTCTGCAATACTGAGATGATCGCTATTAACTTCGATCGCATCTGCGGCTTTTCGCAGGGGTGCTAGGGAGCGATTACTATCCAAATAATCCCTTTTTTCAATCTCTTGGGTTAATTCTGCGAGACTAATACCCCCATTTCCCTGCGCTTCTAAGTCTTTCAATCTTCTTCTGGCTCTTTCTTCGGGTGTTGCTGTCAAGAAAATCTTTAATTCCGCTTCTGGGAAAACATTAGTACCAATATCCCGACCTTCCACAACTATTCCCCCTGACATTCCCATCTCTCTTTGCAGGGTGACTAACTGCTGTCGCACCGCTTTTTGAGCGGCAATTCTGGACACTTGCGCGGTAATTGCGGGAGAGCGAATCTCTAAAGTCACATCCTGCCCATTAATCTTCACTATAGTCACATTTTCGGGACTATCGGCCGGAATTATTGCTATCTTCGCTAAAGATAATAACTCGGCGATGGCCGCTTCTGCGGACAAATCCAGACCGGAATTGACCACTAACCATGTCACCGCGCGATACATCGCACCGGTATCGAGATAGGTTAACCCCAATTTTTCCGCTACTAAGCGCGTGACTGTGGATTTTCCCGCTCCAGCAGGCCCATCAATAGCGATAACTGCCCGACGTTGACGCAAGATAATATTATCAATTAAACGGGTTTGACCGATCAATCCAGCGATCGCTAACAAGCCATCTGTCTCGATCTGCTCGATCGGTTGTAAACTCTGGGGATGGACTAAATCCAGATACTGACAGCGAAATTCTGGTACTCTGTCGAGATTTTTTTGAACAATAGCCAGTAGTTTTTCCCTTTGTCTTTCCCCTAAATGAAAACTTTCGAGAGCTAATTGCAAACTTTTGACGATAATTGTCGCTTTTTCCCTTTCTGCGGTCGATAGATACTGATTGCGAGAACTAACTGCTAATCCCGATGTTTCTCTCACTGTAGCACAAGCGCGAATCTCGATCGCTAAATTTAAATCCCTGACTAATTGCCGGATAATCGCTAACTGTTGGGCATCCTTTTCGCCAAAATAGGCGATCGTCGGTGCAATTATATTAAACAACCTAGTGACAATTGTGGCTACTCCCTGAAAATGCCCCGGACGAAAAGCACCACATAACCCGCTAGTCAGAGAAATCGGGGGAATAACTGCGGTTATGTCCTCAGAATCACCAATTCCTAAAGTTTCCGCACTAGGAGCAAAAATAGCAGCAACTCCCAAGGATGCACACAATTGGCGATCGCTGTCAAGGCTGCGGGGATAGCGAGAAAAATCCTCTGTGGGAGCAAATTGTAGAGGATTAACAAAAATACTGACCACAGTTATCTCCGCTTCGGCCACTGCGCGTCGAATTAGACTAGCATGACCTTTATGGAGCGCCCCCATGGTTGGCACAAGGGCAATACTGCGATCATGGCGATAATCAGCCAAAAAAGTGCGTAAACCGGGGATTGTCGTGAATATTTGCACAGGTTTCACTCCTTTAATCGCCTATTCCACTACTATTCGCCATTGCTTCTAGTCCATCGGCTTTAAATAATAACATCCCATCGCCTCTTTCTGTCCAATAACTCGTTTTTGTCTCCTGTGCTGTCTCGGTTAACCGCTGCACATAGGCTTGTTTGACAAACCAGGGCATAATTTTTTTCAGGACGATGACTGGTAAGCAGCCCGATAATTATATAGATTAATGGCAAAAAAGACTTGACAAAATCCCTCGATTTGACATATACTTTTTAGTATAATCGGAATCCGTGTCGAAATATATATAAGCCTTTTTAGTTCCCATATAAGTTTGTCCGAGAACCAATCGAGAAAACCATAAACGGGTCATTCGAGGAGCCTTATGCCACAATCTAGATCTGAGGTTATTTCAGTTAAAGTTAAAGAAAATGTCACCGTCTTAGTAGAAGCGAGAAGTTTCGGTGGTGAACGGGAAGTATCCGATCAATTATTTGACTTTCAAAGTGTGGCTGATACAATTGAGGCAATTACCGAATCGATCGCTGCTACAATCAATAAAGTGAAACCCAAAAAGGCAACCGTAGAGTTTGGGGTAGAAGTCACGGTAAAATCTGGTAAACTAACCGCTTTAATTGTGGAAGGTGAAGGAAAGGGAAATTTAAAAATTACCCTAGAATGGGGAGGATAAATTGATTAAATGCTTACCCCGGAATCTCTCCCCTCGTACACTGTCAGGTTAAAGTTAATCGATGGGTCAGGAACAGGCTTTTTTGTGGGACAAGGGTTAATTTTGACCTGTCTTCATGTGGTGAAAGATGCGCGGGATAATCACGAGACTATCGAGATAATTTGGCAAGGTCAAATTTCTAGTGCCAAAATTATCAACTTCCCGAATTTAGATGGGATCGATTTGGCTCTTTTACAATTAAACTCTCCTTTAGATCACAAATATATCGATTTTGATCAAGATTTACAATTAACAGATAAATTATACACTTTTGGCTATACCAATGATTATCCGAACGGTGATCCTAGCGACTTTGAGTATATAGGTTTAACCGGGGATGAAAACCCCCTAATCAAGTTTAAATTAGGGCAAGTACAACCCGGTTTTAGTGGTTCACCGCTTTTAAATTTACGCACGGGGAAAGTGTGCGGAGTGGTGAATAAAACCAGAGATGAGTACAGTGATTTAGGAGGAAGAGCGATTCCAGTTCAGACTATTTTTAAATATTTTCCGCAATTACAACCCCAAAAAAATGCCCATAATCCTTTTATACCCACTTCCGGAGGTATTGAAGAAATTCAGCAGATTTTTGGACGGGAACAAGAAATTAAAGATATTTTTGAGGTTTTAAATTCCGGCAGTAGTGCTGCTATTATCGGGGAAAGGGGAACGGGAAAAACCACCCTGCTTTGGGGAATTTACCATCAAGCAAGGGAGTATTTACTTAGTCATCGACAACCCTTGTATCTCAACTTAGAAGGATTAGCAGGAGATAAGGATTTTTATTATGAATTATGTAATCAGATTGGTATAGCTGCGAATTACGATAAACCGCTCAAAGGAACTAGATTAACTAGGGAATTAGAAAAACACAAAATCCTGTTATTATTGGATGTGGTAGATAATATGACTCAAAAATATTTCAGCTATCAGCTTAGAAGTCAATTAAGAGAGTTAGCCAATCGTCCCGATCCACCTTTAAGATTAGTAGTAGCGGCTAATCGTCCCCTTGATGTTTTATTTCCTGATAACAAAAGAGGTGACTCACCTTTCGAGGGAATTTGTCAACAATTTCCGATTAAATTATGGGATGAAGCTAAAATTAAAGAGTTTATTAGTCATCGTCTAAGTCAAACTGGAGTGACTTTTACTGAGGAGGAAATAAGTTCTCTTGTTAGGCAAAGTCAAGGAAAGCCGCGAGAGGTGATGCAAAGTTGTTTTAAACTTTATCAAACCAAAGTCAATAACTCAGCATCCCGAACTTAGGTTATAACTAAACAATAAGTTGATTTAATTTTTGGTTTGATCCTACCTTGATAAGGGGGGTTTGCTCCTACCTTGATAAGGGGGGTTTGATCCCCCCTGCCCCCCTTGATAAGGGGGTTTGATCCCCCCTGCCCCCCTTGATAAGGGGGGTTTGCTCCTACCTTGATAAGGGGGGTTTGATCCCCCCTGCCCCCCTTGATAAGGGGGGTTTGATCCTACCTTGAGTAACACCTAACTACTTAATAAACCATCACCGGGTAAATAGCTAGAGATAAAAATTATGAAGGAAAGCACCGTCCCCAGAATTAATCTCGCCCCTAAACTCAAACGCGATTTATCTTTATGGAATCCTTTTGATTATCTTTTGCTGTTGTACTGGGTGTTTTATTTTCCCCAAGCAGTGCGCTGGTATGTGGAAACGAGAGGCGGCGGCGATAAATTAACCGAACAGAAAACATGGCGCGATACAAGGCAATTTCTCCGCGACCATCCCGTACAATTGCGTCTAGGGATTCAGGGTCTTCTCTTAACTGTAATTACCCCTCTGATTATCTGTAGCATAGCGGCAAATTTAGGACTTTATGTTGATTGGTCCGGCGTGGTGTTCTGCGTGGTGTTGACCGTGGTGTCCGGCGTGGCGTTGGGCGCAGTGTGGGGCGTGGTGTACGGCGTGGTGTTCTGGGTGGTGTTCGGCGTGGGGTTCGGCGTGGGGTTGGGCGTGGTGTACGGCGTGGGGTTGGGCGTGGTGTACGGCGGGGCGTTTATATTCTTTTTCCATCCTGATAATTGGCTAATCGGGCTTTTGGCAGGCCCCCAAGGGCGACTTTTTCCCCGTATTACCCCTCTACCGCTGCCGGGGTTAACCTCGACTCTACAACAATGGTTACAGCAAGACTGGGAAACAGCTATTAATAACCTCAATCAATACCTTCAGTACAGCCGCCAGTTTATTCCTGTCCTTGTCGCCGTTAATCGCGTTTTATCGCAATTCCCAGAGGCAGAAATTATCTATCGGGTCTCCTGTCTGGCAGAAAATCCCTCCGATTGGGGATTGTTAAAATATGCGTCTGCGAAACCGTTTTCTCTTCCTCGCAGCAAAATCCGTCTAGATACTCCTGCTCGCGCCGCTGCTGCTGGTTTTTGGTATCTTCACCAACAGGACACCGAAAAAGCCGAAAAAGCCTTTGCTGTGGTACGTTCCCTCGCCTACGGGGAAGAAATGTATAGCCTAGCCCAAACTTTACACCGATTTAGTCGGGCAGCAACTCTCGATAGTATCGCTTCCCTAGCGGTTGCCCCTATTGCCGCAGAACCGTCATTACGTCCGCAAACTTGGCAAGCTATCAGCAGTTTCAATCGAGTTATCGCAGAAATGGCTTTAGTCCAGAGAAGTTACTCCCAAAAGACTAGATCCCTCGCTCTTAATCGGATTATCGGGAAATTAAGGGATATAAGCGACCAACAAGCGGCCAATTTACCCCAAGCAGAAAAAGAATTAATCCTTTCTATGGCCGAAAAATGGGCAAAAATTAGCACATCCATCGCGGGAACGGTGGGAACGGTGACTATTACCCAACCGATTCCTAATCCCTACATTATCGGTGATCCGGTGATCGGTAAACGCTTTGTTGGTCGTGGGGATATCCTGGGGGAACTTCAGTCAATGTGGTCGGGAGATAACCTATCCTCCGTGGTTCTCTATGGTCATCGTCGCATGGGTAAAACTTCGATTCTACGCAATCTGGAGGCATATCTCCCACCAGCTATCTCGGTTATCTACATTAATTTACAGCGCTTGTCCACAGTAACCAGCCTAGCCGAAGTTCTCCTGAATATGGCTGAGGAAATCGCCAAAACTTTAGCAATTGATGCCCCAGAAGAGGAAAAAATCTCCCAACATCCAGAAATGTATTTTAATCGTTATTTAGATCGTCTGATAGGCCAGATTCTGCCGGAAAAAGCCAAAACCGGTTTAATTATTGCCCTCGATGAGTTCGAGATAATTGAGGATTTAATCGAAGCGAATACCCTCCCCCGGAATTTCCTTGGCTATCTGCGTTCCCTTGTCCAGAGTAGTCCGCGTCTAGCTTTTGTTTTTGCCGGATTACATACCCTAGAGGAGATGACTGCCGATTATTTTCATCCTTTTTTTGGCAGTGTTTACCCGATTCCAGTTAGTTTCCTCTCTCCGGAGTCCACTCGCGTTATCCTCGCTAATCCCGTTGGGGAAGACGAGGATTTTCCCCTAGACTATACCCCAGAAGCTTTAGACAAAATTTATCAACTTACCCACGGTCAACCCTATCTAGTGCAACTTATCGGGTTTCATCTGGTACGTTTTTATAATAAACAGGTCTTTGAGTTGCAACGTCCCCAAGATATTCGTTTTCAGGTGGAAGATGTGGAAAAAGCCATCGATGCCGAGTTTTTCCAAAGGGGAAATTATTATTTTACGGGTGTCTGGAAACAGGCTAAACAAGATGCGGCCGGACAAGGGGAGATTTTAATAGTTCTTTCTTCCCATCTGCAAGGATTAACCCGGGCAGATTTACTGTCCAGCACCGGACTAACTGCCACAACTCTCGACCTGGCCCTAAAAACCCTTGAAAATCATCATGTCATCGAATGCCAAGACTCCCGTTATCGGATTGCTGTGGAATTATTCCGTCGTTGGCTATCGGCAAAAATGGACTAAATTCTTTTGTTATCGGTTACTGTCTCTTGTGTGATCGCTAAAAGTGATTTTTCTACGGATAAAATAATAGGATATTTTTGGCAAAATTTGTTAAACCTTTCTCTTTGTTTTGGTGAATCAACCGCTAAAAATCCCCTTTTCACTTCAAAATAAGTAATACAACTAATAAAGATGCTTTTTCTTTGAGCCTGAACATCTTCAATTTTTTGAGAAATCTGGAGATTACGCTTAACAATTAAAGAAACGATAGGCTCTTCTCGACTTTGTGTGATAATTTTTGCTTATGGAATCGTGAAATGCTTATCGGGCAAGACTTTTAGGGCTATTTTGCGGATATTCTATCAGTATAGACCTCGTTTCCAC
>VYLG01000229.1_pt1 | contig 12629 bp, 10 predicted proteins | sample 5114351 | NCBI WGS metagenome assembly VYLG01 (sample SAMN12291798, study PRJNA351875) | freshwater metagenome | isolation source: freshwater lake | place: USA: Michigan, Kent Lake | collected 2013-08-15
CAGCGATGTCTTTCCGTTTCTTTGAGTGGCTGACTGAGAATCGGGATGTGTTTGCCGCTTACAAAGCCAGTTTAGGCTTTGTTTGGGCTTAAAATTTGTTTAAGTCCCATTAGGATTCGGTTTATTTGGTTTCGGAGCATTCTGCAAACGCAAATTAAACCAGAAATAACCATAACCTAAGAAGCATGGCGTTGCTGAATCAAGGTATGAATGCCAACTGTGCATCGTATCCAAAAGTTAGTTTGGGTCTAGGTTTTAAAAATCCCACAAGAAGAAGATTCATAGCTCAAATCAGCAACGCCCCTTGACCTTGTTAAGGGTTGGTAGCGACAATTGGCGATGCCTCTGGGTATCCTGGTTCGACTGACTCTCAGGCTAGAAATATCTATTGAGGGAACAACCTTTTTGTCTTAGCCTTAATTGAAGGCTATCATATTTTCAGGCTTGGCGGTGCCAACTTTGGCATCGGGACTGACTACTGACGACCGACTACTGACGACCCATCCTCCGGGAGAGATTAACTTGCTTGAGAGGAGACAAAACCCGATAACTCGCGAAAACGGATCTCATCGCGGTGGGGATCAGAGCGACTAACTTGCACTTGAAAGCGATCGCCTAAAGATACCGAGCGCTCAAAACGATGGGGTAATTCTAACCCCAATTCCTCCAATAAAATCAAGCCTAAATTTTCCTCTTCCCGCAGCCAGCGCAACACCAAAGCTTGCCAGACTTGATCTCCCTGTCGTCGCAAAAATTCCAAACTCCAATAACGATTAGTTTGTCGTTCCACCGAGGTGGCCTCTTGGGCCGAACTAGCGACACTATAGAGAATTTCCTGCATTCTATCCCGCGTAAAAGGCAGTTGATCGCCCCGGAGATGGGCTTTTAGTTGAAAATGGGTCAAAAGGTCAGTATAACGGCGAATTGGCGAAGTTACTTGGGAATAGGTATTCAATCCCAGACTAGCATGACGGTTAGGAATCGTCGTCATCTCACTGCGCGGCATACAGCGACGCAAGGCACAGGAACGCACCGGGCCCGCAGGTAGTAAAATTAACTCCTCATCGGGGGGTAATTCCGGTTGTGGTTGTCCGCGGAAAGGCACGGGTATCTCGTGTTCCTGACAGTAGCGACCGGCGATTTCTCCGGCTAAAATCATCATTTCCGCCACTAATTGCCGAGATGGGGAAACTTCCTGCAATTCTACGATAATTTCGTCGTTAGCCTTCACCTTAATGGATGATTCTGGCATTTGGATGTTAATCGATCCCTGAGATTTACGCCATGCGTGGCGTTGTTTGGCCCAACGGTTGAGAATCCTCACTTCCGGTTCATGCTGCAGGTCCAGATGTAACATTTCGTCCACATCTTCGTAGGTGAGGCGATAGGTGGGTTTAATTGTACTAGGATGGATACGATAATCGGCGATCGCCCCTGTTTCATCGAGGATTACCCCAAAACTCAACGCAGGACAAAGTTTACCCTGTACCAAACTCATCGGACCTGCGGCCAATTCTAGGGGAAACATGGGAACCATTCCCGTGGGAAGATAAAGACTGGTACTGCGACGACGCGCTTCTAGGTCTAATTCATCATCAGGAAGCACTAAACGGCTAGGATCGGCAATATGGATCCAGAGACGATGACCACCATCTGCGAGCATTTCTACCGATAATCCGTCATCGATTTCCTCGGTACTTTCATCGTCGATGGTGTAAATTTTTTGGTGAGTTAAATCGAGACGATTGTTGACATCCGCATCCGCAGGGGGATTGAGTAAATTAAGACGCGCCACATCAAGTACCTTTTTCGAGAATTGAACGGGGTAGGAACTGCGTCGCAGGAAAAGGTTTTCGTGACTACTCCACCATTTCAAATCGACTAACAATTCAAAAGCAGCCTCGGGGGTTTGGGAACGGCCCAGCAGGGAGAGTATTTCCATGGCTGCTGGGTATTTTTGTTCGGGTTGGAGGATAAATTTTTCTAGAGATTCCAGACGAATTCGATCGCTTTCTGACCATTCTACCGTTCCACTGGCCAAGGCTTGCTGGAGACGTTGGAGAAATTGGCTTTTTTCCCGTTGACGCTGTTGTTCCACCTCTAGCTGGTGTTTGATTTCCTCTACCTGATTTTCCGAGCGGGCTTCGTAACCATCCCCTTTATTTTTAAAATAAACTTTATCATCACTCAAGAGACAATGGGCCGCATAGCAAAACTGCGGACTGCGATCGGAAAAGAGGAGCTCGGCCATGGTTTCGGGAGTGACTAACTGATTTTCCCCGGCTAATAATTCCCAGGCCACTTCTAAACCACTAGCATCTAGATAGGGTTGGACTTCTCGCAGAAAATTGCCAATCTCCTTATGGTTGGACGGACCTGCTTTGACAATGTAATCGAAGCGTTGGGGACGCAGTTTATGCGGGTTTCCCCCTTGATCGATGACGATCCAATCTTTTTTACCTTCTGGGCGATCGATCACCCCTAAGCGCCTTTCTCCTTGGACGCGAAATTCTACCAGCGTTCCCTTTTCCACTGCTTCCCCTTACTGCCTATCTATTTTGTCTATTTTCTATCATCCTCGATCGATTACTCGATCGGCAAGAGCAATCATCAATCCTCCCCCACTAGATAGGTATAACGTCGCAAACTGCGTTCATAATCCTGTAGTAGTAATTGGGATTCTTCCACAGTCATGCGATTTTCCTGCAAAGCTTGTTCACAACGAAGACGAATTCTTTCTAACAGGTCTTCCGCAGAATATTGTACATAACTTAATACTTCCGTGATCGTATCTCCTTTGACTAGATACTCGATATCGTATCCCTTGGGACTCATCTGAATATGTACCACGTTAGTATCGCCAAAAAGATTATGTAAATTACCCATAATCTCTTGATAAGCACCCACCAGAAACATTCCTAGATAATAGGGTTCTGGAGAATGTTTCCCGTTTTTGTACTCCAACGGATGCAATTCTAAAACAGATTTTACGTCCCCGCGCAAATCGATAAACTGGGCAATTTTCCCGTCACTATCACAGGTTAAATCGGCGAGAATTCCTCTTTGGGTAGGTTCTCGATCGAGACGATGGATCGGCATAATCGGAAATAGTTGATCGATCGCCCAACTATCGGGAACTGACTGAAAAACCGAGAGATTGGCATAATAAATTGAGGCCATAATTTGCTCTAAGTCTTCCAAGTCATCGGGAACATAATCCTGTTGTCGGGCCACTTGCAGAATTTTGTGACAACAAGCCCAGTACAATTGTTCGGCTCTAGACCGTTCTTTGAGACTGAGATAACCGAAATTAAACAGACTAATCGCCTCCTCTTTGAACTGTCCCGCATCGTGATAAGCTTCCTGATAATTGCGCTCATCGATACCCGTGTAGGTTTCCCAGAGATTACGGAGGATGAGGTGTTCTTTCCCATTGCAGGGATCGGGAGGGTTTTGGGGAACCTCACTACTTCCCAAGATATCAAAGACTAACACCGATTGATGAGAAGCGATCGCCCGTCCACTTTCACTGATGAGAATTGGGGGTGAAATCTGGGCATCCTCACAAGCTTCCTTGACCTCGGCCACGATATCATTGGCATAATTCTGCATATTGTAGTTTTTCGAGGCATAGAAGTTAGTTTTTGAGCCATCGTAATCGACCCCTAAACCACCCCCCACATCGAGATAGGTCATATTTGCCCCTAATTTCGCTAATTCCACATAAATCTGACTAGCTTCGCGAATGGCATCCTTAATGACGCTAATAGCGGAGATTTGCGACCCGATATGATAGTGCAGCAGTTGCAGACAATCTAACATCCCCGCTTGTTCTAATTCCGTCACCACCGTTAAGATTTCCGGGACGGTTAAACCGAATTTGGCCCGGTCTCCCGTGGAACATCCCCAACGACCCACCCCTTTTGTCCCCAGTTTCGCACGCACTCCCAAATGAGGGGCAATTCCTAACTGACGACTGACACGCAGGGTTAAATATAATTCTTCCAATTGTTCGATGACAATCAAAGGCCGATGACCGAGACGAGTGGTCAACAGGGCAGTTTCCAGGTATTCTTTGTCCTTATAGCCGTTACAAATTAGCAATGGTTGTGTTTTGTCATTTTTGCCGTTTAAGGCAGGTTCTAGGGTAGCTAAAGCAATCATTAGCTCAGGTTTTGAACCAGCCTCCAGCCCAAATTGATAGGGTTTACCAAAACGCACTAAAGACTCGACGATGTGACGGTGTTGATTGCACTTGATCGGATAGACACCGCGATAGACGTTGGGATAATTATAACGGGCGATCGCTCGGTTAAAACAGGCATTCAGGCGCTCGATCCGATCCTCGAGGATGTCACTAAACCGAATTAACAGGGGTAAACCGATATTCCGCCGCTTAATCGCCGAAACTAACTCGTATAAGTCCAAAGAACCGCCCCTTTCTCCCTGGGGCGAGACGGTAATATTTCCTGCGGCATTGATCGAGAAATAGGGTTCTCCCCAGCCTTGGATGCGATAGAGATTTTCGCTATCTTCGATCGACCAATGTTTAACGGGGGCAACTTTTTCGAGGTTGTTACCGTCAGAAGGGGTCAGATCGAGTGGAGATAATTGCTTTTCTTGTTTCTTAAGTTGAGTTTTACCCGCCATTGTCTATCGATCGCTCCGTGTGAGACTCCGATCTTCTATCTTAAGTCAGACTTCCTGTCTGCGACCAAGATTCCGATCGTGATAGAATTTACTCTCTAGGCTCGATCTCTAGGAATAGTCATCTATATAAATTCAAGGCTATGCAGTTATTAGACTCAAAAGGACGTTTATTCGGTAAATTTAGCTTGCTTGATATCGGAGCGGCCTTAGTAATTTTATTGACAATTATCGGTATTTTTGTTGTACCGGGGACAAGTGGTAAAAGTACGATCGCTCAAGTTACCAAAGAACCCATAGAAGTGGATGTTATTGTCCGGGGTTTAAGTGTTCTCAATCCCAATGCTTTGATTAATCAATTCAATACCGAGAAGAAAACTAATATTGTTATTCGTAATCAACCGGCCGGTCAAGTGGATATAAAAAATGTTAAACCTTTATCGAGAAATGTCTTAGTTCCGCAGCCGGATGGTAGTGTGAAAGTCCTACCGGATCCCCGCACGGAAAACTATTCTCAAGATATGATTATGACTCTCAGTGGTCAAGCGGAAGTTACCGACACTGGTGCGGTTGTTGGCGGTCAAAAGGTGAAAATTGGCACTTTAATCGAGTTAGAAGGAGATAATTATAATTTTAATACCAGTGTTATCGATGTCCGTTTACCAAAAAGGTCTTGATCGGTTATCGGGGAAGTGTAAAAAATCAAACTGTCCCTAAAGTAAATTAGCTCACAACATTTTTTGGGGTCACTTCCGAATCTTCGCTATACTTAACAGCTAATCTCTAATTTTGAAATTTCGCCCGAAAAACATGACATGATTATCAAGATTTTCAGGAAAAGAGAAATTAGCATTATTGCGATTTTAATCCTTACAGCGATCGCTATTAACTACAAAATGATTCGGGATGGCATCATATTCAATGCCCATGACATCCTCTTTCATGTCCAATGGCTACAACACTTTAGCAAGCAACTTAGCGAAGGTATTATCTACCCTCGCTGGTTAGCGGGAATGAACTATGGCTACGGTAGCCCTACTTTTGTTTTCTATCCTCCCTTATTTTTTTATCTAGGGTCTTTCCTTAAAATTAGTGGTTTAGACACTCAAAAAGCTATTATTGCTCTTTGCACGTTAATCTTTTTCGGCGCGGGACTGAGTTTCTATCTCTACAGTCGTAATCGTTGGGGTAAGGCAGTCTCCTGTCTAGCGGCGATAGTTTACATAACCTCACCTTATCTATTCCTCAATATTTATGTTAGGGGAGCTTTACCAGAAACTTTGGCTTTAGTGTGGCTGCCCGTAGGTCTCCTGTTGACTGACAAAGCGATCTGGCAACCTAAGTGGAGCTTATTACTAGCCATTTTGTTTGCGATTCTTTCTTTGACTCATGTACCGAGTCTGCTAGTTTATACGATTTTTTGGGTTTTCTATGTTTTGAGTTTTTTATTGCAGGGACATTCCTGGAAAGCCATCGCTAGAATCATTGGTAGTGCCTTGCTTGGGTTTGGTATTTCTTCTTTCTATTTGCTCCCCACAATTTTAGAAAAATCTCTTGTCAATCTTGATAGTCAGAGAATAGTAAGTGGAGGATTCAAAGCCAATCTAATTGGTACGACCGTAAGTTGGGCGAGTAAAATTATGCGTTCTGAAATCCAGCCCATTTTTATCCAACAAAGCCTCCTGATTGTAATTTTAGCAGCAATAATTTTTATTTGCTATCGTCAGGATAGTAGCAAAATTAGACAAACTGTTTATTGGCTGATTTTCCTCCTAGTATTGGCATTTTTAATGACCCATCCCTCTGAGAGACTCTGGCAATATAGTAAGATATTGCAAATGGTGCAATTCCCCTGGCGGTTGATGGGTCTATTCTCTTTTGGATTTGCATCTATATTTGCCATAGCAATTAGTGGATTAGTTAGCCAAAAATTATCGCTGAAAGTGATTGCTGTTTTAACTATATTAGTTACTATGTTTGGGAATGTAAGTTATGGCTATCAAATTGCACATCGGTCTCATTCATTTAATAATCCAGGTGATCTTGCACCCAATGCAAAGCTTAAACCTCAGTACGATCCCTATTATCGATTTCAAGATATCCAATTAGCCCTAAAAGCTCCTTATACGGATAGGTTAAAGGATGCTCCTGAATATCTACCCTTGCTCCCCACGGGAAAACCCGCACCTCCACCTTTACTAAGTCAACCCGCTATTACTACCGTTAGTGGCGAAGCGACCCTCGATATGAAACAATGGGGTACCTACCGAAGGATTTTTAAGGTATCTGCATCACAACAATCAGTGATCAAAATCAGAACTTATTACTATCCAGCTTGGCATCTATATATCAATCAGAAACTTCATCCTAGCACAGTTGCACCGGATGGTACTATCCAAATAGAACTAGAGCCAGGTTCCTATATTGTCGAACTTCGTTATCTCTGGACAAGTGCTTTTAAATTGGGTGTGGTAATCTCCATTTGCAGTCTATCTTTGCTAATTTTATTATGGTTTAAATTTCCTAGATTTCTGCTATAATTTCCTTTGAGCTTTAGGGAAACCTTATATTTTTTTATTAACAATGTTATGATAGAACTACCCAAATACTCTTGAAGTAGAGATGGGAAATGATACAATTCTATTTTCTTCTTTTTTCTTTTTACTTTAAGTAAGGATTAACTGCTATTTATACACCGCCTTTAGCTCGTTTGATCGAGCAGTTACAAAAATTACCCGGGGTGGGACCCAAAAGCGCCCAACGTCTTGCCCTATATATTCTTAAGCGTCCCGACAAAGACGCGATCGAATTAGCAGAAGCGATCGTGGATGCTAAAAAACAAGTAGGATTGTGTCAGGTTTGTTTTCATCTGTCTGCTGAACCTATCTGTGAAATTTGTCGCAATCCTAACCGAGAAACGGGTACTATCTGTGTGGTGGCCGATTCTAGGGATGTGATTGCTTTGGAGAAAACGAGGGAATATTCGGGCAAATATCACGTTTTAGGTGGTGTTTTCTCGCCCATGGATGGGATTGGACCCGATCAATTGAATATACAGTCTTTAGTGACAAGAGTTAGCCAAAAAAAAATTCAGGAAGTCATCTTGGCCATTAGTCCCAGTGTCGAGGGAGAAACCACTACTTTGTATATTGGGGGTTTACTGAAACCTTTCACGAAAGTGACTCGTATCGCTTTTGGGTTGCCCATGGGGGGCGATCTAGAATACGCTGATGAGGTGACATTAGCAAGAGCTTTAGAAGGTCGTCGGGAGTTATAGGGCAGGGTGTGAGGTTTTGATCAGGTTACTTTTTGGCGAATAATCAAGCATTTGTAGCCAGCGATACAGTTTTATAATGCGTATTATGCTTAGTTGCAGAATTTGTAGCTGCAGAAATCTTTGGGGGGGGAATCACCAGCAACTGCACGGGAGCGAGAGAGAGCGCTGTTAAAGACTTTAAAGGCTGTTCTAGAATCGCCATTTCGCCGAAACAGTAGCCGTTTCCCCAGATTTTCTAGGACGATTATTCGGCCCGACTACTCAAAGGGTTATTGAGATTGCCAGTGCCTGGACGTTTAACACTATGGGATTGTAGGAGTGAGATCGCCTGTTGGTACTGGGGATCATCCTTCGTTCCCAGCAAAGAAGGATCATCCCGGAAGCGCAACTGTTGTTCTTGGGTTAACTCGATCTGCACATCGGGTTTAATGCCTTTTTTGTAGATATTTTCGCCGTTGGGGGGATAATAACGGGCAATTGTCACCGCTAATCCAGAACCATCGGAAAGGGTGTGTACCGATTGGACGGTACTCTTGCCATAAGTCGATGTACCCACTAAAGTCGCCCGGCCATTTTCTTTTAGCGCTCCGGCGAGGATTTCGCTGGCACTCGCTGAACCTTTATTAACCAAGACTACTAGGGGTAAATCGGTAATAGCGGTGTTATTGGCGATAAATTGGCGATCTCCGCCCCGTCGATCGATGGTGCTAACGATTTTGCCCTGTTTCATCCACATACGAGCGATATCGACACTAGCAAATAGTAACCCGCCGGGGTTGCCCCGCAGATCGAGAACATAGCCGGATACCTGTTGTTGACTTAATTCCTCGATCGCCTGTTTCATTTGTTCGGCTGCGTGGGAACTAAATTCATCCAGTTTGATATAACCAACTTTCACCCCAGCTTCCTCTTTGAGGGTATAGCTAACCGAGGGGATTTCGATATCTACCCGGGTCAAAGTCACTTCAAATACCCCTTGATCGGGACGGGCAAGCTGTAAACTAACGCTAGTACCCACTTCTCCCTGTAGGGCTTCCATTGCTTGTTCTAAGGTCATTAAAGCGGTGGGTTTGCCATTAATTCTGATCAGGCGATCGCCTGTTTTAATTCCCGCTTCCTTGGCGGGGGATTTTTTCACCGTATCGACAACGACCAGATCGCTAGTGCGTTTATCGAGGGCTAAACGTACCCCAATTCCCGATAATTCTCCGGAAGTTTGACTGGTGAGGACAGAAAATTCACTAGGAGTTAAAAAACGGGTATAAGTATCGCCCAAATCCTTTAAAGCTTCCCGAATTGCCGTGTAAGCTTGTTGGGGATTAGTATAATTTCTGCTTAACAATTCTTGACGTTTTTTTTGCCAATCAATTTGATGAAAACTACGATCTACAAATTCATTATTAACAATTTGCCAAACCTGGTCGATGACTGCTTTCGGGTTATCTTCTAAGGGTTTTTCCCCTTTGGCTGCGGGGGTAAGGACCATCAGGGAACTAACTGCTAGGGTAGCGATCGCACCTCCAGATAGGAGTTTCTGCACGGAAACGAACGAGGGACGCGACTGGTTCATAAAGACAAAGCCAAAATAAGATTGACGTTTCAATAAAGCCATTCAAAAAGCGGGAGCATTTTGCCTTCGAGGGAGGTGAGGAGCAGTGTTAACTACGACTTCCCTAGAGATTAGGGAGTTCCTTGTCTGGCTCTAATATCCACTATAATTCTACTTCTATAAAATCGAGTAATATCTGTCGATGAATTTTTCCTAAAGGACGAGTCTGATTAATCTTCTCGGAATAGTATTCCCCTTGAAGGATGGCAGCCGGGGGTAATAATGCCAAATCTTGCCCTTCCGTTTGCACTAATTTTTCTAATTCCACGGTCAGGGGTACATGATAAAGATAACGGGAGAGATTATCATCGTTATAAGAGCGAAAATAGCGTAAACTAGGGGCTTCGTAGTTAATTTCTTCTTTTAACTCTCGTTTTAACCCTATTTCTGGATTTTCACCCGCTTCTAAGTGACCACCAAATAAACCCCACACCCCCGGATAGAGAATCGTCGGGATGTCGTCGCGCAACTGCATTAAAAATCGACCGTCCTGTTCTAAAATCGCCAAAGCAACGAATATCATCAGTTATCAGTTATCAGTTATCAGTTATCGGTTATCAGTTATCAGTTATCGGGTTTTGGTATTTTCTTGGCAGGTTTTTAGAATAGCCCAAAGCATTTTACCAATTTCCTCCGCGTCATCATTGATACTTTGAAAGGCTCTTTCCTCTATGTAATTCGTGTCTTTCAATAGAGACAGCCAATACTTTGTTTCTAGACACTCCTTATAAGCTATTGACATTTTAGCTCGAAAATCAGCTTTAGAAATAGCTCCATTAGCCTCGGCAATGTTAGCCCCGATTGAAGTGCCACTCCTTAATAGCTGTTTTGACAAAATATATTCTTGTTTAGTTTCACACAAATATTTATAGCCTTTAACAATCCTAATGGCAAATTTATAAGCTTTGTCATAAGCTTTACTCTCCATCTGTTTACCCCGCTACTGATTACTGATTACTGATTACTGATTACTGATTACTGTTTTTCTCCCTTTGTTTATGGGGTAAAAAGAAAGCATCGAGGGGGTCCCGGACGGGTTTAACCACTGCGGGGGGTTTGGGGGGAATCGCTTCTGCGACGGGTTGCACGGGTGGATTGGGTTTAACGGGGGTAACGACGGGAGTTTCTGGGGGTTTTGTTTCAGCAGCGCCCGGAATTGTCACCTGTCGGGGATTTTCCAGGGGTTTAGTGGAGACTGGGGGAGAATTATTTTCTGGGGGTTTAACTTCTGAGGTGGGGGAAGGTTTAATTTCTGGGGACGGGGAAGGAGTGGGAACCGAATTAACTGCTACTGCATCCATCTGTTCTAATTCCAGCACATACAATTCGTTAACGCTTTGGGAACCCTGGGGAATAGCCTCAAAGTCAATTTTGCCCTTAATGACGATTTCTTCGCCTTGACGGGGTAATTTATTGCTATTGGTGCGAATCCAAATCTTGCCGGAACCATCCTGCAAAAGATAGGCTCCTCCAGTTAAAAAAGGGGCATAATTGCTCACGGTTCCCCTAAGATAAACTAAAGTGCCTTTTGGTTTTTCCTGTAATTGCTCGATCGCTGTTAGGGGAGGATCACCGATGTAGGGAACGGCAATACCGAGGTCAGCAAGGGTACTACAACCGAATAACCCTAGCAATAATAATAAACTGCCGATGCCCGCTATACGAGTCTGGATAGACATTCTTGCTTTAACCTTAACGAGTGCGATTAGCCAATCTTTTTGACCATAGAATAGATCCGAAAGATTTTTGTTCTCGGTATTATCATAGAATGTCCGTAACTACTTGCCAAATTCTCGACGGGAAAGCCTTAGCTCAAAAAATCCAACTTGGTCTAGGAGAGCGCATCCAGAGGCTAAAATCTCAAATGGGACGACCTCCGGGGTTAGCGGTGTTGATGGTGGGGGATAATCCCGCTAGTGCCGTTTATGTCCGCAATAAGGAGAAAGCTTGTACTAAAATCGGCATGGCCTCTTTTGGTCGTCATTTTCCCACCGATACAAGTGAACTAGAAATTTTAGCGGAAATTGTCCGTCTCAATCAAGATGAGCGGGTGGACGGGATTTTAATTCAATTACCCTTACCTAAGCATTTAGATGCGGTTTCCCTTCTCTACCAAATTGACCCGAAAAAAGATGCTGATGGCTTACATCCTCTCAATTTAGGCGGTTTAGTGCGGGGTGAGGACTGTATCCGCAGTTGTACTCCTGCGGGGGTCATGGCACTGCTGAAAGAATATAATATTCCCATAGCCGGTAAGCACGCGGTGGTGCTGGGTCGCAGTATTCTAGTGGGGAAACCTTTAGCTTTAATGTTATTGGAGGAAAACGCTACGGTAACTATTGCTCACTCGCGCACAGAAAATCTGGCAGAAATAACCAGAAGTGCCGATATTTTAGTACCTGCTGTCGGTAAAGCCAATTTAATCACTAAAGAGATGGTAAAACCCGGTGCAGTGGTAGTGGATGTGGGGATTAATCGCGTCGCTGACCGTTTGGTGGGCGATGTGGACTATGCTGGGGTTTTAGAAGTGGCTAGTTATCTTACTCCTGTCCCCGGGGGTGTCGGTCCGATGACGGTGGCAATGTTATTACAAAATACATTGTTAAGTTACGAACGCAAGTTATAAACCCTCAGCTACCAGCTATCAGCTATCAGCTATTCAGTAATTCTATGGTGAGGTACGAATTTTTCGTTTTGGGGAGTCGGTCGTCGGTCGTCGATACCAAATTAGGTTATACTTTCTCTTTATGAGAGACGCTGTAGAATTTAATTTAACAAATATTACCGAGTATTTCAATTAAAGTTAACTCTATTTCTGGAAAGGATTCAATAAAAATACTTTCACCTCGATAATATTTCTGAATAGCTTGATAACTACCATGCAGCGGATGGCGATAAACTTCTAAACATTCTTCCTTGAGATTGACAATCCAAACTTCTTTAATATTTGCTTCCGCATAAAGAGGAATTTTAGTATAGCGATCATAATCGATGGTAGAATCAGAAACTTCAATAATTAAATAGATATCTTGAGGACAAGGATAGGCAGCAACATAAAAATCCGATCGAGGTATTAGTAAACTTAAATCTGGTTCT